>Ga0193697_1000163_pt1 | contig 26122 bp, 29 predicted proteins | sample L3m2metaG_FD_145073 | JGI IMG/M metagenome (GOLD analysis project Ga0193697, IMG submission 145073) | Soil microbial communities from a riparian zone of the East river system, Colorado, United States - L3m2 | ecosystem: Environmental > Terrestrial > Soil > Riparian zone | place: USA: East River...
CAAAAATCCATAGAAACAATCACGTTTGAAAGTTTGCTGAGCCGCACTCCTCCAGAGCGCTCTCGCGCGAACGCATTAACCTCGCCCAGCAACGCGCGTTTGCCAATACCTGCTGAGTATCTTGTGATAGTTGAAAGGTATTACTGCCACCACGCCCGCGGTGAGTGGAATCAATTGGCCTCGTGCGAGTTTTAATGCCGGGTCTTAATCGGGAAGAAGGGCGAGATGGTTTGCTGGGCAGCCAACGACAATCGACTTTTCATTGGCTCGGGGCTCCGGTGAAAGCTCTTTTTCGTGCGGGGCGTCGTTGACAGTATTAACTGTAATATGCCGTCCGTTCCAAATATGCCGGTGAAGATCGCGCAAGGCGGCCTCTGCTCCCTCCGGCGCGGCCATGGTGACAATGGCGAAGGCGCGAGAACGCCCGGCGCTCCGTTCAATTACCAGCTTGATTTCCGTGATTGCACCCTTCTTGGAGAACAAAAAGTGCAACCCTTCCTCGGTAACCCTCGCCGAGAGATTTCCGACATGTAACTTCGTATTCATAGCTACCTTCTCCTGCCGGGCGCGTTGTTCATCACCTTGGGGAAAACCGGGCGCACGCATCCACTTACACAACCAATCCACAGCGCGCGCCCGGTTATAGTCTCAATCGCACTATCCCCCACGGCAATGATCCTCCCAAACCGCGGCGTTTTGGGCCGCGCGGCACCTGGCGTCTGCTTTCTACCAAAAGACGGAGAAAAAACGTCAATTCACGAACGATTGCTGAATCTTGCGCCGCGGCTTTCGGAGTCGGAATCGTATCGCCCAAGGCAGCGGCCAGCCTGCTTGAACGAATGCGGTTCGTCTTTCGAAATCTACGTTGCACCCGCTTACAGTTGAGCACCCGAGGCAATCTGCCCAATACCTTGTCTGCATTTAGATAATAGCTTGAAACTATAAACGACGAAGGCTCGCCCCGATACGATCGGTCAGCCGCCGCCTATGAGGTTTTTGACGATGTTAATATATTCGTGCAAAGCTTTTGAAGTGTTGTTCCGGTTCCATGCGATCCAATAACCAGCGTTGACTGGAGGAGTCAGCGGGCGAAATGTCACACCTGGGTGCGGCAGAATCTGAATTTTTTCGCGCGCGAGTGTCACGCCCAGACCTTCGGCGACAAACCTCATCAGCCCCGGTTCCAGATCGGCGTCCTGGAGGATGCGCGGGGTAAAGCCGGCGGGCTGACATGTGTCCGCGAGCCAGGCCCGAAAGCCGGGATGGGTCTTTTCGGACATGCCGACGAAGAACATCGTCTTCAAATCTGCGAGGCTGACCCGGTTCTTTTTCGTAAGCGGATGTTTCGCCGGCAGAACGACGACCGTTTTGTGGCGGGCGACGCATTCCCATTGAAGATCGCTCGACGCTGATGGAAAGCGCAGTCCGACGAAGCCGAGATCGATCTTTCGGGCGTCCAAAGCACGAAATTGTTCGGCCGGCGTCATATCGAAAAGATTCAATGCGACGTGAGGTAATTCCTGACGGAAAGCGCCGAGCGTTTTGGGCAGGAGATCGAAATTAAAATTGGAGAGATACGCGATGTTCAACTGCCCGGTTTCGCCGCGGCTGAGGCGCTGCACGGACTGGATACTTTCCTCCGCCAGCGTAAGCACACGCCTTGCATCAACCAAAAACGAGGTTCCTTCTTCAGTGAGGGCGACGCGCTTCTTGGTGCGGTTCAGCAGCCGCACGCCGATCTCTTCTTCCAGGTTTTGGATCTGGCGCGTGAGCGACGGCTGGGCAAGATGCAGTTTCTCCGCCGCCTTGGTAAAATTCAGCGTATCCGCCACGGCTACAAAATACCGCAGATGACGGAGTTCCATATCGGGGGATGAGTCTGCGGCTTCTGCGTACACGAAGCAATCGCCATTCGGGGGGGTGCAGGCTTACCAATACCTGAGAGCTATGACGGACTATGACGGCGGAGTGGGAAACGCAACAGGCTTGAGCATGAGCTTCTTTTCCTGGACCCGAGACGCACCTGTTGCATCAACTCTGCCGAACTGAGATTGCAAAAGACCCGCAATCAACCTGCGGCATTCGTGACGCCCGTGGTTCAGTTCCCGGCGATAGAGCATCCCAAGTCCCACAAACGCCAGGAGGCAAGCCATCGATGCAACACTCAGCGCCCCGAACACCTTAATGATGAACGGTTCGATAAAAATCGAAGGCGTCGTGGGATAATGGGTGACCAAAATTGCCGAGTAGCCGAGGCCGCTCAGCGCCAGCGCAACCAGGACCATCATCACCCGGACCGCGCGTTTCACGCAGCGCTCGTTCCTTTCCAATTCGATAATTCTTGAAAGGAGTTCCTGCCGCCCGTCAGATGAATCGTAAAGAAGACAATTCTTTAGAAATGCAGTTTCGCGCCGGTGATCACTCATTATCAAAAACTGTCCGGGACAAGTTGTGGTTCATCATTTATTCTTTCCTATCGCGCAGGCGCCGGCCAATACCTGATTCGTATGAAAATAATGCGAACAAAGTATTAGACGCGGCTCTTCGGCTTGCGCCACCCTCGCGTTGATTTCGCACTGCCTAACGGCGAAGAGAGGTGGGCACACCTCGTGCGCACGCTAAAATCATTGTTTGAAACATCAGCAACAAACCGAATGCAGTTATATGACACACAAATCCATAATCCGTTTGAATATTCTGTTGGCCCTGGCCTTGCCGGCACTCTGCGGAGCCACCGACAATCGTGCGCCGGAACTCCCCCCGATTGCCGCATCCCTTGCTGTGGCTGAGGGCAACAAAGTCCACTTCCATGCCTATGCCGCAGGGGTGCAGATCTATATCGCTACACCCTCGGCGGCGGACCCAACCCAGTTTGTCTGGACTTTCACCGCGCCGGAAGCGGTTTTGTTCGATGCCGACGGCAATACCGTTGGCATTCATTACGCATACGCCGGGCCGACCAGGCCCGCATGGGAAACCGAAAGCGGCAGCCTCGTCGTTGGTGCCCGCACGGTGCCACCGGTCACCGTCACGCCGGGCGCAATTCCATGGCTCATAATCAATGCCGTCCAGGCCACTGGCCCGGGGGTCCTTGAGCCAACAACCTACATTCAGAGAGTCAACACCACGGGCGGAGTCGCACCAGGCACCGCGCCGACACAAGCCGGCCAGGAAGCACGCGTGCCGTACACGGCGGAATATTACTTCTATCGTGCGAAATAAATAATTGCATCTCGCCCCTGCTCGCCCGTCTCGGCGGGCGAGCGGGGCGTTCTGTCGTAATGCAGCAGCGACATCTTCCCCTGGCTTCCCAACGCACCGAGTAACCGTGTAACCGCTTCTATCGCCTCAAGCGCTGAAAGCCGGGCAACGCGCGCTCAGCCCCAGAACGATCGCCCGCACGTGACGGAAAGGGCTGCACATAGCTTAAAGCTATTGCCGACCCATATTCTAAGTATTGGCCTGGCTACGTTAAACGGGAGAGGCTGTACTTGGATGAAACCGCAAGGCCTCAGTCAGTTGACAGGGCAGGTGGTGAGTTATGAGAGATGATTCAAGTTCAACCCAAAGTCAACGCCAGGCAGATGTGGCAGCGTGGAAGGATATTGTCGCCCAATATCAGAAGCCCTCGACCTGGCGAGCCCTCTGGCAGATCGTTAACACCCTCGGCCCCTATGCGCTTCTTTGGTATTTGATGTACCGCAGTCTGGTGGTGTCCTGGTGGATGACGGTGCCGCTGGCCATTCTGGCGGGAGCATTTCAGGTGCGGGTGTTCATTATTCACCACGACTGTGGGCATGGCTCGTTTTTAAAATCCCGGAAAGCCAATGACATTCTAGGATTCATCACCGGCGTGCTGACTTTCACGCCCTACTACCACTGGCGATGGGAACACGCCGCCCACCATGCGACCTCCGGTGATCTGGATCGCCGGGGAATGGGTGATATTTGGACGTTGACGGTGCTCGAATATTTGGAGGCGTCGCGGTGGAAACGCTTCGCTTATCGGCTGGCGCGTAACCCGTTTGTGCTGTTTGTGCTGGCGCCGTTGTATGTGCTTCTGATTAAGCATCGGCTTCCCAAGGCCAGCGCGAGCCGGCGGGAGCGTTCGTCGGTGTATTGGACGAATCTGGCCCTGTTGGGACTGGCCGCCGGGTTGAGCTGGGCGTTCGGCCTCAAAGCATACCTGCTGATCCAGTTGACCGTGCTGATAGTCGCCGGCGCAGCGGGGTTCTGGTTGTTTTACGTGCAGCATCAGTTCGACGGAGTTTACTGGGAACGCGGCGACGGCTGGGATTACACCACGGCGGCACTGCAAGGCAGTTCGTTCTACAAACTGCCCGGGGTGCTGCAATGGTTCGCAGGCAACATCGGGTATCATCACATTCATCACCTGAGTTCGCGGATTCCCAATTACAACCTGCCGAGATGCCACCAGGCGCATCTGTTGTTTCAAAGCGTGAAACCGCTCACCCTGTTCTCCAGTTTCAAATCATTCACCTTCCGTCTCTGGGATGAACAGCGTCGCAAACTGGTAGGATATCGGCACCTGAGAGATTTTCGAAAACAACAAAACCGAGCGGCTCACCATTGAGGCAGCCGCGGAATCAAGAAGCCGGCAGGCTTATTATTCAACCCACCAGAAACGACACGGGACACAAAATGAAAGACGCAAAGACGATATCATTATTGGAGCAAGCCTACGCGGCAGAATTGGAGACCGTGCAAAACTATCTGGCCAACTCGGTGTGGCTGGACGGTCTGGGCGCGCAGGAGGTCAGCGAATCGCTGGCCGAAGATGTGGCCGAAGAATTGGGCCACGCCCTAAAGCTGGCGCACCGTCTCAAACAACTCGGCGCCTGCCCGCCCGGTTCACTTAAGCTGGAGCGCAGTCAGAAATCATTGCAGCCTCCGGTTGACTCGACCGACGTGTTGAGCGTCGTCCGGGGCGTGCTCGATGCCGAGAACGAGGCCATCGCCCGTTACCAGCAAATCATCAAAGCCTGCGAGGGCACGGACTACATCACACAGGATCTCGCTATCAAACTCCAGGCCGATGAGGAAGACCACCGCTGCTTGTTCGAGGGTTTCCTGAAGAGCTTGAAGAAGGAAAATCTCGAAAAACAAATGAGGGATTAAGAATCGATCTGCCTTGGAAGAATGGACGATGTCCATTCGCGAACAGAAAAAGGTAAAGAAAAAACATGGTTACAAGAACCACAACATTCGGAGGCGCTCTCCTTGTCATGCTTGGATTGCTCGGCTTCGCAGCCCCCGGCTTCATGGGCTTGCACCTCAATGTGGTGCACAACCTCGCGCTTCTATTTTCCGGCGCCCTGGCGATCTATTTCGGCCTGAAGGCAAGGCTGGAGGCAGCGCGCGCCTTTTGCATTGTGTGTGGAGGGCTGTATGGCCTGCTCGGTCTGGCGGGTTTTGTCGCCGGAGGACCGGACTACTCTTTCACGATCATTCCGGGAACACTGGTTTTGGGAACATCGGACCATCTGATTCACCTCATGTTCGGAGCCGTTTTTCTGTCAGTCGGATTGGGCTGGAGACCGGCCATACCGACGCCCAAGACGCGTTAACGAATGAAAGGGTGCCGAGCGAGCAGGTTTGTGGCTTCTCGCGTTCCACAAAACTACGTGGCCGTCGCCGACGTCGTGGTCGCCACATGCGACGCTCTGCGGCCGCGGCAACTACAAACCCGTCAACCGAATGAATATGAAAACCACCCTTCGTTATCTCAGTCTCAACGCGCAAGCCACCTGGCACCGCCAGGTGGAGGAACAACTCAAATACTTGCATAGCCTGACGGCGATAACCGCTGCCGAAGTGGTCCTCGAACACCAACGGGAAGCCAAACCGGCCTTCCGCGTCCAGGTGCGGCTGGAGGTGCCCGGCCCGGGCACCCACTCCGGGGCCGCCCGCCGTGCGCAACGCGCTGCGCTGCTGGTTCATGGCCCGGCTCTGCACGCTGACGCCAGAGACAACACGCTCGAAGCCGCGCTGCTCAAGGCGACAAAGGATTTGGAACACCAGCTTCAGGCCCGCCAACTCAGGCGCATGGAACGGGGCAAAAGCAAATTGCAACTCAGCGCCATTTCTGGACGGTGGAACCATGCCTGGGCCGGCCGCAGGGCTTGAGGGAACGCGCACGCACGTTTGATGCCGCTGTATTCGGGCAGTGCCCCGCCTCCCGGCATATCACCCCCGCCAGAAGAGGGCAGACCGATAGCATTCAACTATCATACCCATGTGAACAAACGATTGGAAACATTCACTTTGCGGCCTGACGTTAGGATGTGACACGGAGATTTCAAAAGACATGGCGCGTTCAACTTCCACCGGCTGCGTTGCGCTTCTGCAATGCAATCTCGTCAGAAGCCGCCTCCGCCGCCCCGAACCTGCCACCACCTGATTTATCAAACTGTGTTCGGGGACGGTACTCCGTGCTCGTCGCCGAGTTGGCGCGCGCACTTTGTCTCCGCCGAAACCTCGAACCCCAGGTCCCGCGCGGAACACAACTCGTTCCCATATCTCAGAGCAGTGTGAATGGCGAACGTCGATCATCAAATAAAAGAATCAAAGAAAACAATTAAACGAGCGACAAAATCGCGCCCTAAGCAGAGCCTTCGGTGTTTCGACGATGATCAAAACAGTAAAGAATCGGATTGTTGCCGCCAAAGCGATGATGATGGGCATTCTGCGCAGCAAAACGGAAACCATGGCTACGATCAGTCACACTGCCGAAATCGCAATCCAGGACACAGCCGAGGTCGGCGGGGACCTGGGAGATGTCGCCACCGGCCTCGTCCAGGGCGCCATCCACGGTGCTAAAGAACTGGGAGTTAGTGTCGGGGATGCCGCAGCCTCTGCTGCCGATGGCGCCTTGAAAGCGGCACACCAGGTCAGTGCGGCGGCTTTTGACATAGTTCATAGTGCGGTGACTCAGACCATTTATGGCGTCAAAGTCGTGATGAAAGGACCAGACATCGTTGTTTCCCCGTTTCTCCCCAAGAGGTCCCTTCTCGAAGGACGAAAAGGGGCCTCGTCCCTAAAGCCGATCGATCTGGTCTCTCGCGCTGTTGCGCCCCTCGACCCTCCGGAGGCTCTGGCTACGGCCACAATGGAAGGGGAAGGCGGTCTTACCTCCTAAGGATTCGCCGCATGGCCATGTCCGACGCGTGGAACATCTTTGTCTGCATCTGCATCGGTCTGGCTGTTCTGTCTTTTGCCGCGATCGTGCTCGCCTATGATGGATCGAAAAAATAAAATCGAAACATCCGGTGCGTGATTGCACACACTCTTCACTGCTTCCACAACGTCCGTGATCCACCGTTTCGCTGGAATTCGAAAACCCGAGTTCAACGTTCGAGTCGTCGTCTTCGCGTCCCATACCACGAGTGTTCGCAACTGAGCAGGGGAGATTCGTGCTTTTTGATAGGTTAAAACTATTGCCGACCCAAATTCAAAGTATTGGCCTGACTATATTTAGCGGAGGAGGCTCTACTTGGATGAAACCATTTACGCGCAAGGCCTCTGTTACCTGGCTGGGCCATCATGCACAGGGCAAAGGCGCCATGTCCACCACCAGCGCCGTCCTCAATAAAGTTCCCTACGGCCTTGGAACGCGGCTCGACGGCAAAGGCACAAATCCGCCCGAGCTGATTGCAGCCGCGCACGCGGGCAGCTTTTCCATTGCCCTGGCCTCTGAGTTGGGTGACGCGGGGTATCATCCTGCCCAGGTCGATACCACGGCAACCGTCACCATGGAGGATGGCGCTGCTGGTTGGACGATGACCCAAATCCATTTGGATGTGATCGCTGTCGTCCCCCGCGCCAGGCAGTGCGATTTCATTGACGCTACCTTGCGCGCGAAAGCCACTTGCCTGATCTCACGTGTGCTCAACGCGAACATTTCCATGCGCGCAAAACTGAAACGTTTGCAGGGGAAGGCCACAACCATATGAAAAGGATATTTGCATCGCAAAACGGCGCAGAAGTGGGAGTGCTACAAAGCATGCTGGGAGCGACCGGGATTCCGTGTCTGATCCGCAAAGACTATGTGGCCCCGAATCTTCTTTCGACGTTTCAACCTGAGTTATGGGTGGTGAACGATGCGGATCTTCCGAAAGCCCAGGATATTTGCGAGAGATGGCGGCATCCCTCTGTGGACCGGCCGCCCTATTGGATGTGCCCCCACTGTGGCGCCGGAAGTGAGGACCAATTCAATTCCTGTTGGAAGTGTGGGAAGGAGCGCAATGCAAGATCGTGAGTCATTCGAGCTGGAGTTGGCTGACTGTTATGGTTGCCGCGGGCAGGCGTTCCGCGCGCCGTGGCTGGTAGTTCCTTTGTCCCGCCAGCCCACGATCGATTTCACGGATCGACAGTTGCGGGAGTGTTACCATGGCAACCTCGCCGAAGGCTGCGATTTTCCCGATGAGGTGCGTCCGGTATATGCGCTCATAACGGCGCACAACCTCTTTCGCCTGCTCGAAGGCCCTCACTCGACGAGAGCCCACGAGGCGATTCAGCATCTGCTCCTGCCGAAGCTGCGCGCCGCGCTTCGCCACTGGTACCGGTGCTTTGGCAACGATACCAATGTAGAGGCGACTGAGTTCAGAAAGCACCTGAGTCAACTTTCTGGAGAAAAGCTATAAACATGCATCAGGACACTTCCAACCGAGCAACACGCGACCGGACTTCGTCGGTCACACCGGAAGGACGCGCACTCCAGCGACGGCTCGCTTTTGCCGCCTCGACTCGAAAGGCGCGAATCGTGGGAAAGTTCACTGGAGGTTTCATTCTGCTCCTGGGCGTCGTCTTCGGCGTACTCCTGAGCGGTTTCGGGGTGTGGACGCCGCACGTTTCATTTATCACCATCAGCGGGGCGTTGATTGGCGCCGTCGTCATTTCGTGGGTTGGCGCGGTTTTGCTTCAGACGCCGCCGCTCGCGGCGTTGTTGTTTTCGTTCCCGATGGTTGTTGGCGCGGTCTTTGCCGCATTTGCCCGCCAATGGTGGGCCTGCGCCGTTCTCCTGGTCAGCATGACCATTCCATTTGCCGCACCACCCTCTACCAGTTCGATCAAAGAAAATCGAATTTTGCGGATTGATGCCTTCCGAGGCTTGCACCAAATAATGAAAGCGAACCTATATGCGACGCCCCAAAGGCATTAAAACCAAAAAATCCGTAGCGAAACGTTTCAAGATAACCGCCAGCGGCAAAATCCTGCGGTGGCGCGCCGGCAAACGGCACTTGATGGCAAATAAGACGTCCAAACGCCGCCGCTCGCTGCGAAAATCGACGCTCGTCGGACCCACGGACGCCTATCGCATCAAACAAAATTTGCCGTTCAGCCACTAGGCGTTTTGCAAACACCATCTCAAATTCGAAAGATCGCATTTCTCGGCGATTACCTGCCGCGCAAATGTGGCATTGCCACGTTCACATCGGACCTGCTCGGCGCGATTGCGGCGGAGCACCCTCAGAGCCGCTGTTTCGCCGTGCCGGTCAATGACATTAAAGGCGGCTACGAGTATCCGGAGATGGTTCGTTTCGAAATTGAGGAACAGGAGTTGCCCTCTTACCAGCAGGCGGCAGACTTCCTCAATATCGGCAACGCCGACATCCTCTGTCTGCAGCACGAGTTTGGGATTTTCGGCGGGCCGGCCGGCAGTCACGTGCTGGCGCTGTTGCGGCAGTTGAGAATGCCGATCGTCACCACGCTTCACACCGTCCTGCGCGAGCCTAACGGCGAACAGCGCCGAGTCATGCAGGAATTGATCGCGCGCTCAAGCCGGCTGGTCGTGATGGCGCAACGAGGCCGCCAAATGTTGCAGGAGATCTATGATGCGCCGCCGGCCAAGATCGATCTCATTCCCCACGGCATCCCGGATATACCGTTTATCGATCCGAATTATTATAAGGACAAGTTCGGCGTCGAAGGCAGAATCGTGTTGCTCACGTTCGGATTGCTCTCACCGAACAAAGGCATTGAACATGTGCTCAACGCCCTTCCCCAGATCCTCGCGGATTTTCCGAATGTGGTTTACATCGTCCTCGGCGCAACGCATCCGAACGAACTTCGGGAGCAAGGAGAGGCCTACCGGCTCAGCCTCGAACGCCTTGCTAAAAAGAACAAAGTCCAGAAGAACGTCATTTTTTACAACCGCTTCGTCGAACTTGAAGAGCTGAAGGAGTTCATCGGCGCGGCAGACCTTTACATTACCCCTTACCTCAATGAGGCGCAGATCACCTCCGGCGCACTGGCCTACACCTTCGGCGCGGGCAAAGCCATCGTTTCGACGCCATATTGGCACGCGGCCGAATTGCTTGCGGAGGACCGGGGCGTGTTGGTGCCGTTTGCGGACCCCGCCGCGATTGCCCGCGAAGTCAGCGGCTTGTTGCGCGACGACACACGGCGGCACGCCCTGCGCAAGAACGCTTACAAGCTCGGCCGCGAGATGATCTGGAGCAACGTCGCGCGGCTTTATATGCAGAGCTTCGAACGCGCCCGCCTGGAGGGCGCCGCACTGTCTCGGAAATCCTTTGCCATCAAAACCCTCGACCAGCAGCCGCGCGAACTGCCGCGCCTGCGACTGGATCATCTTTCGCGAATGACCGATTCGACCGGCATCTTCCAACACGCCATTCTCAGCGTGCCGAATTTTTCGGAGGGCTATTGCACCGACGATAATGCCCGGGCTTTCATTCTCGCGGTGCTGCTCGACGAATTGGAAAAGGAGCCCGAGCGGACACGGACGCTGGCGACAACCTACGCCGGATTTTTGAATCACGCTTTCGATCCCAAAAGCAAACGGTTCCACAATTACCTCGGTTTTGATCGCCGCTGGCTTGATGAACAAGGATCGGAAGATTGCCATGCGCGCGCGCTCTGGGCGCTCGGCGTCGGGGTGGGACGTTCGCCCTATCGAAGTTTTCAAGTCATGGCCGGACAACTCTTCGCGCAGGCACTCCCGGCAGTGGCAGACTTCACTTCGCCTCGGGCGTGGGCCTTCAGCCTCATCGGCATTCACGAATACCTGCGTCGTCTCAGCGGTGACCGGGCGGTTAACCAGGCGCGGGAAGCGCTGACGGCGCGCCTCATGCAACTTTTCGAGAAGGCAGCGCAGCCGGATTGGCCATGGTTTGAAGACGAATTGAGTTATGACAATGCCAAGCTCCCCCACGCGCTCATTCTCAGCGGGCGCGCGACCGGAGAAAAAGCTGTTTTCGAACGCGGGCTGCTGGCATTGCGCTGGCTGGCCGAAGTGCAAACCTCGGAAAACGGGCACTTTCGGCCCATCGGTAGCAACGGCTTTTATCGCCGCGGCGGCACGCGCGCCAACTTCGACCAGCAGCCCATTGAGGCGCAGGCGATGGTTTCTGCCTGCCTCGAAGCCTACCGTGCCACCGCGGACGATTGGTGGTACGAACAGGCGCAGCGTGCTTTCGACTGGTTCCTGGGCTGGAACGATCTGGGCCTTGAAGTTTACTCCGCAAACAGCGGCGGCTGCCGCGATGCTTTGCATGTGGACCGGGTCAACGGCAACCAGGGAGCCGAATCGACCCTCGCGTTCCTGCTTTCGGTCACGGAAATGGAGCTCATGCAAAACGCTGTCACCGCGTTCAACCAGCCAGTTTCCTAGTCTCGTGCCGATGAAGTCCATCAACCTTGCACGCACCACTTTGGTGCTCGACCCCGACCGCACCCGCGTGCTTATCCGCCCCTTTCGTCCTCCCAGTGAGCAGCGCGCGATCAAAATCTGCGCCCACGTGATGAGTCTTTCTGAAGCCGAAGTCCATACGCTGCTGGAGCAAGTGCAGGCTGAATTCGGAGAGCGCCACCTCAAAATTCACAAGCTCTTGAGGAGGCGCTTTGAAGACGTGCGGCAGTATTTGGCCGATCACCAGGAACTCTCCGAAGAACGCGAGTTGCTGCTTGGCGCTCATTTCATTCAGGAATATTCCTTCGAGGCCGCTGCTCTGTTCAATCCTTCCATCGTGCCACATCCCGATCAGTCGGAGCTCCCTCCTGGCTCGTTGCGTTTTATTCTGAGTCTGCGCGCCACCGGCGAAGGCCACATCTCTTCCATCACCTTTCGCACCGGCCTGGTGGACACCGACGGCAGGATTACCATCAATCCACCCACCCGTTACTGCCTCGAACCGGCACAGGTGCCCAATGCTTCCTACGACAAGAACGTCTTCGCGCGCAAGCTTCACGAACTCGGCCTTGTCGGCGAGTTCAGTCGGCGGCTCCTTAAACGCCTCGCCAACTCCTTTACTCTGGACGAATTGCGTGTCACAGCCGACGGAGTTACGAAACAACTTCGCGCGCGTGGCCAGGAAACCAAATCCGTCGCTAGAAAGACCCTCACGCTGGCCCAATCCAATTACCAGGTGCAATTCGCGCCGGACTCGCGTTTGTCCGAGCGGGTCTTGTTTCCCGTCACGCCATCGCAGCGCAACGGCATCGAAGACGCCCGCTTTGTGCTTTTTCAAAATGAGGATGGGCAGCGCACCTACTACGCTACTTACACGGCATATGACGGCAAGCTGGTGCTGCCGCAATTCCTCGAGACGCCCGATTTTCTGGATTTCAAATTCATCACACTGAATGGCTCAGCCGTGCAAAACAAGGGCATGGCTCTTTTTCCGAAGAAAATCAACGGCCGCTACGCGATGCTTGGCCGGCAGGATACTGCGAATATCTACCTGATGTTCTCGGACCACCTGCATTTCTGGCACAAAACGCAACTCATTTTGGAGCCAAAGTTCCCTTGGGAATTCATCCAAATGGGCAATTGCGGCTCCCCCACCGAAACTGAAGCCGGCTGGCTGGTGCTCAGTCACGGCGTGGGCGCGATGCGCAAGTACTGCATCGGCGCATTCCTCCTCGACCTGGATGATCCTGCCAAAGTGATTGGCCGCCTGCGCGAGCCGCTCATCAAGCCCAACGAAAACGAACGGGAAGGCTATGTGCCGAATGTCGTCTACTCTTGCGGCAGCCTGCTCCATCGGCGCAAGCTCATTATTCCTTACGCTATGTCTGACTACGCCACTACCTTCGCTACCCTCTCCCTCGACGAGATCCTGGCGGCGATGGAGCGAGTGTGAAGTTCTGACATGAATGAAACAAACCGCCACCCGTCCGCGCTGGAGGCCGTCAGGGTCTCAATCATCGCAGCCGCCAAGAAGTCCAGATAGGGCAATCTGGATTCAAATCACCATATTATATCCAACTGTTCCTCGCGTTCTAACTGCCGTGGACGACCTTAAGTTGTTCGACTCTCTCGATCTTTGAGCTGTGCGCAAAGTTTTCTCATGCAGCGGGCGTGGATAATTCGTGCAACCAAAAAAGAAAAGCACTTATTATGAAAATCGTTATCCAACGAATCATCGGCGACCGCTACTGGTCACATCACGGCGGGTGGATCCAAAACGTGACACCGCCACTGAATATGCAAGCGTTGTCGATGCTGTCGACGCGTGTCTCGACGACCGCATTTCCGAAGCTGACATCCTCATAACGTTTGACATGGACCGCCATGATGTCCGCCTGAACCACAGACCCTCAACACGCTAAGTGCATGCGCCAGGTGCCATTGCCAGACGGCCCTACCGCAGAGGACGCGGGCCTTTGACTGAGAAGTTCAGGTCTCTGTCGTCGAACGCGAAGAGAATATTAACGGCGTGCACATGATGTTCGCAGCAAAAACTCAGCGCCTTGCCGACGTCGCCAAATGAGGTGGCGCGATTCAGTTCGTCTTCCCACCGGCCCGAGGCGCAGAGATAACGTCCATTCTCGGCATGTTGAAGAAGCACTTTCATATTCCAGACGTTGAGTAATACTGCTCAGTCATAAGACGTTGCGGCGGGCGCCGCGCGCCAGACTCAGCCATTCGGCAAACCAAAGGGACTCGGACCAGTCGCGATGGAGCGCCTTGCGGAAGGCAGTGGCAGATTGTTCGGGCAAAGGTTTAATTTCAGGCACAATGCAAAGACCCCAGAACGCGCACATGGCGTGGATCATCTCTCCGAGCCGCGCGATGTTCGCCGGTTTGACCATATAGAAATTGGCGCCGAGGGCGTAAGCACGATCGATATCCAGGGGATCGCGCGAATCGGTGAGAACAATTGCCGGCACGCTGTCGAAACCGGGGTGGTTTCTCAACCATTCGAGCACAGCAAACCCTCCGAGCCGCGGCATGTGGAGATTGGTGAAAATCAAACTCGGCAGGAGCGGCTGCGAAGCGGTCTCGATTTCAAAATGGTCGATTGCGTCCCGGCCATTCGTTTCGATAACGATGGAATTGGCGCTCGAATTCTCGCAGAGCAGCCGGGCCAGACAGTTGGCGTCGTCAGCATTGGGGTCGATAATCACAATTCGGGTCGTCGTATTCATACCGGTCGCGCTTTACTCGAGGTTTCGTGGGCGGCGTCGGCTGCGAGGGTATTCCGGCCTTCGGCGCGGCGCGTTTTGAGATTTTGCAGCCGCGCTTCAATCCCTTTGAGGGATGTTGAGAGACGAAAGGACTCGCGCACTGTATTGTCCACGAGATGACCCGCGTTGCGGCTGGCCTCGACGCGATTCATGCAGCGGCGCAGTTCTTCGCGAATGTCCTCGGCCTGTTTGCGGACCCGACTGATATCGCTGAGGGAAACATTCGGCGGAGGCGTATCGGTCAGCATAGCGTTCTACAGCTTAGTCTCAGGCAGCCGAACTGCGAGAGAGGGTGTTCACATGCCGATGTGCGGGGTGTACCTACGGGTAGTGCGCCGGTGTGGCATGTGTACACCTACTGGCACAAGGTCGTATTGCGGAGATACCCTAAGCGGGTTTATGGGGTGCCAAATTAAAAGCGTTTTTCAACGAGCGCAACTTCTGTCGAATCAAACAGGTTTTCAAGGAGCGCAACTTCTATGAGCGAGCATCAAAGAAACACGGAGTTTTTGACGCACCTTATTTCCTACGACGATACCCCGGAGCGCCGCGATCTCGCCGAGACCATTACCCGCCTGCAACGCGACGCCCGCTGTGTGCGGCGCGCGGTCTGGCTGATGGTACTGCTGGCCAGCCTGGCGGCCGCGGGGCTGTGCTACGGCGCGGTTTTTCTGGTTGGCTCGATGAATCTCACGCAGTTTGCAAGTCAGGTCGTGATCAAGGTCTTCTCCGCGATGGGCCTGGGATCGCTCATTTGTCTGGTAACATTCCTGGTGATTGATGCGGTTTACCAGATCCAATTGGCCCGGCATCGCGAACAATGCCGTTGCCTCGCAATGAAGCTTGTCGAATCGCGCCTCGGCAACTCCTCCATTCTGGTCTCGCGAGGAGCGCCAACGGCATAAATCAGTCTTCGGATCTCGCGGCTGGCAACTCGATCCAGAAGCAGCTTCCGTGGCCGGGCGAGGAGATGACGCCAACTTCGCCGTCCATCAATTCGACGATGCGTTTGACCATGGCCAGGCCGATGCCGGTGCCGGGGAATTCCTCGTGGCTGTGGGCGCGCTGGAAGATGCCAAATATTTTTTGCTGCCATGCCGGGTCGATGCCCGGGCCTTTGTCGCGCACGGAAATGCGAATGCGGCCTTTACCGGCGCGCTCGGTCTCGATTTTCACCTGGGGTGACGCGCCGGGGGCAACGAACTTCAGGGCGTTGGATACGAGATTTTCGAGCGCCTGGCCAATAAGCATCGGGTGCGCGCGGACACGTTCGAGGCCTGCGTCGGTGATGAGCTTTGCTTTTTGGCGCTGGATATCGGCCGCGAGATGCTGGAGGACGCGCTCGACGGTCGAGCGCACACTGACGCCAACGAGCGTCATTTCGGTGTGATGCAGCCGGCCATAGGCCAGCAAATCTTCAATCAGCTTGTCCATGTACGAGGAGGCCTGGGCGATACGCCGGGCATAGTCGCTGTCCACTTCATCGCGTGCCACCGCCGTTTCTTTCACAAGCAACTCACTGAAGGCGCGCGTGGCGCGGACGGGAGCGCGCAGTTCGTGGGCGATGCCGTAGCAAAACGAAGGGGATATTCGGCCTCCCATACGATACCATCAATCGATTCAACCAGCCGCTGAAAATTACGGTCTTCGAGCGCCGCCCAGTGCTGACAGGCCCGCGCCTCAGTCATATCAACGAGAGCGGTGGGAATGATTCTGTCGCCGCCGGAATGTGTTCGTTGCGGCGGGCTGCTGATCAGCCGCACCGGTTTCCAATCCTCGCCCGACTTGATTTGAATGTCGGTCTCAACTCTGCCGCGTTCGCGGCCAGTGGTCAGGCATTGATGCATATGCCGGCAGAGCGGTTCAACGTCCGCCGACGAGATGAACGCGCGCAACGGCCGCACGGAAATTTCATCGACACCGAGCAATTCGGCGGCGGCGGCATTGCCACTGCGAATCAAGCCGTTGGCCAGCAGCTCGATGTAAGCGATCGGATGGTCGTCGCTGAGCCGCTGGTTTTGCTCGGTCTGCGCACGAAGCTGCGTTTCGAGCCGAGTGATACGGTCTCAAAGAGCGCGAGTCTGGTCGCGCTGGAGTTGCAGCGTCGTATCGAGCAAACCATGCGGCGACTTCGAAGAGGGCAGCAGAACGGAGTTCCGCGATACAGCAGGACGGAGTCCTGCGCTACGGGACGTACGGCGTCGCCGCGTCCCTACCCCTAACTTTTTTTGGCCGTGGCGACCTTCATAGGGTCATGCGCGGTCTGTGACGTCTTCAAACGCCACCGCAATCCGCTGCACGCCACGGTCGTCGCCGTAAAAGCGGCGCGCGTTGATCATAATCTTCCGGTTGCCAATTCTCGGGAACTCATGCTCGACCGCAAAATCGTGAACTTCGGTCCGGCTGGGCAGGATCTCCTCCATTAACTCGCGCAGCTTCGGAATGTTCCACTGCCCGTTGCCAAGCTCGTAGAGGCTGTGGTTCTCCGTTTCTTCGGGTTTGACCTGGAACGCCTGATAAAACGCGTCGTTGGCGCGGCTTACGGTCAGGTCCGCATGCAGCAGCAGCAGGGGATGCCGGACGATTCCCGTCATCTGGAGCATGGCGCGCTTGATCTCCTCAATATCCAGGAGCATAAGCACGGCCCCATCAATGCGGTTCTCCTGCGTTCGGTACGGGCGCACGCGCAGACTGTACCAGTGGCCCTCGCGGTCCTGCACCTCGCGTTCAACCGCACTGAGATTCTCATTCACGTCATGGATGATGTCCTCCAACTCCGGCACGTGGATATTGCGCGTGATGTCGCTCAACCGGCGGCCAACATCCGACGGTATGAAGTTAAAGAGTCTTTCGGCCGTGGCGGTGTAGCGTCGAATCGTCAAGTCCCGGCTCAGGATGATGACGGCGATGTTGATCGTGTTGAGAAGATTGGTCAGGTCGTTGTTAACATACGCCAGTTCGGAATTCCGGTTTTGCAGCTCCTGGTTGAGAGTAGTGAGTTCTTCATTAGTCGATTGCAGCTCTTCACGCGCTGTCTCCAGTTCCTCGTTGGTGCTCTGCAACTCCTCGTTGCTGGACTGAATCTCTTCATTGGCCGATTTCAACTCCTCGTTTGTAGCCTCCTGCTCCTCAATAATCGCCTGCAATGACTCCCGGGTTGAAGCCAGTTCATTGCGCAATTTGGTCAACTGGCCTGTTTCGGCTCGTTTCTGCGCGGCGGAGCTTCCCTTTTGGCGTCCCGCGGGAGCCGCCGGCGTGGACGGTGCCTCCTGGAACAGGACAAGGAAGAAATGCTCGCGGTCGGAAGGCATCGTCATCGGGTGGACTTCGATGGTGACGTCCGACGCCAGCCCGCGGCGCAAATGAATTTGGGTGGCCCGCTGTTCGACGCGTTCGCCCCTCTGGATTGCCTTGTTGACCGCCCGGCGCACGTCCAGGGCGAGCTCTTCGCGGACCATTTTGAGTAAATTCAGGCTGGCAGCCCCCGGTTGGTGTTCGATGAAGCGCGCTGTCTGGCCGCGGAATTGCAGAACGTCCATCTGGGCATTGATCAAGACCCCGGGGCGAGTAACGGGTGAGGATGAGGCGATCGACTTTTTCCTCGAGATTCGCAAGACCGCCTTCTTCCTTTGCGCCAGTGCGCTTTGGCGGGGCTGGCGGCAACTCGTACGTCGTCCTAATGCGCCCAAGGTCCACTTTCGACCGGTAAGCGGTCGATTTCTTGGCGTAAAACTTGTGCTTGCGGTCCACCAGCGCGAAGAATTCCGAAGATTCGGAGATCGTCTCGCTGCTGCCGAGGAGCAGAAAGCCATGGGGCTTAAGGGCGTAATGAAAAACCGGCACCACACGCTTTTGCAGCACGGGGGTGAGATAGATCAGCACGTTGCGGCAACTGATCACGTCGAGGTTTGAAAACGGAGGGTCCATCACCACGTTCTGGCGCGCGAAGACGCACAGGTCGCGAATCGATTTGTTGACCTGGTAAAAGCCATCGACTTTGCTGAAAAACCGCCGCAGCCGCTCACGGGACACGTCCAGCAGGATGTTCTCGTGATAAACGCCGGCCCGCGCCTTTTCGATACCGCGTTCATTGAGATCGGACGCAAAAATCTGGACCGGCATGTCGATCTTGTTCTTTTCCAGAAATTCGGAGACGGCCATTGCCAGCGAGTAAGCCTCTTCTCCCGTCGAACAGCCACAGCTCCAGATGCGCAGGGGAGCGTCGCGCTTGCGATCGCGCGTCAATCGCGGCAAAATCTTTTTTTGCAGCGCGTGAAAGGAACCGGGATCACGGAAAAAGCCGGTCACGCTGATGAGCAGGTCATTGAAGAGCGCATCGACCTCCGTGGGACTCTCCTGCAGAAACTTGATGTAGTTTCGGATGGTATCGATCTTGTGCAACGCCATCCGGCGCATGATGCGGCGGTTGAGGGTGCCGGGTTTGTAGAGCGAAAAATCGACGCTCGTGCGCGTGCGCAAAAGCATGAAGAGCGTGCGAAGGTCTTCGCCGCCCGTGAAAAAAAGACTTTCCGCGTTCTCCACCTCTTGCGGTGCTGGACGGCGCGCTTCGCCCCTTTTCTTGGGGGCGACGTAAGGATGACCCGAAAGACGCGAAAGTTCCTTCGCGATCTCCTCAGGAGTCATGACGAAATCAACGCTGCCGGCGCTGATGGCGCTGCCCGGCATGCCAAAGTGTTTGGACGTGCCCTGGTCCTGCGCAAAGGTGATGCCCCCCTGTCCTTTGATCTCGCCGAGGCCAAGCGTGCCGTCGGTGCCGCTGCCGGAGAGGATGATGCCAATCGCGCGATTCTGCTGTTCCATCGCCAGCGAGCGGAAGAAAATATCGACCGGCATCGAAATGCCGCGCATGGGCGGGCGCGCGGACAATTTGAACCGCCCCTTTTCCAGCGTCACGGTTGCGTTCGAGGGCAGCACGTAAATGTGGTCTGGGCGCACTTCCGTGCCATTCCTGATTTCATTTACGGGGACTTGTGTCACTTTGCCGAGCAACTCGCCCAGATGACTGGGGTGCGACGGATCGAGATGCTGGATAAGGACGTAGGCCATTCCCGTTTCGCGCGGAAGATTGGCGAGAAACGAGGTATAGGCTTCGTAGCCTCCGGCCGAGGCCCCAATCCCCACGACCGAAAAAGGAAGCTTCGATTCAGCGGGCCCGCCGTACGTCGCCGGCATCAAGGGACTACCGCGTTGCTCGGACTCTAGAGGTGGTTTCGCACCGGTCTTTGTCGGGCGCGCAATTCCGGTGGGAGACTCGGCGCCGTGACGGATTTCTTTTTCCACCGAACGAACTTTGGCGTGAACTCGCTTCACCTCCTCATGGACGGCTTCGGCCTCGACATGCGCTTTCTCGCCTTCTTTGTGGGCGAGATCGGCTGCGGTGCGGGAAGCTTCGGCTTTGCGGCGGGCGTTGGCGGCACGCCGTGCCAGTTCAGCATCCGTGCTGGGTTTGAACGATGCTTTTGGTGCTCTCTTTTTTGTCTTCCTGATGGCCATGCCAACCTTTCCTGAGGACGCACGACGCGTAGCGACAGTGTACCGACCATCTGCTTGCCACCGGGTTACCTGTCCCATCCAATCGACACCCAAACGCGAGACAAATCAAGCAAAGGTTTGGCGGGAATCTGGCGTCCGTACAGATACCGACGCAGCTTCTCATTGATGGCTGAAGGCCAGGGGGTGGTTCATAAAGCCGCGGGTGCCCAATCAACCGCGCGTGACAATGTTACGTTTTCGCCGGCCAGTTGCTCCGAGTGGTGCAGGCCTGGCGCATGGCCGAAATGGTATTGCGAAAATCGTCCACATCGATCGGCTTCATGATAAACGTCGTTGCACCCGCGCGGTAGGCTTCGTTCACATCCCGCAGGTTTTCGGAGGTGGTGAGCACGATCACACGTGGCTGGGTTTCCGAAGGATGTTCGCCCAGCCACTTTAGAACCGCGAAGCCGTTCCGGCCGGGCAATGCGAGGTCCAGCAGGAGCAGATCGGGCGCCGGATATTCCCTGCGGTTGCGGTATTTGCCCCTGGCTTCAAGGTAATTGAGAAGCTGCTCGCCGTCGGAGAGGAAGTGCAAATTCTCCATGATGCCGATGCGCTCAAAAAGCTGCTGCAGAAGGGAAATCTCCTCGCGGGGCGCAGCGACAACGATCACGAAGCTGTTTGCAAGGGGCATCAGCCCAACAGAGTATTGCGGGACCGAGCATTCGGCACTAGGGTATGTACCCCACTTGCCATCTGCAAACCGCTTCCTACGATCCTCAAAACAGCCCCAAACCAATGAATAGAATCGTTATACTCACTAACGACAAACGCGACCTTGAACTGTTGGTCCACGCCATCCGTTCGGCCGGTTTCGACGGCGAACTCGAGGTCCTGAAAGAAGCGGGCGAATTCATGGGTCGGCTTCAGGATGCTGAAAGCAATCCGCCTCTGGCCCTGTTCGTCGATTTTTCGGCAGTTTCCAACGGCGTGCAATTGGTAGAGGGGTTGAAGCTCTCATCGCGCACTCAACGTTTGCGCATTGTCGCCATTGGCAGCGAGAACGATACCACCACGGTTTTCGAGGATGCGTGGGACTGCCACACGGTCCTGGCAAAGCCGTTGTGTGCCGCGGACGTGCGCCAGTTGGTGACCGCGCTTCAGGTGGTCGCGACCTCCGAGGCGACACCCTTGCGAAGTCAGCAGATAAGAAACCTGGTCCGGGCAATCGAGCGAAGCAAACGGTTGCGCGCAGAATACGAACAGTCGCCAGGCCACGCCGAACTTGCTGCTTAGGCTTGAGGGGCCGAGCTGGCGGCCCTCAATCCCACCATGCTGCTGTTACAGGCGCCTTATGTTTTTGGAGAATCAAGGCTGGAATTCCAAAGTGCTCCCCCGGCCCCACTTCGTCCGGTTGCAGGAGTTTAAGATTCTCGCGCACGTCCGCCGGCGTAATCGTGCCCGCAACAAAAATCGTATCTGTGAATGGCCAGCAATCTTCCCCCGGGTCGAGCTCCGCGATTTGCGCATAGACGGCTTCCACGTCCCCGCGCCGGGACAACTTGATGAGCGTGCTTCGGAAAATCTCAATGCCGGGATAATCGCTAAGGTTGCATCCAATCGAGCCCGGATCATCGTTGCCGTCGAAGAATCGTTCGATCCGCACGATTTGCGGCGCGCGCTGCGTTGACAATTCTTCGATAAGCTTCTTCCGTTTTGTAATATCCACAGCGAACCTTTCGTTGACAATTGCCTCTAAACGGCAGGATCGGCGAGTCGTTTCTCGCAGCGTTCTCGAAGGTGTCCGGTCGCGAGCGCGATCTCGGTAGCGCTGCACGGCGTTCGCAACATCCCGTCGACTATTCCGAGCACCGCAGCTCCCAGCGCGAGGATTTGCTCCTCCGTGCCGACAACGAGCAGTTGGACACCGCGTAGCAGGGAGGACGTTTTCGCGAACTCGATGAAACGCGCCGCATCGGGAGTGCGTGCTAATTCCAGGAAAGCGACTTCGAATTTCGACCGGTTGCTGCCCAAAAGGTGGTTGAGCAGATCGGCCGGCGTCGTGAAGGCTTTGACCTGCGACGTCTTCAGTCCCGCTTTTACCATCTCGACAAAAGCCGGGTCGCCGCTGACCACGTAAAGACTCATTGATGGCCGCCTTTCTAGCAGATCTGCCGCCGCCCGCATATCCGGGAATGTACGGACACAGAATCCGTAGCGCAGTTGTCGCGCAGATTTCCAATGTCTCCTGACCTGCGGGCAGTTCGCATTCGCATGGGATCCTTGAACTGCCCTTTCCTTCGCCCTCTCGCGGATCACAGGTTCATCGCCTCGCCCTCGCCTTTACGTCATTGCCGAAACAGCGTCTTATGACCTCCCATGAAACAGAGTATCGGTTATGTCGCTCTCGTCGTCCGCGACTATGATGAAGCCATCGCGTTCTACACCAAAATGCTCCGATTCGATCTCATCGAGGATACGCTGCTTGGCGCCGGCGAGCGCTGGGTTCTGGTCGCACCGCCGCACTCCCGGGAGACTCGGCTCCTTCTCGCCAAAGCCGCCACTCCCGAACAGGAGACTCGCATCGGTAATCAAACCGGCGGCCGCGTCTTCCTTTTTTTGCACACGGATACTTTCTGGCGTGATTATCACGAAATGAAATCTCGCGGCGTAAGGTTTCATCGCGACCCGAAAGAAGAAAGTTATGGCACTGTCGCCGTGTTCGAAGACCTCTACGGAAATAAATGGGACCTTTTACAATTGAAATCGCTAAATGAGTCACGAACCGGCATCTGAATTCCCTTCGCTCGATTTCATGCTTGCCGCGATGGCTGGATTGGTAATCCCATTTCTCCTGCGGCTTCTCTCAAAAAATCTTTTGTGATGTCTGTGCCTTTTTGTGGCCATCCCTAAACCAGGTTACTGCGCTTCGAGCGTGACTTTCAGGCGGAGGAATCCCCTGGTCCCCGTTTCGTTCAAGCGAACGCGAAGCATGCTGCGGTCGTTGCCAAGGATCGTAACCAATAAAGGAGACCAGCTTCCCGAGCTGAGATTTGGCGAGCCTTCGACTTCGTAACGCGCATCCTTCACACCCGGCCCCTTGCGGATCGTGAGGACGAAAGCGCCCGCTTCGAACTGCGCCTTTATCACTTCGGGATTCGCGGCCGAGTTCGGGTCCGAGCCCGTCGCATATTCCAGCAGGTTCGAGCGGCCATCGCCATCCGGGTCCGCATCGGGCTGCCCACCGGAAGGATTGGAATCAAAGTTGCGCGCCCGCCACGTGTCGTACGTCTCGCGAATAGCCGAATAGTCGAGCACTGGAATCGTCGCGCCGTTCGGTGCGGGATTTGTCGCCGTGTTATTGACGGACAGCTCCTGGCCGAGACGGTGATAACCCGTCGATGCGTCCCAAACAACAAGAGGCGCGGGCTCGGTAAGGGCCAGGGTGTTTGCGAGGCGAATCGAGTAGGGCACCTGTCCGTAGAGCGAGGGCACGGGGTCCGGCAGATGGAGCAGGAGTTCATATGTTCCCAGTGGCAGGTTGGCCGGTAATTCAAGCCCCGCCGCAAAGATGTGATTGCTGCCCGGGAGGCAAAAACGCAAATCGAAGTCCCGCGAGAGTTCGGCAAAAAATCTTTGCCCGCTGATTTCGTGTCGCAACACCAATTCCAGTCCGCGTGGATTGAACGGCGCCGCGTAACCCGCGTTTTGCACCTCGAGCGTGAGCGGAAACGCCTGGCCCGGACGCGCTTCGGTTCGGACGTTGCTGGAAAGCAGTTGCAAGCGGTGGCCCAGCCGGCGTTTGACCGCTTCCATGCAGCCTTGCGCCACCCAGTCGTCGTTCAGATTCGCATTGTAACTTTGGTTGAGGAACGAATAGTGGAACCGCGCCAGGTCTGCATCGGCCCGGCCGCCCGCCGCCGCGCAGTCGTCATCCGGCGGATTCTCTATGCACGTCTCTCCGCCCATGACCACATAGCGCGTTTCCAGCGCCGCATAATTGCGCAGGTTCACAATGTCCTGCGGTTCCGTCGCGCCATCGTAGTCCGTGAAAGTGCCGAGATCGGTGTTGTCCGCGAGGAAGCAATCGTTATGAAACGCGATGCGCGCGGCGGCAGTGCCATTGTGCGCCTGGAAAGGTCCGATCGCGGCCGCACTCGTCGGCGCTGTCACCCCGTAAAGGTGCTTTTGCTTTTGCTGCGGCACGCGCACCTGGACCATCCGCTCTGTCGGCAGCGCAGCCAGCAGTGCGTTTAACACTTCGGCGCGGTTCGTCCAGTTCTGCGCGGTATACGCTTGCCCCGCCGTCGAAAAAATGTCCGTATAATAACCTTCGCCCCACGCTCCAATGAACCCTTGTTGCAGCAGCGCGATAATATCCCGGTTGCGTTTCAGCAGCGGCGCAAGCTGTCCGATGTGTTCCAGGATGCGCGCTTTCGTCGGTTCATTGAACGGCCGCGTCGTGTCCTGGTTATACGCGAAACGGATAATTCCCTTGAACCCTTGCGCTCGCAGGAAATCAAAATCGGTCTGGATCGCGTTGAGAAAGTTCGTGCTGATAGGTGCGTCCACGAACGTGTCCAGATAAATCACCCGCAGCACCAGCGAAAGCTTTGTCGTGTAAGTGTTGTTTGGGTCCGATCGGCCGCTCGTGCGAAAATTCGCCAGGTTCGCCGGCAGACCCGAAGGCGCGCTCGCCCGCGTTTCCGTGTGAAGGTAAAAGCCCCTTTCCGGGTTGGCGAAATCCTCCTCGGAAATCGTATAAGTGTTGGTCACGTACGATTGGGCCGGGAGTGAACGGGCCACGCTCGCGCAAACGATCAGCAAAATTCCGCCGCACACCCTGACGAGCCGGCGTCTGCTATTGATTATTGAGATGATCAATCGTAAGACATTCTAATCCTCTTGAAGTTCTGGAACAAGCGTCGTGCAATTTTAGACTCGCCAGGACTCGCTGTTTTGGCTGACCATCACGTGTCGCGACAATCACGCTGGAGACGTTTGATATGAAAGGCTCATTTCCAAAATTCATCCTTGCCGCCTGGCTGACCATCGGTCTTTCCGCAGGCGCGGGCACCTTCAAACGCATCTCCATTGACGGCTCCTTCGCCGATTGGGCCGGCGTGCCCGTCGCCTCTTCGGACGCTTCCGAAACCACCGCCGGCGCGGATTTTCGGGACGTGTATGTTGCCAACGACGAGCAGTACCTCTATATCCGCTTTACGCTCTACACCAACGATTCGCCTTTCACTTCCCGCAACAATATTTTCATCGATGCCGACAACAATTCCGGCTCTGGCTTTCATCCCCTCGGCCTCCCCTTTGGTTCCGAAATGCTCATCCAAAGCGGTGTTGGCTACCAGGAAAAACAAGGCGAGTTCAATGCAGGCGACATCATCGGCCTAAGTTGGGCAGCGGCGCCCGCAGCCAACGCCGCCGATTTCGAACTGCGCATCTCTCGCTCGGCCTCTTATGCGAACGACGGCTTGCCGGTCTTTGTGGGCGACACGATTGCAATCCTCCTCGAAAGCGAGAACACCAGTTTTATCGCCGTGGATCTCGCGCCCAACACCGGTGGTGGCGCCCTCATCTATACCTTCGCTGGTCCGCCCCCGCTATTCTCCGGCAATCGACAACTGATTCCGCTAACTGGATTCCCATGGCGATACGACGATCTGGGCGGCGATTGGGGTCCCGTCTGGCGCGATCCCACCTTCGACGATGCCGGCACCATATGGCGGGATGGCCCCGCGCTGTTTGGTTTCACTACGAATGCCGCTGTTTATCCCGCGCCCATCCAAACGGCTCTCAACCGTGACCGCATGACCTGGTACTTCCGCGCCAGGTTCGAATGGACGAACGACTCTTCGGGTGTCGTCCTGGTCGCTTCGAACTATCTTAGTGACGGCGCGGCATTTTATCTCAACGGCGCCGAGATGAAGCGATTGCGCCTGCCGGCCGGGCCAGTGCTGTTCGACACGCCCGCAACCGGTGGACCGGCCGTTAAAGGTCAGCCTGAGCTGGCCGGCTTCTTCGCCGGCGCACTCGTTGTCGGCGAAAATCTGCTTGCCGTCGAAACCCATCAGACCGCGGGTGACACGGCCGACATGGTCTTCGGCTTGTCGCTGCTGGCCTCCACCCAGTTTCCGGTTGTCTTCACCGATCCAGCGCAACC
>Ga0193697_1000164_pt1 | contig 25979 bp, 33 predicted proteins | sample L3m2metaG_FD_145073 | JGI IMG/M metagenome (GOLD analysis project Ga0193697, IMG submission 145073) | Soil microbial communities from a riparian zone of the East river system, Colorado, United States - L3m2 | ecosystem: Environmental > Terrestrial > Soil > Riparian zone | place: USA: East River...
CACCGTTGTAAATGAGCCAGCGGTCGTTATCGTGGATGCCGCCGAGGATTGTCCCAGACGCTTGCCAACCACTGAAGAACAGGCTGAACGTCCCAGAAATGCCGAGCGGGCACTGATAGATTCCAGAACCCTCATGGGCCAGCATCATGGAATAGCCAGGCGGATCGAACACCGCGGCCACAATTCCCTTCACGGGAAGGTCCGGAGTAGGGACGAAGACGCCAGAGATAGTTCCAGAAGTTCCGATGTAACCCGAAGCCGACAGCGCCGCTACTGGCCGTCCGAAGTCAGAACGTCCTTCAATTTTGTGCAGACGTACAGAATCGCCTGGCTTATACCAGACACCGACGCCACTGGTCATTTCGTTTGCGGTTAGGTTCTCAACGCCCTTGCTTGTAACCACCCCGCCATTGAGAACAATGTCGAGTGTGTTAGGCATCAGATGTTCTCGGTCCAATCGGAACTCTCATCGAGCGACTGATTGATACGGAGCTGGCGGAAGCCCTGCTCGAACCTCTTCTGTGGAACTTCGGCCTTCGGTGGGTCGAAGCGCTCGGCAACATACGCTCGAGCAAACTCCATGATGACCCGCTCTACTTCTGGAGGAACATCAATTCCACTCGCCGTGTTGGTAGGGTAGGTGATGCGCTCGTAGTAAGTAAGCTCACCGCTTGGGAAGTTGACGATGCTGCCTGCTGAAGGAGCGTGACTCAGCCTTACGAACGAACTCGAGTTAGACGCCGACATCAGGGTGTACTGAGTGGCGTCGCCAGCTAAGGAACTGGGTACTTCAAGCATGAAGCTCTTCGGATCCAAGTAGCCTACTGGCTGCCTGTTGGAACCGTTAAGCAGTGCCATGTGTCGCGTGCCGCGGACAGCAATGGGGAAGTTGTAGTCAGTCTGACCGGCTACAAGGGCAAACCCTGAAGTCCGTAGCTGCCAGCTCCAGAGCCGCAGGTTGAGCATGTCAACAGCTTCCTGGATCCCCGAGATGGCGTAGCCAAGTGCTTCTGGATCGTCAGGTGAATTCACCAGGCCAGCGCAGTTCGTGGCGATGTCGAGTAGTGAGCGCATTCTATCTCCGATATTCAGTGGGATATTGTCGGAATCCCTTTAGTAGCTGTGACCAGCTGCAAGTCAGACGTGAAAGGAGCCGTCATGTCCACACCAAACTTCTTGGACAGGCTCTCCTTGGTGATGTTGGGAATGTTTGCTTGTAGTAACCGTTCGAAGACTTCGCGCCAGCCGATGTGTAACACCTGGCATGGCAGCGTAACGATCTTCATCGGTGTCGAAACGATGATGCTTCCAGCCGGCACCGTCGCTCCATCGTGGGCGACCATGTCTGTTGGAACTCGAATGAGGAGGGTCTCGCCGCCCTTCCCGTTCTTCAAGGTTTTCGAACCACCAAGCCCGATCCACTGATCGAGGATGAAGTGATCCATTGGCCTTGTGTCCTTGTAGACGAAAAGCTCTTGAGTGAAATAGTTGAGGTCGTTCTTGTCGGATGTCAGGAATTCGTCCCTCGAACAAGGAACCTCAAAGCGGTCGCTGCCGTCGAAGATGGTGAACTCGGACATCGTGCCGCGTTCAACTGCCGACAGATACTTGTTGTTGAAGTAGATGCCGGCTCGCATCCTGCCTTCGACGCTCATGTAGATTACCTGGCCGCATCCATCATCGAAAGTGATAGACCGGTTCAGCTCCTGAAGACCGCGTTTCATATCCGTGTAGGCAATCGATTTTCCGGATTGGATCTGACCTGGATTCATTGAGACCTCAAAAATGGGAGGCAGGGATTGCTCCCCACCTCCCGAGAACTACTTAGTAACTGTGAATTTGCATGACGCGGTCGTCATCCAAAAGTTTATGAGCCGCTCTAAACTTGACTCCGTAGGTCCAGAAGGTGTTGAGGGGCTGACTGGTGTCTTGGTTGCCGGGTTTCTTGACGATAACCGTGGGCTCCATGTCGCCGATACCTGCGCGACCGAGTCCATCCTTACCGAGAACGTAGCCAACGTAACCAGAGAGAGTAGCCGGTGAGCTGTGCGTACCCGAGGTCTCAACGAATCCTGCACGAGCGATTAGCGGAGAAGCCTTGAGTGCGATGTTGAACAGAGACCCAGCTTCAGCGGTCAGCATCTTGCCCTGACCCTGCATACCGGGGATCTGCTTGTTGATCTCGCTCCAGGTGACGTTACCACTTGCTGTGGTCGGCTCTGCCTGAAGATGCGCGATCTGAACGGGGCTGAGGATTGCGGCGTATTGCCCACCCTCAGACGCGAATCCACCGACTCCACCAGCCTGAAGTTCAGCATTGATGTAGCTGAAGGTCACGGCACGGAGAGTATCGGAAGATGTGATGAACCCAGTCGCGGAAGCGGTCTGCCCCTGCTTGAAGTACTTGGTGCCTGTGGCAGCAGCATTCAAGAGAAGGGTGTCAACGGTACGAGCACCCAACTCGGAGAGACGCTCGGAGATGGCGTCGAGTGTGCCGAGAACTGCGGTCTTTGCCGCCTGCTCGGAAACCTTGAGCCACTGACCGTAGGGAAGAATCGCACCCGAGACCGAGATTGCCGAATACGAGGAGATCTCGTTATCGGTTGCTGTGGACTCGGATAGACTCGAGGTATCCACGGTCATCTTGGGGAAGTCGAGCCAGCGGATGCTGTCGCCAGCACCCTGGGGAACATCGCCCTCTTGGGCGAACTTGAAGAACTGGAGCTGCGGCTTGAGAAATTCAAGGAAACGCCGCTCGATGTATTCATTCTGAACTTCACGTTCAGTTGATGTAAAAGCCATTGTGATTTACCTCTGCTGTCAGACGCTTAGCCGTTACGCCTTGCGTTGATTAGCGTTCGCAGCTCGTCATCACTCAAATCCTTGAGAGACTTCTTAGCTGCGGGTCTGCCGGCACCGCCGGCTTCGCTCGCGGAACCTCCAGAGGCTGAAGCACCTTGCTTCCGCTCCCTGAGATCCTCGAGCTGCTTTTGCCGAGTAGTCCTAAGAGTGTCGAGTTCCTCGCTGTACTTCGCTTCCTTGGCTGCCACGAAGGCTTCGCGCAATAGAAGGTTGGTAGCACGACGAACTGCTTTAGGGTTGCCGCTCGATAGCTCTGCGAAGTAGTCCTGGCGATGCTGTTCCACGTAGGGAATCATCTTGTCCAGGTACTCGTCCGCGTCCTCATTCTCACCTGCGAAGGCGACCATCTCGTCTTGCATGGCCCTCTGCGCGAGTTCGACTGTCACGCCCTGACGCCAACCGTCTTCGTCTTTCGAAGCACGGTCGGTGTTGGTGTCGGACAGTAGCGATGTCAGTTCATCGTCCTCTCGGTCGGCTGCTCTCGCAGGCGCCTTCTTGAGGTTGCCGATGTCGCTGGCACGCTGACGAGCGAGTCTGTCCCGGTTCTCCAGCTGAACTTGAAGTTTCTCAGCCCTGAGATCCCGGAGCTTCAGTTCTCGCTCCATGAGTTCGAGTCGAGCTTCGATGGGGTCAACGACCTCATCCTTGGTCTCGGTCTTCTGACTTGCAGAGGCGTCCGAATTGTCCTTCTTCGGCTCGGTGGTCTTATTACCAGCGGCGTCATTAGAAGAGTGCGCACCGGAGATTTCAAGTATCTCCGGGTCGGACTCGGAACCTTCGACGTCCTCTTGCGTGTCTTTGGAGCTGGACTGACTATCAGCACCAGCCCTAACTTTTTCCATTTCTCTTTCGAATTCGATGCGGGAGGTAGAGTCGTTAGGACCCTTCTCGAACGCTTCGATAGCTTCTGCTCTGCTCAACTTTGCCATTGTGTGTCTCCAGTGCTGGAAAGGTCCGGGCTTGATCGCGCGCCTCCCAGTCAGTGGGGTAAGGAGGAAGCATTACGCTTCGTCGTCGTCCTCATCCCTCATTCGCTCACGGATGATTCGTTCTTTCCTCCGGAGCATGTCGATAATCTCAAGGATGGCTTCGCGCTTGCCTACTGACTTCAGTAGTGCCGTGCCATCGGAAAGCCCTATGCCCTCCGTTAGTGCCATTTGCTCGAGTTGTTTCAGAAACTTTTCGTGATACGGCTGCCCGATCCAGCGAACGAACGCTTCCTGGTCTGCGAGATCGGCAAGAGGAACTTCCTCGTCCTGCTTGCTAAACCGAATCTTCCTAAGTGTGTCTACAAAGCTCACTGCGTCATACCTCCAGGCGCTACTCCATTCACGGAGGCACCCATCTGTTGCGACACCTGACCGCCCGGCATCGCAGGCTGAGAGGCCATGCCACGCTGTCCTTGGACCTGGGCCATCAGTGCGTTCTCGAATGCAATTTCGGGGTCACCGACAATCTGGGCTGCTTCGTCGTAGCCGTTGTCTTCCAAGAACTGCACAATCATTTCGTCGGCTGGAATCTTCATACCCATTGGCGTCTGCATCAGACCGATGACGCGGTCGAAGCTGGCAAGCCGCGCCTGAAGGCTCTGGTTGTTGCGTGTACCTACGAAGTCGAAGTCGTAGTCCGCATAAAGGTCTTCGATGTTGGCTGGCTCGGGCTGCGTCCCCACCCGCTTGGCGAGTTCGGACGAATCGGGAAGGAACATCTGATAGAAGCGGAACAGACCCTTACCCAATCGGGGAAGTGAATCCTTCTCCAGAAGCTGAGCCATCCACTCGGGACGGTCCATAGCACCTTGAATGGTGCCCTGATACTCGGCGGCAGATGCACGGTTGAAGAGACCCGTATAGCCGGCAATCGCTCCAGTAGCACCGGAGTTCCTTTGAATCTCCTGTTGGAGCTGACCACGTTGATTGAATCCCTGAGGGAAATTCGCGCTATAGGGCAGCGTCCGAACGTCACCTGGGTAGTCCGAAGCGATAGGAGTATCCGGTCTCCAAGCCCGCAGGGCGGCACGGTCAATCTCATCGTTCCGGTTGTAGATGATTGGCGGGTGGACGGACCGGATAGTCCCATCCATTCCCAGCATCAGAAGGGCATTAGCCGCGTCCTGCTGGAAACGAACTGCCTCCGCAGGACTCAACCCCCAGAAGCGTCCCCCAATGACTGAAGGGCGTAGGTCATAGAACGGAATCTCGCGCTCTGGTAGAAACCAGACGCAGTTCCTTACGACAACGCCATTGAGGATCGTGATGACCCTCCAAGTCTGACCATCAGCCGGAACCCAAGGCACTTCGCCCCAGTATTCCAAGCCGGTCATCATCTTCAGGTCGGGATGTGTCTTCTCTGACTGGACGCGATCCCGGCGCCAGCTGTTGTCGCTCGAGCGCTTCTCATCCGTGCCCGGTGCCTTGCTAATCGCAAGCTTGACCTGGTCCATGTCGTAGCCGTACTTGCCCCTGTTGGCATTAGCCAGGGCTTCAGACGGCATCATCGAGAAGCGACGGGCGCACCCGGGCATGTCTGCGATGTGGTCCTGTCCGACTGATGGGTAGAAATCGACTGGATCGATTCTTCGGAGTTTGACATCGTCATAGACGACACCGTTCATCACGGTTCGGTCTACATTCTCGATCCCGCCAAGCCGATCCACCCTGAAACTGGTCATCGGCCCTTCCTGGTAGCACCAGGAGCCGAAGAGGATGCCGGTTCCAAATAGGACGCTGTCCTTGATAGAGGTATTCAGGTTGAAGTAATGCGTCGGAAGGTGCATTGCGTGCCGGCCGATGAGGCTTTGAACCGTTCGCGCACCCTTCGCGTCTTCGCGACCACGCTTGATGACCGATAGGTACTCTCTCGAGCCACCAAACAGGGCAAGCATCAACTTGGCAGAGAGTAAGTCCACCAGTTCGCGGGTCTCCGACCCCACTACCGGCGTGTTCGAACCAGGGTTGCCCCTATTCGGTCGCCGCATGTTGGCTGAACCCAGCGGATACGCCGTGTTGTTGCTCATCGAGCCGTCAGGTAGGACCAAGTAAGAGGTCAGGACCTGGTCCCAAATCTCGTAGAGCCCAAGTTGACGCCGATGCTGATCCGAGTGCTCGACAAACGAGCGCACCCACCGTAGGGCTTGCTCCCTTTCGATCTCAACTTGCTGTATAGCCATCAATTCATCCTCTGGAAGCCGCTGGTCATGACGTAGTCAGCTGCTCGCTGAACGACAGCCGGGTCTTCCCGAAGAAGACCGATAGCGGTATTGCATTTGCGACACAACAGACCACGAACAAACCCTTGCTCGTCGTGGCAGTGGTCAACAGACAACAGCTTCCCAGGGTCATTTTCAGGTCGGCCGCAGATCTTGCAGGCGCCGGACTGGGACTGAAACATCACTTCGTAATCGGCAAGCGTCATGCCGTAGCGGCTAAGGGTCTGCTGCCGCTGAGCACGAATCTTCCTATCGGGGTTCTCGTCGTAGAATGTCTTACGCTTGCTCTGAATCTCTTCGCTCTTGGAGTTGTACCAGTCCCTGTTCTGCTTCTTGCCGCATTCCTTGCAGGCTGACGACACCCCAAACTTGCACTCCCTGTTCTTCCAGAAGAACTCGAGTGTGGCCGGCAATTCGCGGGCGCACGTCGTACAAGTCTTAGAATCCAAAATATCTGCTCCTCTGCACAAACTGCTCTTCATCCCTGTTCTGCGTAAAAGGATCGAATCTGTCAATCAGTCGCCGTTTCACGGGGATGGAGGCTTTGGGGATGTGAGGGTCAAGCGCGGGATCGCTGAGGTAAGAAACCGCGTCTCTCAAGTCGTCATGTCCGTCGAACTGATCGGGATGGCTGCGACACTGGTTGAGAAACAGGCTTTCAAACGCCCTTGGACACGAGTCTGCGACACTGAACCATCCGGAGCCCGCCAGTGAGGCCAGGTCTGCGAACCTTCTGTTCTTTGAATCCTTCTGCTGCGTAAGTTTGAACGCCACGGGAAGCACACGATGCTTGCCACGGCAGATCTCTTTGAGCTTATTGAGGAAGAACTGGGCGTTTCGTGCCGCGCCAAGCCCTTCTTCCACGCCGACTACATGGGACCCGAAGTTGGACCACTTCTTCAAGAGACGCAGGACATCAATCATCCCGTCATCGGTAGTCCAGTCCTGACTGGAGTTCCCATCAATGAGCGCCCGCTTTAGGATTCCGGGGCTCTTGGGTTCCTCGTAGTAAGCGATAACCGCATTAGCCCAGAAGTCGTGGTTGGAATTCGCTCCCTTGGGAGCCGGGTCTACCAGGATGACAACCTGTCGGATCCATTCCTGAATGTTTTCGAGCTTGACCTTGTGCTCGTGAGTGCCCGCCAACCAAGCGCGACCGCCTAATGGTTCTGGAAGATTCAACATCTGGGCGTTGAAGTCGCCCTTCATCTCCTCCCGGGCCGCGATGACGTCTTCCATCGTGGTCATTCGCAGCTCGGAGTTGTGGTCGTCAGGGTCCGAGAGCTTCATCAGCTCGATAACCTGTCCGTTCGGATCCGGCCGGCCCTCTGTTTCCAGAATGCCGCGGTGCATAACTGACCAGCGTGTACTTACAAGAGCCTCGGCATACAGGTCGTCATAAGTCCATCGGGTTCCGACCAGAAGGGCTCTGCCCGTACTGCCGATAATCGGGACCGCGGTGGAAGTCCACCAACGATCAACCTCTTCGACACCGCCTGCTTCCTGGAGTGTGTCTCTTGAAATCAAGTCGTCTCCAATCAGGAGCGTGAAGTGCTGCCCTGTCATGTCCTGACCGGTCGAGAACGCCTTCACCGTGGGCTGCTGATGTCCGATCGTCAGACGACCCGGAATCAGAATCTCGCCGTCCCAGCACCAATCGGTCTTCGGAGGTAATGCCCGTGTCAGCAGCTTCCGGAGCCGCTGGTTCTTCTGGAAGATCTCAGCGACTTCGTTGACGACCTGTTTGGACTTCTCCAACTGATGGTGGACGTAGCCAATGGTGACGTCAGGGTTTCTGAGAACCTCCTGGATGATCCGCGCCTTCATCGACAGGGTCTTGTAGGCAAGACGCGGTGCCATCAACAGAACGCGCTTGTGGGTCCTGTTGGAGTCTAAGAAGCTCTGGCACTCCCGATTGAATGCACCGTCAAGCACCCGCATGCCGAGGTACTCGGTAGCCAGGTAGTGAAGGTCATTGACGCAGCGTTGCCGCTCTACTTCGTCCTTTAGCTGTGCCTTGTGCTTCGCAATCGCTGACATGCGTTGTATGGAGAGTCCTTTGTGAAACAGAACAAAATTTTTAGAGGGTTGGACTGCTAACGATCGGAGGTCTATCGGGGCTCACCTGGGTACCTGGGGTACCTCGGAGTGTTTGGTGTTCAGACTATGAGTACTGGTTGGGTTTGCGCGGCAAGGAATGGCATGCCAGCAGACAGACGAACCCAGCCTTACCACTTACTAAGAGACCGAGCGGGGGTCCGGAGGCATAACCGGCCAGAGTGTTTCAGGAGTTCGTTGCGGGTTGGTCGGTTGTGCGGCAGGTCGTGGCGGGCTGCACTGTTGTGCCTTTCGCCCGCCTGCTTTGTTGGTGGGTTGTGGTCGATCGGTAAAAGAGACTGACATGCTCACCAGCAACGACACCTTGGAGATCTACGGACAGCTCGTCGCCATGACCCAACAGCAGCGCCTGGAGTTCATGAGACAGCTCAGTGAAGATAGGCAGCTTGCCCGTCTTACCTACACCAACTCGGCTGCCAGGGAATACATGAGGCGCCGGCAGAAGGCACTGGACCTCTACTACGACAACAAGGTCATCTACAACCGTTAAGGTAGTACCGGAATGGCCCTGGGATTCAAGGGGGAGGCTGGAACACCAGTTAGGAGATCGAAATGAGAGTTCTACTTTTGGGTTTACTGCTGAGCGGCTGCGCGGTGAAGCATCCGCCAATCACGCCGCTACCGAGTCCGGTATATGTGCCGGTGGCGGACTACTCCAAGCAAGCCAACCTTGTTTGCCTCGAAGTTTTACAGGCAACGTACAACGCTTACCAGGACTACCTCTACTACACCAAGCGATTACGCAAGGCGACTGAAGCTCTTGCCCTCGCAAAACAGTTGAGAGAGGAAGACCCTCATGCTTACGAGAGCGCACTACAACTCTACAACGTCACAAAACGAGAGTTAGGCGCACACAAACGATGGACGCTATCTCTTAATAGCAATGCGTGCGACGCGGAACTAAAGAAGTAATAACTACTTGACAGCGAGAGTAACTCGTAGTATCTTCTACCCATGACGACCGTTCGACTTTATCGGGTAGCCCTGAGACGGGTTCGGGACCTCAGGTTCTCGGAGCCGATCATCAGACCGCTTGCCGCGGTAGCTACTGCTAAGCGCCTGCTACACGACGTAGACCGCGAGGCCCTGGTGGTCATGTACTTGGATGCTCACAATGACCTACTGGGAGCTGAGATAACGTCTGTTGGAAGTTTGAACACCACGCGCACGACGCCAAGAGAGATCTTCAAGGGCGCGATACTGGCAGGAGCACTCGGGATAGTCATTGCCCACCCGCACCCCAGCGGAAGTCTCGAGCCCTCAGACGAGGACGTCGCCTTTACCCGGGCTATTGCCAAGGCCGGCGAGACACTCGGAATAGAACTCTTCGACTCAATCATCATCAGCAGAGGCGGACATACCAGCCTTCGGGAAAGGGGCCTGTTTTGAGCCCCGCCTGCTTGCGAGAACGGGGACTCTTCTAAAGCTTCAAACCCGGGATTACTGTCATACGGGTGACGACTGCGGCCTTCCTACCCGTGACGCCTGCACCGAGCATCGACCTGTTGGCAGACCCGATCAACGTGTTGTCAGGCGATAACCACGCCGAGCGGCGTAGGGTCCGGGAGACGACTGGGCTCTTCAAGCTCAGTGACACCATCCGGCAAAAGGCTTGGGGGGACAAGCTTTTCTTGCGCTGGGGGTACGTTGTATGCAGAAAGACATCCAGTTTCGAGGTAGTGCCGCAGGATGTCCTGCTTGAGGTCCTCTCTATCTCGATCGGTGTGGGAGGCCAGAGCTATTCCGATAACCAGCGCAGTTTCAATCTCATCCAGCGCTTCGTTCTCAGTTTCGGTCGGATCGGAGGACTCGGGATCAAGACCCAACTCGACTGCTGCTTTAACTACACCCAGCAGCCGGTCAGAAATGACGCTCATTGCCTTGATGTCGTCGCCTGTCCAGACACCACCCTGTTCTATCCGATCGGCAATCTCGTCTGAGATCTGCTTCAGAGTTGTGATGTTTCTCTTCAGTCCCTGAGCTGATACCCGACCAAGCTTCATCTGCTTGTCCCGCATTCGCTCCAGGTATGCCTGAGCCTTGGGGGACTTGAGCACCCGCCAAACCGTATCCCTATGAATACCCAGCTCTTCAGCCAGGGCAGACAGAGACTTCGAATCAGAGTTGACGTACCGCTGTAAAACCCTCTCTTGAGAGTGAGTCAGCTTGTCGTCCTTTGGTCCTGGTTTGTTCATTAATTCCTATTGGAGATCAACACGGGCATCACGCGCCGCCGCCATAGCGGCTTGGGCTACGAACGACTGGGGATCATTGGCAATCATCGAGGCTTGGTTGTAGTCGAGCAGGTAGGAGACATTGTGCCCTGGGAAATCCAGCATCACGTGAAACCCGCCTCTCATTTCACTTACTACGGCACTGGCTTTGAACTCCATAAGACTGGGGCTCAGGGCTTGGTGTAGCAGGTCGGACAGGTTCGCGCCGAATCGTTCCCATTCCATCATCGAGGCTCGCGATCATTACCCAGCAATTCGGAATTGTCGGGAACCTTGGAGACTGGAACTCGCTGGTTCCTACTACGGGAGACCTGAGGCATGGGCTTTATGCGCCCCGCTTCGATCTCAACCTGAAGAATCTCGAGCAACTGCTTGACGATGAGCTGAGGCACACAAGCGCTGATGGGTTGGTCAGGAGACAGCCCGGTCAACCAAATAATCTCGTGCTCCAGCCAATCCTGACCGGTCATTGGGTCTCCGAATGTTGTTGGGTGGTTGTACTGCCGGTACACCCAGCCGGCTTGGTTCAGGCACAAGTGCCTGCCTAAGAAGAGCCCGAAACGAAGCGAACTCCCGCAAGAAATCTCGAAATACTTGGTCCCGTAGTATGTGAAAGCGTTGTATGCTCACAACTATTTTTACTTTCTCTTGACAACCGCAAGCAACCATCGTATACTATTGCTGGAGACACCCGAAATGCCGAAACCATCATCACCGCAAACCAAGCACGCGCTCATGCTTCGCTTCGAGCAAGACGAGATGGTCTTCTTGAAGGCGAAGGCTGATTCCGACCGCCGCCCTCTTGCGCAGCTACTCCGTGTGTGGATCCAGCAGCGGATGGACACCGAGGGCTACAGTCAGAAGAAAACGAAGCGGTGAAGGACGCAAAGCAGTAGACCGATAGGGTGAGCCACCGCCCTCGTAAGCGTGGCAATGCTGAAGGCTCCTACGCCAGCGAGATAGCTGGAACCCACGTAGACGCGGCCGGCAACTACGAATAGAAACCGCTGGGCCTTCAGCCACCCCAGCCCGTAGGCATCCCATGACAATTGAATCAGCAGAGCAAGTCGTACTCAGCTACGTCTACGACAAACGACGCACGAGCTTCGATGATACGTGCGCCGACATCGCGTTCAACCATCAGATTCCGCTGGCTGTGTATCTCGCCGCGGAAGACCTACTCGGCTTCGGCTTCGGGCCGCCCGACGTGAAGAACTACCTCCTGGAGATTGAGCAGGACTTCGCGCAGGAGGAACTGGTATGAAACGCACAGAGAAACACCAGCGCACACATGACAAGGGCATGCATGTCCGCTTCCAACCAGAGGAAGTCAAGCGCATTGCCAAGATGGCGAAACGGCAAGGGACGAGCAAGTCTCAGTTCCTGCGCCACCTCGTTGACTACGGATGGGAGGCGTTCGGGAACCAAGGAGAGCGTATCCCCTTCGGTATCCCCATTGTGTCCCCAAGGTCATCTCAAACGAGTATCCCCAAAGTGACCGCTGAAGTAATACAGAAACACTACCAGAGACACCCAGAAACACAGAGACGCTTAATCGAACTCTTTCCTGCTCGTCAGATTGGTTTCACACCTGACAACACAGACGCACGCTTTGCTGCGTGCGAAGACCTACTTGAGAGCAAACCCAATCCCCGGGTCAAGCTTGGACAGTGTCAGCTATCCGAGGAATTGCTATGATAATTTTTAGCCCAGAAGGTGCTTCATCGGTTTTGTTCGATGGTCGCGCTTCACATACAACGCTTCCTAAGTACTCGTTAGGTTTGGTTCTTCGATCTTCGCTAATAGCCTCCCAGGTATCCCTCCAGGGAATTAGCGAACGCCAATCCAAGTATTCGTGCAGATCCGTTGCACGGAACACGACCTACAAGCAGTGCTCGACATGCCGTAAGACCCTACCCACGTTCCAGTTCAACAACTGGTCTCGTTCAAAGGACGGACTGCACTCAAGTTGCCGGGCGTGTACCAGCAGGTATCTCAGAAACTACAGCGCTAAGCACAAGAGCAAGATCCGCAAATACGCCAGAGAGTGGAGGCAGAAGAACCCGCTCGAAAGCAAGGCGATCCACTGCTCCGACAACTCCAACCGACGAGCGCGCGAATACGGATGCGTCGGAAAAATCACAACCGATGAAGTCCTCATGGTCTGGAAGAACGACAACTACTGCTGCCATCTATGCGCCAACGGTGTAGCCCTGATAGGCAGAAACCTGACCCTCGACCACGCTTTCCCGCTTGAATTCGGCGGAGACAACCTGTTGTCAAACCTCAGGACACTCTGCCAGTCGCACAACTCGCGTGAATACATACGCATCAAGCGACAGTTCAAAGCATCACTACAACTACAGGCAAGCAATGAACAACCCATCAGTGGCGAACCAAGCAGTAGCCAGGTACGCCGAGAACCCGAATCAGCAGGACGCTGAGATCATCCTCACGCAATTCAAGCCGCTGATCTACCGCATGGTAGGTAAGTACTCAAAGCTCGAAGACGCAGAGCAGGAGATTCAACTCCTCATCCTCGAGTTGGCCAGCAAGTGGAAGGGACCGTTTGATCCGGTCGGATACATCGGCAAGTACCTACCACTCAAGCTGAACAATCGGACGAGAGACCTAAAGCAAGACGCGCTGTCTTTTTCAGGCGAACCCAAGAAGGAAATGGAATGAGCTACACACCGAACACACCCACACGCAGGATGCTTCTCTCCTGCCCGCGCTGTGACTGGAAGTTGGAACTCGAAATGGTTCTGACTGACGTTAAGCCCGAAGGCAAGCACTACACCCAGCAGATGTGGATCTTCCCGGCCCTCCCCCAATCAAGATGTCGGAACGCAGACTGCCAATACAAGCACATCAAGAAACAGATTGTCCGTCTAAACCAAGATGGTCGGATCCCCGTCACGATGAAGGAGAAAAACTAATGGACTTTCAACCACTCGCAGATCGAGTAGCGGTCAAGCGAAACGCTGCGGAAGACGAAGTAACAGCCGGCGGCATCTTCATACCCGGACATGTAAAGACGCCGCCATCCGAAGCGGTAGTCATCGCAGTAGGGCCAGACGTCAAAGCCCTGAAACCAGGCGAGCAAGTCCTACTCGGACGGTATGTAGGTGTCGAAATCACCATCGACAACGAGACGCTCGTGCTCGTCACCGAGTCGGAAATCCTCGGCAAGATTGGAAAGGCCAATGGCAAGAAGAATCGATAGGACAGGTCCGCGCTTCGGCAGGCTTACCAAGGGGAAGGCATGAGTGAAGCTAATCCCAGCGCCGCCTACTTCTTGGCGGTCTTCTTCTTAGCCCAGCGTGCTTTCTGTGCCGCCTTCATCTTCGCCCGGGTAGCAGCGGAAATCTTCCGCTTTGCCCGTCCTGTTGACTTGGCCTTGGTGGTGCCGCCTGCGAGAGCCTCAAGCATGATCGCCCGGAATTCCTGCATGTTCTCCCGCATAACAGCCATGACAGCCCTCTCGAAAACGTCGTTCTTCATGCGGTCTCCTATGTCTAACGGTTTACTTGCTTGTCGATTCGAGCGCGATTGACATGCTAACCCCAATGGAAGCCTGGAAGCCCATCAAACACTACGAGACACGTTACGAGGTCAGCGACCGGGGCTCGATCAGATCTCTTAGTAGCAGCCGTCTGCTGACTCCTGGGAGGCAGTCTAAGGGATATATGACCGTCTGCCTCTACGACGGATCCCGGCCGAAGAAGGGCCGCAGCCACACCGTTCATTCGCTTGTGCTTGAGGTATTCGTGGGTCCACGCCCACATGGAGCCGTCGCTAACCACAAGAACGGGATCAAGGCGGACAACCGAGTGGAGAATCTGGAATGGATCACGCCTCGCGAGAACATCCACCATGCCATGTCTACCGGGCTATCGATCGCACACCGACGCACGGCCAAGCTCTGCTGGCTTGATGCCTGCGCTATCCGCTGGGAGAATCAGCTCTTCGCAGTCCCAGGTAATCAGCTCGCGCAGAGGTACAACGTAGATAGGTCATCGATCTACCAGATTCTGAACGGAGAGACCTATCGTTCGCTGGCCTGGTAGCTGGGCCTGAACGAATCCCCTCAGAAGGGGATTTCATCATCCTTGAATACGCTCTGCGGATCGTCGGCCTCCTCCAACCCGAATGAAGGAGGCGGTTCGGTCGGGGTTGGCTCCCCCTGGTCGTCAAGCATCCCGATCAACCCGAAGGTATTGGGCTTCGGTCGCGTGAAAATCTCCCCTTTGCGCACGTAGGCCGCGAGGCTTCCTGCCAAGCCCGTTCTCGACTTTCTGTCAGTTCCGCGACCAATGGCCGTCAGGATCGCGTTCAGATGTAGCGGATTACCGGCCTTCTGAATCGCCTCTCGGGCAAGCGCTACGGTCGAACCTGGCCTAAGCTCTTGCTCCGGAGCACTGGCGCCGTCACGCGGGAACAACTTCAACGTGTCCCGCAAAGCCTCCACGTAGACCTCGCAGTCCCGCAAATTCTGCTGGAGTTCCCGGATCTCTGCCTGCTTCCTGTCGATCCGCTTCTGGATCTCGTCACGCTGCTTCATGTGTAAATCATACCTGATGTGTAAAGATGTGACAAGCGAGAAATTGATGTGGACGGACCTCGCGACATCATCTACCATCGACCACGCAGAACAGCACACCCATGGAGGTGAGGATGTCGGACGAACTCGGACCCGTGCTCTCCTACGACGGCTTTTTCCAACACCTTGAACGGGTTAAACGAGCCCACCCAAATGGAACAGAGTACTGGAACGCGAGAGAAATCCAAAGCTCGCTGGGTTACGTTGAGTGGCGAAGCTTCGTTGAGATAATTCGAAAAGCCATCAGCGCATGCGATGCGGCTGGTGTGTCATCAGAAAACCATTTTGGGCAAACAACCCGAATGGTGGTAATCGGAAGCGGAGCGGAACGGGAGCAGGCGGACTGGTTCATCACTCGCTATGCCTGTTACCTCATCGCCCTTAGCGGAGACGCGAGCAAGCCGGAGATCGCATTCGCTAAAACCTATTTCGTTGTCCAGGCACGTCGCCAAGAACTTGAAGACAAGCTCACCGCTGAGGAACGACGGATCCGACTGCGCGAACGAGTCAAGGACGCCAACAAGAATTTGGCGAGCGCGGCGAAGAGGGCTGGCGTCCAACGATTCCCAATATTCCAAGACGAAGGCTACAGGGGCCTATACGGCGGCCTCGGGCAAGCCGGGATCAAGGCCAAGAAGGGAATCGATCCGAAGCACCAGTTGCTCGACTGCATTGATCGCACCGAACTTGCCGCCAACGAGTTCAGAATCACCCAGACCGAGCAGAAGCTCGTACTGGAATCCGTATCTGACGAGGCGGTCGCCATCGCCACCCACCACAAAGTGGGCAAAGAGGTTCGCGACACGATCCGGAAGATTGGTGGGACGATGCCTGAGAACTTGCCGGCTGTGCCCCCGATCACGAAGCTCATTTCGGCACGCAGGAAGCGACTCAAAGCGTTGGCACGGCAAGGTGAGGTGTAAGCCGGAGAAAGCCGACCGCCGACTTCGATCCGCTGTTCAATTCCGCTTGACTGCCGCTGTATTGACTCGTACAAGTAACCCAAGAGTCACCGCAAAAGGGCTACAGCGGATTATGAGTCCGCCGCTCTAACCGACTGAGCTATGGGGGCTCAAGTCATTGGTGACTCGGGGGTTACGCTATGACCTTCGAGAGTGCAGCGCAACAGTACCTGGAACATCGGATTGCAGAGGGCTACTCACCAAGATCGTTCGGCAGAATACGAGAGTCCTGGCTTCCCGCCTTTGGTCAGCGGGACATCGGCGAGATCCAGACCGCGGAGATCACAGCGGAAGCCAACCGCCTTACCCGGGAACGGAAGTGGCGGGATGCCACCCGGACCAACGCCATCCACGAACTCTCAGGGCTGATGAGCTGGGCTGTTCAGCATCGGACTATTGGAGTGAATCCTTGTGCCCTCGCCCCACGCAAGACGGGCGACCGGCTACAGAACACGCGGACCCTGGTACCTACCAAGAACCAGATGAACTCCATCTTGAAATACCTACGCATCGAACCGAGAGCCCACGACCTGGTTGTATTCGCCTGCTCCACCGGTCTGAGGTTCGGGAAGCTGGTCGCCCTCCGTCCCTCCGATGTCAGGACCGACAACGACGGCTCGATTCACGTTGAGGTCTACGACAAGAATCGGAAGCTCCACCGCGTCTACCTCTATGGAGAAGCCAAGGAGATAGCCATCAAGGCTTCCGGTGCTCGCCTGCTACCTGGTCCTCGTGGTGGAAGGATTCGGGAGAAGTGGTTGCGCCCCGTCCTCCGCTTCGCCTGCCAGCAGGCCGGCGTGAAGTACTCAGGCAGAGACTTGGACGGCTGGTCTTTCCATTCCACCAGACGCTACTTCGCCACTAACCTTATTAACGCAGGCGTTCCACTCGAGGACGTGATGGCTGCCGGCAACTGGAGAAGCTGGGCTGCCGTCAAGCGATACGCCATCCTGGGCGACACCAGGAAGAAAGCCGCCTTTAAGACTGCCTCCAAGATCTTGGAGTAGCTGCGGTATCCTCCCCGGGCTGAACGCTTCGGGGGACTGCATGGCAAAAGGCTGGATCAACAAACTCTACTTCGGGGACAACCTGGAGGTTCTTCGCCGGCACGTTGATGAAGAGTCGGTGGACCTGATCTACCTGGACCCGCCCTTCAAGTCGAATCAGGACTACAACGTCCTGTTCGCTGAACACGGGACACGTTCCGCCGCTCAAATCAAAGCTTTCGAAGATACGTGGCACTGGGACGAGACTGCCGCCGGTGCCTACCAAGAGATTGTCGAGACTGGAGGGCGTGTCGCTGTAGTCATGCTTGCCTTCAAGACTTTCCTTGGTGATTCCGACATGATGGCCTATCTGTCGATGATGGCCCCACGTCTGGTGGAGCTTCAACGAGTTCTCAAGACGACTGGAAGCCTCTATCTCCACTGTGATCCGACAGCAAGCCACTACCTGAAGATGCTGCTTGATGCGGTGTTTGGCCCGAAGAACTTCCGAAACGAAATCATTTGGAAACGCCGACCGGGAATGAGTAGCGCAGTTCACACGTCGAATCGATTTGGGATCTGCACGGACACGCTGTTGTTCTACGCGAAGTCTGCCGACGCTGAATTCCGGCCGCAGTACAACAGAGATGACCCGGACTATCAGCGGTACATCGATGAGAGCTTCAATATGGTGGACGAAGACGGACGCAAGTTTCAGGCAACAAGTCTGACCAACCCAGCATATCGACCCAATCTCATTTACGAGTACAAGGGATACAAGCCTCCTCGTAATGGCTGGATGATTACCAAAGACAAAATGGAACTATGGGACCGCGAAGGTCGGATCTACTTTCCGCCGAACAAGGAAGGCCGGCTGCGTCGCAAGAGCTACGTCGATGAACTGAAGGGAATGCCGATCCAGAATCTTTGGACGGATATCGGAGTCATCTCGTCACACGCAGCCGAACGTCTCGGATACCCGACACAGAAACCCGAGGCATTGCTTGAGCGGATTCTGAAATCCAGCAGCAACGAAGGTGACTTGGTTCTCGATCCTTTTTGCGGATGCGGAACAACCATCGCGGTTGCCCACCGACTCAAGCGGCGATGGATTGGCATCGATATCACCCACCTGGCCATCAACCTGTTACGCCACCGCTTGCGAGAGGATTTCGGGGACAAGGTCGAAGCGGAATTTGAAGTCATCGGAGAACCCAAGGACCTGGAAGGAGCCATGGAGTTGGCCGGTTCCGATCCCTACCAATTCCAGTTCTGGTCATTGGGATTGGTGGGAGCCCGCCCTGTTGAACAGAAGAAGGGTGCCGACCGAGGGATTGACGGTCGCCTGTTCTTTCACGACAGCAAGGACGGGAAGACCAAGCAAATCATCATCTCAGTCAAGGCAGGAAAGAACATCGGAGCGAAAGAGGTTCGTGATCTTCGCGGTGTTATCGAGCGCGAGAGAGTTGAGATCGGCGTGCTGATCTCCATGAACGAACCCACACGCCCCATGCGGAAGGAAGCGGCAGACGCGGGGTTCTACACTTCAACGGCGTTCGGAAAGTTTCCCCGCCTCCAGTTGCTGACCACCGAAGAACTACTTGCCGGACACGGAATCAAATACCCAACACGGCAGGGCAACATCACCTTCAAGCGGGCATCGAAGACCAAGACCGCAACCAAGACTGCCGGTCCGATGTTCGATGGACAGGACTCGGAGGACGAGTAACCAGGTCAGGTCCAGAAGCTCCGGTTGCAGCCCCGCAACAGAAAACTGAGACCGCGAAACCCAAGTGGCTCCTGTGAGCGTAAGCTCAATGCGTGAAGAACCCGCTTGCAGTCTTTCAGCACCTCCGGGTTGACGAGGTCCCCGAAGCCCTGCGTCTCATCAATCTCATGGAGCGGTACGGGATTCATACCCCTGCGGAAGCTGCCGCGTGGCGGATGCGCGTGCTTGGCTGGGCCAGATGGCTCGAGATTGGGGATTCAGCCAACGACTAAACCCGTCTTGACTCCCCGTCCCCCGTGCCTACGTTTCTCCACAAGGGAGAGAAGATCATGAAGACGAAGACCAGTTCCAAGACGAGGGAGATCCAGATACCCGATAAGCCCGCGAAGCCTGCCATCTATGCGGCTGCCGGAGTCGCCGGCATGAAGCACGGGCGTGTCGAATTTCTTTGTGTCGAGTGTGAGTCTAATCATTTCACATTCGCCGCGAGTCTTACCCATATACACCTTACCTGCGCGAAGTGTGGAGCGGCTCTTCCGCCGATGTCGCACAAGTATTTTTCTGGGACCATATTGCCCGAGATGCTCAAACACGTCCGCCTTTATGATGGAGAATACCGCACGGAAACAAGCCTCGTACCCAACCTACTCCGGGGGTTCTCCGGCCGAATCTTGCCCGGCAAGGACGACCCCGAGTAGGCTTCCACTTCTGAATTAAACCCACATGAAGGGGCACCTTTCGGGGGTGCCTTTTCTATTTGGTTGCGTGATTACCCGCCGAGACAGACCCGAACTGTGGCCGGCTACCTACCAGATCCGCGTTCTAATACGACAGAACACAAGAACTACTTGGATTTGGGTAAGCCAAAAAGCAAAAGCCAGCCTCCGGGTCGTCCGGGAGCTGGCTCTTTGCTTTTTTGCCTACTCATTAGGCATTGCGTTGTATGGTTGCGGTGGGGCCGTTAGGCTGTCCCTTTCTTCTTGGCTCGTCTGACTACCTCGATCTTGAGGACATTGCTTCTGGGGTACAGACAGTAGCCGCTGTCCTCATTCCCGCCGATGTCATCAGTGGTCGTGGTAATCAGACAGGGTATGTTCGAGCGTAGTTCTTCGGCCCAGAACAAACCGTACGAAATCCGCTCTGCTGGGCGCGCAGTATCCGGGTTCCCCGTAGGGCACTCGACGATGTCGCACCAGTAGACCTTGAGCAAGTCACCGCGGGCTAACGGTTTCTTCATGCTCACTCCGAACAGATTCCCATGTCGGCCACCGGATAGACGGTGCGAACCCACTTCTCTTCGTCGCCTGCCCGCTCTATCTCCTTCGCAAAATCGTGGTCGGTGAGATGACGACGCGTGGCAACAACGTGAAGCAGCTCGTGACGCAACACCTGCCCAACGTGGCAGGACATGTTCTTGGCCAGGTGGATCTCGACTGTCTCCACCATAACCAGCTTCCCATCCACGAGAGCCGGTTCAGTGACCGTGATTCCGTAGAAGACGTAAGGTCCCAATGCCAAGGTGCTTGGCACTACGACGACACGCTCAGGGGTAAGCGGGCACTTCCAATCCGGATCCCCGCCGCCAATCTCCAGCGCGTCCTTCCACGCTGCGTCGATTGCGTCCTGACTAACGCCACCGCCCTGACCCACAACCTTGACGATGTGCGTAGAGACACGATGGCGGGCGATGTAATACGAAGGCGAGTGAAGGGTTGCTGCTCCCGCTCCGATTCCTGCCAGCAATACAAGCATTAAGGCCAACGTCGTGATTCTCATTACCGCCTCGCATTGATCTCCTGCTGACGCTCGAGGACTTTGATGCGAGCCTGTGCGTCGATGACCAAGACGGTTAGCTTTTCGTTCGTCTCGGTTTGTTTCTTGTTGTTCTCAACGAGCTGGGCCACAACCGCACTCGTGTTGCTCTGGTTTGCCTGAAGAACAGCAATCTGTTTGTTGGCATCCAGTCCGAACGCGGTGTAGGCAGCCGCGCCGGTGCAGAGGATTGAGATGAGGCACCCGATAACCACCTTGGACGCGGTGCTGTTGGTTGATGTACTCATTTGTCGTCACCGGTCTCAATCGATTCCCCGCTGCTCTTGACGCCATCCGGTCCCAGCGCGAAGAGTTCAACCAGCTTGGCACCCGCCTTCCGAAGCGAGCTTCCAGCGCTGGTCTTGCCGCCGGCAGTCTTGAGGACGGGCATGCCTTTGCTGTCCGCTGGGATCACGTTTGAGTGCTTCTTGATCTCATCTCGAACAACCTGAGGCAGCCTCTTATCCGGCGCGCTTGGCGTCGGGTATCCCTGAGCCAGCTCTTCCCTGCGAAGAGAAGCGCGCTCGTGGGTTACCTGTAGTTTGCGAGCGGCAGCATTGACTGACTCGTCATCCGCTTTGCTACCCATGATCTCGCGGGCGAGACTCACCCACTTCTTGTCAATGTCTGCCATGTCATCACTCCGAATTACTGATAGCCGTCAGCGCAGGCAGTTCACCGGCCACGGCTGGAAGACTTACTTAGTAGCCAACTACTTTCTTGGTGTCAGCGCCGACTGGCAGCCCGCGCTTCTTGAGCGCATCACGAACCATCTGTGTCCGACGCTTCAGCCGAAGATCGTCCTCGGCGTTAAGGTCAAGATTCTTGGTCTCAGTAGCAGTTAGAAACTTCTGAAGAAGGTTGGGATCGGCACCGTCAACGATGGAATTCCAGACCTTGTCGCTTGTCCGCACAATGCGCGAGAGTGCCCACGCGTCGAACAAGAAATAGGTTCGGCTTTGATCGAACTTGTAGACGGGGCGCCCCACGTCGTCGAACTCCTTGGTGTATCCCAACCAGTCCTTCACGCCCTGCGGCATGCCGAACTTGTCGATTGCCGCTCCCACTGACGCGTGCTCCTTGCGCCCGAATTGCCGCCCGGTGTAGACATCACCACCAGTGAGACCCTCGAACGGAGCCCGCCACAAAGGGCTAATCATTGCCGCCAGCTCCCGAGTTCGAGGACCGCTGCCGGCCAAGACGTCCAAGTAGTTGAGCTGCGTGAACGGGAGATCGATTCCGGTGAGGACCTTGAGTTCATCGCCCTTGCGGTTCAGTCTGACCCAGGTTCCGTTGACATCGTACATTGCCAGCCTGTCCTTCTCGTTGATCCGCTCCTGGAGCAGCTTGCTCTGGATCGCAATCTTCCCGGGATCGGTTAGAAGCGTCTGAACCTGAAGCGGCACGTTCCTTCTAAAGAACGTCCAGAAGGGAATGACCCGCCTGAAGAACGCCTTCTCTGCTGGAGAGGTGTTGCTGTAGTCGAACAGGAACTTCTTGACCCGGGCCGCTGCGTCCTCAGGTGACAGACCCCTGCGAAGATGCTTGATAAACAACATCATCCGCATTTCGTTCTCGATTACCTCGCCGGGCGCACGAAGCTCCTGCTCTACCCGGCGCTTCAACTCGGTTAGGCGACCAGTAGCGTACGGGTTGTATTCCCCGGCCAACTCGAACAGCTTGATGTCGTCAGTCCAGACACCAAGACGCCTACCTTCGTTAGCAATCTGCTGGATTGTGTAGGTGCGCCCCGTCTTAGACTGAACACGGGTGTCCATAATCTTCTGGAAAGCAGCCGCCCGCTTCTCGTCCTTGAAGTAGGCACGGCGAGCCATCGCCAAGGCGAGACCCGCACTACCACCAAGCGCAGCACCAGTAGCCGCGCCTTTAGCAACACCAGCCCAGCCTTCCTCCCTGAAGTCCGAGGCACCGGCAATCCCACCGATGACGGCGCCGGGGATCGCGCCGGCGACAACCGGCTTGACGATGCTATTCATTGCCTGCCTCGTCACCTTGCGACCCTGGACTGCGATATCAGCTACGATTGCCGAAGCAAGGAAGTGGTCACGCGGATCAAGCGCACCAAGCGCGACGTCCGTAAACCCGAGGGACAAGTTGCCGTAGAGGTTCCGCAGGTGGAACGCAGGGAACGGCGCTGTCACCCAGGTCTTGAAGAACCCGTTGAGCCCGTCGATAGCCTTGAGCACACCGACAACATCACGGGAATCCATGAGTTGCTTCTGCATGGAGGTGAAGTCATCAAAGATATCTACGGGAACCCAAACGGTCTCGGTTGCAACCGGACCCTTGATGCTCAGCTCGCGGAAATTGGTGGTTTCGAACTGCTTCCGCATCCCCTGGTTTCTGAACTTCGGGAGGATGGAAGGATCCTCGGCAATCTGCTCCTGGTAACGAAGCATGATGGCTCGTAAATCTCTATCGGTCGCGGAGTTCAGGTACTCTTTGGCGATCCAGTACCGCTTCTCGTCGCGAGACAGACCATTCACAAGAGTCCGAACACCGGGCGGAAGAGTGTTGGTCTCTGCTGCCGCCCTCACCTCTCGCTTCGCACGCGGCCAAGACCTATCGAGTTCGCCGCGGTCCGCGGAGTTCATCCACGCCGAATGCTCCTTGTCGAGCTGCTGCCTGCGAGTGGTCGTTAGCCCAGCGCCGACATCGCCATCGTTGAGATCGCGGAATACATTCCTGGCAACCGCTCCCTCGCCTTTGTTGACGTCGATGCCGAACGAAGTCCTTATGAGGTGAGCAAACCGCTCCGCTTCCCTCGCCTGGACGTACTGGTCGATGCGAGCCCGGCCTACTTCCCTAAGGTCATAGATGGGGTTAAGCCTGATTGCCCGCGAATCTGCCCGCTGCATCTGCTTCGACGCTTCCTCGAACTCGCTTCGGTCCATAGCGGAATAGAAGCCCTGCTTGCCGCCGTGGAACAAGTCCTCGTTGAAGCGAACGTTCCTGGATTCGTTGACGAGGCTCAAGGCTTGCGTGATCTTGGAAGCTCGATTGTTGAAATAGATCGGAATGTTCGAACCGTAGTCCTGGACCGTCCGCTGGTAGAGGAACTTCGCCACAGCAGAAGACTGCGCCTCGCTCCAGCCGGCCCTTGCCTGCTTTGAGTATGCACGAACCGTGTCCTCCGCAAACAGCATCGGATTGCGCAGAGCCTCAGCCCTTCGCGCGGGCGTCATCGAAGCAAGCGAACGCCCTGCCATCTGAAGCACGGGGACGATGTGCTGCCCCTCGATCTTGGCCGAGTCGGTGAGCCCGTTCTCCATCACCCAAGACTCAAGCTCATCCATCTTGTCCAGTAGCGACATGGTTTCCTTGGTGGCCCTGCGAACGCTCTCCTCGCTGCCGACCTTCCCCTTCACGCGATTGGCAACAGCATCGAAGAACTTCTGCTGGATCTCACCCGCCGTGCCGATCGACTGACCGGTGGCGGCACTAAACATCGGTGCGTCTAAAGCCTGGTCGGCCTTGAAGAGGTGGTTGTTGGGGACGAACTTCGAAGCCCAGTCCATTCCAAGAGCACGCCGTTCGGAGTCGATGGCCTTGATGAGGGTCTCCCACTCCACGGGGGACATGTGAATGTCGCCCATACCGCGGTGAAGCTGAGAGCCGAACTCTCCTCGGAGCTGGGCCATCTCATCGAGGATCTTCTGCTTGCCGATGTTGTAGATGGGGTTGGTGGAGAGGTCTCGTTTGAACAGACGACCGACACCAGCCAACCGACCCGACGCTTCACGAGAAGCCTCGAGCATCCAGCGGACGAAGACGCTCTTATCGGCGCCCCGCTCGAACATCTGGGTTGCTTTGACGCGAGCATCCACACTGAGATGTGACATCAACTCGGCAGCCCGCGGTGTCCCGGGAATTACCCTCCCCATAAACCGAACGCCACCATCTGCGAACAGCTTCCGTGCTGCGGCTGGATCAGTAAAGAACACATTGGACAGGCGTTGCTCAGCTACTTCCTGCGCGGCCCTGGAGACTTCGAATAGCTGATCCTTCGACATCGCGCTCAGAGGAATGTCGGGCAACTTAGCGATGTCATCGACGTAGCCGAGTCCCTTGGCGATGGCTTCGGTCTTGGCGGAATTCAGGAAAGCCTGCTTGACGTGGTCGTCCGCAATGGACAGACGGAACTTGCCATCAAGATTCGGCAATGCTGAGTAGAGATCGCGGCGGAAGACCTCGATACCATCACCAGTAAGACCAAGACCCTTGGCTACATTTGTGACAAGCTCCTCTCCGCCAGCTTTGGTGATGAACTTCTTGCCGATGACTTTGCCGGCCTTCGGTCCAGCACCGCGAAGGCTGACCTGAATTCCCTTACCAGCCCAGTCGAGATAGGTTAGGGGATCCGTGAGGATGTTGGCACCGAGACCAGCAGCGCCACGGCCAGTCCAGTCCATGATGCCGCCCTTCTCGAACTGAAGGATGCCCTTGCCGGTGTCGTTGAACATGAACGGCATAAGCTCGGACATCTTCCAGCCCTCGTCCACACCCATCTGTTCGAGAGCCTGTCCCCACTCATGCTTGTCACCTTTGAGACCGCCGATACCAGCGAACATCTCCCGCCCCGCCCGGGCAAATGGATTGGTCCGCGGGTCGTCGTCCATCAAGGCTTCAGTAAATCCAGCGGTTGCGTAGTTCGTCCTGGAAAGGATGTCGGAGATCGGAGCGAGAACCGAGAAGGTCGCACTCTTCACCCGATCAAGAACGCCGGCATCCGATGCCTGCTGGTCGAGTTCATCCTTCACGTCAGGGTTGACGCTGGCAGGCTCAGCCGCTTGTAGCGGATCGTAATTGTCAGGCGAGAACGCATCGAGCACGGAAACCTGTTCGGAACTCGGAGCATCCAAGACAGACGTATCCCCGGCTGGAGCGAACTCATCCAGCACAGAAGATTTCCCCTCGTCGGAATTGTCTAAGACCGATTCCGCATTGGGGTCTGGTGCGAAGTCATCAAGAACAGACATCAATTACCTACGAACCAAGCCGGGACCGCGTTTGATAATCGAAATCTTCCTGATCGCCGCCACATCCTCGTCGATGACGGCGAGAGCTTTATCGGCCGTCTCCTGGGTTGCGAACCCATCCGCCACGATTTCCTTGATCCTCTTGCGAGCCTCTTGGGGTGAGAGCTTATCGGTACGCACACCAGCAGAAATCAAATCCACTGAGTGAGACTCGAGGATCTGTTCCTTAGTTTTGAACTGCGCAATCTGGATGACGTTGGGGAGACCTGCCGTCGCCCGCTTGGCTTTCGATGCTTGCTCGTCGCTGATCTCGCCCGCCTTGCGCTTCGCTTCGATCTTCAACTTCTCGGCTTCCTTGTCGGGAACACCGGAACTATCACCGAGCTTTTCCTTCATCATCATTGCCGTCTCAATGTCCCGACTGTGCTCTTCAAGCCACTTATCGGTATTACGTTCCACACCAAG
>Ga0193697_1000165_pt1 | contig 25969 bp, 23 predicted proteins | sample L3m2metaG_FD_145073 | JGI IMG/M metagenome (GOLD analysis project Ga0193697, IMG submission 145073) | Soil microbial communities from a riparian zone of the East river system, Colorado, United States - L3m2 | ecosystem: Environmental > Terrestrial > Soil > Riparian zone | place: USA: East River...
GGTCACGTTCAGCGCCCATTGCCACGGCGAGGCCGAGATCGTCGTGGCAATGGGCGCTGAACGTGACCCGGTCGCTCCCGGGCACGCGCTCGCGCACGGACCTGAACATCGCCGCGTACTCGCCCGGCGTGGCGTACCCTACGGTATCGGGGAGGTTGATCGTCGTGGCGCCCGCGTCGATCGCGGCCTCGACCACCTGGCACAGGAAGTCCAGATCGGAGCGCGTCGCGTCCTCCGCGGAGAATTCGACGTCGTCGGTGAAGCCCTTGGCGCGCTGTACCGCCGCGCGCGCTCGCGCGAGACACTGCTCGCGGGTGAGGCGCAGTTTATGCTCGAGGTGCAGGTCGGAGGTCGCGATGAAGACATGAATGCGTCCACGGGCGGCGGACCGCAGCGCTTCCCCCGCGCGGTCGATGTCCCGGTCGTGGCAGCGGGCCAACGCCGCGATGACCGGACGCCGCACCGCTTCGGCGATGGCGCGGACACCCGAGAAGTCGCCATCGGAAGCGCTCGGGAACCCGGCCTCGATGACGTCCACGCCCAGCCGGTCCAGTTGGCGCGCCAGGCGCAGTTTCGACTCCGGCGTCATGGAATTCCCGGGCGCCTGCTCTCCGTCGCGCAACGTGGTGTCGAAGATGACGACGTCTCGTCCCATGTGTCCCCCTAGACGTGAAAAAAAAGCCGCGGACCTTGAGGGGTCCGCGGCGATGGATTCGGGCTGCTGCTCTATTCGATCATCTTGCCCTGGCGCGCGCCGGCGACCCCCTGCTGAGTGAGGTGCTCAGCAGCAGGACCAGCAGGCTAAGGATGAGCGCGAGTTGCATCACGAGCGAGAGGCTAGCACCGAACCCGGGTGGCTGTCAAGGCCCGCGTCGGGCGCCGGCATCTGAGCCACCGCCTGTCGGAACCCGGCGTATACCTGCTCCGACCACCATCCCTGGCAGCGTGCGATCTCGTGGAGCGCCGCCTCCCGCGACATGGCCGGACGGTACGCGCGCGTCGTCGTGAGGGCGTCGTAGACGTCCACGATGCCCACGATCTGGGCCGCCACGGGGATCTCGTCCCCGCGCAGGCGGTCGGGATACCCGGTCCCGTCGTACTTCTCATGGTGCCAGCGGACGATGGGTTTCAGGTCCCACGGGAACTCGACCGCGGCCAGCAACTCGATCCCCCGAATGGGGTGCATCTGAACGACCTCAAACTCGTCCCGCGTGAGCGGCCCGGGTTTGTTCAGCAGCTCGTGCGGGACGCGAACCTTGCCGACGTCGTGCAGGTAGGCGCCGAGCCGAATCGTGGTCTGGTCGTGGTCGCTCATGCCCAGGGCCTGCGCGACCGCCACGGCGAGGTGGGCGACCCGCTCGCAATGCCCAAAGGTGTACGTGTCGCTCGACTCGATCGACTGGCCCCACTCGCTGACCAGCGTCAAATACGTGGCCTCGAGGTCGGCCATCTTGCCGTCGACGTACACCAGATCGCCACGTGCGTCGAGTCGACTGAACAGCGCGTGGGCTTCGTTCAGGAGCATCAGGGCGTCCTGATTGCGGGCCAGCCCCTGGTACAGGATCGCCAACTCGCGACGGGCGGCTGCCTCGTTCAGGACAGAGCCGATGCCGACCGCGAGATCGATCGCCGAGTGCAGGCGCGCCTCGGCGAGCGCGGGCCGCCCCGTCTCGCGGTACACCATGCCGATGATCCGATACGCCTGCGCCCGGAGCACGCCATCGTCGACCTGATCTAACCGCGCCAGGGCATCTTCCGCGTTGCGCCGCGCCGCCTCGTACACGCCGCGCGCGACGAAGACCTCAGCGTGATTCAGAAGACATAACGCTTGCAGGTAGACGTCGTTGGCGCGGACGGCGATGCCGTAGCTCCGAGCGAAATACCGGTCGGCTTCGTCGAGCAGCTGCCGCTGGGCGCTCACCATGCCGAGGTTGTGGTACGCGATGGCGCACCCGTGCTCGTCGCCGTAACTCTCGTACGCCTCCAGCGAGCGCCCGTAACACGCCACCGCGCCCTGCAGGTCGCCCTGGATGCTCGCGAGGATCCCCAGGTTCTGCTCGACGCGCGCCCGCAGCTCGCGGCTCGCGCCGCCCAGCTCCACGGCGCGCTGGAAGTGTCTCCGCGCTTCGGCCAACGGTCCGGACTCGAGGTCGATGCCGCCCAGCGTGTTCACGGCCTCGGCCGCGAGGATGTCGTTGCCGGCCTCGTGCGCGACCGTGAAACTCCGGTTGCACAGTTGGCGCGCCTCATCGGATCGATTGCAGCGGTGCCGGACGACGGCGAGCCGCCGCAGCGCCTCGGCCAACACGGCGTTTTCCCCCGTCCGCGCCGCGTTCGTGACCGCCGTTTCGTAGCCGGCCGCGGCCGCCGGAAGATCGCCCTCGCGCTCCCGGACCCGCGCGTCATGCAGCAGGTCCAGCGCGGAGCGCAGCGGCGCGCGCGAACCTGTCGTCATGCCGGGGGATGCAGACCCGGAGACGGCGGTGTCGGTGGCGGAGCGTACCCGACGCCGGACGCGGCATCGCCGCCGAGCTCTTTCAGCAGCGCATCGAGGTGCTCCACCTCCACCTTCGCCCCCAGCCGGTCCAGTGTTTCGCGGGCGGTCTGCGCCGCCTCCGTCGCCGCCGCCGCTTCCCCCTCGCGAGCCAACAGATACGCGAGATCGCGCTGCGCCGTGGCGATCAGCAGCGGGCGCTCGTGCTTGCTGGCCCGAGCGATGACCTCGCCGAACATGGCCTCGGCTTCCCGTCTCTGACCCGACCTGCCCAGCGCGACGGCGAGAATGCGTAGATCCTCAGCCTCGCGGACGGGGTCCTTGAGATCGCGGTGCACTCCCGCCGCGCGTTTCGCTTCCCGGATCGCCAGCTCCGGCTCGCCTCGCAACACCTGGATCTCCGCCCGTCCGGCCAGGGCCTGGGCCTTGAGCCGTTGGTCGCCCACCCGCTCCGCCTCCCGCACGGCCGCGTCGGTGGCCTGCATCGCGTCGTCGAGACGGCCCTGCTCGCGATACGTGATCCCCAGGTTATGCTGCGACTCGGCGATGCCGCGCGTGAAGCGGGCTTTCTGGTACGCACCAATTGCGCGCGTATAGGCACCGACCGCCCGCCCGTAGTCCCCTTGCATGTTCGCGATGATGCCGAGGTTGTTGGCACAGCGCCCGAGCGTGGCCATGTCGTTGTCTTGCATGGCCTCTTCCTGTGCCCGTGTGAAGAACTCCGTCGCTTCGCCGATGCCGCCGCGCTCGAGGGCGATCGCTCCGCAGACGTTGAGCCCCCGCACCTCCAGCGTGCGGTCGCCGAGGACCCGCGCCCGCGACAGCGCGACCCGGGCCCACTGCTGGCCCAGGTCCAGGCGGCCCAGCCGGGCCTGCCCGATGCCGCTGAGCAAGGCGAGCATTGGCGACTGCTCGAGCTCGTCCTGGGTGCGTCCACCGAGGTAGGCGACGAGTTCGGTATAGTCCCCCGCATCGGCCAGCGCCTGCGCCGCCTGCACGGGCCCCAGGGAGCGGCCCAGCTCAGCGGCGAAGTCGCCGTCCCACTCTTGACTCGCCAGGTTGCGGATTTCCGCTTCCGCGCCCAGTCGGGCGAAGATGGCCTGCGCCGTCCGGGCGGCCTCCTGGGCTTCGGCGTTCCGACCGCTCCGGCGCAGCACCAGCGCCAGGTCGCGCGTCGCCTCGGCGAGGAGCTGCGGCCGCCGGTGCCCGTCGGCCCGCGCGATCACATCGCGCAGCGCCGACTCGGCGGCGCCCGCCTCGCCTTCGGCGGCGAGCACCATCGCCATCGTGCGCAGGTCCTCAGCCTCGTCGGCCGGGTCGGGCACGCTCCTGCGGATCTCGTAGACGCGGTCGAGCTCGCCGCGCGCGAGCTGCAGCTCGCCGCGCACCACGCGAATCTCGGCTCGTCCGCGGAGCGCCAACGCCCACAGCGTGTGGTCGCCGGAGGCCTGTGCCTCCGCGACCGCCCGATCGGCTTCCATCAGCGCGCGGTCGAATGCGCCCTGCTCGCGGTAGGTGATGGCGAGGTTGTGCTGGCATTGGGCGATGCCCTGACGCCACCCCGCCCGGTCGAAAGCGGCGCGCGCGATCTCCCACGAGGCGATCGCTTCCGCGTGCCGTCCCCGCAGGTGACTGATGATCCCCAGGTTGGTCGAGCAGCGGCCGGCCGTGGCGACGTCCGAGTCCCGGCTCGCGACCATCAGGCCGCGCGTGCAGAAGTCGGCGGCCTCGTCGATGCGCCCGCCCACCAGGGCGACGGCGCCCCGCGCGTTGAGAGCGCGACCCTCGATCGCCTGCTCGTTGCGCTTGCGCGCCTGGTCGAGCGCCACGTCGAGCCAGCGGCGTCCCTCGTCGTGCCGCCCCATCCGCGCGTGCGCGGTCCCGTAGAGCAACGCGAGGCTCGGCGATCCCTCGAGCTCGTTCCCGTCTTGGGCACCAAGCAGCGCGACGACTTCGGCGTGGTGGCCGGCCGCGGCGAGCTGTTGGGCCTTGTCGATTACGATTGACGACGTCGTCATAGCATGGATCTCCCGCCTGCAGGATGCGCTACCAAGAGACCGCGTACTGGGAGAAGTGCTCCAGCGCGGCCGCCACCAACTCTTGGGTCGTGTCGTTTTTCGACCACAGCTGCTTCCAGGCACCCACCTTCGAACCCCGGTACCAGATCGCGAGCTGCTCCTTCAGCGTTTCATCGGCGGCGTCAACGACCCCATCGCCGTTCAAATCGGGATTTGCGTTCTGGTAGTAGATGGCCAGCTGCGCCGGACTCGATTTGGAGAACAGCACCCCGGACGGCTGGAAGTCCACATTGAAGAGGACCGTATCGATCGTCATCGTGATACGGACCGAGTCGCCCCTTTCCAGCGGCACGCCATCGGCGCCGGCCACCAACCCATTGATGGGGATCCTGAACCGAAGGAAGGGGTCGGGGAACCATTGCCAGGGCGCACGCCGGTAGTTCAGGAAGATCGTCGTCTGGACCCCACGCTTTGCCCAGAATGACACCTGGTAGGTCTGGAGCCGGGGCGCGGTCGGCGACTGCCGCAGGATGTGCGCCCCTGGGGGAGGCAACACGTCTGCGAGGGGTGGTTGGACGGCGACGGGAGCAGGCCCCGTTTGGTCCAAACATCCCGCGGCGACCAGCGCGAACGTCAGCGAAATCAGGTATCGACGGACGGTCATATGGCGCTCTCGGTGCATGTGAGTCCTACCAGGCCACGGCGTAGTTCGAGAAGTGGCGCAACGCGCCGAACGCGAAGTAGGGCGTCCAGCCGCCTGAGTCCACTCGGAACCGCGCGACGAGCATCGAATCCACCGCGGGGACCGGCGACTCCACGTACTCCACGAGCGCCATGGCATCCGTGACATTGGCGATCCGGGGCAACGTGTTATGGCGCAGCCTGCAGCCGTCCAGGTTCGTCGCCACGACTGCCCCGAGGCCATGCGTCCCGGTCTTGAACACCAGCCCGTCCGGGTGCAGGCGAACCATGCGGAAGGTGTCCGACGGCGCCACGGCGCTGATCTTCACCGGCGCGCTGAGCGCGAGGGAATCGACCCAGAGCACGTTCGCGCCCACGATGAACCAGCCTCCCGCAGGCCCGATCACTTGAGCGACCGAGTCGTAGGGAAGACGCGCGCATTGCACCAGGCTGACCGCGGTCGACTTGACCTTTCCGGCGAGCATGCCGGGGGTCGTCAGATCGGCCCCGGTCGGCGATGGGTCGCTGCAGCTCGCGCCGAGCAGCACGAGCGGGATCAACCATCTGCTGGCGAACTTACGATTCGAGATCATGTGCGCTCCTACCACGAAACGGCGTATTGAGAGAAGTGGTGTAGCACTCCGGCGACGTACTGGATTTGGCTGACTCCACGCTTCCTTGTGGACTGGATCCAGGTCGAGTCGGGTGCACCGAGGTAGCGAATGACCTTCAGGGAGTCGGTGACCTGGGCGATCCTGAGCGTGTCGACCGTCGGCAGGCCGCAGTCGGTGAAGGTCGTTGCGAGCACCGCTGACCATCCGGCGCCGTTAGTCCGGAACTGGAGGCCGTCGGGCTGGAAGCGAACCCAGCGCACCGTGTCCGCCGGCGCCACAGCGGTGATGCTCACGGTGTCCGCGAGCGCCATCGTATCGACCCACAGGTAGTGGTGGCCGACGGCGATGAGGCCGCCCGCAGGCCCGATGACCTGGGTCACGGAGTCGTAGGTCTGCAGACAGGGGACCAGGCCGGCCCCCTTCTTGTGCGACGCGGAGTTCCACCTCCCGCCTCGTTGGAAGGCGGCGACGCCGGTGGGCGAGGGGTCGCCACAGCTCGCGACTACGGCGAGCGCGGCGAGAAGCGCGAGGGGAATCAGGGCGCGACGCAAGGCCATGCCATCCTCCGAGTTCATGCTGTGTTACCAGGCCACGGCGTAATTCGAGAAGTGGTGCAGCTGCCCGACGACCCGCCGATGCCCCCCTTTGTGCCCCTTCTCAAACCGGGGCGGGAGCAGGGAGTCTCCGGGAGCCAGGAACTCGACCACGCTGAAGAGATTCGTAACGAGCGCGATCCGGGGCGTAACGCTCTTGGGGACGCGGCAGTTGTCGTACGTCGCCACGAGTAGCGCGGTCGCTTGAAAGCGAAGGCCCTCGGGGTGGAAGCGAATCAACGCCACGGTGTCGGACGGGGCCACCGCCGTGATGCTCACCGGTTCGCGCAGCGCTCCGCGCGGCACGATCAGCCAATTGCGGCCGACCTCGATCTCCCCTCCGGCCGGCCCGATCGTCTGGGTCACGGAGTCGTAAGGCAGGGGGCGGCAGACGGCCAGGGAGTCCTCGTCCTGATCGTCGCCGTCCGTGGTATCGCTGTCCTCGCCGTCGTCGCCGTCTTTGGCGCGTCCGTCGAAGGTTGGGGTCCCGGCGGGTGCGAACCCCGCTACACCCATGGGCGTGTTGTCCCGACAACTGATGACTAGGAGGCTCGCACCTACGAGCAAGACGATCGGGATGAGGGCACGGCGAGCCGACATGCGTTCTCCGGAGCGGGTTGACGGGCATCAAAGCAGAAACCGTTCCCGCTCGTCGTGTCCGAGGTCTTCGAGCCAACTCGTTGATTTGTCAGAACCTGCTTGGTAGGATGCCGATATGCAGCGCGCGACGATAGGGCCGTTTCGTCCCATACGGCAGGGGCGATACGACCCCTTCGGGCAATTGGGTCCTAGGAAGACCTCACTCGGCCCAGTACGGGTGGTTCGCGTCGGGCTCCACGACGGCGGCGCCGTCCAAGAGGCGCCGCAGCCGTCGCGGTGAAATCAGGAGCTGGCGGGCCGACTCGCTGCGATTCCCGCCGCACATCCTCACGGTCGCGCGGACCGCCGCCGCCGTGATCTGGTCCAGCGGCGCGGGAAAGGGGATCGGTCCCTCGGGCGTCTCCAGTGACCCGGCGGTTGGCAAGAACTCCTCGGGATTGAGCTCGCCGGGGGGCGACAGGAGCAGCGCCCGTTCCACGGCGTTCCTCAGCTCGCGGATGTTCCCAGGCCAAGAATGGCCGCGCAGGCGGCGACTCACCGCGGGCGTCAAGGGCGGCACGGGGAGGCCGTGCTCGCGCGCCAGCCGCCCCAGCAGCGCGGTCGCGACGATGATCACGTCTTCGCCCCGCTCGCGGAGCGGCGGCAGCCTGAGCACGACCGTGCTCAAGCGGAAGAAAAGATCCTCGCGGAAGGCTCCCTCGCGCACGCGTTCCGCGAGCTGTTCGTTGGCGGCCGCGAGAATGCGGACGTCGACCGCCCGCGACCTCGTGCCGCCGACTCGGCGGATCTCCTTCTCCTCCAGAACGCGCAGCAGCTTGGCTTGTACGCTGAGCGGCAAGTCGCCGATCTCGTCGAGGAACAGCGTGCCGGCGTCCGCCACCTCGAACAGCCCCGGCTTGGCCGCATGGGCGTCCGTGAACGAACCACGCTCGTGACCGAACAGCTCCGACTCGACGAGGTGCTCCGGCAGGGCCGAGCAGTTGACGGCGACGAACGGGGCAGCGTGACGCGGCCCGCCGTAGTGGATCGCCCGCGCGAGGAGCTCCTTACCGGTCCCCGTCTCACCGACGATCAGGGCGCGTGCGTTGCGGTGCGGCAAGAGGCGGGCAGCCCGGACCAACTCCTTCTGGAGGACCTGGCTCTCGCCAACGATGGCGGCGAACGCGTTTGGCTGGCCGTTCGACCCCGCGGCGGCGCGCGTGCGGCCCGCGCTGGCCGCGGCGGCGAGCGTGTTTCGGAGGATCTCGAGGTCGTGCGGCAGAGCGAAGTAGTCGTTGGCGCCCCGAGTGACGACCTGCATGGCCGTGCGCCGTCCGGGATCCGTGCCGACCACAAACACCGGCACGCCCGGGGGGACGGGGTGGCTCTCGAGCCACTTTATCGCGTCCCGCTCCGCGCCGCCTGCCCCGACGATAATGGCCAGGGTCTCGGGGCGGGTCGTAGCGCCCTTCGCCGGATCGACGAGGTCGATCGCCACGCCCAAGCCCTCGGCCAGATCGTTCCAGAACTCCCCGAACGCCGCGGAGATGACGACCACACTCAGGCGCATCAGCGCACCGCCGTGCGGGGGGCTTGGGGCGATGGGAGTCACCAAGTACACAGAATGCGCGCGCAACCGCCGGGGTGCCGTGACGATTGTCACACCACCCCCGCTCCACGCGTTACCTGGGCCTGGTCAGCGGCTCAGCCAGTACGAGACCTTCACCAGGAACGTGTTCTCGGGATGCTGATTGAAGAGCCGCTTGAAATCGCTCGACATCGGACGTGTGACATCCACGTCGTTCGGGTCGATCCGTCCCTGGCTCCACACCACGAACAGCGTCGATCCGGGCCGGTACTCCCAGCGCAGCACCACGTTCGAGTTGAACGCCTTGAAGTTCTCGTAGCCCGGGGTGGCCGCGAACGGCTGGAACCGGTCCTGGTATCGGTCCGCCCGCGGATTCGTGAGCTCGCGGACGTTCGAATAGGGCCCCTTGCTCACGAAGGGTGACGCGTACGCCTGGACCGTCAGGGTCGGGCTCGCCGTGTAGTCCAGGCGGAACGACATCGACGCCGTCTTCTGATCGAGGTGCGCGAAGGTGTAGTGCGTGCCCGTGCTATCGGTCACGATGCCGTGGAACTGCCAATCGTTCACATCGTGGGAGTAACTCAGCCCGAACGACGCCCGCAATTGCGACCCGACCCTCACGTCGAAGCTCGGATTCACGTTGAAGCTCGTCGACCGACCACCATCCCCGCGGAACAGATTGAAGAAGAGGTAGGGAATGACGGGACGTCGTTGATCGCCTTCGAAGCCGAACCATGGCGCCAGGTAGTGATCGACGCGGACCGCAGGTCCACCGCGGGCCACACGGTCGTCGAAAGTCCCGCCCAGCTGGCCGACGGTCCCGCCGAAGTGCAGCCAGTAGCGGTTGTTGAGCTGGAAATGCGCGTTCGTGTTGGCCGCGCGCTCCGTGGGCAACCCTTCGGTCGTCCAGAACTGCCACCAGTTGAAATTCCAGAATCCCTGCTGGAAGAAGGCAGCCGGTTTGGTGAAGTTCATCGCCGCCCACGTATTCCAGCTCTGCTGATCGGCGCGGCGCAAGAAGCCGAAGTCGTTCGCCTCGAAGCCCGCCGACCGCCGCAGATAGCTCGTCTCGAACCGGACGAAGCCGCTGGTCTTGCCGAACAGGACCTCTTGGGCGTTGCCTGTGAGACTCGTCCGCGTGGTGTCGAGGTTGAGGTTGTCGTCGGGTCGCTGATACAGGTGCACGGAGCTGCGTTGCGTTCTCGCGATGACGTCTGGAGTGCCGGCGACGCGGCTGAAATCGAGTGATCCGGTGAGCTGATACTTTCCGCCGCGGAACCGGTGGCGGAAGTTGAAGGCACCGACGTACGCACTCTTGCGCAAGAAGTCCTCCGTCCACTGATCGACGCTGCGGTTCACCGCCGTCACCATCATGCCGATGCCGCTCTCACCCTTGCGGAAGTCCTGCGTCAACCGCAATCCACCGTAGTTGGTGGTGGGCTGGAGTGTCTGCCCCAACGCGTTCGTCGAGTTGTTGGTGACCGCGTCAACCACACCGAGGGTCAGGCCGCTGGGCAGGCGCCCGGTAATCTTGGCGGCGCCGAGGATGCGCGATGCACCGCCCACGCGCCGTGAGTAGAACAGCCCTTCGCCGCTGCAGTTCACGACGCTGCAGTTGACGCCGAACTGGAAGATCCCCGTGCCTTCGATGAAGAACGGCCGCCGCTCCTGATAGAACGTTTCGAACGGACCGAGGTTGAGCACCGAGGGGTCTGCCTCGACTTGTCCGAAGTCGGGGTTCACCGTGGCATCGATCGTGATGTTCGAGGTGAGGCCATACTTGATGTCGGCGCCGCCGTCTACCTTTTGGGACCGATCGAACCCGTTCTCGGGCACATTCTTCGTCACGAAGTACGGCGCCACCTCGAGCCGGCGCGGCGTCGCCAATCCGTCGAGGCCCGTCACCTCGCCGAGCTGCGACATCAGGCCCGGGCGCGTCACGCGGTACAGCGGCCAGCTCACGCGCTCGGTGTAGCGGTCGATGTCCCGCCACACGCCGAAGCCGAACGTATTGGTCGGACCGGGCGCGTAGCGCATCTGCGAAAGGGGAATGCGAAACTCCGCGGTCCAGCCGAGCGAATCAACCTGCGCGCCCGCCTCCCAGACCCCGTCCCACGCGTCGTCCTCGTTGCCGTCGTCGTACACCGCGTAGTCCCGCTTCACGCCGGCGGGGTTCACCGCGAATTCGTAGCCGGTGCGGCGGTCGTGATAGGAGTCGACGATGATCTTGAGCTGATCGGAAGCGGTTCTGACGTCGCGTCGTGCAAGCAGCTTGAGGATGCTGTCGGGGTGCGGGTCGAAGGCACGAATGAAGACGTAAAAGTTGTGGGCATCGTATGCGATTTTTATCTCCGTGGCGAAGCGCGGCTCCCCGTCTTCCACCGGCCGGAACTGTCGGAACGAGTTAATCGCGGGAGCGAGGCGCCAGACCTCATCGGTCTCGCGTCCGTCGATCACCGGCGGCGCGGCAGCCAGCGTCGCTCGAATGGAGGTGGCCGCCGCCGTGGAAGGCGTTGCGGCTTGGATTGCAGGTGCGGGAGACCCCGCGGCCTGAAGAGAGAGCAGGAGGACGGGAAATAACGCCAACGCTGCCATAGGAGGCACTCGGGAGTGAGGGGAGACCCTACGACCCTACGTTGGATGCTACGGGCCGGCCAAAGGTTGCGTTTCGACCCCCTCACTCTACCTAACCCCGCTTACGCCGCTCCACCCGCCCCGTGTCAGGGTTCCGTTCGGAAGCCGAGCTCTCATCGGCCGCGACCTGGGCTGGGAACAGCTCCGACCGCAGCCAGACACCAGGGATCGGCAGGGTGACTTGGATCTCCTGCGACGGCCGGACTTCAGCCCGTCCCGCAGCCGCGAGGGCAGCACGCAACTCGGGTGTGGTGAAGTCGTCGGAGCGAAGCGGGAACGCCACGTAGTTGCCTACGCGGCCCATCACCAGGTTCTCGATGATGTCCGTCAGGGGCCGGCCCCGCGGGTCGCGCAACTTTGCGAGCGCGAAGAAGCGCTCCGCCGGATCGCCGGCGGCGATGACGGTCGCCGAGTAGTAAGGAAGGTGCGCGGCGATGTGCGCATACACGCGCCGCTCCACGGCCTCCGGCGGCTCGTCCGCGCCGAGGATCTGGTCCACATCGGCGGCCAGTGACCGCTCGAGCAGGCTGCGTTTCAACGCATACCCGAAACGGCGCACGACGTCGCGCGTCGCGATGTTCGGCAACCGGAAGGGCACCAGGAGGCAGGCCGAGAGGCGGGGCGTCCGGACGATGACGCGGTAGCGCTCGACCGGCTCGATGAAGTCATACGACAGCACACCCTCGGATCGCATGTTGCGCAACGTCCGCACGGACCCCTGGGCTTTGTCGCCCCCCCCCTCGAGTTCGGTCACGCCGAGGGGGCGGCGGCGCAGGGCTTCCGCCATCTTCGCGGTGCGGTCGGCGAGCAGCCGGACCGTGTCGGCTGACGCGGCGGCCAGATCCGAGGCTACGCAGGGCTCGAGCGGCACGGCGTCCACGCCTTCGCCGAGTTGGCGAGTGCCAACCATTTTGGCGACGATCTGAAGGGGCCGGTCGTGGGCGACAGGCTTTTTGCGCCAGCGCCCGTCCACCACTCCCACCTTGACCTCTTCGCCCGGACCGAGCGAGACGCTGTAGAGCATGTCGCCCGCCTGGGCTCCCAGCGACTGCCAGATCAACTCGAGTTCGAGAACGACCCCGTAGCGCATCGTAGTAGGATCGGGGGGCGGAGCGACGATGTGCGCCGCGTCGGGTGCGCCGGTGATCTCCCGATCCTGAGGCAGCACGCCGATGCGCGCGAATCGCACCAGATGGCCGGGAGTCGGCGGCACCGAGCGGGCGTCGGGTGCCGGTGCATCAGGGTGGACGGCGGGCGCGCCGCCGCGGGCGAGCGGCAAGTCTCGCGGGGCGGTGAGCGGAATGGGATCGTCGGGAAGGGAGCGCGCATCGAGCTCGATCGTCTCTTCGTTTCTGAGCCCGACGCGCAGTCGGAGACGGGCGTAATCGTGCTTCGGAACCCGTACGAGGCCATCCCCATCGCTGACCCAGTAGCCACCCCCTCGACCGCCCTCCTGCAAAACCGTGACCGGAACACCGGGAACTGACGCCCCTGTGTCCTGATCGACGATCCGGAAGGTCCAGGCATGGTGCCAGCTGGTGGTCATGGGCGGTTAACCAAGCAAGGACGGGGCCAGCCTATGGGGAAATCGTAAGTCGCTTGAGAACAGCGAGTTCCGATGGGCTACGCGACTGCGGGACCCTCGGCCGACTGCCGCTTTTCGCTAGTCTCCGCGAGGGCGTCCACGAAGGCGACATAGACGCGATCCGACCACCACGACCGGCAGCGCGTGATCTCTGCCATCCCGGCCTCCCTTGTCATGGCCTTACGGTAGGGTCGGCACGTGGTGAGGGCGTCGTAGACGTCGACAATCCCCACGATCTGGGCCGACACCGGGATCTCCTCCCCGCGCAGCCGATCCGGGTACCCGGTCCCGTCGTACCGCTCGTGGTGCCAGCGGATGATCGGCTTCAGGTCCCACGGGAACTCAACCTTGGCGAGCAGCTCGATCCCCCAGACGGGGTGCATCTGGACAACCTCGAACTCCTCGCGGGTCAACGGTCCCGGCTTGTTCAGGATCTCGTGCGGGACGCGCACCTTGCCGAGGTCGTGCAGGTAGGCGCCGAGCCGGATGGCGCTTTGGAACTCCTCCTCCATGCCGAGGGCGCGGGCGACTGCGACAGCGTGCTGCGCGACCCGCTCGCAGTGGCCGAACGTGTACGTGTCGCTCGATTCGATCGACTGCCCCCACTCCCGCACCACCGCGAGATAGGTGGCCTCGAGCTCGGCCATCTTGCCGCCGACATTCACCAGATCGTGGCGCGCTTCGAGGCGACCGAACAGGCGGTGGGCGGCGTTCAGGAGACTCAGCGCCTCCTGGTTACGGCCACTCCCCTGATAGTAGACGGCGAGCTCCCGCGTCGCCTCCGCCTCCCCCAGCAGGGAACCGGAGCTGACGGCGAGCTCCATCGCGGAGCGTAGGCGCGATTCGGCGAGTGCCCCGCGCCCCGTATCGCGGTACACCATGCCGAGGACCCGGTACGCTTCGGCCTTGCTGCTGCGCGCGTCGAGCTGATCGAACAAGGCGAGAGCCGCCTCGGCGTTGTGACGCGCGTCTTCATAGCGGCCGCGCGCGATGTGCACTTCGGCGTGATTGACGAGGCACTGGCCTTCCAGGTGCACGTCGCCAGCGCGCGCGGCGATCTCGTGGCAGGCGGTGAAGTAACTGTCTGCCCGATCGAACTCCGCGCGGTCGGTGCTGACGATCCCCAGGTTCGCGTAGGCGACCGCGCAGCCGTGCTCGTCGTTCGCCGCGCGGCACTCTTCGAGCGAGCGCTGGTAGTGCGCGAGCGCGTCGTCGAAGTCTCCCTGGATGTTGGCGACAATCCCGAGATTCTGCTCGATGCGCGCGCCCAGCTCGCGGCTCTGACGTCCCAGCTCCACCGCGTCGAGGAAGTGCTTGCGCGCGGCGGCGAGCGCGCCCGCTGCGAGATCCAAGCCTCCCAGCGTGTTCAAGGCCTCTGCGGCGAGCAGGTCGTTGCCGGCCTCGCGAGCGACGGCAAAGCTCCGGTCGCAAAGGGCGCGTGCGACCGCCGACTCGTTCCGGTGATGGCGCACGACTGCTAAGCGCCGCAGGGCCTCGGACAGAACGAGGCGGTCACCTCCGCGATCCGCGGCGACGATAGCCGCCTCGTAGGAGGTTATCGCCTCGGGAATGCAGGCCGCGCGCTCGCGCGCGCGGGCCTCGTGCAGGAGATCGGCCGCGGGACGCGGCCGAAGAACCGCGGTCACCGACTCCTCACCACGCGATCACGTACTCCGAGAAGTGCGGGACGCGCCCGGTGACTTTCTTCGTGAAAATGTTGTCGAGCGACAGCAGGTACTGGACGATGTCCAGAAGATCGTTCGTGTACGCAATCCGCTTGGGAAGCAGCTTTCCGAGCAGGTTGCAGTTCGCGTAACTCATCGTCAGATACGCGGGCGTGTCGAACTGCAGACCTTCGGGCGCGAAGCGAATGCCGTTCACGCCACGGTTGTTGTCCAGCGTCGCCGTGATCCTGGTCGGCTGATCGAGGGCGCCCGCGGGGATGCGCAGGACGTGCGGTCCCACGGCGATGCTGCCGCCTTCAGGCCCGATCGTTTGCGTGACCGACGCTGCGGGGAGTGCCGAGCACTGCAGGAGGCCGGTCGGCCGGAGCAAGTCGCCGATGAGCGACGCGTCGGGTGCCGGAACGGGAGCCGGGGCGGTGGGCGCGCGGTCGCTGCACGAAGCAATAACGCAGACGACCAAAGCGACCATCAGGAAACGGATGGCCTTCATTTTCCTACCATTCTCCTCGAGGGCGCGGGGAGTCTTTTAGGGGAGCTAGGGACGCCACAATTGTACTGACATCGTGCCGATTCCGTCGTGATTGCGGTCACACCGGCCTGTCGGTTGCGCGAGCCGCCGTCAGACGACAGCGTTACTCCCATGCGCAACCACACTCTGCTTTCCATTTCACTTTTTGCCGGTTTCGCCGTTTTCACCGGCTCGGCCGCCGCGCAAACTGACACAGCCTGGGTTCGCACCGACACGCTGATCCCCATGCGTGACGGAATACGCCTTTTCACTGTGATCTCCGTCCCAAATGGGCCCGGGCTCGGTGGACCACTCCCCATCCTGATGACGCGGACGCCGTACGAGGCCAGCGGCAACGCCGGAATGGCGCGGCGGGCCAATGAGTTGGGGCTGGGCGGCTACATCCTCGTCTTCCAGGACATCCGCGGGCGCTTCCGTTCCGAGGGGACCTTCGACATGAACCGTCCCCCCCGCTCGGGTCACGCCGGCACCGACGAGAGCACCGACACCTACGACACGATCGACTGGCTCGTGAAGAACGTGCCGAACAACAACGGCCGCGTCGGCATTTACGGCGTGTCGTATCCCGGGTGGCTGACCTCCGTCGCGGGGATCGGGCCTCACCCGGCGCTCAAGGCGATCAGTCCCCAGGCGCCGATGGGTGACGCCTGGATGGGAGACGACTTCTTCCACCAGGGTGCGTTCCGCCTCTCGTACGGGCTCGAGTACGCGTGGATGATGGAAGCGTCGAGCGACCTGAGCATCACTCCCTCGCCCGCGCGCTACGACACCTTCGAATGGTATGTGTCCTTTCCAACGCTGGGGGCGCTCGCACAGGCCGTCGGCGCGAACGCGTGGCCGACGTGGCGCCGCTTCGCGGCGCATCCTTCTTACGACTCAGCCTGGAAAGCCCGCTCCCTCCCCCGCTATTTCACACACACGACCGTCCCGACGCTGACCGTCGGCGGGTGGTGGGATCAGGAAGACGAGTACGGCCCCCTCGCGAGCTACAAGGCGCTCGAAGGGAGCGATACCTCGGGAATCAATCACCTGGTGATGGGCCCCTGGTCTCACGGACAGTGGTCCGGCGACTCCGGCACCGCGCTCGGCAATATCCGCTTTGGGCGCGCCACGGGCGTCGAGTACCGCGCCCTGCAATCCAAGTGGTTCGGCTACTGGCTCAAGGGCGAAGGGGACGGGAAGGTCGCCGAGGCCACGCTGTTCGACGCGGGCACGAACACCTGGCGCGAGTTCGACAGCTGGCCGCCGCGCAACGGGGAGCCGCGCAAGTTGTACTTCCATGCGAACGGCGTCCTCTCGTTCGACGCACCGGCGGCTGCCGTCGGCAATGATCAGTACGTATCCGATCCCGCGCATCCCATCCCGTATCGGCCGCGGCCTGTCGAGCGCACCTACTCGCCGACGTCGCGGTGGCGGCGCTGGGAGACCGAGGACCAACGCTTCGTGGACGGCCGAGCTGATGTGCTCACGTGGCAGACGGCGCCGCTCACGCAAGACGTCACCGTGGCGGGCGACGTGATCGCGCATCTCTACGCCGCGACGACCGGCAGCGACGCCGATTGGGTCGTGAAACTGATCGACGTGTACCCCGACACGGTCCCCGAGCGACCGGTGATGGGCGGCTACGAGCTGATGGTGACGGGAGAGATCATGCGCGGACGCTACCGGAAGAGTTGGGAGCACCCGGCGCCGATCGCGCCGAACACCGTCCTGCCGTTCACCGTGGACTTGCACCAACAGGCGTACACGTTCAGGCGGGGGCATCGCATCATGGTGCAGGTGCAGAGCACTTGGTTCCCGCTCTACGACCGCAACCCGCAGACGTTTGTGCCGAACATCTTTACGGCGGGGCCAGCGGCGTACCAAGCCAGGACGCACCGGGTGTACCGCACAGCACAGTATCCATCGAATGTGGAGGTAGACGTTCTGCGCTGATCATCTCCTTTTTTTCCAAATCCGCGCGCGACTTGTCATCCTGAGCGAGTGCGCGGCAGGCGCACGAGCGAAGGACCTGCTTCGCAAAAAGCAGGTCCTTCGCGCCTTCGGCGCTCAGGATGACATACCCGCTCAATTCGCGAAGAAACAACAGGGGAGGACGCTTACTTGCGTAGGTAGGCGTCCGTTTTGTTGAGCCAGTCCTGGCGCGGCGGCGTGAAGATGTCCAGGTCCAGCGTGTCTTGCAACGCAGTCGCCGAGTGCGGGACGTTCGACGGCAGGTGCAGCACCTCACCGGCGCGGACGACGACCTTCTGGTCGCCGTCCGCGCCGATGAGAAACTCGAGGCCTCCCTCGAGGATGTAGGTGAATTGCTCGTTCTCGTGGTGATGCTTGGGGACGACGCAGCCCTTCTTCAGGTAGACGTGCGCCAGCATCGTGCGCTCGCCCGTAATCAGGCGTCGCGACAGCAGGTCGTTGAGCGGTTCCTTGGGGAGATCGTCCCAGCGGAACTTGGTCGCGTCAGTCACGCTTGGCAGTCTGAAAGATGCGCAGGTACTTCCCGTAACCCTCCGCCGCGAGCCGTTCGACCGGAATGAAGCGCAACGACGCCGAGTTGATGCAGTAACGGAGATGCGTCGGCGCCGGCCCATCGTCGAACAGGTGGCCGAGATGTGAGTCGGCGTGAGCGGACCGGACCTCGGTGCGCACCATGAAGAGCGAACGGTCGCTCTTCTGCGTGATGTTCTCGGCGTCGAGTGGCCGGGTGAAGCTGGGCCATCCCGTCCCGGACTCGAACTTGTCGAGCGAGCTGAAGAGCGCTTCGCCGGACACGACATCGACATAGATCCCCGCGCGGTGGTTGTCCCAGAACTCGTTCTGGAACGGGCGCTCGGTCACCTCGTGCTGCGTCACTTCATACTGCAAGGGCGTCAACCGCTGCCGCAGCTCCGCATCGCTTGGCTTCGGCGCGATCTTCGGTTCAGTCATGGAAGCTCCCTCCCCTTCCGCGTGCGCCGTATCGCTGCCCCAGATCTCCGCGAGGCGCCGGTCGCGGCCACAGCCCGTCCGATACAACCCGTACCGGATCGGATTCCGCTTGGCGTAGTGCTGGTGGTACTCCTCGGCTGCGTAGAATGGCCCCGCGCGCCGGATCTGCGTCGCGATCTCCCGCTGGAACCGCAGGCCCAAGTGGCGTTTCGAGTCCTCCGCCAGGCGCTGCTGCGCCGAATCGCGATAGAAGACCGCGCTCTGGTACTGCGGCCCGTGGTCGCACGCCTGCCCATTCACCTGGAACGGGTCGATGTTGTGCCAGAAAGCATCCAGCAGCTTCGCGTACGTGACCTTGCGCGGATCGTAGACGACCTGCACGGACTCCAAGTGGCCGGTCGCGCCCGTCGTGACATCGTCATACGATGGCCCGACCGTCTTGCCGCCCATGAAACCCACCGTGATGGAGACAACCCCATCGAGCACCTCGAACGGATGCTCCATGGACCAGAAGCAGCCGCCGGCGAAGGTGGCGGTGTCGAGGGGAGCGGGGGCGAGCCAAAGGGCGGCGATGAGCAGAATGTTCATTGGACTAAAGATACGCTCTGATCGGCGCCCTCGGATCTTGACCACCCGACGGCCGGGGCCTAGTCTCCCGCCCCATGCTCGGCGCGCAACTCCCCCTCGTCAGCGTCCTCCCCTTCATGGGGCTCCTCCTGGCGATCGCCCTCGCCCCTCTCTTTGCACCGCGTTGGTGGCACTCCAACCGCCACAAGGCGCTGGTCGCGGCCTTGGCCGCGCTGCCCGTCCTGTGGCTCCTGGGCATCGCCATGGGCGAGCCGGGCCGGGCCGTGTTGTCGGAGAAAGCACACGAGTATATCGGATTCATCGTGGTGATCGGGGCCCTATTCATTATCACGGGGGGCATCACCATCGAGGGCTCGCTGGCCGGCACGCCGCTCGTCAACACGTGCGTACTCGGGATCGGCGCAGTGCTTGCGAACCTGGTGGGAACGACGGGCGCCTCGGTGCTGTTGATCCGCCCGCTGCTGCGCGCCAACAAGAGCCGACAGCGGACAACCCACATCGTCATTTTCTTCATCTTTGTCGTGGCGAATTGCGGCGGGCTCCTCACGCCGATCGGTGATCCCCCGCTGCTACTCGGGTTTCTGAAGGGCGTGCCCTTCGACTGGACGTTACGCCTCTGGCCCCAGTGGCTGACAGCCACGGCCATGCTGCTCGTCATCTTCAACGTCTGGGATCAGGTGGTGTTCGATCGCGAGGAGCGAGAACGGCCCGGCTCCCAACTCGAACAGGTGATGATTCACGAGCCTCTACGCGTCGTCGGTGCCCTGAGCATCGGCGCGCTCATTGGCGTTCTGACAACGATCATCATGGCCGGGCAGGCCTCGGCGGCGGGTAGGCCCTGGGCCCTCGGAGTCCAGGAAGCGATCATCGCCGGCCTGGCGGGCCTGGCGTACGTCGCGACGCCGCGCGGCAACCGCGAGCGCAATGGCTTCACGTTCGACCCCCTCGTCGAAGTCGCGGTCGTCTTCGCGGGGATCTTCGTGACGATGGCACCGGTACTCGAGATCCTGAATGCCTGGAGTCAGGGGACGCGGACGGTCCTGGGAATGAGCTTCGGCGTGTCGCAGCCGTGGCAGTACTTCTGGACGTCCGGTGCACTGTCTAGTGTGCTGGACAACGCGCCCACCTATCTCGCGTTCGCGGCGAGTGCCGCCGGGCTCGAGGGCGTGGCAGCCCACGGATCGTACATCGGCGCGCTCGCGACCGATCCCGAGGGGGCTCGTCTGCTCGCGGCGATCGCAACCGGATCCGTCTTCATGGGGGCCAACACGTACATCGGCAACGCACCCAACTTCATGGTTCGGTCGATCGCCGAGGAGAGCGGCATCAAGATGCCGTCGTTCTTCGGCTACATGGCCTACAGCTGCGGAATCCTGCTCCCGATCTTCGTAGTGATTACGCTGCTTTTCTTCCGGCACTGATTCACTGCACCATCCCGAATCGCTTGTTCTGCGCGGTCAGCTTCATGAAGTAGCGCAAGCGTTGCTCGAACACCTCGCGCCGGTGCCGCGCAGCATCGATCCAGCCGATGCGAATGCGCTTGTATGAGGCGGGAAACGCTTGAAAGTGTTTCCAAACCGCCGGCTCGGCTTTCAATCGTCGCTCGATGTCCACCGGCACCTTCCACGCGCCCTTTTGCTGCGCGTCTTTCTTCTTATCGAATGCGTGCTCGATGCTGGCCAGACCCGCTTTGGTCATGCGCTTCGCGGCGATCAACCGCCGCACGCGTTCGCGGTTCATGGCCGAGAGGCGGCTGGTGGATTTGCGGGGTGAGTACCGCTGCGCCCAGCAGTCGGCGTCGATCGGCTTGAGGATGCTGTCGATCCACCCGTAGCACAGCGCTTCTTCTACGGCGTGGTTGTATGGGACGCGGGGTTTGCCGGTGTGCTTCTTATAGTAGATCAGCCAAATCTCGGGAGCGGCGCGGTGGTTCTTCGCGAGCCACGCGCGCCACTCCTTGCGGTTCTTTGCGTAGAGAGTCTTCCCAACCTTCACGCGCTAGTGACGGCGGCCTCCGCCGCCACTCCGCGAGCCTCCACCACTGCTCCGAGCTCCACTGCGTGATCCGCCTCCGCGTGGAGCACTCGAGGGACCGACGCGTCCACGCGATCCACCTGATGGCCGTGACACGCTCGGGCCCCGGCTGGAGCCGCCGCGTGGCGACATCGAGGGCGCGCGTTCGCGCGGCGCAATGCCGCGTGAGCCCGACCCCCGCGACGTGTTCCCGGGGTTCGTGAAGCCACCGCGAGCCCGTGGTTCGATCCCCCTCTGCCGGACCTGCACGCGATCGCGCGGCATCACGAAGCGCGAGCCACTGCCGAAGTTGCGGCCAATGCCCGAGAACCGGGAGAACCCGTTGTAGCCGTACGAACGATAGATGTAGGGCCGGTAGACGTACGGCCGACCGTAGTAGTACGGCGAGTAGTAGCCGAAGCCGCCGAAGCGCGCCCCGCAGCTCCAACCCCAGAACGGGTCATAGCAGAACGGATCGTATCCCCACGGATATCCAAACCCCACGCCGAAGCTGTAGCGGTACGGGTGGCCAAACCCGTAGGAGCCATACCCATCGTAGTCCGACCCATATCCGTAGCGCGACGCGATCTGGTCGCCCACGACGTACGTGGCGACGTCGTACTCGAAGTGACTGTCACCCGCCATGCGGCGCGCGACGTCGAGCAAGCCGGCCAGCGGATCACTCCGCTGATCCTCGGAGGTAGGGCCGAGGGATCGGTAGTCCCAGTGATCGTTGCGCACGAACGCGTCGAAGCTCAGCGCGTCTGGGGAGAGCACCGCCACCACAGTACCGGACCCGTCGCCCGCGTCTACGAAGAACGCATCCCGGTCCGAGCGACTCCGAATCTCCACCCTCCTGCCGCCACGCACGAAATCGTCGTCGGAGGGATCGAGGGGAAACAGTACGCGAATGCGTCCCTCGGGGTCGGCGTGCAACACGACCAGGTGGCCGTCCTCGGCCGTCTGGACGTAAACGCGGGCGCGGTCGCCGCGGGTGAATTGCTCGTGATTGAGATCAATGCGAACTGGGGGGTCGTCGGCCTTTTGGGCCGGACCGGCAAGCAACAGCAGCAACGAGAGCATCATGTGGGCGCCTCCTGAGGGAATGATATACCCCGGTCGCGGGCGAAAGGGGAGGAGGTGTTACAGCTGTGCAGCTTGCGCACTTTGGAGCGGTACGATACGTTGCCGCCTGCGACTCCCCAAAACGACATGCAGCATTTGACCTAAGGCGGCGTCAGCCGTTGATCGTGCGCATCGCCGCCTCGGAGTAGCGCGGCCCCGCCGCCACGCCCTTGGGCACCACTTCGGCGATGCGACGCAGGTCCGAGTCTTTCAGCGTGAGGTCCGCAGCGCCGGCATTTTCTTCGAGGAACAGGCGGCGCTTCGTGCCAGGAATCGGAACGATGTCCTCACCCTGCGCGAGCAACCACGCGAGCGCCAGCTGCGACGGCGTACAGCCCTTGTCGTGCGCCAGGCGTTCCACTCGCCCCACGAGATCCAGGTTCTTCTGAAAGTTCTCCCCCTGGAAACGGGGGTGCTTGGTGCGCCAGTCGTCCGCTCCGATGTCCTCGGGCTTCCTGATCTTCCCCGTCAACCACCCGCGACCGAGGGGACTGTATGGCACGAACCCGATGCCGAGCTGGCGGCAGGTGGGGAGGATTTCCTCTTCGGGATCGCGGCTCCACAGCGAGTACTCTGTCTGCAATGCGGCGATCGGATGCACGGCGTGGGCTCGACGGATCGTCTGCGCCGACGCTTCGGAGAGCCCCAGAAACCGAACCTTCCCCTGGCCTACCAGATCGCCCATCGCGCCGACGGTGTCCTCGATGGGCACGGCGCGGTCGACGCGGTGCTGGTAGTAGAGATCGATGTGGTCCACCCCAAGCCGCTGCAGCGATGCGTCGCAGGCGCTGCGGACGTACTCGGGGCGGCCGTTCTGGCCGAGAAACTCACCTTTCGGTCCGCGCACGTTGCCGAACTTGGTGGCGATGATAACGCTGTGGCGCCGGCCTTTGATCGCCTTGCCGACGAGCACCTCATTGGTATGAGGACCGTACACGTCGGCGGTATCGAGGAACGTGATGCCGAGCTCCAGGGCACGATGGATCGTGGCGATCGACTCTTTGTCGTCGCGCTCCCCGTAGAAGTCCGACATGCCCATGCAGCCGAGACCGAGGGCCGAGACGACGAGTCCCGGCGAGCCGAGTTTGCGTTGTTCCACACCTTAAAACTATCAGCGCGCCGCGCGATAGCGCAGGGCCAAGCGAGTCAGCTCCCCGTCGGTGATCGTGGAACGGCCGCTCCGCTCGATCGCATGATCGAGGGCCACCCACAATTCGCGACGGTAGGGATCGTGCTGGATCGCATCGGCGAGGCAGCCGATTTCGGCGTCCGGCGTCTGCTGCTCCGCGCATACGCGGGGCCGCTCGGGCACGCGAAGATCGGGGCCCGCAACCACTGCGGCGTCCAACGCGAGGGCGATCACGATTCCAATCAAGTAGCGCATAGGGTCCTCCTCCCGGGGGATCGAGAGAAGCACACCGCGCACCAGCGGGATTCGTGAGGGGCTGACAGGGGTTCGTGTCAGGGGAGACACGGCGCGCGGGGGCGGCGCGTGTCCTGCGAGACACGGACGGATTACGGCTTAGGGCGTATCCAGACGGGTACGATCGTGGTGCCCCAATGCAGTCGCAGTTGTGCCGAATCGGGGGTCACCACAGGGAAGTAATAGGCCAGGACTTCCATGTGCGCGCCTTGCTCCGGGACGACCGTCACACGCAGCACGTCGGACGACTCTCCTGGATAGGGGGTGTGCCACACGTTGAGTGCGCGACTGAAGATGACCGTCCACGGCTGCGGCGACTCCGTGGGAATTGCCCAGAGGGTGTAGCGGCCGGCGGCGAGGTCGTGCCCTTCGATCGAGACGTCGCGGCTGAAGGAGATCGTCGTGGCGGAGTCGGCGCCGGGATGCCACACGCGTCCCCAGCGAACGATGCCGCCGAACAGCTCGCGGCCGCGAGCGACGGGACGGTTGTAGGTGACGGAGATGTCGGTGCTGCCAACCCGCTGTGTGACCGAGCCGTGCTGGCTCCGCGGAACTTGCTGGAGCAGCACGGCCGCGGCCAACGCAACCGAAATGCTCACCCAGTGTTCTCCGCGGGTTTCTCGTCGGACTTCTTTTCAGTCCAGCGCTTGAATGCCCACACGCCGAACCAGACAAGCGCGACGAGGAATGCGATCTTGAAGATCGTGAAGAGGAATCCGAACAACAGACCCGCGAACAGCTTCCAGAGGATCACGCCTACGACCCCGAAGGCGGCCAACTGGAGGATCGGCTTTCCCATATGGTCTCAAGGATAGGGACTCGATCCGTACGAAGCGAGGGGTGGAGAGGTGTCAGCGGAACACGGGAACACGGGAACACAAGGAACGACGGGCCCGGAAAGCAGTATGTTGTGGACCGAAACGTCCTCCTCAGCCAGGGAGATCCATGCGTACTCTCAGCCGTGTCGTCGTAGCCTTCACGATCGTGACCGGTGCAGCCTGCGCCGGCAAGCGGGTCCTCGCCCCCGCCCGGATGGACCTGCATCCATATGGAAAGATCGGCCTCGTCACCTTCACCGTCGAAAACGCCAAGGGCAACCTGCACCAGTTCGCGACCGAGCGGTTCGCCGAGAACGTGCTGTCGGCGCAGCCGGGGATCGAGGTCCTGGAGCTCGGCAACATCGACACGATGATGCAGCGACTCGGCGAGCGCGAGCTCGGCCCGCTGACCGCGCAGGAGATCGGCAAGCAGCGCGGCGTCAACGCCGTCTTCGCGGGCCATCTCAAGATCACGAATCCGACGGCGTCGGGCGGCATCGCAGGTTTGGTGACGCCGCATCTCGAGGCGACGGTGCGCACCGATCTCACCGTGCGCCTCCTCTCAGCGTCCTCGGGCGGCACCGTGTGGCGCTCGAGCGCGTGGGCGACGCAGAAAGTCGGTGGCATGTCGATCGTGGGCGGTCAGCTGAACTTCGGCGCGCGCGATCCCAAGACGGCCTACGGCCCGATGGTGAACACGATCGTCAACATCGTGACGCGCGACATGTGGGGGACGTGGGTGAAGCAGTAGCCTAGTAGTGCGTGCCGTCGTAGATGCATGACTTGGTGGTGCTGCGTTGCTTGCTGATGGTGAAGTGGCCGTCCTGATATCCGTAGACGCGAAGCGTGCCATGACGATTCGTGCAGTAGAGTCGCCCGGCGGTGGCCGCCTTGTAGGCGGCCACCGCTTCGGGCATCGGATGGTGGTAGGCGGCGTCGACCCCCGCTGACATCACCACCGCCTGGGGTGTCACCGCAGCAAGCCACGCCGGCGATGTGCCGTTGTTCCCCCCATGATGCGACGCCTTTAAGACGTCCACATCCAGCAGCGCCGCGTGGTGCGCGACCAACCAGTCTCGTTCCTCGGCCTCGGCGTCGCCCGCAAACAACATTGAGAAACCACCATACTCCATCCGCACGATGACGGAGTTGTTGTTTTCATCGTTGGGGCACGGATCGTCGTTGGGGTCGGGCGGCAGCACGATAAAGCGCACGCCATCGACGGTCAGCGTGTCGGCGCCAAGGGATTGTGCGGGGATGTGGCGGTCGGCGAGCGCGGCGCGAATCGAATCGTCGGTACTGCGGTTGGGACAGTCGGCGAGGTTGCCAACGAAGCGGTCGACGGGCAGCGAGCGCAGCACGCGCGCCATCTTGGCGAAGTGGTCGGCGTGGCGATGCGACACGAACACCAGCGCCAGTCGGTCCACGCCGAACTGCGGGACCAGCGAGTCGGACAGCTGGCGATTGGGCCCGGCGTCGATCAGAACCCATTGCTTGTGCGGCGTGCGGATCAGGATGCCGTCGCCCTGGCCGACGTCCACGACCTGGACGCGGACCGACTGGGCGATACCGGGCGCCGCCGCAAGAAAAAAGACGAGCAGCGACGTTCCCAGAACGTGGAGCATCCTCATTATCATGACCCTCTCACTCTGTTCGCTCGTCCTCACGAGCCTCTTTGCCCAAGCACCGGATCTTCCCGTGCGTCTGACCAAGACCCTCGACAGCCTCGCCGCAGCGGGTGAGTTCTCGGGCGTCTTCCTGCTCGCGAAGGACGGCGCGCCGTTGTTCGAGCGGGCCTATGGCTTCGCTGATCGCGAGGCCCACATCCCCAACACCGTCGAGACGGCGTTCAATCTCGGCTCGATCAATAAGCTCTTCACCCAGATCGCGATCCGGCAGCTCGCCGACGGGGGGAAACTCAACGTCGACTCGACCCTGGCCCGCGCCTGGCCCGATTACTCCAACCATGAAGTGGCGCGGCGCGTGACGATCCGGCAACTGCTGCAGCATCGGTCGGGCGTGGGCGGAAACATCTTCGCGGCGCCCCCCGGGAAGACGCGCGGCGACATCCGGCAGC
>Ga0193697_1000166_pt1 | contig 25806 bp, 24 predicted proteins | sample L3m2metaG_FD_145073 | JGI IMG/M metagenome (GOLD analysis project Ga0193697, IMG submission 145073) | Soil microbial communities from a riparian zone of the East river system, Colorado, United States - L3m2 | ecosystem: Environmental > Terrestrial > Soil > Riparian zone | place: USA: East River...
GATGGTGTTGTTCCAGACCTGGGAACGCTGCGACATCTTGTGTTGGCTGGACAACATCGCCAGATAGGCTACCAACATGAGTCCGACGAGGGAGGAGACGACCAACATGACCACCAGGATTCCACCGCTGGTTGAATTATGACGCTGCAGCTTCATAGTTTGCTTCTCAGGACGACCTTGGCCGACTGCATATACTCGGTTTGCTCGCTTGCAGTCGGATAGGGCCGGCGCGAACATTTCCAATTCACTTCGATGAGTTTGCAGGTGGCGAGGTTGGTGGTGGGATATTGGTCGAAGGTCCCACTGATTGGGGTGCGCTGATACATCTTGAAATTCACCCACTCGCAGTCCTTGAGCAACGTGACCGTGTTGCCGGCGGTGATAGACCGGCGGAGCTTGCCGGTATCGTGGAAGAAACTGATCGTCTGGCCACTGAGGGTCGTTACGTTGACTCGATTCGACGCGAACAGAGTGACATTGGTCGCCTGGCGGATGTCCCTCGACAGCCAGTCGAGCGCGCGCTGGCTGTCCTGGTCCAGCGTAGTATAACTGGCCTGGGCGGCGAAACTGCGCGTGCTGTAAAACCAGAGCGCGCACACCTGGGTGAGCATGATGGCGGAGATGCCCATGGCGATCAGCATCTCGACGATGGTCATGCCGCTGACGGTGGTCCACCGGAGGGCGTCCCGACTGGTCGGGAGACGCCCGGCTCGACTCCGGGATTTATTGAATGATGTAATTTTGCAAACCATAACGCGCAACAAAGTTTGTGAACGTGCGGCTTAACGGCCTGTTTCCCTGCGTCCACGACAAAGTGATCACGACCATCCGCATATCATCGGCGTAAGCCTCTGTGATGGGCATGTTGTTAGTGGTGATGGTAACGCGGCCGACATAGGCGACGCCCTTCGAGCTTTGACTGGGCGCAAAGTAATTGGTGAAGCCGTCCGGGACAAAGCCGGTCGTAGTGATTTGGTCCCAGTTGTAGAGCCGAAGGGTTTCGAATTTCTCGAGGAGGATTTGTGTGGCCCGCAAATTCTCGCGCGCCGCGCGGACCGATTGGAAGCCGGTCGCCATGCCCGCATAGAGCGCGACGAAGACAATGCCCATTGGTGGAAGTGAAATTTGCACGGTGTAGTGGGAGAAGCAGGTTTCTTACCGACAGGCGGAACGCGCGATTTGCGCCCAAACTCCGCACACTTGTGGCTGATTCCCAAGCAGGGAGCCTGAATTCTGGACAGGTTGTCCTGTCGACAGACACTGCGTCCCCCCTGCCGGTTTTGCTGGCTGGAGGAATGGGAGCATGCGATGTGCCGAGGAAGGGGCGGCGTGGTCGAATAAAAGTTCACCGCGGAGAGGCGGAGATGGATACAATGCCGAAGCTCGAAACCCCAAGGTAGCGAACCCGCGCCATGGATTGAAAAGGCACGGGTGGCTCGATAAGGTGGCGCTCATGCAAGCTCACCGCGTCAGCCGCCGGGGTTTTGTCCGCCAATCCGCGACCGCGGCTGTGCCATTGCTGCTCGCCGCAAACGCACCGACGCTGCCCGGAGCGGAAGCAACATCCGGCCGCAAACTCAAGGTCGTCTGTGTCGGTGGCCACCCCGACGACCCGGAGTCGGGCTGCGCGGGGACGCTGGCCCGTTATGCCGCGCTCGGCCATTCCGCCACCGTCATCTATCTGACACGCGGCGAGCGGGGAATCCGCGACAAATCGATTGAGGAAGCGGCGAAGATTCGCACCGCGGAATGCGAAGAGGCGTGCAAGGTCATGGGCGGCAAAGCCGTTTTCTTCGGCCAGATCGATGGAGCGACGGAAGTCACGAAAGCGCATGTGGACGCGATGACAAAATTGATCTCGACCGAGAATGCCGACGTGGTGTTTACGCATTGGCCGATCGACACGCACATGGACCATCAGGTAGCGAGCTTTCTGACGATTCGCGCCTGCATGGCGCTGCGACAACGGACGCGTCTGTATTTTTTCGAGGTGAATAGCGGCAGCCAATCGCAGGGATTTCAGCCGAACACCTACGTCGATATTTCATCTATCGTGGAGAAGAAGAAATCGGCGCTGTTCGCGCACATGAGCCAGGACGGGCAAGGTATTTGGCGCGACCACCATGAAATTATCGCGAAATGGCGCGGGCGCGAAGCCGGGGTCGCGGCGGCCGAAGCGTTCGTTCACCTGAACCGCGACACGCAGATCAGCAATCTACCCGGAGTTTGATATGCGCTTCGTTGTATGTTTGATATGAGGCAATGAGCAACCCTGACGAGAACGCTGCTGCGCCTGCCGGTCCGGAGGGCACGGTCGTTATCCCCGTGATCGAAAAGCCGGGCGATCGCATTGGGCGCTACAAAATCCTGCAGCAGATCGGCGAGGGTGGGTGCGGTGTGGTGTACATGGCCGAGCAGGAGCAGCCGGTGCGCCGGCGCGTTGCGCTCAAGGTCATCAAGCTGGGGATGGACACGAAGTCGGTCATCGCGCGCTTCGAAGCGGAACGGCAGGCGCTGGCGTTGATGGACCATCCGAACATTGCCAAGGTGCTCGATGCCGGCGCGACCGAGGCTGGCCGTCCGTTTTTCATCATGGAACTGGTGCGGGGCGTGCGCATCACCGATTACTGCGACGAAGCCAGGCTCCCCACGCGCGAACGGCTCGATCTGTTTATCCAGGTCTGTCACGCGATTCAGCACGCGCATCAAAAGGGCATCATCCATCGGGACCTTAAGCCGTCGAATGTTCTCGTGACCGTCAATGATGGCATTCCCGTGCCGAAGGTGATCGATTTCGGCATTGCGAAGGCGACGACGAACCAGCGCCTCACCGACAAGACGCTGTTCACCGCCTACGAGCAATTCATCGGGACGCCAGCCTATATGAGTCCCGAACAGGCGGTGATGACAAGCCTCGATGTGGATACGCGCAGCGACGTTTATTCACTCGGGGTGCTGCTCTATGAACTGCTCACGGGCAGAACGCCTTTCGACGCGAAAGAGCTTCTCGAGTCCGGTCTCGATGAAATGCGCCGTACCATTCGCGAAGAGGAGCCGTCGCGTCCTTCGACTCGTCTCGGCACGATGGCCGACGCGGACGTGACCACTGTGGCCAAGCGCCGCCAGCTCGACGCGCCCAGGCTCGTTCATCTGCTGCGTGGGGATTTGGATTGGGTTGTGATGAAGGCGATCGAGAAAGATCGCACGCGTCGTTACCAGACAGCCAACGCCCTGGCGACAGACGTACAACGCTATCTGGAAAACGAAACCGTCGAGGCGCGGCCGCCAAGCAGCTTGTACCGTTTCCAAAAGCTGGTGCGCAGAAACAAAACGACCTTCGCTGCCGTGGGCGCAGTCGTCCTTGCACTTGTGATTGGCCTCGGATTGTCACTTTACCTGTTCGTCCAGGAGAGACGTGCGCGCTTGCGCGCCGTCGCCGCGGAGAAAGAACAGGCTCTCATGCGGCGCGACGCGGAAGAAGGGGCCGACATAGGCCGGAAGCTGACGACAGCGGGCCTCCTGCTGAGCCAGGACCGGTTCGATGAAGCGGAACAGGTCATGAATCAGGTGCCGCCACACCCGGCGGCCGCGGCGATTTTCAACGTTCTTGGGATCGTCCATACGCGACGCGCCGAGTGGCGGGCGTGCATCACGAATTTCAGCAAAGTGGTGGAATACGTGCCATCCGAACACCTGGCTTACCACTACCTTGCACCTTTGCTTGTCGAGACCGGAGAACTGCAGGCGTATTACAAGCATCGCGAACGAATCCTTCGGCAGTTTTCTGGAACCACCGACCCGGCGATTGCCGAGCGTATGGCCAAGGACTGCCTCCTTGTTGCGCCTGACCCAAATCACTGGGAACGCATCGATAAAATGGTTGAGACGGCCCTCGCAGCCGGGCCCGAACACAAGCTCATCGCATACTTTCAATTTGTGAAAGGCTTCGCAGAATTTCGCCACGGGCGCCATGCGAGCGCGGAGGAGTGGTTGCGAAAAGTGATTGATCTTCCCGCCCATCAGAATCGGAAGGTGCAGAGCTACATGCTCATGGCAATGGCGCAACAGCAGAGTGCGCGTGCGGAACAGGCGCGGGCAACACTACGTGAGGGACTCGAATTCGCCGATGCCAGGTTGCCCAAGATCGGCAGGGACCGTCTGGGAGAGGACTGGAACGATTGGGTTATTGCCCAAATTTTGATGCGCGAGGCGAAGGGCCTGATCGAAGGCGGCGCCAACGTCAGCCGTGGAGTGAAATGAAATTGAGCAGGCATAATGTGGAGTTCATTTGGTCTTCACGTGTTGCCTCGACGGCCGCCCCGGTGTATTCTCCATGAGATGAGCTTCAACTATCACGACTTCTTCGAGCAGCGTCCCGACGTTTGCGGAGGTGAACTCGTGATCAAAGGAACGCGTGTTACCGTGCGGACCCTCCTTGCCAGCCTGGCGGAAGGAGCGTCCGCAGACGAAATCCTTGCCGATTTCCCAACTGTGACCGCGGAAGGTATGCGAGCCGTCATCGCCTTCGCTGCTGCATCTGCTGAGGAAGATTTTCCAATACCTCCCGTTCCAGCGAGCAGATGAAGCTCAAGCTGGACGAGAACCCTCCTGAAACGTTAGTCCGCGAATTGGCCGCACTAAACCACGACGTTGACAACGTGCGGCTGGAGGGCCTGGTTGGGAAGAGTGATCCTGAGGTCTGGCAATCCGCGCAAAAAGCTGAGCGCTTTCTTGTCACCCAGGACCTCGATTTCTCCGATTTGCGGCGTTTTGCTCCCGGCACACATCGCGGGTTGATGCTGGTGCGCTTGCGTGTACCAGGGCGACAGGCTCTGACAGCGCGGATTGTTGAAGCGTTCCGTTTGCATGAAGTAGAATCGTGGAGAAAATGTTTTGTCCTGCTAACCGATCACAAGCTTCGCATCCGCCGCCCGCCTGCCTGAACATTTCGCGCGTGATATTCGCGTGCTCATTTCTCATTGCGGAACACCACGATGCGATTGGTATTTGTCCCTTTGGAATTGTTGTCCACGCCCCAGCAGTTGGCAGTTTTTGTAAACTTCTGGTCGTTGATCAGGATTAGAAGTGGATTCAGGCCGGCTTCGACGGCCACGGGCACGACCGCCTCTTCGAGTTTGACCTTGCCGCCGCGCACTTCGCCAACTTCAAAAGCGATGTGTCCTCCGCGTCGCAACACACGGCGCAGTTCGCAAAAGACCTTTTTCATGGCGCTTTGCCAAGCCTCGAGTTTCTTCGGCACGGTGAGGCGAACCGATTTGGCATCGATGCCGATGAACCAGCAGCGCAGCCAGTTGTCGGTCGCGTAATCCACGACATCAAGGAAGGGCGGCGAAGTGACGACGAGCGAGACGCTCTCGTCAGCAATGTCTGGAGTCGCAGACGAGTCGCCGGTGATTAACCGCGCCCGCGGGGCAACCGTAGAAAGAATGCGGCGCGTTTTGGTGTCGCAGTCAGACAGCAAATTCCTGGTTTTTCTGCAGATGAGGTCAGCGACATTGCGATAGGCCGGCTTTTGGCTGCGCTGTTCGTTGATTCTTTTCTGGGATTGGACGGATACAGCCTGGTTGGGCGGCAGCGTGTAAACAGAGAAGAAACCCGGGGAATGGCCGGTCAAACGGTTGATCGCCATCATCCAAATCCATCGGTCGATAGAGTCCAGTTCATTTGCGTCTCTGCGCTCCAGCAAATATTTCTTGAGAGCGCAAAGCTCCTTGAGGGTCTCGCGATGATAGAAGACAAGCAGTTCCTCCGGCAGTTCATCGTGGCCGGAAAGATCGAGATCGCGAAGCCGAGTGGTGATTTCGCCGAGGACCGGCGGGCTTAGCCTCGGGGCGGTGAGGAACACACTCAAGGGGTTGATGTCGCAACCCAAGGGCACTCGCCCGAGCAAGGCCGCTTCAAGTGCGGTCGTGCCGCGGCCGGTAAACGGGTCATAGACGACATCGCCCGGTTCGGTAAGTCGCTCGATGAAAAATCGGGGGAGTTGCGGCTTGAAACAGGCGCGATAGGAAATCTCGTGCAGGCTGTGGGCGGCCCGCTGCTTCGCAGTCCAGTACTCGTTGACGTAAATTGGAACGGAGAGAGAGGGTTCGGAATTTTGAAGGGTGAATTGCGAATTGATGACGCGAGTGACTTTATTGAAATCGCTGAAGCCGAGCAGTTGTTCGTGAAGAGGAGCTTTGGAGCGCGCGGGTTTGGTCGAGCCCGCAAAGGCAAACTCCAGATTCTCTTCCAGCAACATCGCCGGGCATTGAACCACGCCAGAAGGTGTTTCGGCGAGCAGATGTTATCCCCAACCGCAACTCGAAGTTACCGGTTTAGCTTTTGTCCTTCTCGCCGCGTTTGTCTTTATCCTCGCGTTTTTCAGTCGCAGGCTGCTGTGGCTTGCCGGGAGGATTCTGCTCGCGCCATTCTTTGATCAGGGGCGCTTTGCGTTCGACTTCTTCCATGAGCTGTTTGGCTTCGTCGGGTGAGCGCACGACTTTAGGACGGAGGAAGACCATGAGTTCGACTTCGCGGCGGATATCGTCCTTCTTTTTGAAAAACCAGCCCAGGACCGGAAGGCTTCCCAGAATGGGAGTCTTGCGCATGGTATCGGAGACCCGCCTTTGGATGATCCCGCCGAGGACGAGGGTCTGCCCGTCTTTGGCGGTGAGGTCGGTGCGGAAGTTGCGCGTGTCGAGAATGGCGCCGCCGAAGAGGGTCTGCCCAGGCACGATGGAAGAGGATTCGGCGCGGATTTTCAAGGCGACGTCATTCGAGGTGTTGATGTGCGGAGTGACCTCCAGGATGATGCCGACGTCCTTGTAGGAGAACGACTGGTTCAGAGCGCCGACATCGGTGCTTTGGCTGCGGTCAATGAAGGGCACCTGCTGGCCCACGAAGAGCTTTCCCATTTCGTTGTCGGCGACGTTGATCTGGGGTTCCGCCAGGACCGTCGCATCGGTTGTGCGCCGTAAAAACTGGATGAGAAAATCCAGGCTGATGGTCGCATCGATTACGCCCGAGCGCAGCGAATTGAGGGAGTTGGCGAGGAGGGTGCTATTACCACCAAAGGCCTTCGCATACTCTCCCTTAGTCTTGATGTGGATAGCGTTATCGAGGTCATCGCCGGTAAATGTGCTGCCATCAGGAGACCAGCGCACGCCCAACTTCTCGAGGAAGTCGCTCGAAACCTCGAGGATCTTGGCTTCAATCAGGACCTGAGCGGTGGGTGCATCGAGGTCCTGGATGAGTTTGATGACCTGCGGAAGAAAATGGACGTTTGCTGAGATCAGCAAGCCATTGCTGCGCTGGTCGGGGACGACGCGGACGCGTCCCACGAGATCGCTGACGGGGCGGGTGGCGGTGCGGCCATCGGCAGTTCGGAAGGTATCGGGCTGGCCGCCGAGCCACGGGTAATAGCCTTCCTCTTTGGTTTCCTGTTCGAGGGCGAAATTGCTCTGGATGGACGAGCCCTGCTGCTGCTGTTGCTGCTGCTGGCGGTCGCCGGGCTGACCCTGCTGCTGGGGAGCACCGCCGCGCATCGGCGGCGAACCATTCTTCGCAAACAGAACGTTGATGCTGTTGGCGACGGTGGCCGATTTTGCGAAACGCAAAGCGAGACGGAGAGTGCTTTCGCCGGCCTGGGAAGGCTGGTCCAATTCCTCGAGGACTTCCTGGATAGCCTGCATGTTTTCTTTGGAGTTGGAAGTGACGATGATGGCGTTGGCGTACGGCTCGCTGGTGATACGCACTTTGCCGTAGAGCCGGCCGGACGAGCGATCGCCCGAATCCTGCTGACTCGTGGGAAAACCGTACGGGTCCCAATAGCTGCGCTGGGTTTGGCGCTTGAGAAAGAGTTCGTTGAGAATGTCTTCGATATCGACTGCGCTGACATACTTGAGGCGGAAGATTCGTGGCGCGAGCGCGTCGTCGGTCACCGGCTCGTCGAGGGCTTCGATCATTTTGCCGATGTTATCAATGGCGGCAGGGGCGGCCTGCACGATGACGGTATTGCGGCGGCGGTCAGCGACGAAGGTGGGCTTCGTTGGGCCGCGGCTGCTCATCGAGGAATAGGAGAAGATATAAAACGGATAACGCGATGACCCGCTCGAGTCCTGGTTGAGTTCCTGCAACTGCTTGGCGACTTCTTCGGCATCGGCGTTTTTGAGGACGAAAGTCTGAATGACTTTCTCCTGGGCTTCTTCGGTGTCCAGGGTGGCGACGAGGCGTTCAATGGCTTTGAAGTTGGCTTCGCTGGAGAGGACAACGAGCGAGTTCGCGCGGCTGTTGGAGCCGATTTCGATGATGTCTTTGACGGATTTGCCGCTGAGTTTCTGGTAGAGCGGCGCGAGGTCTTTGACGAGGTCGTCGGCATTGACGTGCTTGAGTTGAAGCACGCGAATGGAGACGTCCTGGGGTTTTTCGGTGTCGAGGAGTTTGATCATCCGTTCGATTTCCGGGAATTTTGCTTTTTGGGCCGCGACGATGATGCGGTTGGAAACCTTGTCGGCCCAAACACGGACGGCGACGTTGGCCCCTTGCGCGCCCCCTCCAGAAGACGAGCTGCTGCTGCTCGGCGGCGGAGATGGGGGTGGCCCCCCCGAAAAATCCGGCGGCATGCTGGGAGAGGAAGACCTGCTTGAAGAAGACCTTGATGAACTCGATGAGCTTGAGGACGGCGCCGAGGGAGGCGCGGGTTGGGAGTTCAGGACGAGGCTGAGCAGGTTCGCCAATTCTTCGGCTTCGGAGTATTTCAGGTTGTAGAATTGAATGATGGTGTCTCCACCGGATGGCACATCGAGTTCTTTGATGAGCTCGGCGAGCAAGCGAAGGTTGTCTGTGTAGTCGGTGACGATAAGCTGGTTGGAGCGATCTGAGATTTCGACCGTCGCTTTCTCCGAGAGAACGCCTTTGACCTTGTCGCGCAGCTCGGTCGGCGACGCATTTTTGAGCTGAAAAATCTTGATGACGCGTTGCCGGCCTTCGGGCAGATCACCGGTGCCGATGACTTCGGGCATTTTCTTTGCGTCCTGGGTGTCAGGAATGATCTCAATCCATTTGCTTGATTCGATTGCGGTCAAACCTTCCAGAGCGAGCGCGCGATAGACGAGATTGACGGCTTCGCGCACCGGAAGTTTCTTGGAACTTACGATGGTCAGCTGGGCCTGGACGCTCTTGCCTTTGACAACGTGCTTGCCGGTCGTTTTTGCGAGCCACTGGATGACCATGTCGATGTTTGCGCCCTGGAAGCTGACCTGAATTTCACCTGTTAACGGATCGACATCGGGCGTGACGGATGTGACGGGCGGCTGTGCCGGCGCCGGAGGCGGAGCAGCGGCGTCCGCCGGGGCGGCTGATGGAGCCGGCGCAGTGCCGGCGGGTGAACCGGGCGCGGGTCGCGGGGCGGGTTTAGGAGCAGGGGCGGCGACGTTTTTTGGCGGCGGTGGAGCGGCGTCCTTTTTCTCCGGCGCATCCTGCGCAAAGACTTGCGGCAGGATATAAAACAAGAGCGCGCCCAGGAGGGCTACGCCGAGGCAGATTGCGAGGGCGCGCAATTTAGGGTTGTGGTGGGGTGCTGGTTTCACTGGGTTTCTTGTCTCCTCTCGGTAAAAGGGTTTCACTGCCAAATCCCTGAAAGAGCGTTAATTCCTTCTGCTGACCTTCGTGCTCGACGAGCACGCGGTTGATGTCGATGCGCAAGATTTTCAGCCCGCCAAACTCCTCTCCCTCCCTCGCCAACCCGGTTTGTCCGTTCGGCGCGCGGATAAAAGCGTCTTTGCCGGCAATGCCGAGCAGAGCCATCGGAAGCGGGCGGACAATGGCGCCTAGAATTTCACTCTGGACGACCTTTTCGATGCGGGCCTGAACTGCGGGCGAGATGTTTGGGTCTTTGCTTGCAGTGGCAACACCGGGCGCACTGCTCGAACTGCGGCGGGATGATGAACTGGTGGTCCGCCGGGACGATGCATTCGTCGCTTCGAGGGAAACAACGTTGGTGGCGCGGACGGCAGAATTAGTTGTCTGACCGGCCACGATGTTGGTTGTGGAGTTCGTGGGCTGGGTTGAAACAGAATTTGTTGGTTTCGCGGTGGCTGCGTTCGTCGATTTGGGTTGCGCTGCGGGTGGTGAGGTGCTGGCGAATGCGCTCGCGGGGATTTTGAGATCATCCAGTGGGTTCTTGTGAGTGATCAAGCGCGCGATTTGATAGCAGACGAGTCCCGCGAGAAGCATGCAACCGATTCTGAAAAATGGAGTCAGACGTTCAAGCATTGGGGGCCTTTTCGTTTTTCCATTGATCAAAGTCGAGGATCACGATGGTTAAGCTCATCTTGACTGCGCCCGGCTGGTTTTGCGGGGTGATCTGCACCGTGTCGACAACGAGCGGATAGCCGAGACTCTCAAGCCGACTCAGCAGACCGAGCACGCCTGCAATCGGCCCAGTGCCCTCCAGTTGCATGGAGGCGATCTCTTTGTTGGAAGAGCGCGCGGGTGATTCGCGCACTGGACCGAGCTTAATACCGCCCGTGGTCGCGGCTTTCTGAATGGCGGCGCTGGCGTCGGCAACCAACGTTGCACGCGAGAGTTTCTGCGGGTCCATGCGAAAAGTGTCTTTGAGTTTCTGGACGCGAAGCACCCGGTTCTCGTAAGGCTGCAGTTCGCGTTTTAACTTTTGGGCGTCCGCGAAAAGGGCCGCATACTGGGAGCGCTTTGCCTCCAGCTTCTTCCACGCGCTGAATCCCAGGAAAACGACAAGGTAAATCGTGACGAAGATTGCGCCGATGCGAACGATGCGTTTTTCGCGATCTGAGAGAGTGCGCATATTATTCCTTCGGCAGCGGGGGTTGAGCGGAACTGCTGGATGGCAGCGGGACAGGCGGGACCGTATTGCCTGGCGCAGAAGTGTTCAGATTCGGCGGTGAGGCTTTTGATTGCTGCGCGTCAGTTTGATTTGCGATCGGCTGGCGATCGGTTTTCGCGGGTGGCTTTCCGGGTGCGGGTCTTTTCCATTCGCCGACAATGCGCACAGTCACCTTCTGGCCATCGGGTGCCGGCGTTTGCTCCTCGACGACAACCGCGGAAAAGAGTCCCGAGTCGATGAGCTTTGAGCGAAATTGCGCGACCTGCTGCGAGTCGCGCATCGAGGCCTTGATAGAGATATCTGTGCGACGATTGATCGAAAGCGAATCGATGCGGGATCCTGGTGACGCCGCACTCGCTATGGTCGAAACCAAATCCAGGTAGGGCGGCTGGTTTGTTTGCAGGTATTCGAGAAACGCAAGTTCGCGATCGATGGCCGGGAGTTTTTCGCGAAACGCTTTGCTCTGGGCGAGCTTTCTCTCCAGCCGTGGCTTTTGAATGAACGGCTCGGCATATCGAAGCGCAAACGAGAGAACCAGCAGTCCCGCTGCAACCGCAAGCCACTTCCAGGTTGATTGACCGTTGATCCTGGCGGCATCACGGGCACTGGGGAGTTGCAGAGTCAATGGAGGCGCGATGCCGTCCTGTTCGCACAACTTCTTCAGTCCAAGAATGGCGGCAGAGCGTCCTTCGCCGGCGACGACATCGATGGGCTGGCATTGGACGGCGTCGGTCATGGTCCTGGCGAGATGCGACGTGAACGGCTCGATGGAGCTCGTCGCCCCGGTCAAATAAAGCTTTTGACCGACCGACTTTTGATCAATGGAGCGAGCCAACAAATCGAATTCCGAGCCGGGTTCGGCGCTCGCCGCTTTCTTTTCGATGTCGCTTCCGCCCCAGGGCAGAATGCGAATCGCGCTCGGTACGCCGTCTTCGAATGTAATTAACTCCGATTGGGCCGGCCCAATATCGAGGACCGAGTAGGCGCGAGGAGGATGTGAACAGAGAGAACTGCGCGCGAAGGCACCCAGCGTGAACATCGGGATCAAACCGCAGCTGGAAAGAATTTCTGAGTATTCGGCGATGACGTCGCGCTTCACGGCGACGACGAGCAGGTCTTGAATCGTCGGCGCGCCGTTTCGGCGCGGCTGCTCGGCGGTCAAGTTGCGATAGCCCCACGCCAATTCGTCGGGTGGAAGCGGGAACTCGCGCTCGATCTGGAGGACCAGGAGCCGATCGATCTCCTCCCTCGAAGAGGAGGGAACGCTGAGTTTTCGCAACGAGACGCCGCGCGCGCCGATGGCGCAGTAGGCCCGCACGCGGCCACGCCAGCTATGGCGCTTGAGAAAGACGCGAAGGCTGGAGATCAAATTGTCCACGCAGACACCGGTAAGGCGGCCGTTCTGTTCGCGTTCCAGAGACAATTCGAGGCCGTCGTCTCCATCGAGAGCCTTGAGGGAGTTTTGGCCAATCTCAATGTAGATGTTAGGGGGATTGATGAAGTCGAACGTTTTCACAAATCCTCCCTGTATGAGAGCGTGTCGATGCGGCCGGAACCAAGGCGCACAACCATTTCGACTCGGCGGCGCGTGCCTGAAGAAGGAACGCTGCCCTCGCTCATGATCCGAAATGTCTCGGAGCGGACGCAGACTTTGGGCGAGATTTGCTTAAAGATGTCGCGCGTCATGCCATCGACCTTCAACAGGTAGGCGACGTTGGGGAAGAACCCCGCGGACTGCCGATAAGCGATGATCGCGCGGGAGAGTTCGCGGGTCATTCCCTGCAAACAATAGAGGACGTCAAGGCTGGCGGTATTGATGTTGACCGCGCCGGCCTGCTGCTCGTCGGAGCCGACGGTTATGTCGTCGCCCATTTCAAGGAGCATATCTTCGCTGATCAATTTGGGGCCAATGGGCTGTTGCTGTTGCCCTCTCTGATTTGGGCCGCCTTGAGCCCCGCCCGGCGGTGGTTGCGGGGGGAGGGTCGGCCCTCCCGGACGGGGCGGGGCTAGCGCGGAGACTTCCAGCAGGTCGGCGATGTTTTCAAATTTGTTCTGGCCACGATAGGTGACAATTGACTTGGCCAACTCCGGCGTGATGCCGCGGAGCGTCGCCAGAGTCTTTTCGTCGGCGGACTGCACGTCGATGCGCTGTTGGCCCGAGGCGTTTTCGTTGCGCGCCGCCGAATCGATTGTCAGCAAGCCCGACCATCCGGCATCAAGAACGCCATCGCCGTCGTCGATTGGAAGCGTGTCTTTGCCATCGTCTTCCTCGGGATCGAGAATGCCGTTGAGATTTGCATCTTCGCCGCCGAGAAGATCGCGCGTGACGCCGCGCACCATGAGAAGCTCGCGGATCGTTTGAAACGGTCCATTGCGCGGGAGATAAGGCGGTTTCAGGGACGCATAATAATCGGCCTCGGCGCCACTGGCCCTGGCGGTGTTGTCGCCGTCGCGCCAATCCTGGATGGCGGCAGCAATGTCGGGAGTCATACCGTAAAGCCTGTCGAGTTCCTGCGACGAAGCTTTGTTGATGTTGAGCCGAGCTTCTTCGTCGATGATCCCGAAAACGATGCGTCCGCCTTCGTCGCGTGTGCCCTGGTGAAAGACGCTGAATTCGCCGCGCCCCAAACGCACGTCGCGAAACTGTTCGGGTGCATTGTACAATTCGCCGCTGTGGTTGCGGGCATTGCGCTTGCGCTCCGTCATATCGCGATAGAGAAGAGCCTTTGCCTTTTCGATGCCGGCGAGCGCGAGGTAACGCGCCTGGATTGCATCGCCCTGATTTTTGACGACCATCAGGTCCAGTCGCGCGAGATGAAGCACACCGATGACGACGACCGAGAGCAGCGCCAGGCACCAAAGCAATCCAACGAGAACGGATGCTCGCTGACGCCTCATTGATCACCTCCAGGTTGAGCGCCTTGCTGCTGCTGTTGTTGTTGTTGCTGCTGTTGATCTCCCTGGTTTCCGGTGTTGGAACCGGTCGAATTACTGCTTCGCGCGGCAGCGGCGAGATTGAGGCGCACGACGGTTTGAAAAACGAGCGGTGGTTCCGTTTCGCTGGGCCGCGCCGACGAAGCGCTCTCCATGCCGGTGTTGCGAGTTGTGGACGGCGGCCCCGACGCGTCGGGGTTCCTGCCAGGGCCGGAAGCACGACGTTTTGGGCCGGAGTCGATCCACATCGTGATGCGGACGGCATCGGGCAAACCAGTGAGGTTCGGTGGGTCAAGGATGGAATTCTGTGACTTGGCGCGGCGGCCTGCGGGATCGCCCCATTCGTCGAACCATTCGATGCCGTCGTAATATTCGAATTGCAATCCGCGCACCCCGCGGGCGATTTCTTCGCGGCTGCCGCCAGAGAGCGGTTCGTCATCGGGGGTTGGATCGCGCCGCCGCCAAATGCTCAACTGGCCGGACTGCGGCTCGATACCGACAAAATAACTCACCTCGCAGAAATCGGCTTCGCCGGGCCGGCGCGGTGTGTAATTGTGGCTGCCAAAATCGAGATTGTCGGCTTCGGCATCTCCACGCATGCGGTGCATGCCGAGGAACTGAAATTCTTTGGACAACACGCATGCGGAGCGCAAATCGGCGCTCATGATTGTCATCGCGACGCGGGCGCTTTGGACGGCGTCGGCGCGCGTTTCAATGAGCTTTTGACTGGCGAAGCCGGAGTTGAGGCACATGTAACCACTGGTGAGAATCAGCGCCATGAGCGAAGCGCTGATGATCAACTCAACGAGGGTGAACCCGCCGGACGCGAGCGCCCTCGCCCTACCCCATCGGAACAGCCTCACGTCGCGACGGCGTACGAACGGCGTCAGCCTTCTGCCATGTTTTACGCGCGTGTTCATGGCCGGTTTCTTCTGTCTCGTTCGGTCGGTTTCATCGCTTCCTTGCGCGCGCCCGGTTCGTTGAGAAGCGAGAAGTCGACGGGGTCGAACATCAGGGTGCGCAACGTGTAGATTTCCTTTCCGGTGTTCGAATTCTCCACGACGACCTGGATGTCATAGAGACCATCCAGCGACGCTTTGGTGGCCGTCTGCTTCCAGCGATAGAGCGACAGACCTTCGCCGCATGATCCTTCGGTGGTTCCCTCAATCACGAAACCGTCGGCACGCAGTGTTTCGATCTGGCCGGCAGCGATGAGGGCGGCGGTGGTTTGCAATTCAGCCTCTTTGCTCGAGATCAATGCCGTGGCGATGCCATGGGTCAAGCCCACCAGGCCAACTGCCAAAATAAAAATCGCGCACAACACTTCGATGAGGGAGAAGGCAGCGTTGTGACACGGGGTTTTCATTCGCGCTCCAGTTCCGTCACATACACACGGGCAGTGATCGGATTAATCTCCAGCCCGAGGCGGAAGCCAGCCCGATCCCGCAGAACGAATCGCGTTGGGTCTGCGGTGCCGTCCGCGTAAAACCGAACCACCTCCCCCTGCTTCGCAGAGGTCTCCGCCGGTGCGCCACTGGCAGTCTCATCCGTGGCTTGCTCGGGTCTGAAAATCTCAATGGTGATGCGGTTGTCGATGGCGCCTTCCAGGTTTTCGGGGCCTCGGCGCAATGGTGCGTCGTTGCGCAAATTGCGACCGCTGCTCTCGACGAAGTAACGCCCGTTTCTGGAATCCAACCGGACCTGTTGCGACCGGTTCATGGCGACCGCGCGGCTGTTCGCGAGGCTGAATAGATCCACGAGTTTGCGGCTGGTGGAGCGCAGGAGCGCGTCTTCGAAGGTGCCCTTCATTTCGGGAATGATGACGGCAGTCATGATTCCAATGATCATGACCACGATCATCAGTTCCAGGAGAGTGAAACCACTCGTATGGCGGACGCGGTCTCTCATGCTACCAATTTCCGATATCGGCGGCCTCGCCTTCGCCGCCATCCGCGCCGCCCGCGCCGCGCGACCACAGATCGAAGCTGGTGGGATGATGGATGCCCGGGTAGCGATACTGATATGGATTCCCCCACGGGTCTGCTCGCAGCATTTTAATATATGGACCGCGCCATTTCTGTTCCTCGCCCGCTGGCGGTTCCACGAGCACTTTTAATCCCTCTTCACTGGTCGGGAAACGATCGAGATGAATTTGTAGCCGCTCGAGTGATGTTTCCAACTCAGCGATGGCGGCCTTGGCCGCGCCTACTTTGGCTTCATGTTTGGTGCCGAGGACCTGCGGGATGATGGTCGCGGCCAAAATCCCCAGGATCACAACGACGACCATGAGTTCGACAAGCGTGAAGGCAGTTTGCCGACGATAACGCACCTCTATTTTCATTCCTGGTTCTCCTCGTTAATGCTCCCAACTAATGAATTGCCCGGCTCATCTTGAAGATCGGCAGCAACAGTGCGATGACCATGAAACCGATCAACGCCCCCACCACCAGAATCAAAATCGGCCCGAGCAGCGAGACGAGCGTTCTCGTTTTTGCGCGCATATGGCGCTCTTCGATCTCCGCGACTTTCAGCAGCATCTCGTCGAGTTTGCCGGTTTCCTCGCCGACACTAATCATCTGCACGACGGTATTTGGGAAAATGCCGAGACGGCGCAAGGGCGTCGCCAGAGAATCGCCGCCACGGGTTTCTTCAGCGACCTGTGCGATCATGCTGCCCAGCACGAGATTGCCGATGGTATTTTCGACGATCTTCAACGCCGGCAGCAATGAGACCCCGGCTTTTGCCAGCGTGCCCAGAGTTCGCGCGAATCGGCTAAGAGCCGCAGCGCGAAAGACCGAACCGATCAAGGGCAGGCGCAACTTTGTCTTATCCCAGAGGAATGCGCCTTTCGGCGAGCGGCGATACCACCACAGTCCAACAGAAAGCGCCACGAGCGAGATGAGTATCCACGGCCAATGCCGGGCGAGTACTCCACTGACGCGCAAAAGAATCAGCGTGGGCAGCGGAAGAATCGGAAGCATCTCCTGTAGCATCCCGAACAGCTTCGGCAGAACGATTGTGAGGAGAACCGCCACGGTGGCGATCCCGAAGCAAAGAACAAACAGCGGATAAGCCACCGCAGCCATGACCTCGCTGCGCACTTCGTCCTCATGCTCGAGGAGATTAGCGAGATCGGCCATGACCTTTTGCAGCGCTCCGGCTTCTTCGCCTACGCGCACCATGCTCGCGTAGAGTTTGTTGAACAATTTGGGATGCTCCTCCAGCGCGGTGGAGACTGCCGAACCCTTTCGAACGGAATCCGCTAATCGCAGGACGACGGCTTTCAACGCGGGATTCTCTTCCTCCTGGCCCAGACCATCGAGAGCTTGTGGAATAGGAATACCGGCGCCTAACAGCGCAGCCATTTCCCGGGTGAAGGCAGTGATCTCCTTTCGTTTGACTCCAGTTCCGAAGCGGAATTCCAGGCGATTCGTTTCATCGGCCGCCGGACGTGCTGGCTTAGCCACGGCCGCTGGCGCCGGACTCCCGTTGCCTGCGGCGCTTTCTAGGCTCGATGGAAACAATCCACGGTCGGCGAGCAGCATCAGCGCGGCCTTGCGGTCTTCGGCCTCGATCACTCCTTTGACCGCCGCGCCGTTACCTTCGACTGCGTGATAACGAAACGCGGTCATTCAAGTCCGTCTCCAGAGGACACCCTGACGATTTCGTCGAGCGTCGTGATTCCGTCGCGCGCCTTCTGCAAGGCATCCTGGTGGATCGTGATCATCGTTTTTTGCGCAGTCGCTTTGATCTGTGCACTCGATCGCTTCTGCAGGATCAATTCACGCAATTCCGGACTGACCGCTAACAACTCAAAAATCCCAATTCGCCCGCGATACCCGGTCCCGCGGCATTCTTCGCACCCGGTCCCATGGAAAAACCGGCCTTCCAATTCGCGGTCACTGAAGACTGCGAACTTCGCATGCATCGAGGCCGGCACCGTCCATTCGGTGATGCACTCGCGGCAAATCCTGCGGACGAGCCGCTGCGCGAGGACCCCTTCCAGTGACGAGGCGATCAGAAACGCCTCAACGCCCATATCGAGCAAGCGAGTCACTGCGCCCGCCGAATCATTCGTGTGCAGCGTGCTGAAAACCTGGTGCCCGGTGAGGGCCGCGCGAATCGCAATCTCCGCCGTCTCCGGATCACGGATTTCGCCAACCATCACCACGTCCGGGTCCTGTCGCAGGATCGAGCGCAACCCCGTGGCAAATGTGAACCCGCGGCCGACCCGCACCGGGATTTGCGCGACCCCGGCGAGTTCATACTCTACCGGGTCTTCGATCGTGAGAATCTTCTTCTCCGGCGTGTAGATGCCGTTCAATATCGAATACAGCGTGGTCGTCTTTCCGCTGCCTGTCGGACCGGTCGCCAGAAAAAGGCCGTGTGGTTTCTCGACCAGGCGATTCAGTAATTTCGCTCGCTCCTCGTCCAACCCGAGTTCCTGCGTCGTGAGCAGCTTCCCGTTTTTCTCCAGCAAGCGCATCACCATGCTCTCGCCGTAAATAGTCGGCATCGTCCCCACACGGATGTCTACGCGGTTGCCGCGGTGATGAATTTCGATATGACCATCCTGGGGCATGAAGCGTTCGGCAATGTTCATGTCGGCCATGATTTTGACCCGTGAGATCAATGCCGCGTGAAGTTGCCTGGGCGGCGGTGGCTTCTCCTGCAACAAACCGTCGATGCGATACCTGAGTTGCAGCGAATCCTGGAAAGGCACGAAATGGATGTCGCTGGCCCGCTCGCGAAGCGCCGTGGAGATAATTAGATTTACCAGGTTGATGACCGTTGGTTCGTTGGCCATCACTTCAATGTCGTGCAGATTGCGGCTGTCGGCGCCGGCACCGAGTTCCGGATTCAAGTTCTCGATCATCTGCTCGACCGTGACTTGATAGGACTCCGCAATCTTCTCGAGGATTTCTGAAGCCGGCGCATGCGACTCTTCCACCTCCAACCCACTTAGGAGACGAATATCGTCGATTAATCGATGATCGGCCGGCTCCGCCGTGGCGACATGGATCGTGCCATTACTGATGCGGAGCGGCAGGATGCGGTGACGTTTGACAAATTCCGAGGGCAGAACGCGAATGGCCTCGGGCGACACCTCCAGTTTTGGAGCGCCCTTTACCCGATTTTGCAAGCCGTCCCGAGTCGGGATAGCCTCCAATTCACTCACAAAATCGCCATTTTGATCCTGTGAAGCTGCCATAAGGGATACCAATCTCTTAGTTACTGAACCCCGTGATAAGCCATTTGATGCGTACAGTCTTCATTTTGTTCACCCGCTTGACATAAGTCAGGCGAGGTGAGCCGCCTTCGAGCCCTGTTTTCGACATTTCCTTCATGCGCATGTTGCTGGTCCTTGACACGTGGATATGGACCACCTGTCATGTCTCAGCGCTTATGGGTGAAACGCTGTCACCTTACGAAACAACCGATCTTTCGAGCAACATACTTTTGGCACAGATCTCTGGTTCATATCTTTGCTTTCCGGGTATTTAAGGACGTGCCGACAATTCGCTTGTCACGGTTTTGTAAAGCCCGACAGGGGATCCGAAATGACAAATGGAAGCAGCGAATGGGATTGCAGTCTGAACGTGATTGCGGGTATTTCGTAGCCATCGAACGCGCACTCGATTACATATGAATCCACCGCCACTCGGTTCAGCCGCTTCACAACCGCAGCAATCGGGCCTCGCTCTCGCAAGCATGATCCTGGGCATTTGCGGCATCGCCCTGTGCCTTGGCCCCCTGACCGGAATCCCGGCGGTGATCTGCGGCCATATGGCACACTCGCGAATCAAGCAATCCGGCGGTGCTCTGGGCGGACTTGGTATGGCAACGGCGGGCCTGGTGATGGGTTATTTTTCCTTTCTCATGATTTTTGTCATGGGGATGCTCGCGGCGGTTGCGATCCCAAACTTTGTGAAGGCCCGCAAAGGCGCCGAGTCCCAGGTCTGTCGCAGTAATCTGCGTAACATCCAGAGCGCCAAAGAAGTTTGGGCACTTCAGAATCGAAAACCTGACGATTCGATTCCGACGGATGCCGACCTGTTTGGCCCCGGAAAACAGGTAACCAACACACCACTTTGCCCGGCTGGCGGCGTTTACAGCTTCAATCCTGTGCGCGAAAATCCGAGTTGCAGCATTCATGGAACTCTCGAGGAACGATGGCCGCGCCGGTGACCAACTGTTAGTGCACCGAACGGATCAAGCAGCGCGAATCGGTTCTATTCTCGAAGTTCTCCTCGCCTTCATTGTAGTTCACGTCGCCTACAGGTCCTTCAAGCATTTCACGGGACTCGGGCATCGCGAGAGCGCGGCACACGTCAATTTCTCGCCCGGAGCAGTGATGATTCTTGCCACCGTGCCGCTGGTGATTTTAGCGGGAAGGAGTTTTGCTGATTATGGGCTCACGGCGAGGAATTGGCAGCGCAATCTAAATATCGGGCTTGTTGCGGCCTTGCTCGTAGCCACAGGGGTTGGACTGCTTGCAGCGCTCAACATCCGGCCGAATCACGCTTGCGCGAGTGCCGCCACTGATGCACTGAAAATCAGCGGCGGACTCAGCCGGGATACTGGCCCGAAATGTAACTCTCCAATTGAGTAATAGTGACTGACTGCCTGGAGATGATCCAATTGACCAGATCACCGATCGAGACAACGCCGACGACGCGATCGCTCTCGAGAACGGGCAAGTGGCGGACGCGATTTTCGGTCATCAGCCGCATGCATTCTTCGACGGTGTGGTCCGGGGTGACAGAAATAACGGGAGTGGAGATAATTTCACGCACCTGCGTCTCGCGCGAAGACTTGCCTTTTAAGGCAACTTTGCGCGTGTAGTCCCGCTCGGAGATTATCCCCACCAGGCGGTCGCCAGTCATGACGAGAAGCGCGCCGATATTCTTGTCAGCCATGAGGTGGATCGCATCGAATACCGTCGCATCGGCAGCTATGGTCCACAGGTTGGCAGACTTATGCTGAAGGATTTCATCGATCGTGCCGGTGATCACGGGTGGCTCCTGCCTATCTCATGCTGGTTGACGTGTCATAGGAAACAATAAGGGTATTGATCGTAAACTCAAGGCTTTTTGTGGTCCTTCGGCAGGGCTGTCTCATAAGCCTTAAGGAGCTGTTCTACAGAGCGTTCCAGTTGAGGGTCATGGCGCAGCCGTTCTGCCCCGGCTGCACCCATGGTGGCGCGCTTCCGCGGATCGTCCAGCAGCCCAACAATCGCTTCCGCCAATTTCACGGCTGAGTTCTCTGGCACGTAAATGGCCCCCTCGCCGGCAGAAGCCCGACCTTCCTTCAAATCGAACATTACCTGCGCTTTGCCAAAGGCCATGTATTCCAGGACCTTATTCATGGTGCAGCGCTCGTTGTAGGAATTGATCGGGTCACAGGAAACTCCGACGTCGATGGTTTGCAATGCCGTGAAAAGGAATTTGTTGGATACCTGTCCAGGCAAATCGATGTAGTCTTTCAGGCCGAGTTGGTCCCGGTACTCGATTAAGTTCCCATATTCGGGCCCTGTGCCCATCAAAAGGAATTGAATATCTTCCCGGCCAAGTCGATGAACAAGATAATCAGCGGCGTCGATGAGATAGTTTAAGCCGTCAGTGTCGCCCATCACCCCCACGTAGCCAACGAGAAACCGGCGATTTTTATTCAGTGCGTGCTCGGGTGGGTGATCGACGTTCTTAATTCTTGGCGCGGTGCGGACCACGAAGATGCGTGATTCGGGTACACCGCCCCGCTGAATCGCGATCTCCTTTGCGGAGTCGTTTGTAGCGATAACAACCTTGGCGCAAAGGTAGGAGAGCCGCTCGGCAATCCGCACAATCCAATAGAAGGGACCCCGTTTGCCGAACTTGGCTTCAAACATTTCGGGCCAGACGTCATGCACATCGTAAATAATCCGCACCCCCAGGAGTTTGAAAGGCAGGGCGACCATGAAAAGCAGATCGGGAGGATTGCACAAATGGATGAGACGAAAGCGGTGGCGGCGCCATGCCTTCCAGGCGAGCCACCATTCACCCCAAAGGGCAGAGGCGTATTCGCGGAAGAAACCGATGAACCCTCGCGCTTCCTCACCGATCCAGTGCCGATAAATGTGGATGCCTTCACAGAGTTCCTCCGGCAAGGTACAGCCACGCATCCGCGGGCAGATCACGACCACGTTGTATCCAGCATCACGCAAGGCACCGGCTTCCTGCCAAACACGTCGCGGCACGGGCAGATTTTCGACAAGGATGAGCACAGACGACGACTTCGGAGACCTGGGATGATGACTATCAAACTTTCTGAGACCGAGGATTTGGAGCAGGGCTTGGACGACGAAACGCGGGTTGTTTCTGAGATATCTTCGCCAAAGCCGACGCGGCTCCTGGTACAACCGAAAGAGCCATTCCAGCCCGGAATGTTGCATCCAGCGTGGCGCCTGTTTTACGCGACCGGTCAGAAAATCAAATGCCGCGCCCACGCCGATCATAACCGTTGTATCCAGTCTGGAAAGATACTCCGCCATGAACCGGTCCTGCTTGGGAGTGCTCAAGCCCACCCAGAAAATGTCCGGGCGCTCGGCTCGCACGCGTTCGATGAGCGTCTTTTCTTCCTCTGCATTGAGTGGTCGAAAAGGAGGTTCGAACCAGCCGGCTACGACCAAACCAGGGAAGCGCTTTTGCATAGCTGCGGCCAACTGCGCCGCAGCGCCGTTGGCGCCACCGTAAAAAAAGTGCCGAAATCCCTCCCGGCAGGACCGCTCGCAGAGGGCCAACATCAAGTCTGGTCCATAGACGCGCCGGACCTCGCGCCGTCCAGCCAGGCGGCTCAGCCAGACCATCGGCATGCCATCAGGGGTGCAAAGAAACGCGCCATTAAGTATTTCTCTGATGCGCTCATCATCATATCCTTCCATGATCCCATGGACGCCGGTGACGCAAATGTAACCTTTCTGACGCCGCCTGATTGCGTCGGTGATGATCTCCAACGCCAAGTCCATGTTGATGGCGCTGATACCGACTCCAAGGACGTTAACTCGCTCGACTTTCACAACTACTGGGGCTGGACGTTTACACGTGGAGCGGCAGCAGCACAACTGGAGCAGGTATCGGGGTGTGTGGATTCAATCATTGGAAGCTAGGAACAGCGTGCTAAAAACGCAAGGGCTGTCGCCCTTCGGACGTGCCTGCAGTTTTAAATGTGGCGCCCATGTGACAACCCGAAAATGTGGCGAAACGGTGCCTTCTCCAACTTGTGCTTCCGACGGTGGTTTGGTGGCGAGATCTGCTCTTTCCCAATCAGCACTGGCGACGATTTCCAAATTCGCGCCCTGATGAGTTACTCGGAATCTATACGGTTCGATTACCTGACAGACCGCACCGGGTGGGAATTGCCATAGAACAGTGAAGAACTGCTGAGTGCTGCGGGTCCGCACGGAGTCAGTGACGAGCACCTGGCTTGTCCCGGAGATTTCGACGGAACGTCTTGCAAATATCGTGCCGTCACCAAGTTCCGCCACTAGTGCTTGCTTGCCCTCGACAATGATCGAAGGCCTGGAGTGATGCCCGGACCAGAGGAACGGCGCCCGGCGACGAGGCCATCGTTGGAGTTGTGTTTGCGGTCCATTGTGCGCCGGAGCGCACGCAAGCCAGCTTCGCAACTCGCGATGGGCATAATATGCGCCGGTTCCTGGATCGATGATCATCGCAGTGTGCCCGATCCAGATCGAAAGGTGCAGCGCGTCCAGATGCCCATGAGCGGCGGTTGTGAGATACCCCTGAGGAGAAACGTCGTATCGCAAAACCAGGTTGCCGCTTCGACCGATTGCGACGCCGGTGTCTTCGTACAATCGCCACGGAGAATCTTCGACAACACGCGGCCGCAGCGGAGCATTTGCATCGCCGATCCAATATGAGATCGCCTCGCCCTGTCTTCCCGCTGACATCCATGCAGTCCACTCTGGTGTTGCCTGCGATTCGTCATAGAACAACGGCAGCACAAACGCATCGTCGGAGTCGCCATAGCTCCATGGCTCGCGCATGCCGTGAACGTCCACAAAAAACTCTCGAGCGCGCTCAAGGCGTTGCTCAACCGCGTCGTTGACCTTGCGTCCGGCGGCGATCAGGGCCATGCGCGCATGCCAGCACAATTCGAAGGAGAAGAGATGATAGTGCAGGGCCTGCTCGCGGTTGCCGCCATCTTCTGCAAATTGGGCAAGGACTTCGTCATTCCAAAGTTCCTCCAATTCGTCGAGCGGCACGGCCCATCGGCTCAGTTCAGGCCAACGCGCGGTTGCGACGATCAATCCCGCCAGTTCGCCGAGCAAGTGATTGTTGGCAGACGAGCCGAACGACCGGTGGCGCCATGTGAACCATACATGTGATGGAAGAGTCTCGTATCGCAACTGCTCCATTTCCGACTCACACTCGCCACTTGTAACGAAGGGCTGGAGCAAAGCCTCGATCCACGTGAACTGGATAAGCCGCATTCCCGCTTCCAGGGCGCTGGTCCAATTCCAGCCACGATAAGGCTGATTGTGCTGAACCCAGTGTTCGAGCCAGTGCACGCATTTCCATCCCGCCTTTGCTTCGCCGAGCACGTGGGCAGCCATTGCCAAACGCGTGAGTTGGTGCCAACGGCTCAATTCCCAGATCAGCTTGATGTCTGCGCCGCTTGCCAAGGCGCGATGATTCAGTCCAAATGCGACCGCATTGGTCGTCAGGTCGACTCCACCTAAATAATCCTTATGCCATCGCGGCGGATCGGTCACCGAAATCGGCAGATGGCCAAAGGCTCGCCAACGCCCCGCCAGGATTTCCTCCATATCTTTTCTGAGCGCAGCTCGAAGTGATTCGGGCGCATTTTTGCTGTTCGGCAGAATTGGATAATTCCTTCCCGGTTGAAGCCGAACTGACATCCAGTCACGGCGACAGCGCGCATCCACTGTCTCGCGAGTTTTCTTTTGAAAGCGTTGCGCGATCTCAGCGGGACCCATCGCTCTGAGCCGATGCCAATACCAGGCTAGCGTGGACATATCAGGCCACTTCGACAGTGCGCGCCTGTTGGATTGATTCAAGAACAGCGAAAGTCAGCAGCATGCTCGTGCGTGACTGTTCATAGAGGAGCGGATGGTCGCGCTCGCCGCGCAAAAAACCTGCCCAGGCTTCCATTTGTTCGGCGTGACCCTTGGAGGAACAGGAGAGCTTCCGGGTCTTGCGATTGCGATGGATAACCAACTCCTGGAAGTTCGTCACCTCTGCAACAGTTCCCGCGGCAAACACGCTGAAGGTTTCCTTCGGAAAGCTCGCATCGCCTTCGGCGGTGTAGATCAATTGTCCACACGAGCCGTCCGCAAATTCCACTTGTGCCGTCACGCTGTCAGGGAATGGCATTCTCCCGCCGACAGGCCACGTGGTTTGAGCACAAACGCGCACCGGCTTCGAACCGAAGACGAAACAAAAATAATCGAGGAAGTGACAGGCCTCGCCAAGAACGCGGCCCCCGCTTTCGGCGTAGTTCGCATACCAATGAGAAGGATCGAGCTTACCGGCAACGACACGATACGTCATGGACTTTGGCCCGGGGGTGTCGTCGAGGATGCGTTTAAGTTCGACCGTCGCGGGGGCAAATCGGCGGTTAAATCCGACCTGGACCGAACCCTTGCTGGCGGCGACAGTTTCGTCGATCTGCTCGAGTTCGGCGCGAGTGAGGCAAAGCGGCTTCTCAACAAAGACGTGGCGGTCTGAGCGCAGCGCTTTCAAAACGAGCAGCGCGTGGAGATGATGGCGAGTCGCGATCAACACTGCAGGCGCTCCCTTATCCCCAAAAACGCCATCTTCGTTCGTCGCAGCTTCGGCAAAACCGAACGTCGTCTTCACGTGATTGGCGCTCAGCGCCGTTTGGTTCACGACCGTCCCGAATGCGAGTCTGTTGCGCAAATGCGGGAGGAGCATGGTGCGCGCGAAATTGCCTGCGCCGATGACGACGTTCGGTTTTGCCGAAGC
>Ga0193697_1000168_pt1 | contig 25685 bp, 23 predicted proteins | sample L3m2metaG_FD_145073 | JGI IMG/M metagenome (GOLD analysis project Ga0193697, IMG submission 145073) | Soil microbial communities from a riparian zone of the East river system, Colorado, United States - L3m2 | ecosystem: Environmental > Terrestrial > Soil > Riparian zone | place: USA: East River...
AGAATTTTCGAAGAGAGAATTCTGACTTCAGAATTTGATTTTGCCTTGAGTGAGTTGGGTGAGATGGCCAACACTTGACGACGGTGGGCGCGAAGTTTTGGCACCGGCTTGGATTCGAACGAGAGTTGTGGCAGAAAGGCACGCTCTACGTGGCGGGAGTTGACGAGGCGGGTTGCGGACCCCTGGCCGGGCCGGTTGTCGCGGCGGCGGTGTCGTTCCCATGTTCGTGGCTGGAGGCGGGACTTTATGGGAAGCTTCGCGGGCTCAATGACTCGAAACAACTCACGGAGGAACAGCGCGAGCATTATTACGCGATTCTCACGACGCATCCGGAGATTCGATGCGCGATCGCGAGCGTGGATGTGGAGTTGATCGATCAACTGAACATTCTTCAGGCGGCGCATCGGGCGATGAACCTGGCGCTGGATCAAATCCGGCCGGCGCCGCAGCACGTGCTCGTTGATGGCCGACCGGTGAAGTCGCTCAAGTTTCCACACACGCCACTCGTGAAAGGGGATTGCAAGAGCTACTCGATCGCGGCGGCGAGTGTGCTGGCGAAGGTGACGCGCGATCGGTTGATGGTCGAGTTGGACGGCCGATATCCGGGTTACGGGTTTGCGAATCACAAAGGTTACAGCACGCCGGAGCATTTGGCGGCGATCCAAAGGCTGGGGCCATGCGAAATCCATCGACGGAGCTTCTCTCCGTTTCAGCCAACGGAAATGGAATTGTTTGGTGATGCGGCCGGCGCGAGCGGCGTCGCGTCACTACCCACCGTTGCGTCCAACGCGGAAGCTGGTGGAGCGGCGTCCCTGGGGTAGAGCGATGATGGAGTTGACACGATGGTTCACGAGTTTGCGCGAGTCGCGCCAGCGGACCGAACACCTGCGGCGTGGCCGGCGGGGTGAACGGGCAGCGCGCGCTCACTTGAGACGGCTGGGGTTGAAATTTCTCACGGCAAATTTTCGTGGACGCGGGGAGACGGACCTTGTGTTTCGCGACGGTGAAACGCTGGTGTTTGTGGAGGTGAAGACGCGCTCCAACGAAGTGTGGATTCGACCCGCGCGCGCGGTGGACCAGCGCAAGCAGCGGCTGCTAACACAAACGGCATTGGATTATTTGCGGATGCTGAAGCATCCCGACGTGAACGTGCGGTTCGACATTGTGGAGGTGTTGCTGAGCGACGGGCGTGTGCGCGAGGTGCGGCACTTGCCGAACACGTTTCGAATGTCACCGCCATATAGGTATCACTAAAAGGTGGGTTTCTTGACGGTGCCGCGAGTGGCTGGTACCGTGACTTCGCAGGTATCGACGGTGATGGCCGATTACGATCCATATCAGTTTTTAGTGGTGTTCCTGGTGGTGGCGGTGCTTTTTGCACTTTTCCCGCTCGCGCTGGCGCGGCTCTGGGCGAAGAAGTTTTCTCCCCAAAAGCCGGGCGCGCAGAAGAATGCAGTTTACGAGTGCGGACTCGAATCGAAGGGCTCGGCGGCGATCCAGTTCAAATCCGAGTATTACCTGTATGGGATCATTTTCCTGATCTTTGACGTCGAGGCGCTGTTTCTGTTTCCGTTTGCGGTGGCGTTTCTGAAGCTGCCACCTGGCGCGTCCGTTGCGATGCTGGTTTTCATTTTGCTGCTGGCCGAAGGGCTGGCGTGGGCCTGGATGAAAGGAGTGCTGTCATGGAAGTAGCCGCGGCCCCCGGCGTCGATGAGGGACTCCGAAGCGAGTTGAGCAAGCAAGGAATTTTCACGGTCAAGTTGCAGGACATTTATAATTGGGGCCGGAAGAATTCCATTTGGCCGCTGCAATTTGGACTCGCGTGTTGCGCGATTGAGATGATCGCGGCGTCCATGGCGCGGTATGATCTCGCGCGGTTCGGCGCCGAGGTGTTTCGGCCTTCGCCCCGGCAGGCAGACCTGATGATCGTCGCGGGAACGGTGACCAAGAAGATGGCGCCGCAAGTTGTGCGGCTTTACAACCAGATGCCTGAGCCGAAGTACGTGATCGCGATGGGCGCGTGTGCGATTTCCGGAGGGCCGTTCAAGCAGGGCTATAACGTGTTGAAGGGAATCGATCGATATATTCCCGTCGACGTGCACATTCCCGGGTGTCCGCCGCGACCGGAAGCCCTGATGCATGCGTTCATGACGCTGCAACGGAAGATCGGTGAACAGACTTTCGCCGGACCCGGCCGACCGCGTCATCTTGATCCTGAAGCGCCGAGCGAGTTCCCGGTGCCGGGGCTCGGCGAGGATGACATCGTGCCGGCGAAGAATGAGCAGGTCTGGGAAGCCCCGGTGATGGTGCGCGGTTAAGCGATGGAGTCTCTCGACCAAATTTCGCGGCGAATCCAGGACGCCGTTCCCGGCGTTCGGGTCGAAATTGTGCCGAACGACACTCCGGCGGCGCAACCGTCGCTCGTGATCAGTTCAGAACATGCGCTCGCCGTGGCGAAATTCCTGAAGGATGATCCACAGCTGCAGTTTGATTATGCATCGAACGTGACGGGCGTGGATTGGCTGGATTCGGTGATCAAAACGAAAGGGAAAGTTAAGAAGATCGTAGATGGCGAGGAAAAGGAAGTTGAAGAGACGGTTGAGACGAAACGGCCCGGTTACCTGGAAGCGGTTTATCACTTCTACTCGATGCGATTGAAGCATGGGCCGGTGGTCATTCGCCAGCGAACTGGAAATCGGTCGGATCAGAATCATCTCACTTCGTTGACGCCAATTTGGCGCGGTTGCGAATTCCAGGAGCGCGAGGTTTACGATTTGTATGGGGTGGTCTTCGATGGGCATCCGGACCTGCGCCGTATCCTGATGTGGGAAGGATTTAAACATTACCCGATGCGCAAGGATTATGTTCCGCCAGATGATTTTGAATATGAGCCGACGCCGCACGATGACGTGTTGGCGCGCGCGAAGACCCATTCCGCGAAATGAGCGTTGAGACGGAAACTCCCGCGGGCAAATCGTATTCGGTGCTGCCGAAGACGGCGCCGGATGGATCCATCGATGGCGAGCTCCTCGAAGTGGCGATGGGGCCGCAGCATCCGTCGACGCACGGTGTGTTTCGCATGGACGTGGTGCTCGATGGCGAGACCGTGGTGAGGCTGAAACCGGTTTTCGGATATCTGCACCGCAATCACGAGCAGATTGGCGAGAGCACGAGTTATCTCGGCTCGATGCCTTATACTGACCGCCTCGATTATTTTTGCTCGCTCACGAATAACTGGGCCTACGCGTTGACGGTCGAGAAGCTTGCGGGTCTACAGCCGCCGGAACGGGCCGAATACATACGCGTAATTACCGCCGAACTGACGCGGTTGGTGAATCACACGTGTCTCGCCGGTTTCCTGCTCATGGACATGGGCGCCCTCGGCACGCCGCTCATGTACGCTTTCCGCGAGCGAGAAAGAATTCTCGACCTGTTCGAGGCGCTCACCGGCGCGCGAATGATGTGCAACTACATGCGCTTTGGCGGTTGCCGGGTCGATTTGCCGCTGGGTTGGATCGAGGATGCACGCAAAGTAGTCGATGAATACTCACAGTTCCTCGACGAGTTCGAGAACCTGCTGAACACAAATGAAATCCTTGTGGCGCGCACGCAGAATGTCGGCGTGCTGCCGCCTGAACTGGCGGTGAACGCGAGCATCACCGGACCGATGCTCCGCGCCAGTGGCGTCGATTACGATATTCGCAAAGTAGACAAATACGGGATTTACGACCGTTTCGAGTTCCGAGTGCCGCTCGGTGATCATGGGGACGTTTATGATCGGTACATGGTTCGGGTGCTCGAAATGCGGGAGTCCTTGAAGATTTTGCAAAAGGCGCTCGCGGATATTCCTGCCGGTCCGATCATGGATCCAAAAGCGAAGATTCGGGGGTTTCGCCCCAAACCCGGTGAATCGTATGGCCGCATCGAAGGACCGAAGGGCGAGCTCGGCTTTTACGTGATCAGCGACGGTGGCCCAAATCCCTATCGCTATCGTGTCCGGCCGCCGAGCCTTATCAACCTGACCATCCTCGAAGACATGTGCATTGGTCAGACCGTTGCCGATGTCGTCGTCATTTTGGGAAGTGTGGACATTGTGTTAGGCGAGGTTGATCGATAACTTATTGAGCAATGTTAGGTTCTGGAATAGCGAAAGGGATGATCGAGACCGCCCGCAACTTTGTGGGCAGTTATACGGATGAGTCGCGCCTGGTCACGGTTGAATATCCCGAAGAGCGCCTCCCGCTTAAAGAAGCGAGCCGTAACTTTCCCTTCCTCGTTTACGATGGCGAAGATGCAGCGCCTGGGCTTCGCTGCGTCGCATGTCAGATTTGCGAAAAGGAATGTCCGCCGCAGTGCATTTACATCGTCAAGGACACCGCGAAGAAGCCCGACTACCTGGGCAAGATGCAGTTCCAGCCCAGGGTGTTCGACATCGACGTGTCGGTTTGCATGAGCTGCCAGATTTGTGTCGAGGTTTGTCCGTTCGAGGCAATCAAGATGGACACGGAGTATGAGCTGAGCACCAGCGACCGCTTCGATGGTCTACTTCTCAAGAAAGAGGACCTTTGGAAATCCAACGAGTATTACCAGAAGATCCACCCGACCGAAGCCACAGAGGTGGATCGTCGTCTCGCCGAAGAGAAGGCGAAAGCTGAGGCAAAAGCCAAAGCTGACGCCGAGAAGGCCAAGGCGGCTGCCGACGCGAAGAAAGCTGCGACAGCAACCGCGGCAACGCCGAGTGCGCCAACTTCGCCCGCCGCCTGATGGAAGCTGTCGATCAAGCTTTCGTTAGTTTGAAGCATTGGATTGTCGGCCTCTTTCCGCCGGTTGCGCAGCCGTGGGCTTCCATTTTGCTGTCGATCACTCCCATCCTGATTTTCTTCCCGCTGCTCTTTGGGATCACGACAATTCTCGAACGCAAAGGGTTGGGTCGAATGCAAAACCGTTTGGGTCCCAACCGGGTCGGGCCGGCAGGATTTTTTCAATTTATCGCGGATGGACTGAAAATGCTCACGAAGGAAGACATCGTTCCGCGGGCAGCGGATCACGCCGTGCATTTCATCGCGCCTTTTGTGCTCCTGGTTCCGGTGCTGCTCGCGTTCTCAGTTTTGCCGTACGGCCGCAACATGGTGCCGATCGATATCGATAGCGGGTTGTTGTTCTTTTTTGCAGTTGGTTCCGCGACGGAGTTGTCGGTGTTCATGGCGGGGTGGTCCAGCTGCAACAAATATTCGCTGCTCGGCGCGATGCGCGGAATCGCGCAAATGATCAGCTACGAGTTACCACTGGTTCTGGCGTCGCTGACAGTTGTCATGATGGTCGGTTCGCTGCGGTTGACCGAAATTGTCGATGCGCAGTCAGTCCCGTACTGGCCCTGGTTGCCGAGGTGGCACGTCTTCACGCCATGGGGTTGTGCCGGATTCCTGCTTTTTTTAGTGGCCGCAACTGCTGAATCGAATCGCACGCCTTTCGATATTCCCGAGGCCGAATCGGAGATTATCGCTGGTTATCTTGTCGAGTACTCCGGCTTCAAGTACGCGCTATTTTTTCTCGGCGAATATCTTGGTTTGTTCGCGGTGAGCTCGCTTGGGATTACGCTCTTCCTCGGTGGATGGCTGCCGCCATTCGCGTTTCTGAGCTTCATTCCCTCCTGGCTCTGGTTCTTCGTCAAATTGCTTTCGATGATCTTTCTCTTCATTTGGATTCGCGGGACGCTGCCGCGCCTCAGGACGGATCAGCTCATGGCATTCGCCTGGAAATTCATGCTGCCGATGACGTTGATTAACATTGTCGCCGCGGCGTTATGGCACTTTTCGCGCGGCTGGGAAGTGCCTTTTGCGCTCGGCCTGCGGTGGCTGTCATGTGCCGCTATCCTTGTCGTCCCGTATTGGATTTTTGGCCGGGCGGTTGCGACGCGTTTCGCAAAGCGCATCTATCGCTACGCCACCTGACGGTCTCGTGGCGTTTTCGCACTAAACAGTTGCTTTCACACACTCTGCCGGGATTAATTGCGCCCGTTCATGGACGCAGGATTCGTGATAATCGCCGCGCTAACCGTTGTCAGCGCGCTCGCGGCAATGTCGCTCCGCAACCTCGTTCACTGCGCGCTGTGTCTGACCATCACCTTTGCCAGCCTTGCGGCGCTCTACTTGAAACTGAATGCGCAATTTGTCGGCCTGGCCCAGGTCCTCGTTTACATCGGTGCGGTTGCAATCCTGATCGTGTTCGCAATCCTGCTTACACGCAGCGACGATCAGACACCGCGCGCGGCCATTCTCTCGCCTGCATGGTGGGTGGGCGCAGGCGTGGCGGTTGCGGCGTTTTGCGTGCTGGCAGCCGCGATCTGTTCCAGTGCCATTGTTAAGACTGCGAGCACCACCGCGCCGGCGATTTCCGTCGAGGGCATCGGCGACAAGTTGATGAAAGATTACGTTTTGCCGCTGGAAGTGATTGGACTTTTGCTAACGGCAGCGCTGATCGGTGCGGTGATCATTGCAATGCAGGAAAGGAAGCAGACTTGAACCCGCTGCATGGCTATCTCTTGCTAGCGGCGCTCCTGTTCAGCATCGGGCTTGCGGGTGCCGTGACTCGCCGCAACGCAATTCTCGTCCTCGTCGGCATCGAGTTGATGCTCAACGCCGCCAACCTGAATTTCATCGCCTTCTGGCGTTACGGGCCAAACCCCGAGGCGCTCACCGGAGTTATGTTTGCGATCTTCTCGATTGGTATTGCCGCGGCCGAAGCCTCTGTCGGCCTGGCGCTGATCATCGCTATTTATCGCCACTACAAGACCGCAAACGTCGATCAGGTGAATTCCATGAAGGGATAGTGAGCGCGGCCGTAAACAATCTCTGGTTAGTCCCGGTGCTGCCGTTGCTCGCGGCGGGAGTGCTGGCATTTGCGAAACGCAGACATCGGACGTTGGCCGCAACTCTCGCCATTGCTGCGATGGCAGTCAGCTTCATTATATCGTGCGTTGCGTTTGTAGCCACGCTTTCGCAACACGGCACGCGCAGCGCCTTCAGTTTTCCATGGGTGCAATTTGGCGAGACGACGCTGCGGCTGGGTTGGGTCCTCGATCCGCTTACCGCGTGCATGATCGTGATGGTCACCTTCGTCGGCACGCTGATTTTCATTTTCAGCATCGGTTACATGGCCGAGGACGACAACTTCACGCGCTTCTTCTGTTTCATGTCGCTGTTCGCGGCGGCGATGCTCGGGCTCGTGATCGCCAACAACCTTCTTTTGCTGTTCATGTCCTGGGAGTTGGTTGGACTCGCCTCGTACCTGCTGATCGGATTTTGGTATCACAAACCGAGCGCCGCGGCGGCTGCCAAGAAAGCGTTTATCGTCACGCGCATTGGCGACATCGGATTTTTCATCGGAATTCTCTGGCTTTATGCCGAAACGGGAACGCTGTTGTTTTACGACAATGGGAACGGCTGCCTTGAAGCCTCTGCGCTGACGCAACTGGTCGCAAAAACAACTATCGGTGGCATGGTGGCGTCCACCGTAATCTCTCTACTGATTTTCTGTGGCGCAGTCGGGAAGTCGGGCCAGGTGCCTCTGCACGTCTGGTTGCCGGATGCGATGGAAGGTCCCACTCCGGTGAGCGCGTTGATCCACGCGGCGACAATGGTTGCTGCGGGTGTCTTCCTCGTGGCGCGTGTCTATCCGTTGATGGATGCCGATCCGGCCGGCATCACGGGCCGCTCAGCCGCTCTGACTGTGGTAACGTGGATCGGCGCAATCACCGCGGTGTTTGCCGCCCTGATCGCAGTTGCCCAAACTGATATTAAACGCATTCTGGCCTACTCGACCGTGTCGCAGCTTGGCTACATGATGCTCGGCATTGGCGTGGGCGGTTTTGCCGTGGGAATGTTTCATCTGATCACCCACGCATTCTTCAAGGCGCTGCTCTTCCTTGGCGCAGGGTCGGTGATCCACGGCTGTCATCACGAGCAGGACATCCGGCTCATGGGCGGCTTGCGCAAATTCATGCCGGTCACTTTCGCCACCTACGCGGTTGGCATGATGGCGCTCTCTGGCGTGCCGCTGTTCTTCTCGGGGTTCTGGAGCAAGGACGAGATTTTGCTCAGCGCCTTTCGTTGGAACAATTCCGGCCCCTTCTATCTCGCCGCGTGCGGCGTCGTGCTCACGGCGTTCTACATGACGCGGCAAATATTCTATGCCTTTTTCGGCGACTACCGCGGCGCCGCTGCGGACCCTGCGCATCCCGCGCATGAAAGCCCTCGGGTGATGACTCTGCCGCTGGTGGCTCTCGCCGTTGCAACGGTCCTCCTGAGCATTATCGGCACGCCGGCGTGGCCCTGGTTCCACAATTACCTCAGCGGGCATGCGGAACAGGTCCGCGCGTTGAGCACCGATGTGTTCGCGGTGATGTTGCTCTCGACCGCGCTCGTCGCAACGGGAATCGGGTGCGCGTGGTGGCTGTACGGTCGCAGGCCGATTGCTACGGTCGAACAGCCGGATGCACTTGAAACGCTTCAGCCGGAGATTTTCACGTTGCTCCGTCAAAAATTCTTTGTCGATGAGTTGTACGACAAAACCATCGTGCGCCTGAATGCCGGCCTTGCGCGCGTCTCGGACTGGTTTGACATCGTGATTTGGGGAGGAATCGTCTCCGCTCTTGCGTATCTGACAATCGGCATCGCATGGTTGGACCGCATTTTCGATGAAAAGGTCGTGAACCCCGGCTTCGACCAGGGCTGTGGCTCGGTGCGATGGTTGGCACGGCTGCTTTCGTTTTTCCAAAATGGACAGATCCAGCGCTACTTGCGCGTCATCGGCTTCGCTCTGGTAATCTTCGCGCTCATTTTCATTTGGGGGTTCCGCCGATGATCGTTCCCTGGCTTACCATCATCACTCTGTTGCCGCTTGTCGGCGCAATTCTCATTGCCGGGATGGAACCGGCGTATCGTCACCTGCCTCGGCGATTTGGAATTTCGATTTCATTCATATCGCTGTTGATCGTCGGCTACTTGTGGACGCGCTTTGACGCGGCGAATTCCGACCTTCAATTCGTTGAGCGCTGGGCATGGATTCCAGCCATTAATGTGCAGTATTTCCTGGGAATTGACGGCTTGGGATTGCTCATGGTTGCGCTTACCGCTCTTGTGGTCCCGTTCGCATTGCTTGCGGCCGGCGACAATTTCGATAATCCGCGCGCTTTCGTCTCGCTGATGCTGCTCCTGCAAGCGGGACTGTTCGGCACGTTCACCGCGCTCAATTTTGTCCACTGGTTCATCTTTTGGGAACTGAGCCTCGTCCCCGCGTACTTCCTGATCAAGCTTTGGGGCGGACCGAACCGCACCGCTGCTGCAACGCAGTTCTTTATCTATACGCTGGTTGGGAGCGTGACGATGTTGCTCGGGTTCATGGCGATTTTTCTTTCCACCGGCAGCTTTGATTTCCTTGAACTCGCGGAGAGAGTCCGCGGCGTGGACGGGGGCCTGGCGGCTTACTTTACGGTTCAACCCTGGTGGGCCGGCCAACTTTCCCGACAATCACTCGCGTTGCTCATCTTCGCCGGCGTGTTTTTGGGTTTTGCGGTGAAGGTCCCGCTCTTTCCGTTTCACACGTGGCTTCCCATGACATACGCGGAGGCGCCGTCGGTTGTGACGATGGTGCTTACCGGTGTGATGTCGAAGATGGGCGTTTACGGATTCCTTCGGATACTCCTTCCACTTTTTCCCGAGCAGATGCGCTGGATGCTCACCTCACTGCTCTGGCTGGCTGTCGCGACAATCATCTTTTCGGCCTTCGCCGCTTTCGCGCAACGCGATCTCAAGCGCGTTATGGCTTACTCTTCAATCAACCATCTCGGATATTGCCTGCTCGGAATTTTTGCGGTCGCGAAATGGACCGGTGACGAACCGGGCTCGGTTTCAGAAAAAGCTGCCGCGCTCAACGGTGTTGTCCTGCAAATGTTCAACCACGGTATCACTGCCGCCGCGCTGTTTTGCTTCATCGCGTTTTTGGAGCGGCGCACCGGTCATCGCGGCCTGGCTGACTTCGGTGGGTTGCGGAAGGTCGCTCCGGTCTTTTGCGGGTTAATGGGAATTTCGGTGTTCGCCTCGATCGGTCTGCCGGGCCTGAACGGGTTCACCGGCGAATTCCTCATCTTCAAAGGCGCGTTCGCGCTTGCAAGCTGGGCGACCGCTCTCGCCACCATCGGCCTGCTCGTCACCGCGGTGTTTTTGCTCACTGTGCTTCAGCGCGTGTTTCACGGCCCATTGAACACCACCTGGTCCGGGTTTCTCGATCTGACCACGGGCGAGCGGTGGCTGCTCGCGCCGGCAATTCTTTTAATGTTCGGGATCGGCATCTACCCGCAACTCCTGGTGCAGGTGGTCAACCCCGCCGTCATGCAACTCATTTCGCAGCTCGCTCCCTGAAATGCTCGCCTGGACAGTTTACCTCTCGTTCATTGGGGCGCTGGTGCTCCTTGCCGTACCGGCCGCTAGTGCGCGCGCGGCTCGAATTATTGCGTTGCTGTTTGCGCTCGGTGGGCTCATGTGCGCGCTGATCGGCGCGTTCGAATACAAACCCGAAGCCGGCATCGCAACGATTTACAAAACCGCCTGGATACCCGCACTCGGCATCCAATACCACCTCGCTGTCGATGGCATCAGCCTCACGTTGGTGCTGCTGACCGCCATTGCCGCGGTGGTCGGAATTCTCTTTTCATGGAATGTCGAACACCGCGCGAAAGAATTCTTCGCGTTCTACCTCGCGCTGATCGGCGGTGTCTATGGCGTCTTCATCAGCTTCGACCTGTTCCTGCTCTTTGTCTTCTACGAACTGGCGATCATCCCAAAATATTTTCTCATCGCGATCTGGGGTTCGACACAGCGGGAGTACGGCGCGATGAAACTGGTTCTCTATTCGTTCGTCGGCAGCGCCATGGTGCTCATTGGTCTTATCGCTGCCTATGCCGTCGCCGGAGGCCAGACCGGCATTTACACTTTTAATCTTCTGGAGCTTGCAAAGTTTGGCTTCCCTGAATCGTTTCAGCGCTGGGCCTTCCCCCTTGTGTTCGTCGGCTTTGCCATCCTGGCCGGTCTCTGGCCATTCCACACCTGGGCGCCCACCGGGCACGTAGCCGCGCCAACCGCCGCATCGATGCTGCTCGCCGGTGTCGTGATGAAGCTGGGCGCTTACGGTGCGCTGCGCGTTGCCATGACCTTGTTCCCCCAGGGACTCGCCGTTTGGAGAAACGTAATTGCCGTCCTCGCCGTTATTGGAATCGTCTATGGCGCGCTCGTTGCCTTGGTGCAGCGCGACTTCAAATTTGTCATTGGTTACTCCAGCGTGAGCCACATGGGTTTCGTGCTGCTCGGACTTATGACCCTCACCACCATCGGCCTGAGCGGGGCCGTCCTCCAAATGTTTTCCCACGGTATCATTGCCGGACTGCTCTTCGGCGTCGTTGGCCGGATGGTCTATGACCGAACACACACGCGTGACTTCGGTGAGCTCGAGTCGATGCATCTCAATCGCGCAATTCCGTTTGCCGCGCGCACCTTCGTCCTCGCCGGTCTCGCATCGATGGGGCTGCCGGGCTTCAGCGGATTCATCGCCGAACTGCAAGTGTTGATCGGCGCGTGGCAGGCGTTTCCCACGCTGGCTGTGATTTGCGGATTGGGAATCATTATCGGCGCCGCTTACACCCTGCGCGCGATCCAGAAATCGTTTTATTCCGGCGCTCGCATCGACGCGAATCCAGGGGCTGCTCTCCTGGAAACAATTTCTGTTCCCGAACGCATCGGGGCGGTTGTTCTTCTTGGCGCCACAATTGTCATCGGCGTGTACCCGACGCTCCTTCTCAATCTCATCAAGTCCGGGTTTAACTCACCTCTCATGTCGCCGCTCGTCAAAGGGGGTGGGTTGTGAGTTACCTCGACATCCTGTTCCTGGTGCTTCCGGAAACCTTCGTCGTGGTGACGGCATTTGTCGCGCTGGGGTTCGACCTCACGCTGTTTCGTCGCAAGACGTGGAAGGCTCGTGTTAATACGGCCGCGCTGATCACGACCATTGGCTGTGTCACCGCGATTGTGTGGCTCTGGCGAACGATGCCACCCACCGCAATACATCATTCCGAAGACATCCTCGTGCTCACATCGCTGACGCACCTGCTCAAGATCGTCGTGCTCATCCTGACAGTGCTGACCGCCTGGATCTCGATTGAATCCGAATTCACCAATCACGTCGGCGAATACTTCGCTCTCCTTCTGCTAGGGACGGTTGGGATGATGTTTCTCGTCAGCTCGGAAAACCTGCTGATGATCTTTGTCGCCCTGGAACTGCTCAGCCTTTCGCTCTACACCATGACCGCGTTCAACAAGCAGAATGTGCGGTCGGCCGAAGCCGCGCTGAAGTACTTTCTTTTTGGCGGAATGTCCGCCGCGTTTCTCCTGTTTGGTTTCAGTTGGGTTTACGGTCTCACCGGCGAAATCACGCTGCGCGGCATCGGCACTGAACTCGCGAATCACAAGATGGACCCGCTGCTCATGGCCGCCCTGATCATGATCGTGACCGGCTTCGGCTTCAAGGTCGCCGCCGTTCCTTTTCATCTTTGGGCGCCCGACACTTACCAGGGTGCTCCGGCTCCAACCGCCGCGTTCATTGCATCAGGTTCCAAGGTAGCGAGCTTCTTCATCCTTGCAAAGCTGCTTGTGGCCGGCTTCGCCCCCAGCGCGGGAGGCGCAGCCTGGCGCAACTTCACCGATGGCTGGGTGCCATTGCTTGCGGTTGTCGCCGCCTTATCAGTCATCATCGGCAACGTCGCAGCCATTGCCCAAAGCAGCGTGCGACGCCTCCTCGCTTATTCCGCTGTCGCCCACGCCGGATACGCCCTCATTGGCATTATCGCTCTTGGGAAGAACGGCATCGCGTCGCTCATCTATTACGTCGTGACCTACGCTTTCACTGTGCTCGGCGCCTTTGGCGTCGTCGCAGTTGTGGAAGAAAAATCGCATGACGAACGCTTCGGCGCTTTTGCCGGACTCGGTAAACGGGCGCCGGTCCTTTCATTCTGCATGATGATCTTCATGCTTTCACTCGCCGGGATCCCTCCCCTCGCCGGCTTTTTCGGCAAGTTCTATCTCTTCGCTGCCGCCCTCTCCGGCTGGCAAGACCTCGCGCTGTTGTGGCTCGTCATTCTCGCGATCGCCATGAGTGCGGTCTCCCTCTACTATTATTTGCAAGTGCTCAAACAGATTTACGTCATCCCCGGCGAGGGTTCCACTCTCCGCGCCTCCTGGCCTGCGAAGATGAGCATTGTGTTATTGGCCGCTTCGGTGGTCGCGTTAGGTCTCGCTCCGAATCTTTTGCTGGATCGGCTCATGCCTGCAGTCCAACGGAGTTGGGCCGCGCTTAAATAACGTGTGGCGCGATTGAAACTCGCCACCGTTGTGCTACTAAATCTTAAATGACTGCCAATGGCATTTCGTACGACGATTACGCCAAGCTGGAGTACGGGCGCATGCTCTGGAAATACCCCGACATGCGGCAACGCTTGCTGTCGCATTGGGTCGATCCTCGTCATCCTCACGCAGATCGTTTCGCGGAGTGGCGCCCCGAAGTCGAAAAGCTCCTCGAAAGTCCGAAAGGCAGTGACGAAGTGGTGGACAAGGAATTGCGGTCCCGTGGTTTGAGTTTGCGAGTCGTCGTCCGTGAAATACCGTCCGTGTTTGGCGACTTCTTCTGATGGCCATCGCCGCGAATGACGCTCAGCGATCTCGTCCCTCTTTCCCGCGCATTCTACGAACCCTCGGCCGCGATTGTCGCGCCCCGGTTGCTCGGTCAAGTGCTGGTGCGGCAAACGCCCAACGGTTTAATGGCCGCGGCCATCGTTGAGAGCGAGGCCTATTTGGTCGGCGACCCGGCGTGTCATGGCTTTCCCGGCGAGACGAGGCGCAACCGCAGCATGTACGGCGAACCTGGCCATGCGTACGTCTATTTTATTTACGGAAATTATTGGTGCGTCAACGCGGTGTGCCGTCCCAAAGGCTGCGCCGAGGCCGTGCTCATTCGCGCCGTCGAACCGGTCATCGGCACTGACCTGATGCGCGCGCAACGCCCGGTCACGCAAGACACCAATCTCAGCAATGGCCCAGCGAAGCTCTGTATTGCGATGAACATCGCCCGCGCCCTCGACGGTGCCGATTTGTGCGACTCGTCGTCCGGCCTCTGGATTGCGCTCCATCCCACGCATAAAAAATTCCTCCTTTCTCATGGCCCGATGATCACCACCACGCGCATCGGCATCACGAAGGCCGCCGACAGGCCCCTGCGCTTTTACCTCAAGGGCAGCGCCTGGATTTCCAAACGCTCCAAGGCACACGAAAAATAGCATGCGCCTTGTGTCGGTCCCGCGCCCCAGCTAAAACAACCATAATGATTCGTCCCGCAAAGCTGCTTTGCTGGCTGCTGCTCGTCGCGTTGCCTGTCGGCGCGGCCGAACCGACCGAGGTTGACGTCTGCATTTATGGCGGCACCTCCGGCGGAATTGCTGCGGCCATTCAAGCCGCCCGCATGAACAAACGCGTCGTCCTCCTCGAATTCGACACTCACATCGGCGGGCTCACTACTGGCGGCCTCGGCGCGACCGATATCGGCAACAAAGCTGCCATCGGCGGCATCGCGCGCGAATTTTACGGCCGCATTGCCGAATATTACGCGAAAGAGAGTTCGTGGACTTACGAAAAGCCTGCCGAATACTTCGCCCGTCGCGCCGGTTACCAAACCAAAGCCAGTGATCCACTCAACGCGCCTCCCGGCGCCCGCACGATGTGGACCTTCGAGCCGCACGTCGCCGAAGCAATTTTCAAGCAGATGCTTCAGGAGGCCGGCGTGCCCGTACGCTACAATCAGCGTCTCGCCTCAGTGCGCAAGCGCAGCGGCCGTATCACTTCGATTGGCACGGAAGACGGAACCGAATATCACGCGAAAATGTTCATCGACGCGACCTACGAAGGCGATCTCATGGCAAAAGCCGGCGTGCAATACCACGTTGGCCGCGAAGCAAATTCCGTCTACGGCGAAACCCTCAACGGCGTCCGTGCCCAAACTCCGAAGCATCAGTTCACGGTGCCTGTCGATCCGTACGTGCGCCCGGGCGACCCTTCGAGCGGCCTCCTGCCTTTCATCCAAAAAGGCGACGGCGGCAAGCCGGGCAGTGGCGACAATCGCGTCCAGACCTACAATTACCGCCTTTGCTTCACGACCAACGAGGCTAATCGCCTCCCGGTCACTCCGCCGCCCAACTACGATCCCGCCAAATACGAACTCCTGGCGCGTTACCTCGAAGCTCTCGTCGCCGCCGGCAAAAAGCCGCAGCTCAGCGAATTCTGGAACCCGATCTGGATGCCGAATCAGAAAACCGACATCAACAACAACGGCGGTTTCTCGACTGATTTCATCGGCGCGAACTACGATTATCCCGAAGCCGGCTATAAAGACCGCGCGCGCATGGACCGCGAACATGAGAATTACACCCGCGGCCTCCTGACCTTTCTCGCCAACAGCCCGCGCGTGCTGGCCCACATGCGCGAAGAGATGCAGCGCTGGGGTCCCTGCAAAGATGAATTCCAGGACACCGCCGGCTGGCCCAACCAGCTTTACGTGCGCGAAGCTCGCCGCTTGATTTCCGATTACGTGATGACCGAACACAATTGCCGCGGCAATCGCGTCGCTGAAGATCCCGTCAGCCTGGGTGCCTACAACATGGACTCACATAACTACCAGCGAATCGTGAAAAATGGCCGCGTTGAAAACGAAGGCGACGTCCAGGTGCCTGTGAAACCCTATCCAATCTCCTATCGCTCGATCGTGCCGAAACAACGACAGTGCGAGAACCTGTTCGTCCCGGTCTGCCTCGCCGCGTCGCACATCGCTTACGGCTCCATCCGCATGGAACCCGTTTTCATGATTCTCGGTCAATCCGCCGCGACGGCCGCGTCCATCGCGATGGACGACAACCTCCCCGTTCAAAAAATCGACTACGCCAAACTCCGCGAGCGCCTCCTCGCCGACAAACAGGTCCTCGCGTGGAATCCTCCGTCAGCCAAAAAGTGAAAACGCTTTTCATCATCGCGCTCGTTACGCTTTTCTCCGCTCACACTTCGTACGCGAAGCCCGATCCCGGCGACGCCCTCTTCGGCAGCCCAAAACTTCGCACCTTCAAAATCACCATCGCCGACGATCAATACAAAGCCCTCGCCAAAAACAACCGAACATACGTTCGCGTCACCATCGTCGAAGGCGGGATCACTTACTCGAACGTCGCCATTCGGCTGAAAGGCATGGGCAGCTTTCGTCCTCTTAACGAGAAGCCCAGCCTCGCCGTCAAGTTTGACGAATATGTTCCTGATCAAAGATTCTGCGGTCTGAGCAAAATCATGCTCAACAATTCCGCTCAGGACGGCAATTTCCTTGCTGAACTCGCCGCCACGAGCCTTTTTCACGACGCCGGCCTGCCCGTCGCGCGCGTCACGCACGGCTTCGTCCAGCTCAACGGCAAAGACCTTGGCCTCTACGTCGTCATCGAAGCCATCAACAAGGATTTCCTCCGTCGCCACTTCAAGAACGCCAGCGGTAACCTCTACGAAGCCTACCTTCAGGACATCGACCAGCCCCTCGACCTCGATAACGGCATCGACATCAAACAAGCCGACGTCAAGGCCCTCGTCGAAGCCTGCCAGATCACCGATCCCGCCCAGCGCTGGACCCGTCTCAATCGCCTTATGGACGTTGACGGCTTCATCACCCACACCGTCCTCGAAATGTTCACCTCACACACCGACGGTTACGCCCTCAATCGCAACAACTACCGCCTCTACCACGACCCGACCACCGACCGGCTCGTTTTCATCACCCATGGCATCGATTGGGGCTTCGGCAACACCGGCGTTGGCATTCACCCGCCCATGAACAGCATCGTCGTCAAAGGCGTCCTCGGAACTCCCGATGGCCGCAGGATTTATCGCGAACGCCTGGGATATCTCTACACGAACCTTTTTCACGTGCCGACGCTGACCAATCGCGTGAACTACGCCGTCGCCCGCCTTAAAGGCTCCGCGCGCAATCCTGATGAAGCCAGCCAATTCGAGGCCTACGGCGCCGGCATGCGCAACCTCATCGTCGCTCGCTACCAAAATGTGACCCAGCAACTCTCCGCGCCCGAGCCGGAGCCGCTCAAATTCGACACCAGTGGCTACGCGAGTGTGAGCGGCTGGCGCACCAAAACTGACTCCGGCAATCCTCAGTTGGAACGGCGCACCGAAGGCTCGCATCCCATCCTCTACATTAGCGGTGACAGTGGCGGTTGTATCGCCTCATGGCGCGCGCGCGTGCTGCTCGATGGCGGCAAATACCGCTTCGAAGGCCGTGCTCGCGCCGAACACATCAATCCCGTCGCGACCAGCAGCGGTGGCGGCGGCGGACTCCGCATTTCCGGCGGCAAACGCACCAAAAAACTTGAAGGCGACGCTCCCTGGACCCAGCTCGACTATGAGTTCGAAGTTCCCTCCGGCGGACTTGAAGTCGAATTCGTGTGCGAACTCCGCGCGACCAAAGGCGCTATTTGGTTCGACCGCGACTCCCTCAGGCTCAAAAGGCTGTAAAACGCCACGCTGATGGGCTTCGCCGGAGCCTGGTTTTGACGTAGGGGGTCCAATGGACGGCCCTTTTTCGCTTGCCAGAGCGGGGGCGTTTGCAATTCACTAGGGTTCTCGAAATGGCAATCCTAATGCACACGGTCGTGCCGCATCGCTCTGTCTTATGAAAGGGAAGAACTCATCACGCCGCGGCCTTTTGGCCGGGGGGAACTGGATTATCGACCAGGTCAAGCTTATCGATCTTTATCCCAATCGGGAGCAATTGGCCAACATTCGCGGCCAGTCCCAGGGCACCGGCGGGGCGCCTTACAATGTCCTCGTTGACCTCGCCAAAATGGGCGCGGATCTCCCGCTTTCTGGCGCCGGTCTCGTCGGCAAGGACGCGTTGGGTGAACTGATTCTCGAAGATTGCAAGCGACTTCGCATCGACACCCGCTACCTCCGCGCGACCAGCGATTCCGCCACCTCTTATACGGATGTGATGACCGAACAGGAGAATGGCCGGCGCACGTTCTTCCACTATCGCGGGGCCAACTCGCTTTGGTCGGGCGATGATATCGATTTCAAGAAAACGAAAGCCCAGATTTTTCACCTCGGTTACCTGCTCCTGCTCGATGCGTTGGACGCCGCGGACGCCAAGTACGGCACGAAAGCGGCGCGCCTGCTCGCCGCGGCGCAGGAAGCCGGCCTCAAGACGAGCGTTGATGTGGTGAGCGAAGATAGCGATCGGTTTCAGAAGTCGTCTCACCCGCCCTGAAATATACGGACTATTGCATTCTCAATGAACTTGAGGCTGGCAAAACGGCGGGCTTCAAAATCCGAACGGCTGACGGACAGCTCGACACTGTTGCGTTGCGCCATGCTGCCGGTGCGCTGCTCCAGCAGGGAGTCCGGGAATTGGTCGTGATTCATTTTCCGGAAGGCGGCTTCGCTCGCACGCGCAAGGGCGAGGATGTCTGGCAGCCTTCGCTTCGTCTGCCCGATAAGTTCATCGCGGGCACGGCTGGCGCGGGCGATGCGTTCTGCGCGGGCATGCTTCTTGGCTTGCATGAAGGCTGGGAGTTACCGCGCTGCCTTCAGACCGCGGTTTGCATTGCCGCTGCGTCGCTGTCGCATCCGACATGCACGGGCGGGATGAAAACGCTTAGCGCCTGCCTGTCGCTCGGCAAGAAATACGGGTATCGCGACGCCCTCGAACCAGCCGACTAAAAGCAAAGCCCGCCGAAGCGGGCTTTGCAAAATTCAGGATTTAGCGTTCAGCCTTTCCTTAGGCCCGCTCCATATATTTTCCGGTGCGCGTATCAACTTTGATCCGTTCGCCGGTTTTGATGAACAACGGAGCCTGGACCGTGATGCCGGTTTCGAGCGTGATTGACTTCTGCACGTTGTTCGCCGAATCGCCGCGAATGCCTTCCGGCGCGTCCAACACTTTGAGCACCACGCTCGACGGCAAGTCGATCGATACCGCCTTGTCTTCGACAAACGTCATCGTTACAGACGCGTTCTCGATAAGGTAATTCGTGGCATCGCCCACGATTTCCGGCGAGATCGTCACGGTCTCGTATGTTTCCGCGTCCGAAAAGACGTAATCTTCACCATCTTTATAGCTGAACTCCATCTTGCGCGTTTGCATTGGCACCACTTCGATGCGTTCGGTCGAGCTGAAGCGCACGTCCGAAGACTTGCCACTGCGAATGCTGCGGATGGTCGCCTGCACGAACGCGCGCAGGTTGCCCGGCGTGCGGTGCTGGCTGTCCAGGACCACGGCGATGTCGCCATTATAATTGATCGCCATGCCGCGGCGAATGTCGTTTGCTGTTGCCATAGTAAAATTGATCCGCTGATCTCCGAATTTGCCGGGAACAGCGGAGCGTGGAATCTAATGCAGTTCCATGGCTTTGCAAGCCGTTTTTGGCTTTTTTTCGCTCTTCAAGCTGGTAATAGTCGATCCATGAAATCCACCAACCGTCGAACTTTTCTCCATCGTACAGGCGCCTTCCTGCTGGCCACGCCCTTCGTTCCCAGCCTTTGCTCAGCCGTTGAACCGTTTAAGCGCCAGGGTTCACCACGGCTGCGTCTCAGCCTCGCCGCCTATTCGTTCCGGCAGTATTTTAAGGACACCCGGGACCGCGATGCGAAAGCAGGCGCAAAGCAAATCGACTTGTTTGATTTTATCGACTTCTGTGCCGACCACGGCTGCGAAGGGACGGAACTGACCAGCTATTATTTCCCGAAAACGATCGACCAGGAATTTCTCGTCAAGGTTCGCCGCCATGCATTCCTGCGCGGGATCAACATCAGTGGCACCGCTGTGGGCAATACGTTCACGGTTCCGGAAGGCCCGAAGCGCCAATCCGAGATCGCAACAACTAAGAAGTGGATCGATTACGCCTCGGTGATGGGGGCGCCGCACATTCGGATTTTCGCAGGCGCCAAGCCGAACGACCTTAACGAAAACGACGCGAAAAAATTCTGCATCAGCGCCATCGAAGAATGCGCCAAAGTGGCCGCCGAAAAGGGCATATTTCTAGGCCTTGAAAATCACGGCGGCATCGTTGCGGAACCGAAAAGGATTCTCGAAATTATCCAGGCAATCAAGAGCCCGTGGGTCGGCATCAACCTCGACACCGCCAATTTTCACACGGACGATCCCTATCGCGATCTGGAGCTTTGCGCACCTTATGCCGTTAACGTGCAGATCAAGTCTGAAATCCACCGCCGGAGCGGCAGCGCCGAGCCCGCCGACCTCAAGCGCATAATCAACATTCTCCGCAAAGCCAATTACCAGGGCTGGGTCGCTCTCGAATACGAAGCTAAACCTGATCCGTGGGAGGAAGTGCCGCGCTTGTTGAAGGAATTGCGCACACTGCTTGCGGGATAAAGGCGCCCAGTTGTTTAAACCTGTTCTTCGACTTCGAGAAAGCCTTCGAGTTGGCGAATGCGCGTGGGGTGACGCATCTTGCGCAGCGCTTTGGCCTCGATCTGGCGAATGCGCTCCCGAGTCACTTTGAATTGCTTGCCAACTTCCTCCAGCGTCCGCGAATAGCCGTCGCCCAACCCAAAGCGCAGCTCCAGGACTTTGCGTTCGCGCTCCGTAAGGCTGCAAAGTACGTCGCCCAACTTGTCCTTTAACAAGCTGTAGCTGGTCATTTCCGACGGGTTTTCGGCGCCTTTGTCCTCGATGAAGTCGCCGAAGTTCGTGTCTTCACTGTCTCCAACGGGTGACTGCAGCGAAATCGGCTGCTGGGCCATTTTGATCACCGCGCGCACACGTTCCACGGGCAACTGCATCTCGTCGGCGATTTCCTCCGGGTTCGGCTCGCGGCCAAAATCCTGGATGAGCTGCTTTTGCACGCGCATGAGCTTGTTGATTGTTTCGATCATGTGCACCGGGATGCGAATGGTGCGGGCCTGGTCGGCGATCGAGCGCGTGATGGCCTGGCGAATCCACCAGGTCGCGTAGGTAGAGAATTTGTAGCCGCGGCGGTATTCGAATTTTTCGACCGCCTTCATCAATCCCATGTTGCCTTCCTGGATCAGGTCGAGGAACGAGAGGCCGCGGTTCGTGTATTTTTTCGCAATCGAGATGACAAGGCGCAGATTCGCTTCCACCATCTCGGTTTTGGCTTGAAGCGCCCTGGCAGCGAACACTTTCAGTTCCGCGTACGCCTGGAGGTAGTCCTGGTACACCATCCGAACAAACTCCTCCAGGGCCTTAATCTTGCGCTCCTCGTTGGCGACAATGGAGGCGGTCTGGGCGGACTTGCGCTGCGATTCCAATTCCTCAATCGCAGCCAGACTAAGCTGAATCTTATCGTGGATGTTCTCGGCGACGAGAGCCATTTCCTCGATGACACGCTGTTTGAAATAGAACTTCGGAAAGGTGCTCTGGAGTTTTCGGTCCAGCCGGGCAAATTGCGCGAGCAGTTTTTGGCGTTTGGCCTTGTTCGTGCCGCACTGGCACGCGGCATATTTCTCGTCCACTTCCTGATCGAGAGCGCGCACACCCTTGACGAGTTTGCGGAGGTCTTTGATGTGTTGGTCCCGGCTGTCGATCTTTTTGTCGACGATCACGCGGTCGAACCGTTCTTTCGGCGGTTCACAGATCAGCTTTTCGGCCAACGCGATGTGTTCCTTGCCGGCAAAGCCGAAGGCATAGACAATCCGCTTCACCTGATTTTCGGCATCCTCGATGCGCTTTGAAATCTCGACTTCCTGTTCGCGCGTTAACAGGGGCACCTGGCCCATCTGCTTCAGGTACATGCGCACGGGATCGTCCAGGATATCCAGCCGGGTCTTTTCCTCTTCCTCCTCAGGTTCAGGCTGCTTGACGCGGTCCACCTCAGCCTGGTCAACGATCTCGACTTCCAGCCCGCGCAGTTTGATGTAGATCTCGTCCAACTCTTCGGCGGTGACGACGCTGTCGGGCAGCGCGTCATTGATATCGTTGTAAGTGAGATAGCCTTGCTCCTGCGCGAGGCGAACGAGTTCCTTGACCTTCTCGGCGATCTCGGCCGCCTTGGTGCCCGGCGCGGCGAACGCATCGCCGTTGCTCAGCCCGTTCGTGTGGCCGTTGGTATGGACATGGCCCGACCCGTTGGTCTGCGGCGTGTCGGTGTTGGATTGAGAAGGTCGCTGAGAGATCGGCGGCACAGCGGCAGCCTTGTTCGCCTTCGATTTAGCCATAGCGTCGTACAACAGCGTCAACAGGGATTACGCAAGATGAGTACAGAGACAATCAGAGTCAAGTCGCCACACATGTTGAATCGCACTTATCACTGTGCTCTGTATTCCCGTATTTTTCAAACACAGAATTTTTACACAATCGGTCACTCAAAAACCAACCGAAATTAGAAACAAATCTTTTTCGTCGCGCAAACTTCTTGCTTGACGCGCGCAGTGGAATTTTAACCCGAAATCAGCAACGCAAAATCCGTGGTGACCTCGAATTGCATTGTGAGATGTCAGCTTGCCGAGGAGAGGCGCTTCGCTATCATCGAACTCACAGGTGTCGATCTTATGAAGCACTTTCTTCATGCAATTCTCGGGTTGGTTGCGGCTGGCGCACCGCTGTTTTCCGCGCAGTTTAAGTTTGGCGCTCAAACCATCACGGTGCCCGACGGCTTCGAGATTCAACTCGTCGCCGGCCCGCCAATGGTGGATCGCCCGATCAGCGCGAGTTTCGATGAACAGGGGCGCCTCTACGTCTCCGACTCGGCGGGTGTTAATGACAAGGTGGAGAAGCAACTCCAGGATCGTCCGCATCGCATCCTCCGCCTGGAAGACACCGACGGCGACGGCAAATTCGACAAGCAGACGGTCTTCGCGGACAAAATGATGTTTCCCGAGGGCATCCTGTGGCACGACGGCGCTGTCTATTGCGGGGCGCCCCCGTCGATTTGGAAGTTGCAGGATACGGACGGCGATGGCGTTGCCGACAAACGAGAGGAGTGGTTCAAAGGGGGCACGTTGGGTGGCTGCGCCAATGACATTCATGGGCCGTATTCCGCGCCAGATGGCTGGATTTATTGGACAAAGGGCGGCTTTGTGAAGATGAACCTTGAACGCCCCGGACGACCGCCCATCACTGACCGCGCCGCACACATTTTCCGAGCCCGTCCCGATGGCAGCCAATTGGAACCCGTGATGAGCGGCGGAATGGACAATCCCGTGGAGGTCGCGTTTTTGCCGGATGGCGAGCCGTTTTTCACAACTACCTTTTTCGTCAATCCGGAAGCGGGCCGTCGCGATGCGATCGTGCATCTCGTTTACGGAGCGGTCTATCCGAAGATCAATGATGTTCTCGATGATCTTCAACGCACGGGTGACTTGTTACCTCCTCTGACGCATCTGGGTCCGGCAGTTCCAAGCGGTTTGATGACCTATCAGTCGCATGCATTTGGAGCGGACTTCCTGCTCAACCTTTTCTCCAGCCAGTTCAATCTCCATAAAATTCAGCGCCATGCTCTTGAGCCGTCGGGCGCGGGCTATCGTTCCCGCGATATCGATTTTGTGGTTTCGGACAGCACGGATTTTCATCCCACAGACGTGTTGGAGGATGCTGACGGGACGCTGCTCGTTCTGGACACGGGCGGTTGGTACAAGCTGTGTTGCCCCAGTTCGCAGATGGCAAAAGCAGACGTGCTCGGCGCGATTTATCGGGTCCGCCGCTCGTCGGTCAAGTCGCCGGAGGATCCTCGTGGGCTGAAAATCAAATGGAAGGAATCTTCGCCGGCGGAAATTGCGAAACTGCTCGACGACGAACGATCCGCAGTCCGAGAGCGTGCCATCGCCGAACTCGCCAAACGTGGCGAGAAGGCGCTGGAGGCGCTATCGACTTCGCTGACGCGCGATAATTCCGTGGAGCGGCGGCGTAACGCGCTCTGGGCTCTCACGCGGATCGAATCGGCGAAGGCACGCGAACTCGTGCGCGAGGCATTTGCCGACCCAGACGCGAGCGTGAAGAAGGCGGCGATTCACTCGGCGGGTCTGAATCGCGATGCCGCTGCGCTTTCAAAATTGACGGGGTTTCTGAAGGCCAATTCTACCCATTTGCAACGTTACGCGGCGACGGCCCTGGGCCGGCTTGAAAAAAAGGACCCGGTGCCCGCGTTGCTCGCGGCGGCGCCCGGCCCGACAGACCGCATTCTGGAGCACTCGATGATTTATGCGTTGATTGAAACAGGCGATGCGGAAGCAATCCGCGCGGGCGTTAAGTCGCACAATCCTGCCGCGCAGCGCGCCGCCCTGATCGCGCTGGATCAATTGCGTCCGTGCGCTCTCAAGCCCGCGGATGTCATACCGCACCTGTCCTCCCGTGACACGTTGTTGCGCGATACGAGTCGTTGGATCGCGAGCCATCATCCTGACTGGGGTGATGAGTTGAGCGGGCTTCTCAAGAACCGACTGCTCAACGCGTTTCAGCTCGCCGCGCCAGAAAGGGAAGAGTTGCAACGACAGCTTGCCGAGTTCGCGCGCACGCCCGCCATCCAGGATTTGCTTGCGTACGTTGCCGCCGCTCAACGACGGGAAGTGAGTTCCAAAGTTCGGGTGGTGGCTTTGCGGGCGATGGGCCAAACGAGGTTGAAGGAAGCGCCGAAGGGCTGGGCGGAGGCACTGGCAAGCTGCCTTGCGTCTAAGAACGAGCAGGTAACGAAGGAGAGTGTCGCGACAATCCGTGCATTGTCGCAGCCCAAGGGCGGCCTGACGAATTTGAACGCGCAGTTGCTGGAGCTCGCGCAGGATGCAAAGCAGCCGGATGAAGTTCGGCTGGATGCGATAGCCGCCATTTCGGGCACTGCGCCGAAATTGGACGACAGCGTGGTCGATTTTCTGATCGGGGCAATCGATTCGTCGCGCTCACCGATTCATCGCACAACGGCCGCGAATGTTCTTGGACGCGCGCGACTGTCGAACACGCAATTCGAGAAGCTCGTGAATGTTCTTCCGACCCTGGGGCCGATGGAATTGTCGCGCGTCACCGCTGCCTTCGAAAATGCGAGCGACGAATCTTTGGGGATGAAGTTCGTTGAGGCCCTGAAGAAGTCGCCCGGCCTTAAGGGGATGCGCGCGGACATGGTCAAAACACGGCTGGCGAAATTTCCGCCGTCGGTGCAGCAGGAAGGGGAGCAGTTGATGCGGGTGCTGAATGTCGATCTGGCGCAGCAAAGAGCGCGGCTCGACGAGTTTCAGGGAGCCCTGGTCGGGGGGGATCATCGGCGCGGCCAGGCTATTTTCAACAGCACACGGGCGGCGTGCGTAACGTGCCATGCGATTGGTTATCTGGGCGGGCAGGTGGGGCCGGACCTCACGCGCATCGGCAGTGTTCGTACGGACCGCGATTTGATCGAGTCGATCGTGTATCCGAGCGCGAGTTTTGCGCGCGCTTACGAGCCGGTGATTGTCGAGACAAAGGACGGCGAGCAGCATTCGGGGATCGTGAAACGGGAAGCGGCGGACAGTGTGCAATTAGTGGAAGGGGCGGGCGTGGAGCAACGGTTCGCACGGTCTGACATCACGTCGATGCGGCCTGGCACAGTATCA
>Ga0193697_1000170_pt1 | contig 25495 bp, 24 predicted proteins | sample L3m2metaG_FD_145073 | JGI IMG/M metagenome (GOLD analysis project Ga0193697, IMG submission 145073) | Soil microbial communities from a riparian zone of the East river system, Colorado, United States - L3m2 | ecosystem: Environmental > Terrestrial > Soil > Riparian zone | place: USA: East River...
TAGCGTGCTTCGCCCTGGATATTGCGTTGTGATTGAACGGTGAACCAGATGAGGGTCGCGAGGATGAAAGAAAAAAGCTTCAGCCAAAAGCGATCGAGAATGTAGTCGCGAAATGCCATTTAACCCTCGTGTTCTTTCGCGGCGATGGCCTTTTGCGGCTCTTCGCCTTCGGCTTCCGTGGCGCCGCTCTCAGCTTCTTCTTCGGAAGGAAGGGCTTTGCGTTTTGGAACTACCGGATTTCCGCTCCTGGTGATGACGGCAGGACCGGGTTGGATACGAGCATGCCGCCACTGGCGCAACCATTCGAAAGGCCGCCGTGATTTCTCCGGTTTGACGAGGATTGAGGTGAGGAAGGCGCGCAACTCCTCCGCAGTCACTCCGCGAACGAGAATGCCCTTGTAAGCGTAGGAGATGGAACCTGTCTCTTCCGAGACAACGACTACAATCGCATCGGTCTCTTCGGTCAATCCGATCGCGGCGCGATGGCGAGTTCCGAGAGTTTTGGCGAGGTCACCACGGCGGGAAAGGGGAAAGATGCACGCGGCGTGGGTGATACGATCGCCTTTGATGATGGCCCCGCCGTCGTGGATCGCGTTGTTGGGAAAGAAAATTGTTTCCAGAATTTCCGGGGTCGCAACGCAGTCGATGGAAATGCCCGACTCGACTGACTCGGGCAGTTGCAATGATTGTTCGATGGCGATGAGCGCGCCGATGCGCACGTCGGCGAGGCGCTCGACGGTCTGCACGATCACTTCAATGTTCTCGCGTTGTTCGTGCGTCGTTTGGAACAGCGGCAGGTTGCCAAGTTGGGCGAGCAATCGGCGGAGTTCGGGTTGAAAAATCACGAGGACGGCGACAGCAAAGAAGGCCGAGAATGTCGTCAGCAACCAGCGCAGCACGGTGAGTTGGAGAAAATTCGTGATCAACGCAAGGGTGAGCAGCACGACCAGAAACCCGGTGAGAATCGAGAAGCCGCGCGTGCCCCAGACAAAGCGCAGAATGTAGTAGATGCCGAGCGTGAGGATGAGTATCTCCACCGCCGGCTTCCAAATACCGTTGAGCACTTCTATGATCATTGTGTCATGTGTTCATGATCGCCTCCGTCATCCGCAGGGCTTGACGGGTGGCGGCCACATCGTGCACACGAAAAATCTGAGCGCCTGCCGCGCGCGCCCAGCAGGCACACGCTACCGACCCTGGCAATCGCTCCCCCGTTTTCGCTTCGCCCGTGATCGCGCCAATGAATGACTTGCGCGAGACTCCCAGCATCACCGGGCGCTCCCATTTTGTAAAACTCCGCAGCCCACCGAGCAACTGCAAATTATGCTCCAATGTTTTCCCAAAACCGATTCCCACATCCAATATTACCCGCTCTGCCGCGACTCCGAAAGCGGCGAGTTGCTTTAATCCTCGTCCAAAAAATTCATTCACCTCGGCGGCGACATCTTTGTAGCTCGGGTTCTTTTGCATCGTCTGCGGCGTGCCTTGCATGTGCATGAGCACGTAGGCTGCGCCGCTTTCGCTAACGACCCGCCCCATTTCAGGATCAAAACGATTCGCGGCGACATCGTTTACGATACTCGCGCCCGCTTTGACGGCGGCACGGGCAACCCCAGGTTTCATCGTATCGATTGAAAGCGCCGCTTTGGTGCGCCGGTTCAATTCTTCGATTACCGGGAGCACGCGCCGCAGTTCTTCTTCCTCGCCGACAGGTGTTGCATTGGGGCGCGTCGATTCGCCGCCTACATCGATAATGTCGGCCCCTTCCGCAGCAAGCTTAAGCCCCTGCGCAACGGCAGCATCGGCACCGAGAAACCGGCCCCCGTCGGAAAATGAATCGGGAGTCACGTTCAGCACGCCCACGATCAGCGCGGGCCTCGGGAACTGAAATTGAAATTGTCTGGCTTGCAAAAGCATTCGGCATTCCGATGACTGGTAGGGTACGGTGTCCCCACCGCGCCACTCCATCGATTCTTTACTTGTGAGTTTGGGGCGCGGTGAGGACACCGCGCCCTACCCATTAACGCCCAATCAGCGTGCGTGCGCCCTCAACGAGCCGACGCGCAATCGCCGCCACGACCTCGTCCGGCACACCCATGTTCGGATTGGCGGTCTGGCTGAGCATGTGACACTGATCGTTGACGTAGTCAATCACAACAAACTCGCCGGAGTCGACTTGCGCGATCTCGCTGGAGAAAAAAGCCATGCCGGTCATGGCCGCGATCTGGCGCACGATTTCCTCCAAAGGTTTCAACTCGAACTGTGTCGCTTCCTGGGCGGTGACCACGCGGTAGCGGTCGGTGAAACAATTCCACCACACGCACCAGATCGAGCCAAAGACGTAGAACACCCGAAAGTAGGCCGGGGCGCCGTCGATCTCGCGCGGAACGATGCGCTTTTGCAGGAGGTAGTTTTGATCTTTGAAACTGGAGATCGAACGCTGCACGTCCTGCTCGCTGGTGGCGTCCATAACGAGGCCTTTGCGGCCGTAACCCAGCGAGGGCTTGATGACGAATGGCGAGCCGAGCGCAGCCCGCTGTTCGTCCGTCAGCTTGAATGTCTCGGCCTCGGACAGCGGCACAAGGACACTGTAGGGAACGTCGATCCCGGCCGCGACCAGCCGTGGATGCAGGCGGGCTTTGTCAAAGGCCTGGAGTGCGCGGTCTGGCGGGTCGATTACCTGAACGTTCTTTTCGGCGGCAAGCCGGACAAGCCGGTGAAAGATCTCCTCGGGTTGATGGTGCTCGCTGTGCATGTTGAGGAGGACCCGCGGCCAGACACGGCCTTTTTCGAGCGCATCGTAGAAGCAATCCACCCACAGCGGCTCGATCAGAAAGAAATTGAGCCGGGCCGCGACCGCATTTTCCTGGATTTTATGGATGAAGAAGTCATCCGTATCCAGTTTATGGGTCATCACCAGATCGTAAATGCGCGCCACAAGCGATTATCGTAAGGGGTTGCGCCCCGGTCAATCACTGGGGCAGCAGGAAGCATTCCGATGATCGTCCTAGTCGCCGTAAACAGCGAAGGTCTGCATCAATGGCGGGGAATTCTGTGGTGTAACTTTCAGGTGATAAGTGCCGGCGGCGAGGGGACGGGGCGCACCGACGCATTTTAATTCCCTGGGCACGACCGCGGCACCCCAGTTGAAGACAGATTTGTTGCTGTCCACATGAATGAATTCAACGTAAACCGTTTGCTCCTTCAAACCGAGGTTCTGCAGCACTGCCGTGGGCCGGTCATTTTTGCTGAAGGTGTTTCGCTGGGTGGGGCGACGATCCGCCACGTCGGCCCAGCGCGTCATCCATACATTGAGGCGAGCCGCCTGGGACGGGCTTTGATGTGCAGCGCAGCCGCCAAGCCACACGAACAGGAAGGCAACTGCGAAAGTTCTCATGATGCGGGGCATTGGTTGAGTCTGCAGGGGTCGAATCGGAGGATGCAATTCTGCAGTACGAGAACAAGGCAGGCGGCGCCGTCACACTCACGAAATCGTCGAAACGAGATTGTAACATTTCACTTGCTTTTTCCGGCAGCTTGCGGTTAGCCTCCAATTCGTCCCAGAAAACCGAGCTTGGCATGTGAGGGAAGCATTTGCGTGGTGCACGGAAGCGCGGTCGGGTGACTGTGTGTTCTTCCACGTGGCAGGCTCAAGACATAACAGCCCTATGCGAACCATTCTCTCCCGAAACCCCCTGCTGATTGTGCTGCTCCTCCTCGTCGCCGCCTGTTCCGCCTCGGCACAGCAGAATAATTCCAATGTGATCGCCGCGGCCACAGGTCCGATCTGGCGGTATAATCAGGTGGAGGACGTCACCATCAATCCAAACTGGAACAACACAAATTATAATGACAGCACCTGGCAGAGCGGGCCCGGCGGCTTCTCCTATGAAACTGGCGCTAACGATGTCAGGCATGACCAGTCCAACCCGGCGATTACCCTGGTCCGTACCGCCCTCAACAACCCGGCCAACGACCCTGCGGCTCAGACCCGCCACGCCCGCTTTTTCCGTTACACCTTCGTCTGGACCAACGGCCCGGTCCATTCCCTCTTCCTCCACATGCGCTGGGACGACTCCGGTTACATTTACCTGAACGGCCAGCTCATCTACAACAACAGCGGTCAAACGCTGCCGATTCCCTGGACCTTTAATACCGCCCGTGGCGCTATCGACCCGGACACCGATGGCAAGCTTTGGGAAGACGCCATCGTGGAAGTCTCCACCATCCTCCAGCCCGGCACCAACGTTATCGCCGTCGCAAACCACCAGGTTAGTGCTACTTCCAGCGATGTTGTCTTTGTCTGCGGTATCAGCGCTCTCCTGCCCTTCGGCCCTTTCATCGACAACCTTGCCGAGCCGACCAACCGCGTCGTCGTGCAGAGCCGCTCCACCACCTTGCGGATGCTCGCCAGCGGTTTCCCCAACCCGACCTATCAATGGTACTTCCAGGGCAACCCCATCGACTCGACTGTCAATCCCACGGCGACCAACGCCTCCCTGCTGATCGCCCACATGGCGTTGACTGATGTGGGCGAGTACTTCTGTCGCGCGTCCAACCTCAACGGCGGCACCAACAGCCGCACCGCTACCGTCGGTTATACCGCTGACCTCGCCCCCCCGACTGTCGTCAGCGCTTCCAGTGTCCTCGCCACCGAAGTCAGCGTTTTGTTCAACGAGGAAATCGACCCCGGCACCGGCGGCGACGCGATCAACTACAGCATCCCTGGCGGGCCGATTGTTACCAACGCCGTCCTCCAACCCGGCGGCCAGGGTGTCCGTCTTCAACTCGATGGCCCCGTCACCAGCCCATTCACCGTTAACATCACTGACGTCGCCGACTACGCCGGCAACACTATTGCTGGAGGCGCTTCTGCCACCGGTTCCCAGTGGGCTGATTCCGGCGATATCGGCAGTCCCACGCCGGTCGGCAACGCCTTCTCCCCCGCCCCGGGCACTGTCGACGTCACGGCCGGTGGCGCCGATATCTGGGGTGCCGCGGACCAGTTCCATTTCGTCTATAACCAGCGCTCCGGCGACTTCGACGTGAAGGTGAAGGTCCAGCGCCTCGATGCCGCCCAACGATGGTCCAAGGGCGGTCTTTTAGCGCGCGAAACGCTCGACGGCGCCAGCGCCACGATTCACACCTACACCACCCCGGTCGATCCCCCCGGAAATCACGGTTACGAAGTGGGCATTCGCACCAATAGTGGCGGCGCCACCGTCAGTTGGGAGCTGTCGCCCCTGCCGCAGAGCGAGCTCCCGAATGCCTGGGTCCGCCTCCGCCGCAATGGCGACACCTGGCGCGCCTACCACGGCAGCAACGGCACCGACTGGGTTCTGTATGGCGGACCGAGAACCCAGGTGATGACGCCCGACCTCTACGTCGGCCCCGCTGCCACGTCGCATAACGTCAACCAGACCACCTTTGCTGAATTCCGCAGCTTCGGCAATTTCACCTATCCGGGCGCCGGTCTCGCCTTCAGTCCGCAACCATCCTCTCAGACCGTTCAGCAGCACGAGGCTGTCACATTTACTTCCACGGCTACGGCTTCCGGCGCGCCGCAAAGCGAAATCCACTATCAGTGGCAGCGGAGCGACGATGGCGTCACCTGGGCCAACATCGCCGGCGCGAATGGCACCAGCTTCGGCATCGCCTTCCCCGAGGCTTCCGATGGTGGTGATCGCTTCCGCCTCGTTGCTTCTATTCCGGGCGCGACCGTAAACAGCGCCGCCGCCACCCTTACCTTGACTCCTGACACCCGCCGTCCCCACATCCGTTCCGTCATTGGTGTCTCACCAACCAAAGCGATCATCTTCTTTGATGAGCCCATGGCCGCGTCGGCTGGCGATCCGTTTGCCTACACCATCGATCAGGGCATCACCGTCGGCGACGCCATCCTCGATGCCAATGACCCCATGCGCGTCAACCTCGACATCAGCATCGATACGCAGATGACACCGGGCACCACTTACACCCTCACCGCCAGTGGCGCCCAGAACACAGTTGTCGATAGCAATGGCAACGTCATCAGCCCGGACCCGGCCACCGCCACCTTCGTAGCCCAGAACTATTCCGGAGATCCGAGTACACTGCGTTACCTGCCGACGAATAGTAAGCGGGCGCTCGGTTCCCTGACGACGCGCGGTTTCAAGGGCCGCTACGCCCAGGCACTCGCCCCGACCGTGCACAACATCGACACCGCCCAGGAACCGATGCTCGCCGGCACTTACGTGAACGCTGCCACCGGGGCCGTGTATCCGAACGTCGCGCCCGTGACCAACTTCATCGAAACCACCACGATCAATTACAACAACAATATTGCCAACCCGCCGGTGGTCGTCGGCCATTTTTCGCCCGATCGCCAGTTCCCGGGTTACACCTCTGCGCAGGACATGTTCTGCTTTGAAATGCTGACTTATGTCGAGTTCCGCGCCGGCATCTACCACATGGGCGTTTCCAGCGATGACGGCTTCCGCGTCACACCCGCTACCGGCGTGACCGACCCGAACAACTCGATCATTCTCGGCCAGTTCAACGACCCGGCTGGTCGCGGCGTCGGCGACACCGCCTTCGACTTCATCGTCGTGGAAGACGGTCTCTACCCGATGCGCCTCCTCTGGGAGGAAGGCGGTGGCGATGCCAACGTCGAATGGTGGGTTCAAAGCCTCGTCGATAGCAGCTTCATCGCTATCAATGACGATCGGATCAAGGCCTTCCAGCCGCCCGTCTCCACCGTGCCGAGGATTACACTGACCCGCGGCGCCACCACCATCACACTCTCCTGGACCGACCAGTCTGGCACATACCAGTTGCAATCTTCGCCCAGCCTCGCCCCGGCCAATTGGACGAATCTGAGCGGGGCGACTGGTGCCGGTGGCAATTACTCCATCACAATCACGCCGGCCAGTACCGGCGCGCGCTACTACCGATTGCGCAGTCCGCAGCGTCAGTTGAACTCATTCACAGCCCGGAGGCGTACTGCCTCCGGGCTTTTCGTTTGTAGTGCAGGCTTTCAGCCTGTCAGAAAATGACTTTTAGTCGCGATCTTAATAGCGGTTGATCCCTGCCCTCCATAGCTTGCAACGGAGGGCATAGCTTTGCGAAGGAGGGTCACGCCACTGCCATCAGCTCGTCGGTCGGCCTTTCGCACCGGCTCCAAAAACCACACGCCACCGTGATCACTTCCCTCAATTCCTGCAATGTCGTCGGCTTTACCAGATAAGCCTTCGCGCCGAGCTCATATGCCCGCCTGATATCCTGGGGCAGCCCCGATGCGGAGAAAACGATGGTTGGCGTCCCGCCATGCTCCGGATGCTCTCGCATCCAACGCAGCACTTCAAAACCACCCATGCGCGGCATTTTGAGATCCGTCAGGAGCAGATCGGGCAACGGATATTGCTGCCGGTCTCTGTACCGCCCCGCGCCCCGAAGATAGTCAACCACCTCCTGGCCATCCGACACGATGTGCGGCGTCGCGCGCGGGCCGACATACCTCCAGGCCACTCGCAGCAACTCGGCGTCATCCGAATTGTCCTCGCCGATCAGGACACTCATTTCTGTTTCCATACGTTTCGCTCCAGATTGATTGACGTTCTCTGCGTCTCGCAAAGAAGCTCGGTCTCCTCCTCCTTATCGTGACGGGGTTCCGGACGCAATTAGACCAAAGGGCAGGTCCGCGTCATCTATAATTTGTAGGAGACGAGCTGCGGACGAATGTCTCGGGCGGAGCACAAAATCCCAACTGGAGGCTCTGATCTTTTAGCCCCGGTGATTCTCGAGTGAGGATGTTACCGACAAATCCGGCGTCTTCGGGAAAATCTGAGTCGGGCTGGGTTTCGCCGATATTTGAGCCTCATTACCTCGGCTGCTACAGGGTGTGATTAAAGGAACGGGCCATGAAAGTCCGTTCAAAGATCAAGTCGGCGCTCGTTTATCCGGCGGCAGTGCTGTTTGTCGCGGCCTCGATCCTGGTGCTGTTGACGGCTATTGTTATTCCGAGGTTCAAAATTGCTCTCGCGGATGTCAGTGGCAATTCTCGGCTTCCGGCGTTCACCGAATTTGTGCTGAACAGCTCACAGTTCATCAAGAGCCACCTGGTCCTTTTGACGGCGATAATCATTGGAGCGATCATCGCTTACAAATTCCTCAACGCCACCGGCGCGGGCCGCGTTGCCATTGATCGCCTCAAATTGAAACTGCCTGTGGTCGGCCGCATCATCCGCAAAGCAGCGATTGCCCGATTGACGCGAACCCTCGGCACCATGCTCCAAAATGGTGTTCCGGTGCTGCGGGCGTTGACGATCGTTCGAGAGACGACCGGAAATGCCATTTTCGCGCAAGCCCTGAAGCAGACCCACGACCGAGTCAAAGACGGCGACACTCTGACTTCTCCGCTGCAGCGCTCCGGCGTGCTCCCGGCGACCGTGATCAGCATGATCGATGTTGGAGAGCAAACGGGCGCGCTGCCCAACATGCTGCTGAGGGTCGCTGACAATTACGATGAGGAAGTCGACAACAGCATTGCCGCCGCGCTCTCACTCCTGGAGCCGGCGTTGATCATCCTTCTCGGGGTGATTGTCGGCGGCATCGTCGTCGCGCTGTTCCTGCCGATAATCATTGCGGTCGACGGTGGCTTCGGTCCGCGGGGTGGCATCGAGTAACACCGGTTGGCTACGGCAACACACGCAGGCGCAGCTCACGAAAATCGATCGGCGCGCCTTCGGATTCGAGGCACAAGTAGCCGACTGCGGGACGGCAGTCAGTGCCGCCGGAAACTTCCTCGCCATTGACCCACAGGCGCACTTCGCCGTTTATCGCGCGAACATAGTAGTGGTTCCATTCGCCGACGCCTTTGCTCAGCTCTTTGCGCGGGAAGCTTCGTTGCCCGTCCGGAGCGACTGGAGGGAACGGCCTCATCTTCGTGGAGCCGGTTGGAAAGACGTCGCCGTTGGTCGTAAACCAATCCGCTTTCCTTTTGCTCTCCTTTTCATACTGCTCCTTGTAGCCATGATCGAGCACCTGGACTTCGATGCCGGTCGGCAGGCGGCCTTTTCCCTGTTCGAGCTCTTTGATCGACTCGGGTGTGGCCCATAGAAATATCCCGGAATTGCCGCCCGACTTGAGATGCCGCCATTGGGCGACCAGTTCGAAATTCGTGAGGACGTTTGGCGAGCGAATCACGCCGACCGGTTTGCCGGTGCAATGAACCATCCCGTTGCTCCCGGTCCAGGTGTCCGGATTGCAGTTGACGTGAACGAAGTCATCTTTGGTCAACGCGCGCCAGCCAGGGCCAGTTCCATCGAGGAAAGCGCGCGGAGTCGATTCCTGGGCGCGTGTGGTCGCGATCACTGACGCAAAGAGACACATCAGAGTGCAGAGGCGATAAGCGGTTCTCATGGATAATTGCTAACTGAGTTCGGCGCAGAACACAATCGCGCCGCGTGTCTCGCAAGTGTCCAATAAGAGTGCTGCGCGATGGGCGGCAAGTGGACACTGTTTGTCTCAAAGCGAGTCGAATTTCGGGTTTGGAGACCCGCTCCATGCAAAAATAAATGTCTTTTTCGCAGTCCAGCATCGGTACGTCGGCTGCTTAATTCTTAGGCATCCACGGAACGGGTTATTTGAGAGAAATATGAGCACCGTTAATACACTGAGTTCAAGAGTGCGGGGATGGCTATCGCCGCTGACGTTAACCTTGCTGGGGCTGATGCTGGCGGCGCCTTTAGCGCATGCAACGAAGCGCAGCTTCGAACTGGCCGATGGGGTGGTGGTGACGATGGACGTCCAAACCAACCAAATCGTGATCACTCTTACGGGGCAATCGCACAGCACTTACCAAATCGAAAGTTCAGAGAATCTCGCCCAATGGGTGACGCTGGACGACAGGGCAAGGCTGCCGCAAAACGGGCCGTATGGTTATGTTGACAGCCGTCGGCTTCCGAAATGCTTTTACCGAGTCACACTCGTTAAAGTTTAAGATCCGAGTTTCTCGCAGCCACCGGATCGGCCTTCACGAACTGGCGCTGGTGTAATGCTTCAACGAGAAGCGCCAAACCGCTTCAGAAAAAACAAGGCATGCGGTTGCCAGCAAAAGCAGCAGCAGGATGTCGAAGGGCGAAGTCAGTTTATTCAGCAGCACCTTGGCAGGCACGTTCGCAACGAGCAGCATCGGGAGGGCAAAGGTGAAGAATTGTTTGAAGAATCCCTTGAACGCGGCATCCGGCAAGCGCGCAATGTTAAATAAACTGTAGTAGCCCCAGACGATGCCCTGCGCCCGCACGGTCCAAAAGCTGATGCTCGCCAGCGCGAACATCAGCGAGTAATGGACCAGGACTCCGACGGCAACGAGGCCGAAAAACCCCGAAATTTGCGCGATGGAAGGGGTGTAGTGAAGTTGACGCAACGCGTAGGCCATCAACGCAATGGCGGAGCCCGCGTTGATAAATCCGCCGAGATCAACAACGCGAAACGAAACGAGGAATCGCGTGTTGACGGGCAGCAGGAGCATGAAGTCGAGCTTGCCCATGCGCACGTTTTCGGAGATTTGCACGCAATTGCTGAGGAACAGCGCCTGGAAAATCTGCTGAATGAAATGGGCCGCGCCAATCAGCAGTACGACCTGCCATTTGGACCAGTCGCCGATCCGATCGGTGTGCTGATAAATGACGGCGATGAAGGAGATATGGAGCGCGAACCAGAGCAACTCGACGACGATCCAGAGGAGGAAATTGCTCTTGAAACCCATCTCGCGCGCGACGGAATTTTTCCAGAGCGCGAGATAGAGCTCCGCGTAGCGGCGGATTCCGCCGCGCATCGTCCCCTGATTGTTTATTGCCATGTTCATCCGCCGACAGCTGAATATTTTCGAATACCCCGAGCCCAGACAAAACGCGCGCCACAGTATGCAATCGCCACCCACATGGCTTGAATGAGCAGGCCTTTGTAAACCGCATCGCCGGTTACCTTGCCGATGTAAATGCTGACCGGAAAAAACATTTGATACGGAAATGGCGTGAAGGCCAGCGCCGCGGAAAGCCCCGGCGGCAGAATGTCGAGGGGGAACAAGTGGCCCCCCGCGATGTATTCAAACGCAAAGACGATGAAGATCAGTGTGGAAATTTCGAGCAGCCAAAACGCGAGGAGCGCAAGAGTGTACGAGATCAGAAATTGGAGGGCCGCCGTAAGGACCAGGGAAATCGCAAACCAGCCGAACGTTTCCCAATTGGCCGGCGGAACGAAGTAATGGCGCTGATAGAGAATGAACAGCGCGACGGGTATAAACGCGACAGCCGTGTAGATTAAGCGCCCGGCACCGAAGAGGCAGAAGCGATACGTCATGTAATCGATCGGCTTGAGCAGAAACTGGCTGATGCGGCCATCCTTGATGTCGCCGGCGATCTGCCAGTCGTCCTCTGCGACGGCGGTCAGAGCATCGACGATGGTGACAACCAGGTAGTAGGAAATCATTTGCGCCAGCGTGTAGCCCGCGACGCTGTCGCCTTTGCCGGTGTAAATCGCGCGCCAGAGAGAAATCGTGGCCACGAGCGGGATGAGGCCGAAAACGCTGCGGAACAAAAAGTTCACCCGATACACCAGCGTGTTTTGAATGCCGATGTTGATGACGTGAAGGTACTTCTTCACTGCGCGGCGGAAGCCGAGCTGGCCTGAGGGGCCACGAGAAGCCTTTGCACGGCATCAAGCTGCAGCGGCTTTTGGAGAATCGCGTCGACGCCAATGGCTTCAAGATAGCGAATCGTCGCTGCTTCCGTTTGGTCGCCAATCACGATAACCGGAAGGCTGCGCGTCGAGCCGGAACCTTTCATCCAATCGACGAGGTGGACGGCGTCGGGCAAGCCGGACAACTCGACGAAAATCTGACGAGGACGAAGACGCTCGGGATCATGAATTCGCTTGAGGGCATCCGTCGTGGCGCTGAAAACCTCGATGTCGCCTTTCATGTTGCTTTCTTTGAGATAGCGGCACAACAGGTCCACAGTAGCCGGCTGATTGCTCACCACAACGCTGCTCATCGAGTCCGCTCTGGTTGCTTGAGTTCGATCCAGAACTGGCTGCCCTGGCCTGGTCTGGATTGGACGCCGACCCGGCCGCCCATGCGTTCCGCGGCGCGCTTGACGATGGCGAGGCCGAGGCCAGTGCCCTCGTAATGCCGGGCGTTATTCAGGCGCTGAAACATTTGGAAGAGATGAGCCTGTTCTTCCTCGGGAATGCCGATGCCGTTGTCCTCGACCCAGATTCGGAGAAAATCTCCGCGTGATTCGGTGCGAACGACGATCGTCGGCGCGGTATCCTGGGGCACATACTTGGCGGCGTTGGTCAGGAGGTTGGCGAGACATTGATACAAACCCGCGGGATCGGCAAGCACCTGACCGAGCGGCTCGAGGATTTGCAATCGAACCGCTGGAGACTGCAAATCCGCGTTGCCCTCAACGATGCTTGCCACAACCTCGTCCACGCTCACCGGCCGCAATTGGATGTCGGTCTGAACGACTTTGGTGAATGCCAGGACGCCGTCGATCATGAGGCGCATGCGTTCGGCGGCCCGTTCAATGCGATCGAAATAATCCTTCTCCTCGGAGGAAAGTTTATTGCGCAGCTGCTGCTGGAGCATGGCTGTAAAATTCATGATCGTGCGGAGATGGCCGCGTGCGTCGTGCGAGACGGAATAACCAAAGGCCTCCCAATCCTGTCTGCTCGCTTCCACTTCCCTGGTCTTTTGGAGAACGCGGCTTTCCAACTCGCCTGCAAAGTCCTTGAGTTGGCGATTGGCATGCTCCAGCTCCATTCTCACGACCTGCATCGCGCGTTCGGAACGACGGCGTTCGCTGATGTCACGGGCGATTTTGGAGGCGCCGACCACGCGGCCGTTTGCGTCAAAGATTGGAGAGATAGTCAGAGAGATTTCAACGAGGCTGCCATCTTTGCGCATGCGTAAGGTTTCGAAGTGATCAACCCGCTCGCCGCGCTTGATTCGGCCAAGAATTTGCCGTTCTTCCTCAATGCGGTCGGGAGGAAAGAGCATCCAAATGGGCCGTCCTATGACTTCCTCAGACTTGTAACCAAAGATGCGTTCGGCGCCAAAGTTCCAGCTGGTGATAATCGAGTTGAGATCTTTGCTGATGATCGCGTCGTCGGAGGAATCGACAATTGCCGCCAGCAGGCCGCGCAACTCCGCATTGCGCTTTTGGTCGCTGATATTGCGCGCGACCTTGGAAGCGCCAATGACACGACCGCTGTCATCTTTCACCGGCGATATCGTCAGCGCCACATCGACGAGACGCCCATCCTTGTGTTTGCGCTGGGTTTCGAAATGTTCGATCCGCTCTCCCCGGCCGATTTGGACCATGATCTCCACTTCTTCGTGAAGCCGCTCAGGCGGAATGATCAACATGATGGGTCGGCCAAGGGCCTCCTGGGCGGCATAACCGAACATTTTTTCGGCTGCTTTGTTCCAGCTCGTGACGGTGCCATCCAGGTCTTTGCTGATGATCGCGTCCTGCGAAGAATCAACAATCGCGGCCAGGAGAGCATCGGAGGAACCGCCACGAGTGTGCGATTGTCTGCTGCCGTTTTGAGTACCATTTGCCATACCACCACCAGGCTTGTTCGTTTTTGTTTTGAGGCTGGGTTCCATGTTCCCCGCCCAGAGATGCACCTGTTCCTCACCTTAATGCATGCCGTCCCAATCCTTCGATTCCGTAGACATCATCTTACCAAACACGGCGGGATTCCGCAACTGAGCGAGTGTGCCAGAGCAATATTTTAATCTCAACCCGTTGTTCGAAAGTTGACCTTGCATGTCGCCACTTTGAGTGAAAGCTGTTGCTCAGCAACAATGAAAGCATTCTCCGAGTTCGCCCTCGCGTGTTTGGTTGTCTCACTCTGTGCCTGCAAACCCGGCAGTACAACTCCCGACGGAACCTCGAATGTCTGGGGGCCTGCGAACAAGGGGATCGCGGAACTAAAGGACAGATTGCAACAGGCGATACAGACGAAGAACGCGGAGAAATTCGTCGATTGTTACTTCATTGAGGAGCGGTTCAACACGCCCGCCATTCGCGAGGAGAATCGGAAAGGCGTGGGGTCTCTCTTGCAACGCGAAACGACCGCGATTGAGATTCAGGAAATCCCGCCCAACGAACTCGCCGAGATCAAGAAAATCCAGAGTGCTCATCCGGCCACCCAGATGCGTTACAGTCTTGATCCGAAGATGATGCTGGAGGTCCGTCAAAAGGCGGAAAACGGCAGCGTTGGAAGGCGTTTTCTCATCGGAGAACAAAAGGGGAAATGGTTCATTGTTACGATGGCGGGGCGCACCACGTAGCAATTTGGCCGGGCAATTATTCCGAGTTTTTTCTCAGCAGTTCTTTCTCGACGTCGTGCGTCAGCGTTCTGATCGCATCTTTGGCGGGAAGCCACTCGACGGCATCGATTTCGCGGTTCGGTTTGAAACCGTTCGGACCGGGCTTTCGAAACATGTGCCAATAGAGCACGACTTTGATGCGGCCGCTGGCGAGCGGATAATGGGTCGTGCCCGCGAAGTCGCCAAAGTCTGCGTCGATTCCAAGCTCCTCCTGAACCTCGCGCAACGCCGTCTGGGCAATTTCCTCACCGGGATCGGGTTTGCCCTTGGGCAGGCTCCAATCGTCGTACTTCGGGCGGTGCACGATCGCCAGGCGGCGCCCATTACCTTTTTTGTCCCAAACGATGCCACCGGCGGCGAACTGGATCTGCGGCAACCCACGCATGCGTTGAACGATCCGTCGCGCGTTCGAAAAGTGCAAGATTCGAGTCAAAACTCAGGATGTTGCCTTTGAGCGCCGGGTATTCGAGAGCCTGCTGCGTTCGATCCTTGCTCTTGAAAACCAGCCTCTGCGCCTCCACATTGGCGCGATGCAGTCAGTGTTTAAAGGCCCGGTTTATGTCGTCCGCGATAACATCGATACGGACCAGATCATTCCCGCGGAATTCCTTACGCTCGTGCCGACGATCCCGGACGAATATGAAAAGCTTGGCAGCTACGCGCTTTACGGGCTTCCTGATTCTCTCTACCCGGTGCGCTTCGTGAAGCCCGGCCAGCTCGACAGCGAATACCCGATCGTCGTCGCCGGACGCAATTTCGGTTGCGGCAGCTCGCGCGAACACGCGCCGATCGCTTTGGGCTCAGCCGGATGCAGGGTGGTCCTCGCGCAGAGTTTCGCGCGCATTTTTTTCCGCAATTGTGTGGCCACAGGCGAACTCTACCCCTGCGAGTCCGTTGATCGCCTCTGCGAAATCCTGAAAACCGGCGATGTCATAATTGTCGATCTGGATAAGACCAGCGTTCGAGTGGAAGCCACCGGGAAAACATATTCGTTCAAGCCGCTGGGGGATGTTCGCCCGGTCGTCGATGCAGGAGGGTTGTTCAACTATGCGCGCAGGAGCGGCATGATTGCGACACAATCCTGAGCCACTGCGCGGGTGCACTCGCATGTCGAAGCCCGTTTCCATTTCCCTGGCCGATTTGCGCGCGGAATACACGCAGGCCGGGCTCGACGCTCGCGACCTCGATCCGAATCCGTTCCGGCAGTTTCAGAAATGGTTTGAGCAGACGCTGAAGTCTGGCATCCGCGAGCCCAACGCTATGGTGCTCGCGACGGCCAGCGCCGCCGGTCAGCCATCGATCCGAATCGTTCTCCTCAAAGGGATCGATGAGCGGGGCTTCACGTTCTTCACAAATTACCGAAGCCGCAAAGGCATCGAACTTGAATCCAATACGCATGCCGCCCTTAATTTTCCGTGGATCGAACTGGAGCGACAGGTAAATATAATCGGAACAGTTACGAGGGTGAGCCCCGAGGAATCGCTCGCTTACTTCAAGTCGCGCCCCCGCGGAAATCGCCTTGGCGCATGGGCGTCGCAGCAGAGCGAAGTCATCGCCGGCCGCTCCGTCCTGGAGAAACGAATGCAGGAGTTGGAGTCGAAATATGGCGCCGACATTCCCCTTCCCCCTGATTGGGGCGGTTATCGACTGAGGCCGTCGGAGATTGAATTCTGGCAGGGCCGGCCGAATCGCTTGCACGATCGGTTTCGTTATTCGTTGCAACCAGGCCAAAGCTGGCGTATCGACCGCCTCGCTCCCTGAATCCGGCGAAGCGGGCAAAAACCCCATGTGCCTGCGGGAATGGACCGCCTAAAATGCCGGGCGAACGAGGGATTATGTGTAGATTCGATCCAGAAAATCCGTGGGGCTTTATCTTCAGCGCCAGCAGGGAACTGAAACCGGAGCCCCTCCGGGACTTGACGCAACCGATGCGGGCGGGTATCCGACCAACCTTGCAGTACGGAACCGAGGAGTTTAGTATTACACTGGTTCGCCGCGGAAGGGTAAATCGTGAGGGTCGCGACTATTCGCTTTGATAACTGACGTTCTATGACCAAAATCGCTGGTATGGAGAATGGCCGTACAACCCTGCTGATCGTCGAAGATAACGAGGACGATATCTTCTTCATCGACCGGATTTTCAAGCAGCTTGGCGCCCGGTGTGAATTGAGATTTGCTCACGATGGCATCGAGGCCATCGAGTATCTGTCCGGCAAGGGAAACTTCAGCGATCGCTCCAGGAATCCGATGCCGACCATCATCCTCATGGACTTGAAAATGCCGCGCATGAACGGCTTCGAGGTGCTCGAGTGGATGCACCAACAGCCTGAGATCAAGCTGATCCCCACCATTGTCGTCACTTCGTCAACGTTGCAGGAGGATGTCACACGGGCTTATCGGCTGGGAGCCAACGCGGTCATGAACAAGCCCGTCGACAAGGACTCGCTCCTACAGATGCTCAAGACCTTCCATGTCTATTGGACTGACTTCGTGGAAATGCCGGAAGTCAAAGCGGCGCGGGCCATGGATTGAAGTCGGCGCTCGGCCGACAAGTTGTTCACATTTTGTTCTGCCGCGCCTTCGTTGCGCTCGATTCGGCGCAAAAAAACTTGCTTCGGCCCGGCAGTCCCCGGGTAATATCGGCGCACTCGATGCCGATTGAAAAAATCATCGTGCTGGAGGACGACCTTGTCGTCCGAAAGAGTCTGGAACAACAATTGCGTTATCGCCGGTACGATGTCGCTTCCGCCACCACCATCGCTGAAGCCCAGGAGCTTCTCACCAAAGACAATTTTGACCTGATGATCGTGGACGTCCGCCTGCCGGACGGCTCAGGCACCGATCTGTTGAAGCAAATCCAGTCGCGCCCCTCCCGGCCGCTCGTCGTGATGATCTCGGGTTTCGGCACCGTCGATCTCGCTGTCGAGTGCATGAGCAACGGCGCATTCACGTTTTTGACCAAGCCGTTCTCACCCGAGCAGCTCACGGTCACCCTTAAGAAGGCCGAGGAACATACGCAACTCGTCAAAGTCAGCCAGTTCCTCAGTCATGGCGAGGATGAGGACATCGGTTACGAATTGCTGGGTCAAACCGGCGAGATCGAACAGTTGCGCGCGCTGATCCGGAAAGTGGCTCGCACGCAGGCAACCGTTTTGATCCAGGGCGAAAGTGGAACCGGCAAAGAGTTGGTCGCGCGTGCCCTTTATCGACAAAGCCCGCGCACGAGCGCGCCGTTTATCAAACTCAACTGCGCCGCCGTGCCCGAGAATCTCATCGAGAGCGAGTTTTTTGGACATGAGAAAGGCGCGTTCACGGGCGCGCTGAACAAACGCGAAGGACGCTTTGAATTGGCGCATGGCGGAACGATCCTCCTCGATGAAATCAGCGAGATTTCGCCGCAAGTACAGGCCAAGCTGTTGCGCGTGCTCCAGGAGCGCGAATTCGAACGCGTTGGCGGCAATCGCAGCATCAAAGTTGATGTGCGAGTCATCGCCACCACCAACCGCAATCTCCAGGAGAGCGTCGATAAAAAGGAATTTCGCGAGGATCTCTTTTTCCGGCTGAACGTGGTCCCGATAATTGTGCCGCCGCTGCGCAATCGCATGGGCGACGTTCCGCTTTTGGCTGAACAATTCCGCCATCGTTACGCGCGCAAACACGGCGTCGAGGTGCTGGGGATTTCGCAGGCGTGCATGAGCGCCCTGAAGCGGCACTCATGGCCCGGAAATGTGCGCGAGTTGCAAAACGTAATCGAACGCGCGGTGATTCTTTGCAGCGAGGGCGGCGTGCTCGAGTCGGTACATCTTGGCTTGACCGAAAAGCCGGCTGGACCCGCGGGAATGCCGCCGAGCACCGCAGATTCGGGGGCGTTCCTGACGATGGCTGGCATGGAAAAACTCCATGTGCTCGCCGCGCTGGAGCGCAGCAAAGGCAATCGCACTCAAGCCGCAAAGATGCTCGAGATCAGCATTCGCACGCTCCGCAACAAGCTCCACGAATACAAGGTTGAGTCGGCGGGCGAGGCTGAAGAAGCCGAAGAACCCGCCCCGGAGCAGTCGGCCTAACGACGCGGTTTGCGCAGTTCCCACGTCTCCTGAGTGCAAAGGTACAGTCGCTCGTCGGCGTTCACCGGCGTCGGATAGCCCACTTTGGGCAACTGCGAAAGCAATTCTGGAGTGCCTTGCGGAAAATCAAACAAGCAGACGGACTTGTGCCCGTGTGGAATGCCGTCCATCGCGATGGGCGTCCACTCATTGATAACCGCGCGTAGCACACATTGCGTCGTTACGCCTTGAGCGAGATTGGATTTGCTATAAACCACGCTGAAGCCTTTGCCCAGCGGTATGTCTGCGTAACCCGTCGAAGCGGCCAGGTAGAGCGGCGCGGCAAGCGAACGCAACGAAAGAAAATCCTCCACCGTGCGCTCGAGGATCTTCACTTCCTCGGCCGGCAAGCCAGATTTGGCAGATCGCAGCGCCGCGCGCATGTTCTGTTTGATCTGCTTGATCGCCTGCTCGCCAAGCAGGCCACGAACGCCGAGAACGCGATCGACCGCCGGTACGCGGTCCTCCGTGTAAAGCGATTCGTCAGACACTCGAAATTACGGAACCCGGCCTTTTGTCTTCGTCTTGACGCGACAGAGATACATGTCCGCAGTGATATAAAGCACGCTGCCGTCCTCGCCCCACGCGCAATTGGCCGTCGCTTCGCCGGTGTTGATCGTGCCGAGATGTTTGCCCTCTGGTGAGATCACGAGCACGCCGCCCGGACCCGTCGCAAAGAGATTTCCCGCATTATCGACTTTCATACCATCGGGCACGCCTTTGCGGCCCGGTAGCAGTGATTTCGTGTCAAAAAATACGCGGCCGTTCGCGATCGTGCCGTCGGCCTTCACATCATAAGCCATGATCACCGGGCGGTTCGTGTCAGAGATCGCGACGTAAAGCCGTTTCTCGTCCGGAGAAAACGCAATCCCGTTGGGAAAACTCAACTCTTGCGTGAGCAGCGTGACATCGCCATTCGGCTTCACGCGATAAACGCCGTTGAATGACAGCTCTTTGTTCGGATCGCTGTTCAGCCCTTCAAGGCCGTAAGGCGGATCGGTGAAATACAAATCGCCGTTCGATTTGAACGTCAGGTCGTTGGGGCTGTTGAATCGGCGCATTTGGTAATATTCCGCAAGCACTTTGAATTGCCGGTCTTTCTCCAGGCGCGACACTCGGCGGTCGCCATGTTGACAGAGCACAAGACGGCCTTCGGAATCCGCCGTGAGTCCATTTGACCCTGGCTCGCCACCGCGCGGCTTAGTTCCGGTATAACCGCTCGGATTGAGGAACGGCTTCACCCCTTCGCCCTCCTTCCATTTGTAAACAGTGTTGGTCGGCACGTCCGAGAATAGAAGATACCCGCCGTCGCGCATCCAGACCGGCCCTTCCGACCAGTCAAACCCATCCGCCAGCTTTTCAATTTTAGCGCCCGGAGCAATTAGCTTATCGAATGCCGGATCGAGTCGATCGATCGTGCCGAACGTCGGATAACTGATCTTCATAGCGCCGGGCGTCTGTTCCGATTTCTCGTGCAATGCTTTGCACCCGACGGCGAAAGCGCCGAGGAGCAACGCGCTTGCGATGTATTTGAGCTTCATACGTGATTCGGGTCGATACAGTCGGGCGCAAACCGCAGATGCGTCAAGGAAAACTCAGCGCGCCCGCAAATCCACGCAGACGAGCTGTTTCCGGCTGCGCGCGAAAAACAAACCATCCGAAAGCGCGGGATACGCTCTCGCCTCAAAGCCCGTAATTTGGCCGCGACTGACGGGCTTGAATTCCTTCGAACTCGCCGGCGCTTTGATCAACTCTCCCTTTTCCGTCAACAACAGCAGGTCTTCACCGGCAACCATGACCGTGCCCGCGCCGAAGCGCTCGACATTCCACATCACCTTTCCACTCGCCAACTCCACACAACGCAATTCGCAACCATATTCCTGCCGGCCATGGTAACCATAAAGAAATCCCCTGTGATGCACACTTGTTGCATAATGATTAGAGAGCATGTCATCTCCAGACCACACCGGTGTTGGCTTGCTGTCGCCAAACTGCAAAAGCGCCGCCCCGCGCCCGTAGCTCGTGGAAATGAAAATCAAATCGCCAATCACTAATGGCGTTGCGGCATTCACCGAAGCATCGATCGACGGACGCCACGGAAATTCCCAGGTCACTTTGCCATTACCCACCTCAAGCGCCGTAAGCCCCTCGCGCGTGAAAAAGAACGCATAACGCTTGCCACCAATCGAAGCCGCGGTCGGCGAAGAGTAGCTCGCGTCAGCGGCCGCCGTTTGCCATACGACCGACCCCGTTTCGCGGTCGAACGCGACGATTCCCGCTTTCGTTCCACCAACATCGAGGAGCACCAATTTGCCTTCCACGAGAGGCGAGCACACGATGCCAAAAAATCCCTTCTTCGCGCCGAACTCTTTTTGCGCGTCCATGCCCCAGAGCTTCTTGCCAGAACTAAAATCGACACAGTGCAGCTTGCCTTCCGCCCCATACGCATAAACGCGGCCATTCGCAATCGCGGGAGTCGCCCGTGGCCCTTCATCAAATCCGAAGTCATCGCGATAGCTCGTCGGATAGTCAAACACCCAAATGCGTTTGCCTGTCGCGGCGTCGAGACACTCCACCGTCTCTTTGCTCTCGATCCGGTGGAATATGATCAGCTTGCCCGATGCCCCAACCGGCCCGCTGAATCCCTGCCCAATTTCTTTCTTCCACAATGTCGATGGCCCGCCCTTCGGCCACGTCGTCGCCAGGTTCGTGCCTGGGTAAACGCCGTTGCGCGTTGGCCCGAGAAACTGCGGCCAATCCTCCGCGCGGCTCGCGCACGCGGCCAGAGTCAGAAAAACTGCCAGCTTAATCTGGAAAGACATTTCAGGCTTGTATGCGTTGCAATGGAAACGTGGCAAGAACCGAATGCTGCGTGCCATGGGGCGATAGCTTGCTCTGCATCAGGTGAAAGGCCTCGACGTCCCACTCGCCAAAGTCTCCTGACTCGCCTTTGGCAAGGGCGGCGCTCACTTTGCGAACGTCGCGCGGCTTGATCGGCCGCACGCGCCCCAGCGTGAGATGTGGATGATACTTGCGCGTCTCTTCTTCTTGAACCCACTGGCGCACGGCTGCCGTCACATCAGCCTGCAGGTGCGTCAGCGCCTCAACTTGCCCAACAATGCCAGCCCAGATGACGCGCGGATTGCGAACGCTCGAGAAAGCGCCGATCGATTTCGCGGCGAGCCGAAATACGTCGTGCTGAGAAGCAACCTTATCGAGCGCTCCCTTCAATTGACTGATCCCGCCTTCTGCCACGTTGCCGAGAAACTCCAGCGTCAGATGCAATTGCTCAAACGGCGCCCAGCGCACCGCCTCTTCGGGCATCGCCTCCCCGAATTGCCTCTGCACTGTGCGCAATTTTTCCCGCACTGCTTCGGGAACATGAACCGCAACAAATGCTCGGATTTGCTGAACCTCGTTTGGCATTTCAATTAGTTGTCCTGCAGCACCTTACTTTCAGTTGAACACTCTCAAAAGGTTAGATGATCCCTCTCCACAAATCCTCCGTTTCTGTGGACCATTAAGATATCCTTCTTTGACGAGCGCCAGAAGAGCTGCGCCCCATGCTTGATAGGGAAGGGCTTATCGGATTTAGTTACCGGACGCAATCCAATGAAACGCCGAACGCCGACAGGTTCAGTTTGGGATGTCGAGTCCTGCATTCAGACAGTCCGTGGGCAGAAGGTCATCCTCGACACGGATCTCGCGCGCATCTACGGGGTGCCAACAAAACGGTTGAATCAGCAATTGCGTCGAAATGTCGACCGTTTCCCTGAAGATTTTGCCTTCCAACTTACTCTGCAGGAATGGGAGTCTTTAAGGTTGCAAATTGCGACCTTAAAGGTGGAGGGCAGGGGGGCGCATCGAAAATACCTGCCTTTCGCGTTCACTGAGCATGGCGCCCTTCAGGCAGCCAACGTTCTCAATAGCCCACGCGCCGTGGCCATGAGCGTCTATGTGATTCGCGCTTTTGTGAAAATGCGGGGAATGCTGACGGGCACTGGCGAATTGGCGCGGCAGTTGAAGGAGTTGGAAAGTAAACTGACAGCGCGCCTGGATGTGCATGAGAGTGCGATTGTGGATGTGCTGCAGCGGATCATGCGGCTACTTGAGCCGCCACCTGAACCCGAAGCGACCGAACCGGAGCGGAAGCAAATCGGGTTTCATATCAAGGAAGATTCCGTTCGATATCGGATCAAAAGACGAAGATAAGTCAGCATGACCAGGCGAAAGGAACGTATGAAGCCCATGGGATTGATCACGATGCTTTTGCTTCTAGCGTTCGGGGTCAAGGCGGCGGAACCGCTGCCGACACTGGAGCAAGCGCTCGCTTCGAAACTCGACCTTTGGGGTGAGGCCGCCATGCGCCAGGCCAACGGCCCAAGCTACGAATTCTTCGAAAAGCTCCTGCCCCCGCCTCGCTACGTCAACGCCGACTTCAAGTGTTACCCGATTGTGCTCAGCGCTCCCAACAGCAGAGTCAAAGCCCGTCTCATCTCGGATGGCAGCGGGATCAATCTGCGCGGCGGCGCTCGCAGTTGGACCGACATCGGCACGCCTGTAGTTTTTCGTGTTGGACCGGATGAATTCACGTTCGGCGCAATTGCGGACCGCCTCAGCGAGCCCACTCTAGTCGAAGGCTACCTGCCAATCACCGAGATTCGTTACCTCCACAACTCGCCCATGCAATCCGAAGGCATGGTGCCCATCGACCAAAAGCCGATCGAACGAACGCCCGAAATCTATCGTCTCGAAGCGTTCGCCAGCACTGATCCGCAATGGGCGGACAACTGCGTCATATTCGTCAAGTTCTCGCTCGCTCAGGGCACCAATGGCTTCATCACCGCGCAGATCGACGCAAAATCCCCCGTGAAATTTGCCGAGGACAAACTTACCGACGCTCAGGGACAAATCCTCGCGTCCGCGGATAAAAGCTGGCGCTGGGAACGCCAGGGGCTTCGCGCCCGTCTCAATTCGAACAATTCCGCCGTGCTGGCCGTGTCTACAAAACCGTTGCCTGCTGCCACGCAACTGACTGTCACCGCCGCCGAGTACACACGGCAACGCGACGCTTGCGCGGCCACCTGGAAAAATATCCTCGCGCAGGGCATGAACGTCGAAACCCCCGAGCCTTACGTCAACAACGCCTGGCGCCACTTGATCTGCCAGAACTTCCAGTTGATCAATGGCGACCGCATGCACTACAGCGCCGGCAACCAGTACAACCAGCTTTACGAAGCCGAAGGCAGCGACGCCGCGCTTGCTTTCATGGTTTGGGGTTACCAGCGCGACATGCGCCGGCTCATGGTCCCGCTGTTTGATTTCACCCGCAAAGGCCTCGAATTCCATCAAGCCGGCTTCAAACTCCTCAACCTTTGCCAATATTACTGGCACACACGCGACGCCGCCGCTGTCGAGGAATTGCGGCCGCGCTGGGAAAAGGAAGCCCGCCGCCTCGCTGATAATCGCACTGGCGAACACGGCCTGTTCCCGAAGGAGCAATATTGCGGCGACATCCACACTCCCGTGCAGAGCATCAACGTGAACACAAAGGCCTGGCGCGCTCTTCGTGATCTGAGCACCGTTCTTCGCGCGGTCGGCGAGCAGGCGCAAGCCGATCGCTACGCGAACGTCGCTAGAGAATTTCGCCAAACGGTTCTGGCTGCGATCGAAAAAAGTGCGCGCCGTGAAATCACTCCGCCCTTCGTGCCGGTTGCTCTCTACGACAACGAGCCCATTCACGACCCAATCTGCGAAGTCCGCATCGGCAGTTACTGGAACATCATCATCGGTTACACCATCGCCAGCGGCATTTTCCCGGTCGGCAGCGAGCAGGAGAACTGGATTCCCCGATACCTCGAACAACACGGTGGCCTTTGCATGGGCATGCTCCGCGCCGGCGGCAGCCAATTCAATTTTTGGACCGGACGCGACCGCATCAATCCCCTCTACGGCACCCGCTACACGCTGGACACGCTCCGCCGCGATGATCCCGAACGCGCTCTCGTGAGTCTCTACGGCATGCTCGCCCAGGGCTTCACCCGCAACACCTTCATTTGCGGCGAAGGCTGTTCGCTCCCGCCGATGGACGAGCGCGGCCGCATCTCCTATTGCCCTCCCAACAGCGCCGCTAACGCCCACTTCCTCTCCATGCTCCGCTACACCCTCGTGCAGGATTGGGACCTCGACGACGACGGCCAGCCCGAAACGCTCCGTCTGCTCTTCGCCACGCCGAAGCGCTGGCTCAACGACGGCCAAACCATCAAAGTCGAACGCGCACCCACTGCCTTCGGTGAAGTCTCCATGAAAATTCAATCGCGCTTGAGCCAGGGCGAAGTGATCGCCGAAATTGATACGCCTCAACGCCAGACACCGAAACAAACCCTTCTCCGCATCCGTTTACCCGAAGGCTGGCGCATTGCCACCGCTCAAACCGGTGCTAAAAAACTCAATGCCGACGCCAACGGCACAATGGACATCTCCGATTTGCGCGGCCACTCCAACATCCACTTCCGCGTCGAGAAACTTTGAAGGTCGCGGTGTCCCCGCCACGCCGTGTCACATTTCGCATTACTTTTGATTGCGGCATCAGCACTCATTCGCTACAACATCCAATCTCCGGCCGGGGACCGGACAGAATACCGAACGACGATTTATCATGGCCTACAGAGACATTAAGCCGCCCGCTGGCGAAAAAATTTCGATCACTCAAGGCAAACTTCAGGTTCCGGACAATCCGATCCTTCCGTTCATCCGCGGCGACGGCACCGGCCCCGACATCTGGGCTGCCAGCCAGCGCGTCTTCGACAACGCCGTGCAAAAAGCTTACGGCGGCAAGCGCCGCATTGCCTGGTTCGAAGTGTTCGCCGGCGAGTCTGCCAATAAGCGGTTCGATAATTGGCTCCCCGACGACACCGTCGAAGCCTTCAAGGAATATCTCGTCGGCATCAAAGGCCCGCTGACTACACCCGTCGGCGGCGGCATCCGCTCCCTCAACGTCGCCTTGCGT
>Ga0193697_1000171_pt1 | contig 25447 bp, 20 predicted proteins | sample L3m2metaG_FD_145073 | JGI IMG/M metagenome (GOLD analysis project Ga0193697, IMG submission 145073) | Soil microbial communities from a riparian zone of the East river system, Colorado, United States - L3m2 | ecosystem: Environmental > Terrestrial > Soil > Riparian zone | place: USA: East River...
CCGGGGGGTGGGGGGGGGGGGGGGGGGGGGGCGGGGGGGGGGGGGGGGGCGGCTGTGGGGGTGGAGGAGGGCGTCGCGGCGCTGGCGCGGGCGCCTGCGCGGCCGGCATGTCATCCGGCATGATGAGCGGCAAATCCACCTGCGGCATCGCGTCTTCGGTCAGCTCGAGCGGCGGCGGCGGCGGTGTCTCGGGTTCGGGCGTGTCGAGCTTGAACATCCCGGAGCCCTCGTACTGCGTGCGCGCCAATCCAATGACATCCACCTGTTCGATCTGCTGCGAGTTCAGCTCGACGTCCTCCTGGACCTCCAGTCCTTCAGCCTTGGCCGCCGCGTGGGCGGAGGCGTTGAAATCGAGGCCGCCCTCGAACGTCTCGACGTCGGGCGACCGATTCGTCGCCGCCTCGAGTGGTGCGACCGCCTCGGGCGTCTCGTGCTCGACCACGAAGTCGGGCTTCGCCAACGGCGCCGTTGCGGCCTCCGCGATCGCGACGGGCTTCGCAGACGCGGCCTTCGTCTTCGCGCGCGCCAGGGCCTCGGCGGCGTCGCCATTCATGGGGTCGGCGTTGAGCAGCCGCCCCAACCAATCCACGGCCTCGTCAAATCGATTGTTGCGCTCGGCGATTTCGCCCAAGATCTTAAGGGCGATGATGTTTTCGGGATCGAGCGCCAGGACCTTTTGGAACCCTTCTTTGGCCCCAGTGTCGTTCTTCATATCGATCAAACAGCGCCCATAGACGATGTGGGCGCTGATGTAGTCGGGGTGAAGGGCAAGCCCGCTTTGGCACAGGGTGATAGCGCTATCTAGTTCTCCCGCTTTACGATAGGCGTCGGCCAGGGGCGCAAAATTGCGTCCCTTCGGGTTCTCGGCGAAGCGGCGCTCCAGTTTCTCGATTTCGCTGGTGTAGGCCACGGCCTAAGTCTATGTGGGGATTGGACGAAGATAGTGTCCGGCCGGCGTCGCTGTCAAATCCCGCGGCAGTCCGTCGCTTGAGTTTGTTCGTTGTAGTTTCTAGACTTATGCCCCTTCCCACCTCTGAGCGGAGCTAAAAAGGCCCAATGCTACGCGCGATGCGCTCGAACGCCAAGTACGTCTTCTTCATCCTCGCCGGCTCGTTCGTGCTGTGGCTGGCGATCGGCCAGGTGATGCAGATCCTGGAGCCGAGCGGCAACGTCGTGCTCAAGGTGAACGGCCGTGAGGTGGCGGTCACGCTGTATCAGCAACGCCTGCAATCGGCGCAGGAACTGTATCGCCAGCAGACGGGGACGACGTCGCTGACGCGGGAGGACGAACAGCAAATTCAGGATCAGGTCGTCAACCAGCTGATTCAGGAGATCCTGCTGCAGCAGGAGTACGGTCGGCTCGGCATCCGGGTGAGCGACGAGGAGATCATCGACGCCGCGCGCACGTCTCCGCCGCCCGAGGTGACGAACGACCCCCAGTTCAAGACCGACGGTCAGTTCGACATCCGCAAGTGGCAGCAGTTCCTGCAGTCGGGAGCCGACCGCACGACGCTCGCGCAGATCGAGGCGATTTACCGCGACCGCATTCCGCAGATCAAGCTGGCGCAGTACATCACCTCCGACGTCTACATCTCCGACGCCAAGTTGTGGCGGATGTACAAGGACGCGCACGACTCGGTGAGCGTCGCCGTGCTCCCCGTTTGGCCCTACCTCATCACCGACTCGATTGCGGTGAGCGACGCCGAGTTGCAGAACTACCTCGACAAGCACCCGGACGACTTCAAGCGGCCCGCGATGGCGTTCGTCCAGTTCATCGCGGTGCCGCGGATGCCGACGGCGGCCGACACGGCCGCGGCTCGCGCCCGCGTCGCCAAGGTCCGCGCCGAGCTCGCGCGCGGAGTGAAGTTCGAGGACGTGGCGCGGCGCGAGTCGGCCGACACGGTGAGCGGCAAACAGGGTGGGGATTTGGGCTGGGTGAAGCGCGACGAGCCGGCGTTCGACCCCGAGTTCATGGCCGGCCTGAAAGGTCTCGCGCCGGGGCGCGTCTCAGCGCCCGTGCTGAGCCAGTTCGGCTATCACCTCATCCGCGTGGACGCCGTCAAGGGCGATTCGCTCAAGGTGCGCCACATTCTCGTGCCGGTCGATCTGCAACCCGACCACTTGGACGCGGTCGAGGCGCGCGTGGACAGCGTCGAGCGGTTGGCCGGGGACCAGGCGAACGGCGCGCTGCTCGACAGCGCGGCGCGCCGCTTCACCCTCCCGGTGGCGCCCGTGTATCGCATCGTGGACGGCGAGCGCCTCACGCTCGGCCGTTACGTGATTCCGGATGTGGGCGTGTGGGCGTTCCAGGCGCATGTCGGGGAGACGAGTCCGGTCGTGGAGGCGAAGCCGGCGTTCTACGTGTTCCGGCTCGACTCGCTCGTCCCGGAGGGCGTCCCGCCGCTCCGCGAGGTGCGCGAGCAGGTGCTGCGGATCGTCAAGCTCGAGAAGCAGAAGGAGATCGCGAAGCATCGCGCGGACTCGCTCGCGGCGGCCTTGCGCGGCACACCCAACCTGCCGGCGATCGGGACCGCGCGCGCCCTCCCGGTGCAACGGTTCGGTCCGTTCACGCGGCTCAAGCCGCCCAGCTATCTCGCGAGCGAGCCGCTGGCGGTCGGGGTGTCGTTCGGCCTACGCGTCGGGGAGCGGAGCGGAGTGGTCGTGGGACTGCGCGGTGACTTCATCGTCGAGTCGCTGGGCCGCCAGATGGCCGATTCGTCGGCGTGGGTGAAGCAGAAGGACGCGCAACGGGCCCAGCTTCTCAACGCCGTGCGCCAGGCGCGGATTCAGCAGTACGTGGACGGCCTGCGCGCCCGCGCGAAGATCGTGGACCGGCGCAAAGAGATCTTCCGCACGCAAGCGTCGGCCGACGCCGCGGCGAGCTAGCCGCTACTCCACCAGGCGCTTCGGCTTCGCGTCGCGCGGCGGCTCGTCGTTGGGGAGCCGCTGGATCGAGTCCTCCGCGTCGGAGAGGGCGCGCTTGAACTCGCGCAGCCCCTTCCCGACCGCGCGGCCGGCATCAGGCAGCCGATTGGCGCCGAACACCAGCAACACGATCAGCAGCAGGATGACGATCTCACCCCCACCCAGATTCCCGAGGCCCATCGTCGAGCGCCTCTAGTGACTCAGCCGCTTCGGCCCGGCGTTCTGGGCCGGCGGGAGAGGAGCAGCGTCGGACGATGCCGGGGGTTCCACGGCGTCATCGGACTTGAGGCCCCGCTTGAATTCCTTGATGCCTTTCCCGATCGACGCGCCGATCTCCGGAATGCGCTTGGCCCCGAAGAAGAGCACGAGGATCAGGAGCAGGATGGCGATTTCGGTGAAGCCCAGATTTGGCATAAGACCTCGTCTTAGAAGAGCGACCGAGCGACGAAATACGCGATGGCAACACCCACTACCGCGAGCAGCGACACGTCAAGCCCGATCGGCCCCAGGGTGATCGACACGACCAGCAGGTCCATATGCACCGGCCCGAAGGTCGGGGTCACGGACCACGTGAATATCTCCTTCGCAGGTCCCGGCGGCAAAAAGCGCAGCAGGAATGCGTGTACCAGTCCGCCGAGCACGAACCCGACGGCGAGCACGCCGAAATAGAACAGGGGACGGCGCGGACCGTGTGCCATCAGCTGCGCCGTTCCACCGCGTACGCGATGCTGCCTTGGAGCGCGTCGCGCGCCGCCGACGGCGGCAACCCGTCGAGCTCCGCCTCCGCCTGCTGGGCGAGGTCGAGCGCCCGTTGCCGCGCCATGTCGAGCCCGCCCACCCCTTCCACCATCCGCATCACTTCCGCGACCAGCTCATCGGACGGCTCCGCCGTCTCCATCAGGCGGCCGATGACGCGGCGCTCCGCCGGTCCGACGCGGGCCAGCGCGGCGATCAGCGGCAGCGTCACCTTGTGCTCGCGCAGGTCGAGTCCCGAGGGCTTCCCCGTGACGGCCTCCGGCTGCGTGTAGTCGAGCAGGTCGTCGGTGATCTGAAACGCCATGCCCAGCAACATGCCGAACCGCGCCAACGCTTGCCGATACGCCGGGGCCGCCGTCAGCGCGCCGACCTCACAGGCCCCGGACAGCAGCGACGCCGTCTTGGCCCGGATCAGCTGATCGTAGTCCGCCTCGCCGTAGGCCAGTTTGTCGTGCGCCTCGAGCTGGCGCATCTCGCCCACCGTCATCTCGTTGGTCACGCGCGCCAGCACGCGCAGGGGGGTGGGATCGTCGAGTCGCACCAGCTCGATGATCGCGCGGGAGTAGAGGTAGTCGCCCATGATCACGGCGATTTGATGGGAGAACAGCGCGTTGATCGTCGGGAGTCCCCGCCGCAACGCCGAATGATCCACCGAATCGTCGTGGACGAGCGTGGCCAGGTGAATGAGCTCGACGACCGCGGCGAGGGTCACGGCGCGGGCGTCGTTCCCGCCCGCGGCGCGGTGGCTCAGCAGCAGCAGCGTGGGGCGAAACAGCTTCCCCTTCATGCGGAGGAGGTGCTCGTTCACTTCACTGATGATCGGAAAGTCGGCAGCGATGATGCGCCGCAGCTCGTCCACCACCTGCTCGAGCTCCGCGGCGACCGGGAGCTGGACGTCGCGCAGCGCGACCCGGGGGAGTGCGACCTGTTGGCTCACGTCACCGTGCCTTGGCCAGGGCCTTGGCCCGCTGTTCCACATCGAGGAAGCGGATGTCCACCGCGAACACGCGACCGTACAAGTCGCGGGCATCGGCCTTCTTGCCCTGCTCCTCGAGCGCCCTCCCCAGCCAATACAGGATGCCCAGCCGCTCCTGGTCGCCGGAGGCCGGCAGCTCCAGGCCACGCCGCAGGATCGACTCCGCGACGCCGTACGCCGCCTTCTCGAAGAAGCACACGCCCAGCATCTCCGAGGTCCGCAGTTTGCCGTCCGGCGCCCGCAGCGCCTTCTGCAGCTCGGCGATGGCCTCGTCGAGCAGGCCCATTTCCTTGAAGGCGACGCCCAGGTCGTAGTGCGACTGGAAATCGGTCTCGTCGATGTTTTCGTCGATCCCCTGCTTGAAGCGCGCCAGCATGTCGTGGAAGTCCTGCTCTTCGTCGCCGGTCGGCTCCTCGTCCGCCACCGTCATGCGGCTGTCCTTGGCGGGCGCGTCGTCTTCGAGCATCATCGAGCTGAGGTCGACGAAATCGCCGTCCAAGCCAGCCTCGTCCCGCACCTTCATCTTGGCGTCTTTCGCCTTGACCTTGCCCTCGGGCTTGGTGGGCGGGGCCGCCGGGGCGAGCATCGCGAGTGCCGCCTTGGCGCGCTGGTTCCCGGGGTCGTGCTCCGCCACGCGCTCGTACACCGCCCGAGCCTTCTCCGGCAGATCCGTGCGCAACAGTGTGTCGGCCAGCTCGACGTAGGCGTCGATCAGCTTCGACTTGTCTCCGACCTTGAACGAGAACTCCACGACCTTCTGGCGGTGCCGCACGCTGTTCGGGTCGAGGCGCAGAATCTCTTCGACCAACGTTTGCGCCTGCTCCAGGTTCCCCGCGTTCTCCCACCCCGCCGTCGCGAGGTCGAGCTCCTCGATCCCGCGATCGCGCTGGCCTCCCTCGATCAGCGCCTCACCGAGCGCCTGGTGCGCCTCGGGGTCGTCGGGATTATCCGCGACACGCGACTCGAGCTCGTCGATCCCCGCCGCGGCCGGCGTCTCCTCGATGCCGGAGAAGACGAGCGACCCCGCCTGATCACTTTGGTTGATGATGCCGTCGATGCCGAGGTTGATGAACCCCGACTTGCGGCCGCCGAGCGAGATCGACGTGTCTTCTTCGGTCTGCAGGAACGACCCGTGCGCCCGGCTCTCTTCGATCAGGGGCCGGTCGTCGATGTCGTGGCTGGCGTCGGTCGTCGCCGTCTCGAAATCCGGCTCGAGCTCGAGGGGCGGCACCTCCACCACCGTCTTGCGTTTGCCGGGTGGCTGCGGCGCCGCCGTCGGCGCCGACGGCCGCTTGGGCACGACGGGCTTCACCTTGGCGGGCTCGGGCGGCTTGGCCGCGGGCATCTTGAGCGGCGCGAGCTTCGGCGGCGCCTTGGGCGGTTGCGCTTTGGGCGGCTGAACCTTGGGTGGCGGCGGGGCGCGCGGCGGCTCCGGCTCGAGGTCCACGTCGCCCTCGAGCACCAGCTCCGCGTCTTCGAGTCCGTCCGGCTCCGCTTCGTCGGCTTCCTGCGAGACCGTGGGCTCGAGCTCGCTCATCGGCTCCAGCTCCAGATCGGCCGGATTCAGCTCTTCCCGGATCGACGGTGTCCGCGGCGAGCTGGCGCGCACCTGTCCGAAGTCCGAGCTCGTCGTCTCGAGCCCCTCGAGCAGGCCGCCCGACTCGACTGTTTCTGTTTCGTCCTCGACGAGGTTCGTCGTCTCGATCTCGATCGAACCCGGGATCTCGAGGTCTGAAATCTCTTCTTCTTCCACGACCGGGGGCGGAGGCGCCGCCTTCGCCGCCGGTTTCGCCACGGGCGGAGGTGGGGCGACGCGGGCGCCGGGCTTCGCCGCGGGAACACCTTTCGCCGGGGAGGGTTCGCCCAGGTCGAGGAAGACGAGACTCGAGGTCTTGCGTTTCCCGGACTTGGAGATGTCCTCGCCGCCGGGGCCTGTCGCCGTGGGGACGTTGATCTTGGCCGCCGACCGCCTCCCCGCCCCGGGGTCGCCACCGTACATCTTGAGGTGCTCGGTCAAGATCTCGCGAAGCCGCTCGCTCTCCGGCGAGATGTCCGTAAACTCCTTCAGCGCCGAAAACGCGCTTTCAATCTTGCCGGCCTTCTGCATCCGCTCGGCGTACTGCACGAAGTTCTGCTGGGCTTCAGTCATGAAGCCCTTCGCCGCATACAGCTTCGCGAGTTTCAAGTACGTCGCCTGCCTCGCCGGTGCATTGCGGAGCACCTTGTTGCACATGGCGATGGCGTTGTTGTGGAATCCGAGCTCGGCGTACTTGTCCACGGCCTGATCGTAGTAGTCCGCCGCCTGGCCCGGGTCCTTCAGCTTGATATAGAGATCGCCGATGCGATTGTAGATCGAGAGATCGGGGTTCGGCTCCCCGTCCGACTCTTGCGTCTTGAGCGCTTCGAGCCAGTACTCGACGGCCTTCTTCGGCTCCTTGGCCTCGAGACCTTTGGCCTTGTCTTTCAGCTGCTCAAGTTTGGACATGGAAGCTCTAAGATACCGGGACGGTGGGAGTGGGACAAGCCGAACCCGCTGTCCAGACGGCGCTTACGACGTTCGCCCCCATCCAGTAAGCCGCTTCCCGCCAGTCTGCCACGGCCGTCAGGACCAGGTCCGCCATGAAGCCGGGGGCGAGCTGACCCCGCTCGCCCGCGAGCCCCAGGGCCGCCGCGGCGTTCACGGTGACCGCCGTCAACGCCTCGGCGTGACGCAGACCCAACTGCGACACGCCGAGCGCCATCACCAGCGGCAAACTCACCGTGGGTGAGGTACCCGGATTGAAATCCGTGGCCAGCGCGACGGCCGCGCCCGCCTCGACCAAGCGGCGCGCGGGCGCCTGACCCTTCTTGCCGAGGAAGACCATCGTCGCGGGGAGGAGCACGGCGACTGTTCCGCTCGCGGCCAGTGCCCGGATGCCGGCGTCTGAAACGCTGGCCAGGTGGTCGGCGGATAGCGCGCCCAACTCCGCCGCCAACTCCGCCCCGCCCGACCCCTCCAGCTCGTCGGCGTGCAGTTTGAGCGCGAGCCCATGACGCTGGGCCGCCGTGAGGATCGCCCGGGCTTCGGCCGGCGTGAAGACTCCGGGCTCGCAGAACACGTCACAGCACCGCGCCAACCCGTTCTTGGCCACCGCGGGGATCATCTCGTCACACAAGAGGCGCACGTATGCCGCGCGATCGCCGCGATACTCCGGCGGGACTTCGTGCGCGCCGAGGAACGTCGGGATGAGCGTCGCGGGCTGGGCATCCGCCAGGCGCTTGATCACGCGCAACTGTTTCAGCTCGGCCTCGAGCTCGAGCCCGTACCCGGACTTCACCTCGATCGTGGTCGTCCCATGGGCAAGCAACGTGGCGAGGCGCGCGCGGGTGAGGACCTCGAGCTCCGCTTCGGAGCGCGCGCGCACGTCGCGGACCGACTGCAGAATGCCACCGCCGGCGGCGGCGATTGCCTGGTAGTCCTCGCCCAGCGCGCGACGTTGGTGGTCGTCGAGTCGCGCGGCGCCGAACACGCCGTGGGTGTGACAGTCGATGAACCCCGGGAGCATGACGCCCGAGACTTCCGTCACGCGATCGGCCTTTGGCGCCTCGGCGCGCGGGCCCACCCAGGCGATGCGCTTGCCATCGATCAAGACGGCCGCATCGCGCAGCACTTCCACGTCGGCCATCTCCGCCCGGCGGCGGGCGCGCGCGGGGCCGCGGCAGGTCACGACCTGACGCGCGCCGACGAGGAGCGTCTTCAGTCGGGCGTTCCTCGCTCGTGCATCGGCAACCGGATGCCGTGGCGCCGGGCGGCGTCGAGCGCTGCGGGGTACCCCGCGTCGGCGTGCCGCGCCACGCCGATCCCGGGATCGTTCGTCAGGACGCGCTCCAGGCGGCGCGCCGCGGCCTCCGTGCCGTCGGCGACGATCACCTGCCCCGCGTGCAACGAATTGCCGATCCCGACACCGCCCCCGTGATGGAACGACACCCACGAAGCGCCCGACGCTGTGTTGAGCAGCGCATTCAGGATCGCCCAGTCGGCGATCGCGTCCGAGCCGTCGCGCATCGCTTCCGTTTCCCGGAACGGAGAGGCGACAGAGCCTGTGTCGAGATGATCGCGCCCGATGACGATCGGCGCCGTCACCTCACCGCGTTTGACCAGATCGTTCAGTGCCAGCCCGAACCGCGCCCGCTCGCCCTGCCCCAGCCAGCAGATGCGCGCGGGGAGGCCCTGAAACGCCACGCGTTCCTGCGCGAGCGTGATCCAGCGCTTGAGGTGGGCGTCCTCCGGGAAGAGCTCCAGCACGAGCCGGTCGGTGCGGTGCAGGTCGGCCGCGTCCCCCGACAGCGCGACCCAGCGAAACGGGCCCTTCCCTTCGCAGAAGAGCGGCCGGATGTACTCGGGGACGAACCCGGGGATGTCGAACGCGTCCGTGACCCCGCCGTCGCGGGCCTCGGTGCGAATGTTGTTGCCGTAGTCGAACGCGACCGCGCCGCGGTGCTGCAGGTGCAGCATGGCGCGCACGTGCGCCGCGATGCTGTGACGCGCGCGCCGTTGGTACTCGTCGGGTGCGCGACGTCGCTCGGTGGCGGCTTCGTCCAGCGACCAGCCCGCAGGGACGTATCCGTTCAAGGTGTCGTGCGCCGAGGTCTGGTCGGTAAGCACATCGGGCACGAAGCCGCGGCGGACCAGGTCGGGGAACACCTCGGCGCAGTTGCCGACGAGCCCAATCGACAACGCCGCGCCGGTCCGCTTCGCTTCTCCGCACCACGCCAGCGCTTCGTCTATCGACGACGTGGCCCGGTCGAGGTAGCGCGTGTCCAGGCGCCGCTGCACACGGGCCGGATCGACGTCCACCGCGATGCAGATGCCCTCGTTCATGGTCGCCGCGAGGGGCTGGGCGCCTCCCATCCCTCCTAACCCACCCGTAAGGAGGATCCGACCACGAAGGGATCCCTGAAAATGCCGCGCAGCGACGGCCGCCAGCGTTTCATACGTGCCCTGCAGGATGCCCTGCGTCCCGATGTAGATCCACGAGCCCGCCGTCATCTGGCCGTACATGATCAGGCCGCGGCGCTCCAAGTCGCGGAACACATCCCAGGTCGCGAAGCGGCCGACGAGGTTGGCATTGGCAATGAGCACGCGCGGCGCGTCGGCATGCGTGCGGAACACGCCGACCGGCTTCCCGGACTGGACCAGCAGCGTTTCGTCGTCGCCCAGCGTTTGCAGGGTTCGGCAGATCGCGTGGTAGGAGGGCCAGTCGCGCGCGGCTTTTCCGGTCCCGCCGTACACGACCAGATCATCGGGCCGCTCGGCGACGTCGGGATCGAGGTTGTTCATCAACATCCGCAAGGCCGCTTCCTGGATCCAGCCCTTGCAGGACTTGGTCGTGCCGCGGGCGGCTCGAATCACGCGGCCTCCGGCTCGAACTTCCCCTCGCGAATGCCCGTGGCGATGCGTTCGATGTCCGCCGTCAGCGGTCGGTCGGTCGTGAGCGCCGCGGCCTCCCGCCGCACGGCCGCATGCAAGCGCGCGACGCCGCGCGCCGGCGTGAGCGGCAGGAGATACTCGAGACCCTGCGCGCCCGCGAGGAGCTCGATCGCCACGATCCGCTCGGCGTTGGCGAGTATGCGCCCCGCTTTCCAGGCGGCCGTCATGCCCATCGGCACGACGTCCTCCTGGTTCCCCTCCGTGGGAATCGACTGGACGCTCGCCGGGGTTGCCAGCACGCGGCAGTCGGCGACGAGGGCCGCCGCGGCGATCTGCGGTGTCATGAACCCCGATTCGAGGCCGGGGTCGCGGGCGAGGAACGCGGGCAGGCCCGACGAGAGATCGGGATTGACGACGCGCTCGAGGCGCCGCTCGGCGATCCCGGCGAGCGTCGTCAGGACGATGGCGATGACGTCGAGCGCCAGCGCGATGGGCTGGCCGTGGAAGTTGCCTCCCGAGACCACGTCGTCGCCGAACACCAGGGGATTGTCGGTGGCGGCGTTGAGCTCCGTCGTGACGAGCCGCTCAGCGAACGCCAGACCCTCGCCGACGGCGCCCAGCACCTGCGGCGTGCAGCGGATCGAATACGCGTCCTGCACTCTGGGGTCGTCTTCCCGGTGTGATTCGCGGATGGCGCTGTCGGTGAGTAGGCCACGTAGCAGCGCGGCGGAGCGCTGCTGCCATTCGTGCGGACGCGCATCGTGAATGCGCGCCTCGAACGGGTCCGGTGATCCCCGCACGGCCTCGAGGCTCATCGCGGCGGCGCCGTGCGCTGCGCGCCACAACGTCCAGGCGTCGTGCACAAGCAGCGCCGCGATTCCCGTTTGCGCCTGCGTGCCGTTGACGAAGGCCAACCCTTCTTTGGCCTCGAGCGTGATGGGCCGCGGCACTTTCACGTCGCCCTCGCCGATCATCGCGAGCGCCAGATGCGCCAGCGGGGCGAGGTCTCCCGACGCGCCCACGCTGCCCTGCGACGGCACCGTCGGGTGGATCTTGCTGTTGAGCATTTCGACGATCAGCTCGGGCAGCGCCGGCCGCACGCCGCTCGTCCCACGAACGAGCACATTGGCGCGCAGCAGCATCATGGCGCGCACGGCCTCCGCGGGCAGCGGGTCGCCGACGCCTGACGCGTGACTGCGGATGAGATTGAGCTGCAGCTGGCGCGCCTGGTCGGGCGGGATGCGCACGTGCGCGAGTTTCCCGAAACCTGTATTGACGCCGTAAATGGTTTGGCCACTGTCGATCGCGGCTTCGACGGCGCGGCGAGAAGCGACGACGCCTTTTAGGGCCTTGGGGTCGAGAGAAACGGGGGCGCCACCGCGCGCGACGGCGACGACGTCGGCAATGGAGAGGAAATGGCCGTCGAGTGTGATGGTTCCAAGCATGGAGGTACAAGGTAGACGCCTAGACGCCAAGACGCCAAGTGGTTGCCAGCTTCCAGCTTGCAGCTGACAACCACTTGGCGTCCAGGCAACTTGGCGTCTGGTCTGGCTACTCCGAACCTCTCACCTGGAAGCCCGTCGAGAGCGAGGTACTCAGCCCGCCACGCCGGATCAGTTCCGGGTTCCCAATATCCGTCTGGAAGCTCCAGTCGAAGATCAGATAATCCCGCCCCACATGGGTGACTCGAAGCGCCCCGTAGCGCAGCGTCGTGCCTTCGGCGATCTCGAAGACGTACGCATAGCCGGGCACCGCCTGAATCATGTTGCTCGAGTAACCAGTCGCCGGCGCGAAGTCGATGTCGGTCAGGTCGGCCACGGGGGTGTTGGCGTACAGCCGCATCCGCGTCCCCGAGAACTCGGGCTGAATCCACAGCGTGGAGTCGGTCGGGTCGCGGTAGATCCAGAAGTCGATGTCGGTGCGGTTGCCGTTGACGACGAGCCCGAGCTCCGATGTCTGGATAGTGCCGTTGCTGTTCAAGTCCTGCCAGAACCGGAACCCGGAGGAGGCCTGGTTTGCATCGAAGGCGTAGACGAGCGTGTTGCGTGCGTCAGGGCGCGGCGTGTCCTGGCGCAGCGGCGACCACAGGCTCTCGTACCCCTCGGTGCTGACCGCCGACACGCCGAAGCAGCGCGGCGAGCCGTTGGGCAGCGCGCTCGCCAGGAACTCGGGCGCGATGGTCGTGCCCTCGAGCGACCACGTCGCACCGCACAGGCCGGTGTCCAGGTCGTAGGAGCTGCTGTAGATGCGGTACCACTTGAAGCGCGTCGGATTCGCCGAGTAGGCGTTGTCGGCCCACTCGAGATGGATCGCGCCGTTCAGGGAGATGGAGAACAAGGACGACGGCCGCTCGAGCTGCAGCCGCTCGTCCACCGTGATCACGTTGCTGCCGTCGCTCTCGTCGCCGTTGTCGTTGACGGCCGTGACGAAATACTCCAGGTGTGGCACGCCGTTGTCGTGGAAGGTGTTGGACGTCGTTTCGCCGCGCAGCACGAACGAGCCGCTACTCGATCCCCGCGAGTAGACACGGTAGCTCGCGAGGTCGCCGTCCGTGACGTCATCCCACACGAGCAGAATGCCGAGGGGCTGATTCGGGTCGCCGCTGGGTTCGAGCTCGTAGGTGAGATTGCCGGGTGTGGATGGAACGGATGTGAACAGCGTCTCCTGGCAGGCGGCGGCCGCCAAGGCCAGGAGCAGCGCGGAGTATCGCAGGGCACGACGCATAGAATGCCTCGAATGGGTTCTGCCCTGGACCTAGCAGGAGGCGTGCCGACGGCTAACTCGTGAAGTCACGGCTAGTTGCAGATCCTGCAGAGTTTCAAGTGTCACTGCGAGAGGACAGTCGCAAGAGAAGTTGCGCAGACGCCAAGTACTTCAGGGTCGCGCGAACGTGTGCTGATCGTAGTCGAACTTGATGTCCGACTGGTCGATCAAGGCGATGTTGAAGCTGAAGGCGAAGTTGCCGTTCGCGCTCTTCGAGAACACGAAGCTCGCGCGCCAGCGGTGCAGATCGCGCTCGAAACTGAGGAAGTGATCGGCGAACTGTTGGGTGCCGAAGTCGTATGCGCTGTGCCAGTTCGCCGTCCAATTCGCCGTTGGGCTGAAGCTCATCGAGAACGTCACCATCTGCCGGCCGGCGGGGTGCCCCACGATGGCCGTGTCGGCGCGGGTGTGGTTGCTCGAGTAGTTCACCTGCAACGAAAACGCCCGGTTGCCGGAGCCGAAGCCGCGTCCTTGCTGCCGGAACGGGTCATTGCGGCCGCTCACGCCCGGGGGACCGAGCCCCGGGCCCGCCGCGCGTGCCGTGTCGGGACCTGACCCGGGACGGGGCGCCCGGGCGGCGAAGCCGAGCAATCCGACAATCCCGCGGATTGTGGCAGGTGTGAACGTGAATCCCGTCGAAACACTGGTCAGAAACGGATCGAACCTGGCGCTGTCCGTTCCCACCCGCCCCCGCCACAGGTCGTGCGTGATCGAGAGCTGGAATGGCAGCAGGTCGGACGAGATCGTGTTGCTGAGCGACGAGGTCTGCCAGCCGGTGTGCCCCGGAATCTTGGCCTGCTCGAAATTGTAGCTGATCGAGCTCGTGTTGATGGCGAGCAATTTGATCTTGCGCGGTTCGGACGTCGTGTCGCCCGGCGGCGGCTTGAGCTTCGCATCGAAACTCTGCGAGAGGCCGAGGCTGATCGTCTGTTGCGGGTCGCTGCGCGCGTTCACCGTCGTGTCGGCCGGGTCGAGCGCGTGCCGATACGCCGAGTCCACTTTGGAGCCCGGGGCGTACTGATAGCCGACAATCGGCGAGATGGAGTGGCGGATCCGTGTCAGAGGCCCGACGCCGGGGAAGAATCCGAAGAACGTCGGGGACATGCTCGCCGTGAACGCGAGTCGCTTCCCCTGCTTCACGAACTCCCCACCCGAGAACTGATTTCGCAGCATGAAGGGACCGGCGCTCGTCGCATTGAGAATCGCGATTCCGGGTTGCAGCTTCCACGTTCCCGAGAAGAGTGACGGCAGATTGATGCTGGTTTGCCAGTCGACTTCCGTGCTGAACGTCTGCGCATAGAGCGCCCGCCGCACGCCGCCCGGTACCGTGGAATCGGGAATCATGAATTCCCGCCGCTTGTTCGATACCTCGTCGCTGATCGTGATGCTGTTCCCCCAGTTCCACCGCCCGATCCGCAGGGGCGTCTGAATGCTGATGTTGGTCGAGCGCTCGTCGGCGAAGAGCTTCAACGTATCGACGGCGCGTTCGCCGCCGGGCGCGCCGGCGACGAGCAAGGAGCCCACGGCGGTGTGGAAGGTCTGCTGGTTGGTGAACGAGAACCCCGGCGACCACGTGATCGTCGTTCCGATGTTCACGGCAGCGGGCGTCAAGTGGACCTGGGGAAAGCTCTGAGTCACCGCGTCGCTCGAGATCTCCTGGCTACGACTGCCGCCGATGCTCAGGCTCCCCCACGAGAACTGCTTGTTGAAGGTCGCCGATGACCCGAGCCGCGCCGTCGCCAGATTCGGATCGAGGCTATTTCGTGATATGATCGCGCCGCTCGTGGCGTAGTCGACGTTCGCGTTGAACTGGGTACGGGAATTGAAGCTCTGGCTGTGCTGCCAGCCGATGCGGCTGGAGTGGAAGCTCCGGTCCAGCTCCGAGGTCCGGGAATACGACAGATGTCCGCGCACGAAGCGATTGAGCCAGTTGTACTGCGTCTCGGCCGAGAACGACAGACTGCGGCTCGCAAACCAGTCCGCCGAGACGCGCAGATCGAGATAGTCATTGATCGCGAAGTAATAGCCGAAGTCCGTGATGTGCCGCTGATACCCGCGGGAGGGCCGGACGAGATCGTTCAAGCCGAATCGCGGGATCAGGATCCCGCTGTGCCGTCCGGACCGGATGTCCTGGAAAATGAATGGCAGCCACATCACCGGTACGTCGCGCACGTAGAGCACGACGGGCCGCGCCACCATCGTGGTCTTGTTGAGCCACTTCACCTGCCCCGCGGCGAAATGGTAGTCGGGGACGGGCTGCTGGTCGGACGTAAAGGTCGCCCGCGCGCCGTAGACACGCGTCGAGCCCGAGTCGACGGCCAGGTTGCCCTTGGTGATCCATTCCGTCCCGCCCTGCTTCGCGGTCGTCACGGCATCGCTCACGGTGCCGCGGCGGATACACGTGTCGTAGCGCATGCCCTTCCCCGCCAGTACGGTCCCCCGATCGAAGAGCACCGGGCTGCCCACGGCGTCGAGCCGGCAGCTCGCCTGGCGGTAGCGGATCGAGTCGGCCTCCAACTGGGTGCTGTCGCGATCGACGAACGCTTCGTGGCGCAGGAAGATGATTTGGCTGTCGCCCTGCACGACGAGCGTTTCAGCCATGAAGTGGGTGATGCGGAATCCCTGGAGCTTGAGGAGCGAATCCATCACGGCGTCGGTCTTGGGGAAGCTGCGGCTCGGGCCGGTGGGAAGACCGAGTTTCTTCGCGGCGGCGCTGTCGACCACGTGGCCTCCCGTGCCGCCTTGGGGGACCGCGCGTCGCGCCGTGTCGGGCGGCGGCGTCCCCTGCGCGTGCAGCGCCCCGACGCCGCCGAGCAGGAAGAGCACGAGCAGGGCCGCCGCCGTCCGCCGCGCGCGGCGCCGGCTCGCGATCCACGCGCACCAGATGCTGACTTCGTAGAGCAGCAGCAACGGCACCAACATCAACATCATTGAGACGGCGTCGGGCGGGGTGAGCAGCGCCGCCAGAAACGCCGCGATGACGATCGCGTACCGCCGCTGCCGGCCCAGGAACTGTGGCGTGACGATCCCGAGCGACGCGAGGATCGTCACGACGAGCGGCAGCTCCGCGACGAGCCCGCATCCCGCGACGAACGGCACCGCCATGCCGAAATAACGATCGATCGTGATCATCGCGGTGAGATCTTCGCGCTGGAAGCCGAGCAGGACTTTCAGGGCCGCGGGGAGCAGCCACTCGTAGCAGGCGATGGCGCCACCCAGAAACAGGATGACCCCGACGAACAGCGCCGGGATGATCAGCCCCCGCTCCCTCTGATAGAGCGCCGGCGACAGGAACGCCCAGATCTGGTAGATGACGACGGGCGAGGCGACGACGCAGCCCAGCGCGAACGACACCTTCAGCGTCAGCATGAACGGCTCGGCGGGACTCGTGAAGACCAGGCGTCCGCCGGGGAGGTACGGTGCGATGGGGCGCTTCAGGATCTCGACGATGTCGATCTTGTCGAGCAGCCACCACCCCACCGCGGTGCCGACGAGGATCGCGACCAGGCTCCACAGGATGCGCCAGCGGAGCTCCTCGAGGTGATCGAGGAACGGCATCTCGCCGCGGGGAGTGGCGTCAGGCACGGGGGACCCGGGGCCGGTTAGGGCCGCAGGCGTTGCTGATTCTGGCGCGCGAGGTCGGCCTCGGGCGAGCGCGCGTAACCGGCGATCACCCGGGCGTAGAACGTCCGAGCTGCCGTCTTGTCACCGCGTTGCTCGGCGAGGAGGCCCAGCTTGTAGAGGGCGGACGGCGCGCGCGGTGAGTTGGGATAGGCCTTCACGACCTGATCGTACACCGCAACGGCCGAATCGGGAGCTTCCTTCTCGAAACTCTCGCCGACGTAGAACAACGCGTCGGCGGCCCGCTCGTGGGTGGGGAAGACACGGAGAAACTCACGGAAACCGAGGCGCGCCGTCGAGACGCTGCCGCGGCGGTACTGCTGCAGCGAGAGGTCGTACATCTGATCGGGACCGGGGCCCGCCGGGTTGCCGGAGGGGCCCACGGGAACGCCGCCGGTCGGCGTCGGATCGGGCTCCCGGTTCCGGGACTCGATCCGGCTGCGCAGCTCACTGAGCCGCTGCTGACCCTGGCCCGTCAATTCGGAGACGGTCACGAGCTGCTGCTGCACCGCCGTCAGCTCGGTTCGCACGTCGCCGCGCAGCTGCACCAGGTACGCCTGCTGCGCGGTGAGCGCCTGCTGAGCGAGGCGGACGGCGGCCAGGATCGAATCCCGTTCCGCCGCCCGCACCGAATCGCTCCTCGCCAGCTCCGCCCGCAGGGACTGCACCTGGAGCTCGACCTTCCGGACGTCCCCTTTCAGGGCGCAGCCGGCGACGAGCCCGAGGGCGGCGACGAGAGAACTACGGCTGACGGAGGTTGTCACCGCCACCGATGATTTCGAACTCATCACGCCGGTTCTGCGACCACGCGCCTTCATCATGGCCATCCACAGCCGGCCGCTCTTCGCCCCACGACTGGGTCTCGATGCGGCTCGCGTCGATGCCGTGGCTCACGAGATACTGCTTGGCGGCCTGGGCGCGGCGGTTGCCGAGCGCCAGGTTGTACTCATCCGAGCCGCGCTCGTCGCAGTGCCCGCCCACGCGGATGCGCAGGTCCGGGTTCGCCTGCAGGATCGCCACCTTCTGATCGAGGATGCCGGCGTCCTCGGGGCGGATGCTCGACTTGTCGTAGTCGAAGTGGATCATCGCGGCGACCGTGCCCCGGATTCCTTCCGCGGCACGGGCTGCGGCGGCGACTGAATCCTCCGCGCGCTGACGCGCGATGCGCTCCGCTTCCTCACGCGCCTGGCGGTCGCGTTCTGCCTGGGCCAGCCGTTCGGCTTCGGCCTGCGCTGCCGCCGCTGAGTCGGCGTTGGCGACCGGCGCTACCTGTTCGACGGGCTTCTTCCCGCCGCAGGCGGCCGCGGAGGCCGCGACGCCGATGCCGAACACGAAGAGCAACGATACCGGTTTCATCTATAGCTCCCATCAGGGGGTGGAAGAAGTAGCCTCCGGAAGCCTTGGAGACCAAGCCGGCAGCCGCGCGCCACTTTGCTGCAGCAGCGGACGAATCCGTCCGGTGTCGAGATCGATGATCCACAACTGGCGGTACCCCGACCGATCCGACACGAACGCGAGGTGACGGCTGTCGGGAGCCCAAGTCGGATCCTCGTTGCGCCCGACCGACGTGAGTTGCCGGACCGTGCGGGTCCGCACGTCCAGCACGAACACCTGCAGCGTACCCGCCACGTCGCGGTGAAACGCGACTGACTGGCCGTCGGGCGACCACTCCGGCGCGTTGGAAGAACCGGTGACGCCGTAGTCGAACGGTGCAAAGAGCTGCTGGTCCGTTCCGTCCGCCGCCATGACGTACACCTGCGGCAGGCCCGGTCGCGTCGACACGAAGGCGATGCGCTGCCCATCGGGACTGAACGTCGGGGACAAGTTGTCTGAAAAGCGTCCCACGGTCAAGCGGCGTAAGCAGCAGTTATCCTTGACGTTAATCGTATACAGATCGGTGCCTTCCTCGGTCGCGCGGCTGAACGCCAGCGTTAGCCCGTCGGGCGAGAAGGCCGGGGTGAAGTCGAGCGCCTTGCCCGTCGTCGCGACAGGTGTGCGCTTCCCGCTCGCCATCTCCTGCAAAAACAACTGCCCGCGCCCCGCCTGGAACTCCATGTACGCGAAACGGCGGCCATCGCGGGCCCACGACGGCGACATCGCCTGCCGGTCGCTCGCCGAGACCAGCTTCATCTCGGCGCCGTCCTGGTCGATCTGATAGACCTTGCCGTCCTTCACGAACAACACGCGGGTGGCCGCGATGCCCCCCGTCCCGAGTGCCGCCTGCACCAACTGGTCGGCGATGCGGTGCGTCGCCTGACGGAAATCGGGTTGCCCGGGCGCGGGGAGCTTGGCGCGGATCGTCCGCCGTACGCCACCCGCCATGATGTCGTGCAACGTGGCGACGAGCGTGTCGCTCGTGACCGTCAAGTCGAGCGCAAAGTCGGCGCCTAGCGCCTGGAAGAGGGGATAGTTGAGGGCAGCCCCCTGCTGCGCGCCCCCGCCCGAAGGGGCCGTCGTAGTGGCGCCCGGCCGCGTGGGCTGACCGCGAGCCGGGGGCGTCCCCGGCCTGGTGGCCGCCGCCGGCGCGCCGAGTCGAATCGAATCGCCGCCCGGCAGCGTGATCACCTCGAAGCGATCGCTGTAGTCCAAATCGCGCGCGATGATCGCGCGTGCCGAGTCGAGCCCGCTCCCCTGACGCGGCAGCAGCACGAACCCCGGCCGCACTCCGGGCCGGTAGATGATCCCGACGCGCACGCCACGGTCGATGGCGGAGGTGTCCTGGGCGGGTAGACGGTTCGCCGGATAGACGGTTAGGAGCAGGGCTACCACAGCGCCTGCCCTAACCGTCCAACCGCCGAACCGCCTAACCGCCAGAATCATTGCCTCTTCCCCGAGAAATAGAACCGCACGAACAGGATGTCGGAGGTCCACCCGTCCGGCAGCGAGCCGAACGCGCGGGTCCGGCCCGCCTCCTCGATGGCGCCCTGCGCCTCCAAATCGAAGGCGTAGTTGCCGAGCGCTGGATGAGCTGCAACCCCGTCACGGAGCCGTCGCGATGCACCAAGAACGAAACCTCCGCTTCGAGCGGTGTACTCTGGTCCGGCCGTTGCCAGCGCCGCAGCACCTGCGTCACGAGATTCTGTAGGTACTCCGGAAACGGGAACGCGATGCCTGCGGTGCTGACGGTGGCGACGTCGTTGCCGGTCGACGGGCGCTCCCCCGGCAAGGGTGTATTCGCTGATGTCGTGCGCGGCGCCGCCTCGCGGCGCGTGGTGTCGCGTGTGGGCGGCGGCGCGGCGCGCGACACGGTGCTGCTGCGTGGCGGTGGTTTCGCCGCGGGAACGGGCGCCGGCCTCTCCTCCGCGGGCCGCTCGAACGCCTCCGGCGCCTTCCGCGTCTCCTGATCCGCTGCGGGGGCCGCCACCAGGTGGACCGCGTACGTCGGTGGCAGCGGCTTCCGGCTCGACGACGCCCCGGTGAGCAGCGCCACCGCCACGCCGTGCACGACGATCGTGCCCACGAGCCCGAGGCTGCGACCGTTCACGGCCCTACGGTCTCCGGCTCCGCCACCAACCCCACGTCCTGGATGCCGGACGCTCGAATGATGGCCAGGACCTGCACCACGCTGCTGTACGCCACACGTCCGTCGGCCCGCAGATACACCCCCGACGGGCGTTTGGTTCGCACGAAGGCGGGGAAGGTCGCGCGGAAATCGTCATACGAGAGGGGCGCCTGATCCATGAAGATGTGCCCCTCGCGGTCGAGCGTGACGATCAAGCCTTCCTTCGGATCGAGCGGTCGGGCCTGCGCGCGCGGCAGCCGCACGTCCACGCCCCCCTGCATGATCGGCGCCGTGATCATGAAGATGATGAGTAGCACGAATGCCACATCGACGAGCGAGGTGACGTTGATGTCGGCGTTGAGCGGCAACTCCCCGTGACCGCGCAGCCCGCCGCCCCCTCCCAGGAGACCGGCCATTAGAGCCGTCCTTCCCGGGCCAGCGTCGCGATGATCTCCTGCGCGAAGCCCTCGAGCTCACCGGCGAACACGCCGAGCCGATTCACGAAGATGTTGTAGGCGATGACGGCGGGCACGGCCACCGCGAGCCCGGCGACCGTCGTGACCAGCGCCTCGGCGACGCCCGGCGCGACGGCGGAAATGTTGCCCGATCCGCCGACCGCGATCCCGATGAACGCGTCCATGACGCCCAGCACCGTGCCGAGGAGCCCCAACAGCGGGCTCACCGAGCCGAACGTCGCGAGCCACGGAATGAATCGCGCGGCGCCGTCCCGCTCGGCGGCGACTTCTTTGGCGAGCACCATGCGCAACGCCTCGAGCTGCGTCATGGTGAGCACCACCGGTGGTGCCGGGGTGGCGCCGCTCGCCCCTCCCCCCGAGGCTTTCATACTCCCGGGGCGCAGCTCCGAGAAGAAATGGATGCCCTCGCGGAGCAGTCGATTATAGGGTGAAGGCGGGAGGCGCATCGCCGCGTGATATGCGTCCTCGAGGCGCGGGGCTTTCTCGAGCTCGGCCGTGAAGCGATCGGCGAGTTGCCGCATGCGCCGGAACTGCCACCACTTGAGGACGATGAAGTACCACGAGACGAGGGAGAACACCGCGAGGACGACGAGGACGAACTGCGTCTCGCGGCTCGACGTGAGCACCAACTGCCACGGCGTAGTGGGGACGGCCCGTCCGACCTGTAGCAGCACGCTTACCTCCACGGAGTCAGGTCCTGTACCCGCGCGGGTGCGCCTGGTGCCAGCGCCACGCGCTTGTGAGAATCTCGTCGAGACTCGAACGACGGGGACGCCACCCGAGCACGGCGGCGGCCCGCTGCGGCGCGGCGACCAAGGCCGGCGGGTCGCCCGCCCGGCGCGGCCGATCGCTCGACGGGATCGGGTGTCCCGTAACGCGCCGCGCCATCTCCACGACCTGCCGGACCGAGCTGCCCTGTCCGGTTCCCAGGTTCAGTGCGATCGCGCCGTTCGGCGGAACGTCGAGGGCGCGCACGTGCGCGTCGGCGAGATCGTCCACGTGAATGTAGTCACGCACCGCGGTGCCATCGGGCGTCGGATAATCGATCCCGAAGATGTCCACGGCGGTGCGTTTCCCCAACGCGACCGCGAGCACGTTGGGAATCAGGTGGCTTTCGGGGTCGTGATCCTCACCGCGCTGCGCGCTCGCTCCGGCGGCGTTGAAGTAGCGCAGACTCACGGATGACAGCTTGTGGCGTGCTGCGTAGTCGCCGAGTACGCGCTCGAATTCGAGCTTGGTCTCGCCGTAGGGGCTCATCGGAGCCATGGGCGCGTCCTCGGGGATGGGCACGGTCCTGGGCACGCCGTACACGGTACACGAGGACGAGAACACGAAGCGTCGGACTCCCATCGCTACCGCCGCGTCCAACAACACACGCGCCGCGGCGACGTTGTTGGCTCGATACTTGTCGGGGTTGGCCACCGACTCCTCGACCAGCGCAAACGCGGCGAGGTGCACGATGGCCTCGATCGGACTCCCCGCGAAGATCTCTTTGAGCGCTGCGGGATCGCCGATCCCCCCACGCACGAACTGCGCGCCCTCCGGGATCGCTTCGCGATGACCGGTGCTCAGATCATCGAGCACGACGACCTGACGGTTCCGGGCGAGGAGCTGCTCGGTGACGATGCTGCCGATGTATCCGGCCCCACCGGTGACGAGCACCCGAGTCGTCATAGGCCGAATAGCCGCCGCAGCGCCTCGAGCAGGCCGTAGCCGCGGCCCTCTTCGGCGGCGGCCTTCAGCGCCACGGTGGGCTGGTGCAGGAACTTGTTCATGAGCGCCTGGCTGAGCTGCTCCACGCGGGCGCGATCCTCAGGAGGGAGGTGGCCGAGGTGGCGCAGCGCGCGCTCGACCTCCGCCGCGCGGAGCGCTTCCATGCGGCTGCGGAATTCCTTGATCACGGGCACGACACCGAGCCCGCCGTACCACGCCCAGAAGAGGTCGGTCTCCTCCTCCACGATACGTTCCGCGGCCGGCACCTCCTCGTGGCGACGCGCGGTGGCCTGGGCGGCGACGGTCTGGAGGTCGTCGATGTCGTAGAGGAAAACGTTCTCGAGCTGGGCCACCGCCGGATCGACGTCGCGCGGCACCGCGAGATCGAGGATGCAGAGGGGCCGGCCCCGGCGTCCCCGAATCACGGCCCCTACGCGTTCCCAGGTCACGACGGCGTGGGGGGCGGCAGTCGAGCAGAGGGCGATGTCGGTCGTGCCGAAGTGGGGCCACGCCTCGTCCAACGTGAGGGCGCGGGCGCCGAGCCGCTCCGCGATGGCACGAGCGCGCTCATGGGTGCGGTTCGCCACCAGGGTCACTTGCACGCCCTCGGCGGTGAGGCACGTCGCGGCCAGCTCCGCCATGTCCCCCGCCCCGAGGATCAGGGCCGCGCGTCCCGCCAAGTCTCCGAAGATCTTGCCGGCGACCGCAACGGCGGCGGAGGCCGCCGACGCCGTTCCGGCGCCGAGGGCGGTCTCCGTGCGGATGCGCGCGCCGACGTGCAGCGCCGTCTGGAACAGGCGATGCAACACGGGACCCGCCTGCGCGCGCGATGCTTCCCACGCCTCACGCACCTGCCCCTGGATCTGCGATTCGCCCAGAATCATCGAGTCGAGCCCGGACGACACGCGATACAAGTGGCGCACGGCGTCGCGGTCGCGGGCGATGTACCCGTACTCGCGCGCGGCCGCCCCGCTGTCCAAGCGCTCCCCGAGCAGGTCCCAGACCGCTTCGGCGACGCCTTCCTCTTCTGCGACCAGATAGAACTCCGTGCGATTACAGGTGGAGAGCAGCACGCCTCCGGCGGCCCCGGCGGCGATGACGCGCGAGAGGGCGCCGGGCACCTCATGGGCCCCGTGCGCGAAGCGCTCCCGCACCTCGAGGGGCGCGGTGCGGTGGTTCACACCCAGCACCTTGATGCCCATCGCGGCCCCGTCGTTCATAGGAACCGCTCAGCACCCGGTTGGGCGAGCTTGAGCGCCAGATAGACGAGGAGCACCGCCGAGAACCCCGCAATACTCGCAAACGCGGCACGCCGCCCGTCCCACCGGCGCACCACGCGCACCCACACGGCCCATCCCAGGACCGCCCAGGTGAACAGCCCCCACACGATCTGTGCCTTCCCGACGTGGAGCCCGCCGGCGAACCGCGCGGCATATCCCAGAGCCAGGAGCACCCCCAGGGTGAGTGCGGGAAACCCCGCCACGAGCGCGACCCGGTTCAACTGATCGAGACGCTCGAGTGGCGGAAACAGCTGGAAGACCTGCCCGAAGCGCCGGGCCTTCAGCTCGCGGAATTGGAGCAGGTACAGCGCCGCCGCGATGAACGCGAGGGCAAGGAGCGCGAGACCCATCACGCTGAGCGCGACGTGCAAGATAAACCAGACGTTGCGTCCGGCGGAGGGTTCGGCGCCGGGCGCGAGCCCGATCAGGAGCGCGAGCCCGACGAGACCGGCGGCCACCGGTCCCGTGAAAAAGCCGACCGCGGAACCGCGCACGAGCCGCTCCGTCGCGAGCTGCAACAGCACAAGACAGAGGGCGAGCATCGACAGCGCGGGCGCCAGGCCAATGAGCGTGAGTTGCGAGACGGCCACCACGTGCAGGGCGGCGCCGGCACACGGCAACGCGATCGTGAGAACACGCGGTGGGGCGCGCAGGCCGACGACGGGCGCGAGCGTCAGCGCCGTGGCCAATCCGTACAGCGCCAGGGCGAGGAGATGCAGGGTGAGAATCACGGCACGTACGTGCCGGGCCCCGCCGCAGCGGGCGGGGCCCGGCCGCCCGTCAGGAAGGCATCTTCTTGATCAACCGCACCGGCAGACGTGGGTCGAGTCCGGGGTGCATGATCTGCAGGATGAGGCCCGTCGCCGAGTGCTCGCGCGTATGCACGATCATCAGTACAGCGCGGACTTCCTCCGACGCGGATCCAAGCTCACCGGCCGCGGGCTTGTACACCTCGAACACGTCGCCGGGCACGACGCCCTCGGACCGGCCCTTGTCGATGAAGAAGAACTGCTGCGGGCCGGCGATCGGCCGCCCATCCCGGCTTGCCAAGAGGTGACCGGCGAGACCTTGCTCCACCGGCGTGGGCCGGACTTCCCCAGGGCTCTTGAAGGGCTCGAGCGGCAATGCCAGACGTCCGTTGCGGATGCTGCCGAACTGCGTGACAACGCGGGCGAGCACCTGCTCTTCCTCCACCGAAGTCACACGGGCGATCCCTAACGGCACGACCACTTCGCCCCAATCCCCGAATTCGAGAGCGCGGTCGATGCGCGCGATCAGCAACGAGTCACCGACGTGGTACGACGCGCGCGACGGCGGCTTGATCGAGATTTCATCGTAGGGCAGTGCCGTGCTGCGATCCGACAGCCGGTAGATGGCGGGCGGGCTCGTGACGCCGATGACGGTGCCCCACGGCAGCCGCTCGTTTTCCGTCAGGAAGCCGGCAGCATAGAACTCGCCGGAACGCAGCGGACGGTACGGCTGATGCGTGTACGACCGCAGCACGTCCTGCACGCGCTGCTGGGGCGTGCGACGGCGGTCGAACATCGTCTCACCCGACTCACCCACCGGCTCCGGAGGCGGCGCCTCCACGAACACCAGCGTCGTGTCAGCCGGCATCGTGTCGACGGGGACGACGGCCGCAATGGTGTCACCCGGTTGGGCGCGGACCGTGTCGGCAGCCGCGGCGCTCGTGTCTTGCGGCACCGCGACCACCGTGTCGCCCTGGGCGATCCCGCCTACGACGGGGCCGAGCACCAAGACCTCGCCCGGATAGATCCAGTGCGGGTCCTCGACCACGTTGGTGTTGAGCCGGTAGATCTCCGGCCACAGGAGCGGGTCGGCGAAATACATCTGAGAGATCGACCAGAGCGTTTCGCCCCGGGAGACGGTGTGGCTCGTGGGAACCTGGCCCATAGCGGCGGGTGCCGCCTGCGTGGTGTCCTGCGCAGGCAGAACCGACCACGTCAGCGGCACCACCGCCAGAACCAGAAGTACCGTGCGGCTAGAACGGCAGATCGTCGTCCT
>Ga0193697_1000172_pt1 | contig 25406 bp, 7 predicted proteins | sample L3m2metaG_FD_145073 | JGI IMG/M metagenome (GOLD analysis project Ga0193697, IMG submission 145073) | Soil microbial communities from a riparian zone of the East river system, Colorado, United States - L3m2 | ecosystem: Environmental > Terrestrial > Soil > Riparian zone | place: USA: East River...
CCTCTTCGTCACGCTGACCGACATCGCGAAACTCGCCGGGCGCATCGAAGAAGTGCTCAGCGACGGCGCGTTCGCCGACATCGACGTGCCACCCGGCGTTCAACAGGTCGCGCGGCGTCTCGCCGATGCCATTCCGTCGCGCTGGCTCGAGCTGGCGCGCATCCTGCCGCACCGCAAGACGTCCGACGCGCTTTCGTACCTGATCAGCGGCACCGATGCCGGCAAGCTGGCCGCCGGCTCCGAGGCGATGGCGTCGAAAGCGGACGAGATCGCGGACGCAGGCGGCGATCTGCTGTCGGTACACCTGCGGCTGATATCGGTCGCGATCGAGATCGACGAGCTGATCGTCCTGCTCGACGTCGAACCTCCCGATTTCACGGCGATCGAGACGAAGCTGAGTCAGGTCGATATCGATCTCGAGGTGCTGGTCGGCAATCTCACGCCGCTCCTGCGCGCCGCCGCGGCGAAGCTCGACGCGATCGAGACGACGGCATTCACTCACGCGTTGAGCACCGCGTTCGACGCGCTCGCCGGGGCGTTTCCCGACTCGCCCGTCCGCCTCAACGAACTGCTCGATCCGCTGCGCGACGCCGCCGGAGAGCTGCACGATCTCGCCACCGATGGGATCGACGACATCGCGGACGAGGTCATCGACGAAGTACGAGCCGCGCTGCAGGCGAGCGGCATCGCGCGAGCGGGCAAGACGGCCGAAGAGGTACTCGACGAGCTCATCGCCAGGCTGAACGACGTCGACCTTCCCGGCGTCCGCGCGGCGATCAGCGATGCGCTGCACGAGGCCGATGACGCGATCAGGCAATTCGGGGCCACGGCGCCGGCCGCGCTGCAGGAGAAGATCGACGAGCTGACGGAAGCGATCGCGAACATCGATGAGACGCAGGTCAGGCCCGCGCTCGACGCGGCCCTTGCCGCGGTGAACGATGTCCTCGCGCCGTACCGGGCCGCGCTCGAGGAGATTCGCGACGCGGCGCTGAATGCACCCGCCGACATCGCGGCGCAGGTGCAGGTCCTCGCCGGGAAGCTCGGCGAGATCGAGACGCTGCTGCAGCAGACGGCGGACGAGATCGAGGCGATCGATTTCGATGCCGCGGCCGATGAGTCGCGGCGGATCATCGACGAGATCCGCTCCAACATCGAGGAGGCGGTCGGCTCCGCCGAGCTCACACCCGCGGCACGCCTCGCCATCTCCTTCGCCGCGCAGGCACTGAAGGAGATCGATCTGCAGGAGGAAGTGGCCAGGCCGATTCACGCGGAGCTCGACAAAGCCGATCCGGCGCCGATCCTCGCGCCGCTGCAGGAAGAAATCGCCAGGGTACGCGCGCTGCTGCAGAGCATCGTCCCGGAGGCACTCTTCGCGCGGCTCGATCCGCCGTTCGACGAGGCCAAAGCGGCGATCGAGAAGTACACGCCCGCCGCGTTGAAGGCGCGGGTGCAGGAAGAACTGGCGAAGCTCGACGCGCTGCTGGAGCACGCCGATCCCGCTCCGCTGCTCACGCAACTCGAAGCGCAACATCAGCATCTCGTGCAGCTGGCGGAGCAACACGCCGATCTCGGTCCGCTGTTCGAGGCCGCCGCGAGCGCATACGCGAATGCGCGTGCCGCGTTCGCCGGCCTGCAGCTCGAGCAGCTGCTCGTAGACACGGCCGCGGCCGTCGCGGCGCTGCAGCAGGAGATCGAGGATGGCGTGCATCAGGCGATGCTCGACGCCGCCAACATGACGACGCCGCTCGCCGGCTTCCACCTCGGCGACGTGCTGCGTCCACTCGCCGATGTCGTCGATGACCTGCGCGGCGCCGTCGATTCGCTGTCCGATGCGGAGCTCGACGCGCTGATGCTCGCCATCGTCGCTCCGATCGCCGCGGTGCAGAGTCTCGATGATCTCCGCGTCCGCTTCGCCAATGGTCCGGTCATCGACGTGCAGGCCGGGCTGCGCGACCTGACCGATGCGGCGAACGCGGTCGATGGCGCGGTGCAGGCCCAGGTCGACCTCGGCGAGACGACGCTCGACATCCGCCTGGGCGTGCACATCGAGGCCATCGAGGCCGACGCGTCGGAGCTCGAAGCGGCGATGCAACGGCTGCTCGATCGTCTGACGCCGCCCGAGCTGGTGGCCAGCGCGATCCGGCTCGCCGAGGCCGCGCGCGCGGCGATGCCGGTCGAGTTGCTGGAGATCACGGCCGACACGCCGCCACGCGACGCACTCCACCTCATCCTCGACACCATCGATCCCACTCCCCTCGCGGACGAGCTCGACGACCTCGGAGTGCAGATCGACGCCGATCTCCACACGTGCGCGCAGAAGATCGGCGACGGCGTGCTGCGCGCCGTGCACGAGATCTTCGGAATCGCCGACGTCACGGCGATTCACGATCGGGTGGAGGAGCTCCTCGCCGGCGTCGACACGCAGCTCGATGCACTCGACCCCGCCTCGCTGAAAGACGATCTGCAGCTCATCGCGAACGACGTCGTCGACGCGTTGCGCGCGCTTTCCCCGGCAGAGATGGAGAAACCGATCGACGACGCCGTCAAGGCCGCGCGCCTGGAAGTGACGCAGATCGGACAGGACATCCTGGGCGTATTCGACAAGCCGCCGGCCGTCGATTTCCCCGATCTCGAGACGTATCGCCCTTCGAAGGTGCTCGCGGTGCTGGCGCAATCGACGACCGACCTCAAAGACCAGCTCGACAAGATCCTGGCCTTCGATTTCGGCGCGCCGCTGGTGCGGACACTCGACAAGGCGCGCCCCGCCGTCGGCGACGTCCTCGACGAGGTGTTCGACCAGCTCGATTCGCTGCTGGTGTTCCTGGAGCAGCAGAAGGTCGCGTAACGGCGGGTAGGGATTGCGCCCCGCGGCGACTCTCCTTCATTGAGACATTCCCGGTCGGCGGAGGCATCGATGAACTGGAAGGCCGCAATGGCGGTGGCAATGGTGATCGCTGCCGGAGCGTTCGCACAAACACCGACGTCGACACAACCGCCACCACCCGCGGAGATCCCGGCGGGAACGCAATTGCCGTCCGAGGTGGCGCTCGGGGCAACCGTCACGGTGCCGGTGCGCGGACTGACGAGCGCCGACAGAGTGACGGTCGCGCTGAACGACGCGAAGCGCGACTACGCCGCGACCTCGAGGATCGACGGCAGCTCCGTCGTCTTCACGTTGCCGAACGATCTGCAGGCGGGGCGTTACACGATACGGATCACCGTCAACGAAAAAACCGTGCTGCCGGTGCCGGGCGAGCTGCGCGTGGCGGGGCCGCAACAGGCGGCGCCGGTCATCACCGGCATCTCCACCAACATCTATCCACCGGACCAGGGCTCGCTCTACTCGTTCAGCATCCTCGGCGATCACTTCGGCAACGAGCACGACACGAGCGTCGAGATCGCGCAGCGCTCGATCCAGTCATCGGCCACCGATTGCTCGGAGTCGGCGAACAAGCCGTGCATCAAGGTCGCCCCGCACGTCATCGAGGTCTTCGGCTTCACGCCGCAGCGCTTCGAGGGACCGGTGAAAGTCTCCGTGCGCGTCGGCGCGCTGCAGTCGGAGACGAAGGAGATCACCTTCTCGCATTACGGCATCCGCTCGGTCCGTTTCCTCTCGTTCCTCGGTACCGCATTCATCGCCTTGCTCGTCTTCTGGCTGGTGCGGAACGGCGTCGGCCGCTACGCGATCGGACAAAAGCACTACGGCGTGTTGAGCATCTTCATCATCGACAAGGACACGCATTCCTACAGCCTCTCCAAACTGCAACTGCTGCTCTGGACCTGCACCACGGTCTTCGCCTACATCTATTTCTATCTCTGCCGGATCCTGATTCAGTGGAGCAGCCAGTTCCCCGACGTGCCTGCAGGGATGTCGACGCTGATCGGCCTGAGCGCCGGTACCACTGTCGCCGCGGCGGGACTGGCCACCGCGCGCGGCCCGAAAGGCGCGGGTCCGCTCTCGCCGACGCCGGCCGATTTCATCAGCTCCGGCGGTGTCGTCGTCGCGGAGCGGTTTCAATTCTTTGTCTGGACGATCGTCGGCGTGCTGAGCTTCATCGTCCTCGTGTTCAACGCCGATCCGGCGCATCTGTCGGTGCTGCCGGCGATCCCCGACAACTTCCTGGCGCTGATGGGAGTCAGCTCCGCCGGCTATCTCGCCGGCAAGGCGGTCCGCAAGGCGGGACCGGTCCTCTCGCGCGTCGACACGACGGGCACGACGCCCGGCGGTCAGCTCGTGCTGAAGGTGGATGGCCAGAACCTCGAACAGACGGCGACGATCCGCATCGACAAGAAGGACTATCACCCGGTCCCCGACGAGGGCACACGGAAGGCGCAGGAAGGGAGCTCGAACCTCTACACACATCTCGAATTCTCGGTCCCCTGGGAGCAGACGTTCGAATCGCCACGGCATCTGTTCGAGATCGTCAACGACGACGGGCAGATCGCGACCGCCGATCTGGTGCTGAAGGCGTTCCGCATCGTCGGCGCATCCGAGGTGCCGGCGACGAAGAACGAAACGAAGCTGGTCGCGACGGTCGCCGATTTCGTCGGACCGTTCGAAGGTGAATGGTCGCCGCCGGATGCCGCGACCGGGACGCCGATCGACGCGTCGAAGATCGGCTTCGCCGGCAACGTCGTGACCATCGAGCTGACGCCGGGCGAGACCGCGGGCATCGGACGCGTTGCGCTCGTCGACGCCAGCGGTCAACGCGCCCTGATGAGCGTCAAGGTGATCGCCGTGACGGTCACCCCATCGTCCGTACCGGCAAACGCGCAGGCGAAGGTGAAGGTCAGCGGCACCGGTATGCCGCCGCTGACGAAAGCGACGTGGAAACCCGCGAAGGGCGCCGCGAAGGACGCGGTGATCACCCCGGTCGATGCCAACACGTACGAGGTGACGTTCGACGCCGGCGAAAAGGGCGACGCCACGCTCGAGCTGAGCGCCGCGAACGGCTTCACGGTGCAATCGAAGGCGACGGTGACGTAGCGCCTACCTCCCCGCTCCGTGCCTCCGCTGTCCCGCCGCCGGAATGATCTCCGCGCGCGTTCCGGTCGCATTGAAGAAGTGAAACAGCAGCAGGCCCTTGCTGCTGTTCGCGAGGTCGCCGTCGATCCAGTCGACGGAGAGCGGGTTGTTGGGACGGTCGAAGAACATGCCGCTTTCGAGCGAGCCGTAGAGCGCGAGGGCGTGCGCGGGGTCGAACGTCATGCGTGACGATTGATCGACGCGCCGGCCGGTGGCGCGGTCGAAGACGAACACGCGCCAGCTGAAACGCGACTGCCCCGCCTTGAGGCCGAGGGCCGCGGCGCGCACGGGATAGCGAATGACGTCGGTGTTGTACGGCGGGACGTCGAGCGTGCCGCCGTCGTAGCCGTTCACCCACTGCGACGAGCACTTGTCGGATGGCCGCGTCGGAAACGGCAGCGGGCAGAGCGCGGCGATGAGCACGTCGGTCGCACCTCCTTGTCCGAGAAAGTCGCCGCCGTTGCTGTTGTAGATCGCCCAGTCGTCGATGCCGTCGTTGTTCGTGTCGATGCGGACGTCGATCTCCATTTCGTTCGGACTGCCCCACCGCTCGAACGCCGCGATGCCGAAGTAGATCGTCGTGTCGGCGACGCTGCCCGACTTCACGCGATAGTCGCTCGTCACGCCGAGGTAGCGCAGGTTCTGCGAGCCCGGAACGGCGAAGTTGCGCGAATGGATCTCCTGCAGCTCGAACGGCGTCACCAGCGACGTCCAGTCGTTCGGAAACGATGTGCCGGTCGACACCGCGCGCCCGTTCAGCGGGATCGTCGTGTGCCCGCTCGGCGTGTTGAACGCGATCGACGACATTCCCGTCGACATCGCCGACGACGGCCTCACCATCGCGGCCGCCGGAAGCCGCAGCGTCTGCGCTCCCCGCGTCATCACGACGTTCCCCGTCGCCTCCGTGATCCAGTGACGCGGAAAGCCTCCCTGCTGCGACGTCGACGTGATGTCGCGCTGATGCTTCATCAGCGACGCATCGGCATTGAGCCGCAGCCGCGCGATCGCCGATCCGTTCGCCGGAACCGACAGCGTCGTGCCGCCGGGGAAGTCGAACGACACGCCCGGAGCGACCGACGCGTTCGCGAAGGAGAGCGTGACGTTCGCCGCCGACGACGACTTGTTGACGACGCGGAACTGCCGCTCGACGGAGAGTTGTCCCGGCACTTCCACGAGACCGAACGAGAGTCCGACGCTTCCCGGATTGTCGACGGCGTACGCGATCAGGTCGAGCGCCGAGGCATCGGCGACGCTCATGCGGCCGGCGCCGATGCGCGTCGGCGAATAGATCGCGCCGGTGCGCGAGAGTCCGCTGAAGAGATCGTGCACGGCGCTGTTCATCGCCAGCGCCTTCAACTCCTCGACGCTCCAGTCGGGATGGATCTGCTTGAGCAGCGCCATCCCGCCCGCGACCATCGGCGCGGCCATCGACGTACCGTTCAGCGCGACGCCGCCGGTACCGCTCTTCGCCAGCGCGGAGAAGACCGACTGTCCCGGCGCGGCGATGTCGGGCTTGAGCAACAGATCGCCCGAGCGCGGACCGCGCGAGGTGAACTCGGAGACGGTGTCGGTGATGGTGTCGTCGGTGACCTTCTGCGATGCGAGCAGCGCGGCATCGAAGCGGATCACCGGCGACGCCGCCGTCTTGATCGCGCCGGCGATCGCCTGCGTGGTGAGGATGGCCGGGATGTCGGTCGAGCCGGCGATGGCGATGTCGATCCGCGCGTGATTGTTGTACGCGAAGAGCACGCCGATCGCGCCGGCATTGAATGCGGACTGCGCGCGCGCGGCGGAGCCGCACGAGTTGTCGGTCCAGTCGAGGAGCGCGATTTTGCCCGCGAGGAGCGCGGCGTTCGACGCATTGAACGCGGTGCAGCCGGTCGGCTGCGACGCGGGATAGACGACCGCGCCCGAGACCGGCGTGGTCAGGTTCGACCATACGAAGTTCTTCGCGGCGGCGCCGTACTTCGTCCCCGCGATCGAGGCGGGCGCGGTGACTTCGAAGCCGTCGAAGACGTCGCTGCTGTCGACCGACGACGCGGCGGAGATGACGCGCGTCGCGGCGGCGGGGCTGCCGGTGATCATGTGCGTGTCGCCGCTGTTGCCGGCCGAGGCGACGACGACCATGCCGGCCTTCGCCGCGTTGTCGGCGGCGGCCATCGAGGTCGGATCGCCGTTCGGTCCGAACGACGAGCCAATCGACATGTTGACCACGTCGAGGTGATCGGAGAGGTTGCCGTCGCGGTTCGGATCGAGCGCCCAGTCGAGCGCCTGCGGAATGAGAAACGTACTGCCGGTGCAGCCGAAGACGCGGATGGCGTAGACCTGCGCGCCGGGCGCGACGCCGGGGCCGACGCGGAAGTCGCTCGCCGTGAGCGTCGGGCCGTACGGTCCGCTGAACGCGCTGCCGTCGCTCTTCACGCCGCGGCCCGCCGCGATGCCGGCGACGTGCGTGCCGTGCCCTTCGCAGTCCATCGGATCGGGATCGGGCTTCGCGATCCGCCGGCTCGGAGTTCCGGAGCCGGCGTCGTAGTCGTCGCCCGCGAGGTCGGTGCCGCCGACGACTTTCGCGTTCCACGGCACATCAGCCGTCGTGAAGTTCGTGCGGCTGTAGAGGCCCGCGCCGCCGAGGTCGACGTGGAGGTAATCGACGCCGGTGTCGATGATGCCGAGACGGATGCCGTCGCCGCGGCGCCCGCCCGATTGCGCCCACACCGCCGGCGCGCCGACGAGCGCGACGCTCGCCGTGAGATCAGGTGAGAGCGGCGCCATCGGCACGACGCGCTTCACGTTCGGCATCGCGGCGATGCGCGCGATGTCGTCGTCATCGAGCTCGGCGACGATCCCGTTGACCGCGCGCGACATCGAGTAGCGGAACGTGCCGTCGGGCAACGCGGCGACGATCGCCTGCTGCTGCACTTCCACTCGCCCGACCTGATCGGTCGTCACCGCGCCCTTGGCAGCCATCGCGCGCTCACGCGCGTACGTGACCGCCGCCGGTTCTTCGGTCAGCTCGATCATCACGGTGACCGCCAGCAGAGCGAGCATGTTCGGAAACCCCCGCGAGAATATACGCCGCCCTGCGGTAAAATCTGGCGTTCCATCCATCTGAAAATATGTCTATCGATCGACGACGTTTCTTTCGAAACACCGCACATCTCTTTGCTCTGAGCGCCCTGACCCGTCCGGTGGGTGCGTTCGCCGCGACGCCCGCAAAAGCGGCGTCCCCGTACGCCGGCCGGCGCAAAGAGGCGCTCGAACGGCGCATCGCCGCCGCGCGCGCGGAGCTCGACCGCGAGCTCCCGCGACATCGCACCAACGGAGACGAGAAGCTTCACGATCCCCGCTGGTCGTGCTTCAGCAAAGGGCTGCCCCACGAGACGGACGGACAGCCGGCGAAGGCAGCCGCCGAGCATCTGTGGCGGGCGATGAACAGCGGCGACACCGCATCGCTCGAGACCGTGCCGCTCGGCGGCTACATCAAGCTCTCCAACCCGCAGGCGGCGTATGCATTCGATCTGATCGGTCCCGATGCCGCACAGCCGGAGATCCCTCCCCCGCCGGCGTTCAGCAGCGCGGAAAATGCGGGCGAGCTGGTCGAGTTGTACTGGAAGTCGCTGGCCCGCGACGTCCCGTTCGACCGTTACGCGAGCGACCCGCTGATCGCGCGCGCCTGCCGCGATCTGAATGCGCTGTCAACGTTCAAAGGTCTTCGCGACAACGGCGCCATCACTCCGGCGACCGTCTTCCGCGGCGGATTTCCCGGCGGACGCGGCGGCCCGTACGTTTCGCAATTCCTCTGGCGCGATCTCCCGTGGACGCCGATCCGCGTGCCGCAGAAGATCCGCATCGCCGCCGCGGGGAAGGATTACCTGACGCGCTGGGACGACTGGCTGAACATCGAGAACGGCAACGTCTACCCGGTCAACGACTACGAGACGAAGCCGCGCTACATCGTCACCGGGCGCGATCTGGCCGAATACGTCCACCGCGATTTCACGTACCAGGCGTTCCTCGGCGCGGCGCTGATGCTGTTCCGCATGAGTGCTCCGCTCGACGGCGGTATCCCGTACCAGTACTCGATCAGCCAGTCAGGCTTCGTGACGTTCGGCGCGAGCGACATCCTGAGTCTCGTGGCCAGCGTCAGCAACGTCGCGCTGAAGGCGACGTGGTATCAGAAGTGGGTTCTGCACCGCCGTGTGCGGCCGGAGGAATTCGCGGCGCGCGTGCACCAGCAGGTGACCGGCGGCGCGAGTTATCCGATTCACGCCGACGTGCTGAACTCCGCCGCGGCGAGCGCGATCAAGGAGAGCAGCGGCGGCTATCTGCTGCCCCAGTCGTATCCGGAGGGAGCGCCGCTGCACCCCGCGTATCCGGCGGGGCACGCGGTGATCGCCGGCGCATGCGTGACGGTGCTGAAGGCGTGCTTCGCGGAATCGTTCGTCATTCCGAATCCGCAGGTGCCGTCCGAGGATGGCAGTCAGCTGGTGCGCTACAACGGGCCCGAGCTGAATATCGGCAGTGAGCTCGACAAGCTGGCGGAGAACATCGCCATGGCGCGCAATTTCGCCGGCGTGCACTGGCGCTCCGACGGCATCGAAGGGATCCGCCTCGGGGAAGACGTGGCGATCGCGATCCTGCGCGAGACGCGCGCGATGAACCGCGAGATCTTCAGCGGATTCGCGCTGACGAAGTTCGACGGCACGCGGATCACGGTGTAGCGGGGCGACGACCCCTCACCCGCCTTCGGCACCCTCTCCCCGCGTGGCGGGGAGAGGGCAGAGGGGGCTACGGCGTGGTGCTCACGACCACTGGCGCCGACGTCGTGCTCGTGCCGGCGTAATCGATGGCCTTCGCTTCGATGGTCAGGTTTCCCGAATTCGACGGCACGGTGTAGTTGAACGCGTAGGGAGCGACGGTGTCGGTGAAGACGTCCTGTCCGTTGACGCGGAAGACGACCGCCTTCACGCCGACGTCGTCCGAGGCGGTCGCTTCGAGTGGCAGGAGACGCGTCCACTTGATCGACGTCACCGCGGTGCTGAGCGAGACCGACGGCGCACGGCCGGCGGTGTCGGTGAACGTCCGGTAGCTGGTGATGAGGAGATGCGCGGCACCGTTCGTGTCGGTGACCGTGGCCAGCAGCAGCGACGGGGTCATGACGATGCCTTTCGCCGATGTGTACGGTGCGAAGGAGATCGTCCCGCGTGACTGCGGCGAGCGGCGGTTGGTGACGTCGTACAGCAGCGCGCTGGCGGGCGTGTTGCCCGATGCGGCGGCGAGATAGTGGTCGTGCAGATCGACGGCGGTCAGGTTCGGTCCCGGGATGGTGGTGCTCCACGTCATCCGGTCGCCGTAGTCGGTGACGAGGAGACCGTTGGCCAGGGCGGCGCCGATGTAGTTGTCCTTGCTGCGGATGTCGAGGATCTGCGTCCCCTTCGGCGACGTTTCGACGCTGGTCCACGAATACCGGGGGATGACGCGCATGTCGAAGACGCTGACCGCGATGGAGCCCGAGTAAAAGTCGCCATTGCGCACGGCGAGGAAGTCGCCGATCGGCGCCGGTAGCGCGAAGCCGTTGCTGCCGAAGCTCAGCGAGCCCTGGCTCACCAGCGCTCCGGTGCTGAAGTCGTAGACCGGCATCACCGTACCGAACGTAACGTAAAGCCGCGTGCGGGAGGGCGCGGCGTAGCCGGCATTGACGGTGGCGACGATGTTCGGCGAAACGGGATTGCTGACGTCGATCATGCTGACGATGGTGTTGTTCCCGCTGCCCGGCGCCGCGTCGTAGCCGACGAAGGCGTGTTTGCCGAGGACGCGCACGCGCTTGGCCAGATAGCCGGCCGACACTTTCGCCCCGAGGAGCTGCGGCGCGGCCGGATTGGTGATGTCGACGATCTGCAGTCCGGCGGCGCCGGCGGCGAGGTAGACGGTGTTGCCGTTGACGTCGACGCCCGCGCCGTCATTCGCGCCGATGTCGAAGACGCCGAGGAGCTGCGGGACGGCGACGTTCACGGTGCGGATCTCGCTCTCCGTCATGTTGCCCGCCACGTCGTAAGCACGCGCGGTGACGTTGATGCTGGTCATGCCCGCGGGGACGGCGTACTCGGCCTCGTACGGCTCGGCGCTGTCGGCCGTCACGAGGCCGCCGTTGACGAAGAACTCGACGCGCGCGACGGAGAAGTTGTCCGACGCGGAGGCCGTGAGATGGACCGACTGCGCGGGGAGCGTCTCGCCCGCGATCGGCGACGTGAGCGACAGCACCGGTGCGGTCTGATCCGCGAGCGTGTTGATGGTGACGCTCGCGGGCGCGGAGGAGTTGCCGGCGTAATCGGTCGCGACCGCGGAGATGGTGTGCGCTGCCGCACCGTCCGGCATCGTCACGAGTGTCTCGTACGGCGCGATGCGATCGGTGGCCACGACGGTGCCGTCGAGACTGAACGTGACCGCGGCGACGCCGGCGTCGTCGCTCGCCGTCGCGCGCACGACGACCGCCTGCTGCGCGACCGTCGCGGTTGCAGAGGCCGCGATGGAGACCGTCGGACTGACGTTCCCCGCATCGATGATGGTGTCGTAGCGACCGACGACGAAGTTGCTGGTACGGGGGTTATCCCAGTCGGGATAGACGCTCTGGCCAGTGGCATAGACGAGCTCACCCGTCGCGGCGATCGACGTGCCGTGGAACGGACCGAACGACGAGAAGTCGATGCCGCCCACCATCATCGTGTTCGTCACGTCCGGCAGGCCGATCATCACCACACGGTTCCCCTCCTCGGCGAGCGAGATCAGGCCGAGCGAGCCGCGCGCATCCATGTCGGTGAATCCGAAGTGATACCACTCCGGATCGTAGTTGCCGCTGACGCGCGGCGCCGCCGGGTTGGTGAGGTCGATGGCGTAGATCATGTCTTCGCCGGACATGTACGCGGTCGACCCCTGGACCACGAGCTTCACGTAATCGCCTGCATCGAGATCGCCGAACGACGTGTTGGGGATGGTCGGTCCGATTTTGGCGAGGAACTGCGGATGATCGGGATCGGCCGCGAGGTCATACGTCGAGAGGATCGAGCAGCTCGTGCAGCGGTTGTCGAGGACGTCGTGCTTCGTGAGCGTGACGAGGTAGTGATCGTAGATCGCCGTGCCCTGCAGCGGCAGCGGACCGGACATCTGCGCCGTCGGCAAGAACGCGCGGCGGCGCGGGTTGCGCGGGTTGCGGATGTCGATGATGTCGAGCCCGAGCGGCGTCGGGACGTAGAGTCGATCGCCGTAGCGCGAGAAGTGGTAGATGCGCGCCGGATTGCCGAACTGCGGAACGGCCGTCGACGCGGAGAGTGCGCACTGTCCTGCGAGCTGGGGCGAAGCGGGGTTGCTGACGTCCATGACGAGCAGCGTGGCGCCATCCTCGACGAAGAGGTAGTTGCCGAGGGCCATCACGGCGCGGGCATCGACCGGCGTGTCGAGGCCGCCGACGATGACCGGCGCCGACGGCGTGGAGACGTCGATGATCCGCACGCCCGATGCGCCGACCGCGGTGTAGGCGGTGTTCCCCTGCATGTCGAGATCCCACGCCAGGTCGGGCAGTGGAACGGCGCCGAGGGCGGACGTCGGCTTGAGGTTGAAGGTGAGCTCCGGCGTCGTCGTGACCTGGCCGAGCGAGTCGATCGCCGACATCGCAATGCGCACGCTGGTCATGCCGGCCGGCAACTTATAGCGGAGATGGAAGTTTTGGAAAGGCCAGATCGGACTTCCGAGTGACTTGACCGAGACACCATTGATCAACAGGTTGACGAAGTTGAGCCTGACGTCGTCGCTGGCGTTGGCCACGCCGATGATCTCCGCGAGGCTGTACAGCGTGGTCGACGAGGTCGGGGTGAGCATCTGAATGACCGGCGGACGATCGCGTGTGATCGCCACGTCGAGCGGCGTGGCGGCCCTGCTGTTCCCCGCCGTGTCGACCGCGGTGGCCTCGAGGTGCAGGACGTCGCGATCGTTCGGCAGGGTGAAGCCGAAACTGTACGCGGGGGAAGTCAGCGTTCCGACGACCGTGCCGTTCGCGCTCAGCGTGACCGAGGCGACGCCGACATTGTCGAGCGCCGTCACGTTGACGGTGACGTTGGTCCCGCCGATCAGCGAGCCGGTCGGCGGCAGGATCTGCACGGTCGGCGGTACCGTGTCGGGCACGACGTTGACCGTCACGCTCGCCGAGGTCGTGGAGTTGCCGGCGAAGTCGGTGGCGCGCGCGGTGAACGTCACCGTCGGCGCGGCGTTGGTCACCGGGATGCTGAAGTTGAACGGCGAAATGCTGGAGGTGCGGAGGATGCGGCCGTTGCCCGACAGCTCGACCGCGGCGACAGCGATGTCATCGGAGGCAGTGACCGTGACCGGCAGCGTCGAGCCGGCGAAGACGGTCGCGCCGTTCGCGGGCGAAGTGATGTTCACTGCCGGCGCAGTGGTGCCGGTGTCGTCGGTGAACATGTATTGCACGATGTAGAGCGTGGTCGTGCCGCCCGAGGGGACGGGACGGAGCGTGCCGAGCGTGTTGCGCAGGTTGTAGTAGTAGCGCGAGTCGGCCTGCACGGCGTAACCCCAGAGCGAGCCCTGGATGAGCGTTCCCCGCTGCACACAGGTCATCGGGTTCGCGCAGTCCCAGATCGTGACGCCGTTGCTCTGGACGTAGTTGTTGGTGAAGACGAAGCCGCCGAAAGAACCGAAGTCGCGCACGCCGCGCTGCGAGCCGGTGGCGTTCGCCACCTTCGGGTTCACCGGATCGGTGATGTCGATGGCCAGGATGCCGCTGTTGTCGACCGCGACGTAGGCGTACGAATCGGTCATCCGAACGTCGAGCGGGAAGAAGGCACCGACGGTGGAGAGCCTGACCGGCGCCGCGGGGTTGGTGACGTTGATGAAGTGAACGGTGCTCTCGTTGTAGCAGGCCGCCGCGACGAGCGTGCCGGCGACGTCGACCCACTTCACCGTGCCGAGCGAGGAGATGTTGCCGACGATGCGCGCCGTCGCGGGATCGCTCACGTCGATGACCTGCACGCCGAACGTGCCGTCCGCGACGTAGACATAGCCGTTGTTGCCGACGGCGAGATCGGTCGCGCTGCCCGGCGTGTCGACGAGGCCGATCATGCGCGGCGCGGCCGGAACGCTGATGTCGACGATCTGCAGTCCGCCGACGCCGTCGGCGATGTATGCCGTGCTCCCGCGTACTTCGACGTCGAAGCTGCCGCTCCCGCGCGAGATGATCGAGCCGATGATCTGCGGGTGCGCGCGGTCGGCGATGCTCACGACCTGCATGCCCGTGAATCCCGCCGCGACGTAGAGGAACGAGCCGGAAACCGCGAGGTCGTTGCCGAAGCCGGGGATGCTCAGCGTCGCGACATTGACCGCGGAGGAGGTCGTGACCGTGACCGGCGCCGTGGCGGTGAAGCCGCTGTTCGTCACGGTCAGGATTCCGCTCCCCGCACCGCTGGATACGGTGATGAGACGGCCGTCGACGACGCTCGACGGAATGAAGAGATTGTTGTTCGACGACGTGTAGACCGTCCCGCGCGAGCGGGAGGTGAGATTGATCGTATTGTTGTCGATGAGCGTGCCGGTGACGACGACGCTGGTACTGCCGCTGCCGATCAGCGTGTTGACGATGATCGAGACGCTGGCAGGGGCGATGGCGATGCTCTTCAGCGCACGCGCGAGGTTGAAGCTGTTCGGGTCGCTCGGATCGCTGCCGGTCTGCAGTTCCACTCCGTCGCGGATGCCGTCGCCGTCGCTGTCTGCGTTATGCGGATCGGTCTGCGTCTGATACTCGACGAGGTTGGAGAGCCCGTCGCCGTCGGGATCCAGCGCGCCGTCGGCGGGATCGTTCGGATTGAGGCCGTGGGTGAGCTCCCAGTCGTCGGGCATGCCGTCGCCGTCGGAGTCGACCGGCCCGGAGGCGACGGAGACGCGAAGCAATCCGAGCGTGCCTTCGTTGAGCGCGCCGATGATGACCGTGCCGGTGCCGGCGGCGGTGAGCTTGCCGTCGGGCGAGACGGTGATGACGTTGCGGTTGGAGGTGGTGTAGCTCGTTCCATTCGCCGCCGGAGTCACGTCGCGCGTGGTGTTGTCCGGAAGGGTGACGGTGGCGGTGAGCTGCGCGATGCTGCCGATGCCGCCGAGCGTGGTGCGGGTGGCGGTGAGCGACATCTTCGCCGGCACAGGATCGGGCTCGATGAAGTCGATCTGGCTGGCAACGACGTTGCCGTTGGCCGGCACGGTGAACCAGTCAGAGACGCCGATGCGCGTGACGCCGTTCTCCACGCACGTGGCCCGCGCGCGGACCAGCCCGACGCTCACCGGGATGTTGTTGATCTGCCAGAAGCCGCTGGCATCGACCTGCGCCGTGCGGTTGTCGACGCTGACGGTGCAGTTCTGATTGAGCTGCGCCGCGGCCGTGAATGCCGAGAGCACCAGCGCCGCGAGGAGTGTGGTCTTCATGATCGTGTTCATTCCTTCACCATCCGCGCGTGACCGGCGAGCTTCAGGTCGGGCGTGAGCTGGAGCGTGGCGCGGGGGCCGCGCTCGTTCCTGAGGACGACGTTCCAGAGGCCGCGCTCGAAGACGACGGACTCGATGGAGACGGGAGGATTGGTTTCATGGGGATGGAGAGGACGAAGCATCTCCTCGCCGACGGCATCGGGCAGCGGGATCACCGTGTCCGGGTTCGCCCGCCGCTCGGAGGTCGCCGGCCAACCGTGACTGAGATCCGCCTCGACCTGCGGCCCGAGGAGCCGGCGCGCTTCGTCGAAGCCCGCGGCGTGAACCTGCGATTCGCGTACGTGGAGGTCGGGGCCGTGAACGCTGAATGCGGCAATCCGTTCGCCGTTCATGGCGAATGTGCGGCCGTCGAGCTCGGATTTGCGGATGTAATCGAACGACATCGGCTCCGGGCTCCGGACGCAGGACCACCAGACGAGACCCGACTCCGGATCGCGGACCAGCATCAGCATCCCGTAGACGTGCACCTTTGCGACATCGACCGCGACCTTCTGAAGCGTAGCCGGGATGACGCGCTCCCGCAGATGGACGCCGGCCGTCTGCACCGCGCCCCACTGCAGAACCGCCGGGAAGAGGACGGGGAACATCAGTGCGGCCGCGCTCACTGTTCGCGCCCCTCGTAGATGACGGGAGTGGGAGGAGGAGGCGGCGGTGTCGGAGTGTACGTCGTGCCCGGGAAGAACCCGACTCCGGTGCCACTGCCCGGCTTTCGCGCCTCATGGAAGTTTGGCGGGAGGCCCTGGGTGCTTTTCCTGTAATAGAAGGCGATCGAGTCCGACTCGAATTGACTCTGCGCGCCGAAGTACTCGACGCCGTAGGATGAATCGAGATAGCGGTTGTTGACCCTGACGATCGCGTGGTTGGGGAACGCCTTCTCCGAGGGGTTGAACGAGTTTTGTCCCTCCACCCCGAAGAGGCTCGTCAGGTCTCCGTACGTTGCTGGGAGAGTCGGGGCCGGCACCATCTCATTGCTCGAACCGCCGGGCGAGGTCTCGAAGTTGAACTCCCACAGGTTGTTGGGCGCCTGGAGACTGGCTTTATTGTCGATCCATTTCTTGACGAGGAAGCCGTCCACACCGGCCATCGCCGGCCCGAACTTCGAAGGCTCCACGTCGATCTCGGTGGCCTGGATTCCGTTCAATGCGAGCGCCTTGGCCAGCAGCGGCGCGAAGCCGCCGCAACGGCCGTTCCCGTTGAGGATCGTCAGCAGCTCTTCCTCGGTGAGGCCGCACCCACCGAACTTCGTGCCGGTCGGGTAGTACTTCAGCGGCCGGTTGTCCCACGTGTGGACGGACCGCGCCGCGAACTTCGACCAGACCTTCTGGATCAGTCCCGAGGTGTCGGTTTCGGCGACCGCGGTCCCCTCCGTCGCCAGCTGGGCCACGGTGCGATAGACCGGGAACGTCGGCTTCGAGAGCGGCGCATAGAAGGGAACATTCGTGATGCCCGCGCTGATCGCCGGAGTACTGCACCAGTTCGGCGGCCGCACCTGCCAGACGATGCTCGCGGGATTGAGGTACTGCGACTTGGGGACGACTTTTTGCTTCGCCCCGAGGAGTCCGCCGACCAGCTTGACTGTGAACTCGGTCTTGCCGGCCGGAACGGTGTCGACGCCCTGGAACTCCGCGACACCGGCGATCGTCGCGACGAAGCGGGTGTAGGGCATAGGGACCGGTATCGGCGCGATCAACGTGAATGTCGCGACGAGGGTCACGGTGTCGTTCCGTGTGACCATCATCGGCAGGACGTCTTTCTGGACCATGGTGTTCGTCCAGATCAGGTTGCCGATCGCCTTGCCCGCCGTTCCGGTGTCTTCGATCATCGGCGACGTGCCGGTCGCCACGAACTGCTTGATCGACGCGTTGACGTTGACGAAGCGGACTTTGACGTCGGTGGAGACGGTCTTCACCGTGGTGCTGTTGATGTAGTTCGCGCGCACGGTGACGACGCCGGCCTTGACTCCCTGGATGATGGCGAAGCACGCGGGCGCGCTGATGCAACCGGCGCTCTTGACGAACACCGCCGCGGACGGGTCGTCGGTCGCGTCCTTGGGGTCATCGACGATCTGCCAGCCGCTGTAACTGTAATCCGCGGTGACCGGCAGTCCGAACGCCATGATCCGCGCGCAGGAGCCGACTGTCGTGACCTTCGTGTTGACCACGGTGTCGGAAGCGCGCGGGGCGCGCAGGCCGGTGGAATCGACCGCGGCCTTCGGTCCATTGCGGACCGCCGGAGGAACGTCGTCATCGGACTCCGACGCGTACAGATCGGCGACGGCGTTGATGGTCATGTTGTTGCTGTTGCCGGTGGGGTTCGGATTTCCCGCGGACTGCCAGCCGCTCTTGATGACGCCGACGCCCGGATCGGACACGATCGTGGATCCGTCTTCGCTCGCGGAGCCGGTGCCGACCGCCACGAACTGCCCGAGGTCGTGATCGAAGGAGTACATCTCGGTCACTTCGCCCGGCGCGAGGCCGTCGAGGTTGGGGATGGTCATTGCGGCCGGGGGGTCGAAGTGCACGCCCGGCGGCTGGACGGTGACGATGAAGCGCGGCTGCTGTCCGAAGCCGGGCGTCATCGGGACTTTGTCGTTGTGTACGAGCGTCGCGGAGATCGTCCCGGCGCGGGAGCCGCTCGGAAAGAGCGCCGATCCCGGCGCGATCTTGAGCGAGAAGCCGGGTAGCTCCGGAATCGTGATCGTCCCGCCGGTCGTCTCGGTGACCTGAACGCCGCGCGTGACGTCGATCGGCAGCAGGTAAATCGGCATGCCGACCGTGTTGTTCTGTCCCGGGTTCGTGTACATGATGTACTCGAGCATCGGCCAGGTTCCGGCGCGCTGCGCCGTCGAGCCGTCGACGATGAGCTTCACGTAGCCGACCGGCGCGTTGGCGAACGAGAACTGGCCACGGGCGTCGGCCTGGGTGCTGCGCGACGTCTGGTCGATACGGATGGTCACGCCCGGAATGGGGATGCTGGTGTTGTCGAGGACGACGCCGGAGATCTGCGTCTCGGAGGCCGGACCGGCGGCGCGACCGGTGGCCTTGAAGACGGCCGCCTGCGCGGAGCCGGCGACCGTGGCGGCGAAGGCGTTGTTGTCGTAGCCGTCTCCCGGTCCGAGGCGCGGCTTGACCAGCGCGCGGCCGTCGCTGTCGGTGTTGATCGTGACGCTCTGCGCGCCGTTGATCGAGCCGCCGCCGTTCATCACCGTGAACGTCACCGGGACGTTCGCCAGGCGGTTGCTGCCGTGGTCGACCACGACCGCCACCAGCGGCCGCGGAAGCGTCTCGTTGCTGACGCCGTATTGGTTGTTGCCCATGTCGACGACGACGATGGCTGGCGTTGCGGGAGTGGCAGTGGCGGTGAGCTCGATCGTGCCGTTGAAGCCGGTCGCGGTGGCACGCACGCGGTTGTTGCCGGCGCCGGCGCGGTGTCCGAGGGTCCAGTTGACCGTCGCCTCACCGGCCGCGTTCGTGGTGACGCTCAGCTCGCGTCCGGAGTTCGTTCCGGCGGCGAGCAGGCCATCGTTCTGAAGGATCGTGAAGACGACGCTCTTGTTCACCGCGGCCGCGCCGGAGGCATCGACCAGACGGACCTTGAGCGGCTGCGCGAGCGCGACGCCGATCGCCGCGGTCTGGTTGTTGCCGCTCACGTTGAGGATGCGCGCGCCGGTGGTGTTGAGCGTGACGGTGTGGGTGATCGTGGAGACGTTCCCCGCGCGGTCGGTGGCCACGATGGTCAACGTGTTGACTCCGGAGCTGAGCGTAACGCCCGGCGCCAGGAAGGCGCGGTTCGAGACCGCGGCGGTGACTCCGTTCACCTTGATCGTGACCTGGCCGGCGTTCACCGTTCCGATCACGATGTCGTCGACCATGCCGCTGACCGCGATCGGCGACGACGTCACCACGCTCCCCGCCGCCGGCGAGTAGACGCTGACGCGCGGCGGGAGCGAGTCGCGGTAGATGTTGAGATCGTCGGTGGCGATCTGTCCGTTCGTCCCGCGCGCCGTCGCGGTGATGACCGTCCGGCCCTGCTGCAGCGGAACGTTCGCCGCCTGGAACGTCGTGCCGGTGATCTGCGCGGCGATGCCGTTGACGTCGACGGCGGCGACCGTGCCGGTCAGCGTTCCGTTGACGGTGATCGTGCTGCTTGCCGTCACGGCGAAGTCGGCCGGCTGGGTGAGGCGAACCGTGGGGCGATCGAACGCCCGGATGACGAGGTTCGTGGTCGTGGTGTTGCCTGCGCGGTCGGTGGCGGTGACGGCCAGCGTGTTCGTGCCGTCGGCGAGCGTGACGGTCCTCTCGAAGCTCTCGCCGGTCCGCGTCGCCGCCGTGCCGTTCACGGTGACGGTGGCGACTGCGTCGTCGTCGGTGGCAGTACCGCGGACGGTGACCTGTTTGAGGGCGACGGTCGATGCCGCCGGCTCGGTGATGCTGATCTGTGGCGCCTGCGAGTCGACCCGCAGCGCGACGTCCTGGCGGTTCTCGTTGCCGGCGATGTCGGTCGCGCTGACGGTGACGAGCTGCACGCCGTCCGTCAGCGACAGATTGCAGGTGAACGAGGTGCCGGCCACCGTCGCCGCGGCGCCGTTGCAGCGCACCGACTGCAGCCCCGACATCGCGTCGGAGACCGTGCCGGCGATCTTCGCCGGCTGCTTCGAGAAGACGCCGTCGGCCGTTCCCGCAATGCTGACGACGGGCGGCGTCGCGTCGATGTTCAGCGAGACGCTGATGGTGGTCTCGTTGCCGGCGCCGTCGGTCGCGGTGCCGTTGGCGGTCTGATTACGGCCGTCGTTGTAGAGCGCAACCGGCGCGGAGCAATACGCGCCGCCCGGCTGGTCGTCGCCGCAGAGGAATCCGACCGAGACCGGCCGGTTGAACCAGCCCGCGGCGTTGGGAGTCTCCGAATAGGTGGCGCTGATCGTCGGCTTGGCGGTGTCGACGACGTACGTGAGCGTGCGCGCCGCGCTGCTCCGGTTGCCGGCGGCGTCGGTCGCTTCGACGTTGAACGTGTTGATGCCGCTGACCAGCGTGATGGCGCAGCGGAACGCACCGTCGGCGATCTCGCCCGGCACGCCGTTGCAGGTCACGCGGCTGATGCCGGAGACCGCGTCGGTCGCGGTGCCGGCGAGGATCGAGCTGGCGCGGTAGATCGAGTTGACTTCGCTCGGCGGGAACGTGAGCGCGACGACGGGAGCGGTGTTGTCGACGGTGACGTTCACGGTCACTGTCGTCGAACGGTTCAGGGTATCGGTGGCGACGACACTGATGGTCCTGGCTCCCTCATTGGCGAAGGTCAACGAGCCGCTCCATGACGTGCCGTTGATGGTCATCGACTGACCGTTCGCCGTGACGCTCACAATGCCGCTCTCGGAGGAAACCGTGCCGTTGAGCGGAACGGTGAGTTGATTCGTGGCGCTGTTGTTCGCGGGCCTGAGGACCACGAGCGTCGGCGCCGACTGGTAAATCACTTTCAGCGTCTGATGCGTGACGTTCGACTCGCAGTCCGCCGCATCGATGGTGATGGTGTTCGTGCCCTCGGTGAGAGTCAGAGTGGTGCTGAAGCTGCCATTGGCGGCGACCGCCACGGCGCTGCCGTTGATCGAAAGCGAGGCCACTCCAGACGCATCACTGGCGGTGCCGGCGACGACGAGCTGCGGGACGGTGACGATCTGGCCGTCGGAGAGACCGGTCAGTGTGATCGACGGCCCGGTCGTATCGGTGGCGTGGCGGATGATGGCCACGGCCAGATACGACGACGCGGGCGATTTCGGATCGACGGTGACGAGGAGCTCGTTCGACGCCAGGAGCGTGACCGCTTCCTCCGCATTGTTGATTTCCGTTCCGTTGAGAACGACTCTTCCCGACGCGCCGCCCTCATTGCGCACCACGACGGAGAAGGTGTCGCCGAGGCTCGACGCGGTGAAGGTGTCGCGATAGACGTCCTTCCTCGGGAAATACTTCTTCTCCGCGAAGACATCGCTGCGCAGATCGATGTGGCGGCGCAGAGAGACGGTGACGATCGCATCTTTCGGCCCGTGGATCGTGACCTCGAGCGTGTTCGACGCCGCGGGAACGACGGTGCGCTCGAACGATGCGGCCTGCTGGCTGAAATCGTTCGGGCCCGCGATCTCGCTGCCGTTCAGGGCGACGCGCGCCGAGCTGGCGCGGCGGTTGCCGGCTGCATCACCGTTCGTGATGACGAGCGTGTAGACCGCGTTCGCCTGCCGATCGCATGGCGACGTCAGATCGAAGCGTTCGACCGCCGTCTGCTCCGTCGTGAAGGTCTTCGGTCCGAAGACCACCATGTGCCCGAATGACGGAATGGCACAGACCAGCAGGATGATCAGGCTGGCGAGCTGCCAGGTCCGGATAGGGCTATACCGAGGCGTCTCCATAGGCGCGTTTCTCCTCCAGTACGGAGTTTCGTCAGGAATGCAGTACGGAATTGGGTTTGGGGTGGCGGCGCATAGTACGGATCGGACTGATCGCCGTCAACACGCAAGGACGTACGAAAATCCGCTGTATTGGCGGGTCAGCTCCGCTCGACGCGAATCCCGTACGCGTGCAGCTTGCGATAGAGATTGCTCCGCTCCACGCCGAGCGCCTCCGCGGTGCGGCTCACATTTCCGGCCAATTCACGCAGGCGATCGAGGATGTACTGCTTCTCGAATTCGTCGCGTGCTTCCTTCAGCGTCAGGTTGCGCGGGATCTCCGCCGGGACGTCGGTGCGGGCGCCGAGGTGGATGTCCTCGGCTTCGATCGTCTCCTGCGGCAGGAGGATGGCGAGGCGCTCGATCACGTTGCGCAGCTCGCGCACGTTGCCGGGCCAGTGGTATGCCTTCAGCTTCGTTCCCGCGCCGGCGGAGAGCTTCTTGCGCGGCGAGCCGGTCTCCGCGGCGAAACGGCGAAGGAAATAGTCGGCGAGCAGCGTGACGTCACTGCCGCGCTGGCGCAGCGCCGGGACTTCGATCGGGATCACGTTGACGCGGTAGTACAGGTCGCTGCGGAAATTGCCCGCTTCGATCTCCGCCTCGATGTTCTTGTTCGTCGCGGCGATCACGCGCACGTCGACGCGGATGGTCTGCTGTCCTCCGACGCGCTGGAACGTCTGCTCCTGCAGCACTCGCAGCACCTTCGCCTGCGTCTTCAGACTCATGTCGCCGATCTCGTCGAGGAAGAGCGTGCCGCCGTCGGCGAGCTCGAACTTTCCCTTGCGGTCGTCGATCGCGCCGGTGAATGCGCCTTTGCGATGACCGAAGAGCTCCGACTCGATCAGCTCCTCCGGAATGGCGGCGCAGTTGACGTCAACGAACGGCTGGTCGGCGCGATGCGAGAGGCGGTGCAGCGTCCGCGCGACGATCTCCTTGCCGCTGCCGTTCTCGCCCGTGATGAGCACGCGGCTGTTCGACGGCCCGGCACTGCGGATCTGCTGGTCGAGCTTCTTCATCGGCTCGCTCTCGCCGATCAGCAGCTCCTCCAGCGAGACCTGCTGCCGGCGCAGATCGCGCACCTGCTCGCGCAATTTGCTGTCGGCGAGCGCGTGATTGACGGTCAGCAGCACGCGCTCGAGCGAGAGCGGTTTCTCGAGGAAGTCGTATGCGCCGAGCCGCGTCGCCTTGACCGCCGCGTCGATGTTGCCGTGACCGGAGATGACGATCACCGGCGGCGCGGCGCTCGAGCCTTTCATCCGCTCGAGGACGCTGAAGCCGTCGATGCCGGGAAGCCAGAGGTCGAGGATGGCGAGATCGAATTCATCGCGCGCCAGCTGCGCGATCGCCTCCTCGCCCGATTCGCAGACGGTGGTCTTGTGCCCCTCGTCTTCCAGGATCTGGGAGAGCGTGGTGCGGATCGAGGGCTCGTCGTCGGTGATGAGGATTTTTGCCATTACGCTGGTAACTCGATCTCGAAGCGCGTGCCTGTCGGTTGATTGTCATGAACGCTGATCTGTCCGTCGTGATCGCGGACGATGCGATGCACGATGGCCAGCCCGAGGCCGGTGCCGCGGCGCTTCGTGGAAAAGTACGGGAGGAAGAGTTTTTCCTTGTCGGCGTCGGGGACGCCGCGGCCTGGATCGGCGACCTCGATGACCACGCGATGCGGCGCGCGGCGCGCGGAAACGCGGATCTCGCCCGACTCCGTCGCCTCCACCGCGTTCTTCAGCAGATTGCCGACCGCGCGGCGGATCTGCTCCGGATCGATCAACAGCTCGATGTCTTCATCGACGTTCACGCTCACCGACACGCCCGGCTTCACGTCGCGGTAGAGGCTCGCCGCCTGCTGCAGGATGTCGGCGAGCTGCGCGTGGCGCAGATGCACGGCCGGCATCCGGGCGAATCGCGAGAACTCGTCGACCATCCGCTTGAGCTGGCTCACCTCGGTGACGATCGTCCGGCATCCTTCTTCGATCGCCGGCTCGTTCGTCCCGAACTTCTTCGCCATCCGCTCGGCCGACAACTGGATCGGCGTCAGCGGATTCTTGATCTCGTGCGCGATGCGCCGCGCCGCCTCGTTCCACGCGGCGAGCTTCTGCGCCTGCACGAGCTGCGTCGAGTCTTCGATCGCCAGCACCCAACCCTTCTCCGTTCCGCCGAGCCGCGCGGCGGAGATCTCGAGGTAGCGCAGCTCGCCGCCGCGGATCAGCGTGACTTCGCGCGCGCGTGCCTTGCCGCGGCGCGTCAGCTCGCCGACCGCCTCGGACATCGGCGCGAGGTCGGCATCGAAGACGTCAGTGATGCGCGCGCGCGGCGGCGGCGCGTCGAGCTGCAGCATCTGCAGCGCCGCGCGATTCACGCTGAGGATCTCGAGGTCGTCGGTGAAGGCGATGATGCCGGTCGACACGGAGTCGAGGACCGTGAAGAGATACGCGCGCTCGGTGTCGAGGCGGCGATTAGTGTCGGTCAGCGCGTAACGCTGCTGGGCGAGCTGCTCCGACATGTCGTTGAACGAGTCGATCAACCGTCCGACTTCATCCGTCGCTGCGATCTCCACTCGATGTCCATACCCGCCTTCGGCGAGCTTCCCCGTCGCCTCGGCCAGCGCCTTGATCGGCACGGTGATGCGGCGCGAGGCGTAGATCGACGTCCACAACGTGCCGAAGAGAATCGCCAGCGTGACGGCGAGAAAGAGCGAAGTCTGCGAGGCCTTCAGCGTCGGACGCTCGGCATCGAGCTGCTGGAAGTTTTTGTGCGCGACGATCGCCTCGTCGATCATCCGGCTCATCGTCGCCGGGATGAAAACGCCGGCGATCGCGATGTACGGACCGTCGCCGATGCGCTGCGCGACGCGGATCCACTTCCCGTTCGCGCCGACTTCGATCTTCGTGACCGAGCCCTTCTTCTGCACTTCGTCGAAGAAGCGCGCCGACGGCTCCGGCACATCGAACACCGGCGTGCGCGGATCGGCGAGCATCTTCACCAGCGTCGGTCCGCGATAGAGGCCGGCGGAGTCGACGTCGTGAAACTGCTCGACGCGGCGCAGCACCGCGTCCATCTGCGCGGCATCGGTCAGCGCTGGTGTCGCGGCGAGCTCGCGCGCGGCACCCGAGGCGACCTTCGCCGCCTGGTCCTGCGACATCTGCGCGATGGCCTCGGCGTTCTGCAGAATCGTCCGCACCGGCGTGTTGAACCAGCGGTCGATCGAGACGCGGAGGAAATCGGTCGCGATCAGAAACAGGAGGATCACCGGCACGAGCGAGCTGGCGACGTACGTCACGACCAGCTTCGTCCGGAAGCGCGAGCCGATGATGCCGCGCTGCCGCTCGAGCACCAGCTTCACGATCCCGCGGAGGATCACGAAGAGGATGCCGAGGATGAGAAGAAGGTTGATGTTCCAGAGGACGAAGAGAAGGA
>Ga0193697_1000173_pt1 | contig 25390 bp, 21 predicted proteins | sample L3m2metaG_FD_145073 | JGI IMG/M metagenome (GOLD analysis project Ga0193697, IMG submission 145073) | Soil microbial communities from a riparian zone of the East river system, Colorado, United States - L3m2 | ecosystem: Environmental > Terrestrial > Soil > Riparian zone | place: USA: East River...
ATCTTTCTTCTCTCCAGCTTTGAAGTTGTCCTGATGGGCACCTGTGGCCGCGTCCGCGCAGCCCACCCCATTAGCCATGTCGAAAAGCAATGGGCTCATGAGTGCCTTCGTCAAACGGGTGCCGATCATCTGAGTGGCCGCTTGTTCTCGCGCCTCTCTGGTGGACAGAAACAACGCGTGCTCATCGCCCGCGCTCTGGCGACAAAGCCCGACTTCCTCATGCTCGATGAACCAACTTCCGGCATCGATGCCACCGCTCGCCAGGCGATCATGGACGTCCTCCGCCGTATTCATCAGGAACAACGGTTGACCATTCTCATGGCGAGCCACGATTTGCCCGTCGTTCGCTCCTACGTGCAGGACGTGATTTGGCTGCACCAGGGCGTCGTCGTGCAGGGTCCCGTTGGCGAACTCCTGACGCCCGAAAAAATCGAACACTTGCTCAGCGTGGAAGTGCACTGACATGGATACACTGCGCGACATTCTCGATCCCGGTTTCCTGCTGCGGAATTCCGTTTACATGAGTCTTCTCGTCGGCTTCGTCTGCCCGTTGGTCGGCGCGTACTTGGTCATGCGACGGCTTATTTTTATGGGCGTGGCATTGCCACAGATCTCTTCTTGCGGCATTGCGTTCGCGTTTGCCTTTCACGCCTGGGGACTCGTTCCCCACCTCGAAGAGAGTAGTGAACACTGGCTTGCCTTTGCCGGTTCCAGCCTCTTTACCCTGTTGGCCATTCTCGCCTTCTCGATCATCGAGCGGCGAGCGCGCAGCCTCATCGAAGGCAGTATCGGCACGATTTATGTCCTCGCGGGCGCCTGGAGCATTCTCCTCCTGGTTAAAAATCCCTATGGCGAACACGGACTCCTCGACAGGCTCAAAGGCCAAATTATCGCTGTCTCCAATGCCGATCTCTGGTGGACTTGTGCCGCGTTTGCTGTGGTCGTCCTCGCTCTGTTTGCTTTTCAAAAGGAATTCATGCTCGTCTCCTTTGATCGCGATATGGCCATCACACTGAAGAAAAATGTGCTGATTTGGGACAGCCTCCTTTTCGTGCTCATCGGCCTCACGATCTCGATGGCCGTCCTGAGCGTCGGCCCGCTGGTCACATTCGGTTTTCTGTTGATCCCCCCGCTCACCGCTCACCTCTTCGCTCACAACATGCGCCAGTTCGCCCTCCTTGCTTCTTTTCTGGGCGGCATCACCGCGTTCGCTGGTTTCTGGATCGCGTACTCATGGGATTATCCCGTCGGCCCTACAGACGTCGCCCTCCTCGGCATCATCTACGCACTCGCCTTCCTCGTGAAAAACATTTTGGGATTCCTCCCAGACAAGCCCGCCCCTTCAACTCCCGCTCCGTAACCCCAGACGTAAGGAAGACGTAAGGAGGGGGCTAATTGGGCGAAGGACAGGCGCACTCCACGACGCTCCGCGAGGATGTACACGGTCCGCGGCTTTCGCGGATTGCGGTTGTCCCCGCGGCAAGAATCCCTGGCGCTTTCTACTCATGACGCACTGTTTCTCTCGTTGCGTCCGAAGCTTCACGCTTACTTCGGAGGTGGGGGCACTCTACAGCTCATCGTGCCTGAGACGTTCCCATCTGCGTCCACGGCATAAACCAGCGCGTCGCCGCGGAGCGTGATGTGGGCCACGACAACTCCGGGCCCCGGTTGTTGCCTCGGCCGTCCCCCTGGGGTCTGAACGATCTTGAGATTAGCCCCGTTGGCAAATGGACCCGCGACGAAACTGCTGCGGGAATCCTTCACGTAAATCTTTGGCCTGGGATCGCAGTTGTCCTTGCTGAGCACCTTGTAGAAACCGTCGGGATTTTGTCCGCTGCGCGGATTCTTTCCGGCACTGGGAATCTTCTTGCCGGATGGATTGGGACCAGGCTCGCAAGCAACTGTGGGCGGTTCCTTGTCCAGCACGGTCACAGTGAAGCCGCACTGCGCCTTGTTGCCAGATGCGTCCGTCGCCGTGCAAGCGACACTGCTTGTGCCTTTGGGGAACACGGAACCGGAGGCGGGGGCGCACACTACACTCACGCCGGGACAATTGTCCGCTGCTGTCGTCGTGTACGTAACTACCGCCGAACATTGGCCCGGATCATTGGCCACGACAATGTTTACCGGGCAATTGACGTGGGGCGCCTCCCGATCTTCTACCACCACCGTGAAGCTGCAGGTGCTCGAGTTGCTTGCGGTGTCCGTGGCTGTGCAATTCACGGTTGTGACACCCTTCGGAAATACCGAACCGGAAGGAGGAGCACAAGTGACCGTCGCATCGAGACAGTTGTCGATCGCCGTCACCGTGTAGTTGACCATCGCGGAACACAGACCCGGGTCCGTGGGGCGGACGACCGAAGCCGGGCACGTGATTACGGGCGGAACCGAGTCCAGCGTGAAGGCTGCAATTCGAGTCGTCCAGCCGCCCTGAGAGGTGGTCGCATAGTATTCGGAAGTGAACCAGAATTTGCACTCATCCACTGGGTCAACGGTCAGGGTGGAATAATCTCCCCAACGTCCACTGCCATCGGTTTGTGAGCCTGCCCCCGACACGATCGTCACCTCGGGCAGAGTCATCACCCCAAGTGGATCTCCGGCGAGCCGGCCGGCGTAACGAATGCCGGGATAAACCGTACCGCTGGACACGCTGTAAGCCAAAGCGATGTTACCGCCGGCGTCCATGGCGATGCTTCCCATCCACCGATGAACGTCATCTGCAAGCCCCGGCGATCCTCCATCCGGCGCGTGTGTCCCTTGCTGGAAGATCGACCACCCACTCCCGCCGGATCGACGCAATTCATACCAGCGGATTCCCGCATGGTCCGCGCCGTCGGCGTCCACGGTGTGATTGAACACGAGCGTTTCGTGCGTGCCGAAGTTTCGATATTGCAGTCGCCACATCGGCCAGACTGTCAATGTCTCCAACGTCGTCGCGACCCCTGGCTGTGGAACGCACGGAGAGATAAGGCCTCCTGAACATAAAACTGAGTCAAAGGGCGCGGTCGCAAGCGAGGGCAATGCCGTGAACGTTGACAGACCCGGGTTGCTCCAATTTACGCTGAAAGAAAACATCTCGACCCGGTCTATACCTCCCCACATATCTCCATCCACTTGCCGCGCGAACAAATTCGGCGTCGCTCCGGGGGGAGGACCGTCGAGATCAGCTGGCAGCAGGACGAGCGCAGGCGCGGGTACGAAGAACTGCACAAAGCTGGCGGGAGCCCCGGCAAGCATGCTGGTCCGATCAAACGCATAAACGTCCACTCCGCCACCGGGAAACATGTTTCGTTGAGACGACATGTAGTACGCATCCGGCCAAACCGCCAGCTTCGGAAAGTCGTTCGCGCTGGGTGTGGTAAAATCGTACAAAAACCATCCGCCTGTCACCGGATCACCGGTGCGGGAGACGGCGAAACACTGGTGATTGGCGGCTGGCAAGGTGAATTGACTGATGATCCATCGGTCTGCCAGATGGTCGTACTGGACCATCGGATCCCCACTGTTTTGGCTTTCGCACGGTCCTCCGAATCCACTCCACAACGAATTGATGGGACTGGGTCCCACAAGCAGCGTACCCTGCTTGTCATAGATTGAGAACACCATGTTCACCGCTTGGATATAATGATTTGGCCCTACATCCCCAACTGTATCTGGCGGAATAATGCCGAAACCTCCAACCAGGGAATTCGGAACGCCATCAAAGTTGACAAGCAACCCCGCGCCACTTCCTGGCGCCGCCGCAGTTCGAGGGGTGTTGAAAGCTCCTGTCAGAGTCGTCTTCCCTCTCCTGGTTCTCGATTGGTCATGACGCAGCGGAATGGGCGGTTCCTCCTCTTCAAGGTCTTCTATCTCGAATATTGGATCACCCGGTTGCCAAGGCAAAGCCTTGGGCAGCGTGCGCAGATCGTTCGTCATGACCAAAGGTTCGACTCGCACACTTACAAATGGCCCCTGAATGACGTTCGTGCCCTGTTGAGCCACACACTGCAGGATTGAATGATTGAGAACAGTTCCCGCGGCCAACGCAGTCAGATATCGTGTTAAGTTTCGCATTTTCATGCTCCTTTTCAGATGGCTTCCGTGTACGAAACTGGTGGGGAGAACACGTTTTGCATTGGGTGCATAGGGTACCTTTCCACTTTAGAATTCCCGATGCGCTCTACTGAAGCAACCGCGTAGATTTACCAAAACACGACAATTCCTTATCAAAAGGCGACATGAACAGGACCAAACTTCTGGAACTGCGCGAACTTCTGTGGTGCGCAACCAAACTGCCGTTTGAAATCCCGGCAAAAGTTTGACTCGCACGTGTAGCTCAAAGAAGCAGCGATCTCTTTGTTGGAAAGGCCCTCAGCCAGGAGCGCTGACGCGAGGCTCATTCGCTCATGCATGATCCATGCCTTCGGTGTCGTTCGGAATTGTTCTCTAAAACGTCGTTCCAGCGTGCGTACGTCCAGACCGACCTGCACCGCTAGCGTTTTCACCTTGAAACCCCTTTGTTTGACTACAATCCGAAGCTCCTCCGGCTTGAGAGAACAGGCGCCCACACCTATTAATACGTTGATGGCAGCCACAATCTCTCAAGAAACTGAAGACTCGTTTGCGGTAAAATGTCGACACGCTAGTGTGCTGTAACAGTTCCAGCTTTACAATGAAACGCGCCAGCTGAGGCAGCTTAAGGAGAATGCGATTGTAAGGTTTTGTGTGTTACACTACACTAGCTCGTCAGGCCACACCTCAACCTTTACTTGCGCCGTGACACACGCCGTAAACTTTTCGACAATCGTTCGCGTGAACGATGTTCAATGCAACGCTCCGGTGCGGCCGACGAGGGACTTGCCCGAGTTCGTGCCCGCGGAGCGCAAACGAGCTGAGTTCGTCCAGGAAATCTTCGATCACACCGCCCGCCACTACGACGCGCTCTCCGCCGCGCTGTCATTTGGCACGTGTCGCGCGTATCGCCGCTTCGCCTTGCGCCGCGCCGGCGTCCGGCCGGGCATGAAAATCCTCGATGTCGCCACCGGCACCGGCCTGGTCGCGCGCGCCGCGATTCAGCTCGGCCTGTCACCGTCGGACATCGCAGGGCTGGATCCAAGTCGGGGAATGCTGCAGCGCAATCGTGAACGGCAGCCGATCGCGCTCGTGCAAGGCTTCGGCGAATCGCTTCCCTTCGCCGACGAATCATTCGACTTCATCACCATGGGCTACGCGCTTCGTCACGTTGAAGACCTCGTCGTGCTCTTCTCAGAATTTCGACGCGTCCTGCGGCAGGGTGGGGGAGTGCTCATCCTGGAAATCACCCACCCTGCAAATCGGATCGCAGCACGCCTTGGACGGTTTTACATGTGCAACTTTTTGCCGCCGCTTGTCCGCATTTTCACGCGCAATCCCGACGCGGCGAAAATCCTGCGCTTTTATTGGACAACGATCGAGGAATGCGTGCCGGCTTCGGTAATCCTGAATGCGCTCGAAGCCGGCGGCCTCAAGGAAGTAAGGCGGCGCACCACGGGATCGCTTTTGAGCGATTACATGGCGCGCCGCGTGTAGTTACTTCGTTATCTTGCGGCCTGCTGCCAGGCCCATGATCAGCATGATCGCGAACACCACCAGGAACAGCACGAACAGGAACTGCGCGATACTAGCCGCTGTACCTGCTATGCCCGTGAACCCGAGGACGCCCGCCACCAGTGCGATGATCAGGAATATTACAGCCCATTTTAACATGAAGTACCCTCCGCTGGCGCAGCCTCGTTTCCAATTGGGGTCGTCTCCCCAACTCGCCAATTCCTAATCTTGCTCCCATTCTTAAGTAGGTCGAAACCCGATTTGAGTCAGAGCCACGCCACAGTGAAGTTTTGTGAACGAATCGAACCTCAAACGTTTATTCAAGCTGACGAAAAGGATAAGCGACGCGAAACGCCGGACCGCGATCGCAGCGCGAACCAGCCCTCACAGTCTGTTGGTGGAAAGGGCAGGGGAGGGGCGTCGTCCATTGCTAATTTCCTGAAAGGCAAATGGCTGAAACACCCGCTGCACAGCGTGGTCGTCCACATCCCTGTCGCGTTGTGGCCGGCGGCGCTTCTCTTCGATCTCCTTTCGTATGCAGGCGTTGGCGGCAATGCCATGGTGCGCCTCTCATTTGTTGCGATCGCGTTTGGGCTCGCCGCGACCGCGATCGCAGTTCCCACGGGCGTTGCTGATTGGTCGGAAATAAAGCAGGAAAAGCCTGCGTGGAAAATCGGTTTGTATCACATGGGCGCAAACCTGCTCGTCATCATTCTTTACGCCGTGAACCTCGGCCTCCGGCTGGAGAATTTCGATCACGCCACCCGTGTCACTCCGATTCAGTTAATTCTCTCTGCGATTGGCACACTGCTTCTCTTCGGTTCCGCCTGGCTCGGCGGGCTGATGGTTTATGACCACGGTATTGGCATCGCCCGCCAATCCAAACACAAATGGCGCAAAGCCGCCGAAGCTGGGAACGCGAACGTTCCACCTGTGAAGTAGTTATGCTGCGCAATGTTCTCCAGGGTAAACCGCTTCGCCATCCGCTCCATCCGCTTCTCGTCCATTTCCCGGTCGGCTTGTTCGTGCTCACGCTTGTGCTCGATCTGGTGAGTCACGCCTTTTCCGGCCAGGGATTTACGCGCGCTGCATTCTACGCGCTCGCGACTGGACTCGTTGCCGCTCTCGTCGCAGCTATCCCGGGCTTCATCGACTACGCTGACATTCGCGACGATCATCCGGGCAAGCGCACTGCCACGCTTCACATGGTGCTGAATCTCCTGATGGTCGGCACGTACGCGGTCAGTTTCGGTTTGCGTTTGGGCCATTTGGACGCGCCAAGCACTCCGTCACTGCCTCTGCTGGTCTCCGTGGGCGGCTTTGCGCTTCTCAGCATCTCCGGCTATCTCGGCGGGCGATTGGTTTATGGAGAAGGCATCGCTGTTGGGCGTCATCGCCGAAAAACTCAGACACCGCAACACACCATCGGCATTGCCGTGCCGCCCTCACGTGACGACAAGATTCAATTCGCTCCTGTCGCCCGCACAACCGACCTCCGTTCCGGCGAAACGATTCGTGCTGAAATCGATGGCAACGTAATGTGCATCGCTTTCCTCGAAGGCAATTACTACGCCTTCCAGGAATTCTGCACGCACCGCTTCGGTCCGCTCTCCGAAGGTTGTTTCAACAAAACCGAAGTCGAATGCCCCTGGCACCGCTCCCGTTTCGACGTTCGCACCGGTAAAGTACTGCACGGCCCTGCGAAGGTCGATTTAAAGACCTGGCCCGTCGAAATCCGCGATGGCCAGATCTGCGTCGGCATCACTCGCCAGCCCAAAGCCCCAATCGCGCAGGCATTTTTCCAAAGTCGCTTCAATGAGCGGTCTGGAGCGCAGAATCCAGACAAAGACGTTTTCGGTAGGCAAAGCGGCCTGGATTGATAAAGTGCCGCGCATGCGCACGGCGGTTTATCCGGGCAGTTTTGATCCTCTGACCAACGGCCATATCGACCTGATTCAGCGGGCGGCGAATTTGTTCGATCACGTGATTGTGGCGATTGCCAAGAACGAGGCCAAAAGCCCTCTATTTAGCCTTGATGAGCGCCTGGATCTCGTGCGCATTGCCATCAAAAGCATGCCCAAGGTCGGCGCCGAGGCGTTTGATGGCTTGCTGGTCGATTATGTGGAAAAACGCGGCGGGCAGGCGGTGATTCGGGGGCTACGGGCCGTGTCAGACTTTGAATTTGAATTTCAGCTCGCCCTGATGAATCGTAAATTGAACGAACGGGTCGAGACGATCTTTATGATGCCTAAAGACACCTACACCTTCCTAAGCTCCCGGATTATCAAGGAGATAGCGCGCCTGGGCGGAGATGTAAGCGCGTTTGTGCCGCCACATGTGCGGGAGGCGTTGATGAGCAAGGTAAAGAAGATGTCTGTCTGAGAAAACAGGGGCTCGACAGAGCTTGCCCCTCCGAACTTAGAAAGTGAGCTGTTATGCCAGTCGAATTCAATGTTCGCCATCTCGAGGACCAGAATCTCCATCTCAAAGATGAAATTTCGGCTTCGGAACTGGATATCGATCAATTGGATGAGCTGATTCATGTGCGTAAGCCGCTCCAATATGACCTGGAGGTCGAGAAGATGGAGCGCGGAATCCTTGTGCAAGGGCGGCTAGACGTGAAGCTGGATTGCGAGTGTGCGCGCTGCCTGAAGTCATTCGAATACCCCCTGGCGCTTCCGGACTGGGCATGTCATTTACCACTTGAGGGCGAGGAAAAAGTGACGATTTCAAATGATGTGGTGGACTTGACGCCCTACATTCGCGAGGATATTGTCTTGGCGTTTCCGCAGCACCCGCTGTGTAAACCCGATTGCAAAGGGCTGGAGAATCCCCATAAGGGTTCGGCTGCCGATCCGCAGCACGAGTCGGAATTGACTTCCTCTGCCTGGTCTGAACTAAATAAGTTGAAATTTTGAAAGAGCACTATGGGCGTACCGAAGCGTAAACCATCGAAAAGTCGTCAGCGGATGCGGCGAGCTTACAACAGCGTATTGAAGCTGCCGCAATTGAGCACCTGTCCGCAATGCGCGGCTCCGTACATTCCGCATCGGGTCTGCCCCGCGTGCGGGTTCTACAAAGGCCGGCAGGTCATCTCAGTCACCGCTGGAGCATAATTTTTATGGGAGCGCGGTCGGTTTGTGTCGCCTGCGCTCTTTCCATTTATGCGAATCGCGTTGGATGTCATGGGTGGCGACCACGGATGCGAGGTCGTCATCGGTGGGGTCCGACAGGCGCTGGATGCGATTCCTGGCATCACCGAGATGCATCTGGTGGGCGACCAGCGGCAAATCGAGGCGGCCCTCGCGAAACGCCACTTCACAGATCCGCGCCTTCGAGTTCTTCACACCACCGAAGTCCTGACCATGGACGATTCGCCACTCGAAGGCGTGCGCAAGAAAAAAGATTCCTCGATGGTGCGCGCAATCGAGTTGGTGCGCGACGGGAAAGCCGATGCAGTGATCTCGCCGGGAAACACGGGTGGTTTGGTTGCGGGGAGCACGTTCCGATTGCGGCGGCTGGACGGAGTTGAACGGCCGGCTATCGCCGCGCTTATGCCGTCGCGAACGCAGGAGTACATTTTGATCGATGCCGGGGCGAACCACGAATGCAAGCCGCTCTATCTGGCGCAGTTTGCGGTGATGGGAAGTGTCTACTCCCGCGAAATGCTCGGCCATGAGAAGCCCCGCGTCGGTGTTTTGAGCAACGGCACCGAGGAAAGCAAAGGCACGGAACTCACGCGTGAATCGGCGAGGCTGTGCCAGCAGTTGAATTTGAATTTCATTGGCTACATCGAAGGACACCATCTTTTTGAAGATTGCGTCGATGTTGTGGTCAGTGATGGCTTTGTGGGCAACATCGTCCTCAAGACGTGCGAAAGCATGGGCAAAGCGATGTTGCACCTGCTCAAGGAAGGACTGACCGCGACGCCGATACGCAAACTGGGCGCACGGCTTTCGCGTGGCGCGTTCACTGACATCAAGCGCCGGATGGACCCTGATCTTTATGGAGGCGCGCCATTGCTCGGGCTGAACGGAAGTGTTATCAAGACGCATGGGGCGGCGCGCGAGAAAGCGGTCATGAATGCGATTCGGGTCGCCACTGAAACCATCCAGCATCACTTGAACGATGTGATCACACGGGAGATCGCGGAGGCAAACCAGCGTCTCGCGAATATGAAGGACACGGGGCCAGTGCCCGCGGCAGCATGATTAGAAAACCTTCCAAATTCAAAAATCCGCGTGCCAAGCACGACTTCAAGGGGCGCACATGTTCGATCATTTCAGTTGGTTCGTACGTGCCCGATAAAGTCCTCACCAACGCGGAACTCGAGAAGATGGTTGACACTTCGGATGAGTGGATTACCACGCGCACAGGGATTAAGGCGCGGCGAATCGCGGCGGAAAACGAATTTACTTCCGACATGGCGGCGAAGGCCGCGATGCGCGCGATGGAGAAGGGGCATATCACTGCCGATCAGATTGATCTTATAATCGTCGCAACGATCACCCCTGATATGCCGTTTCCCGCGACAGCGTGCCTGGTGCAGCACAAGATCGGCGCGCGCCGGGCGGCAGCCTTTGATGTCGAGGCGGCCTGTTCGGGATTTATTTACGCGCTGGAGATCGGTCAGCAGTTCATCATGTCCCGCACGTATGAAACGGTCCTTGTCATAGGGGCGGAAAAGCTTTCGAGCATCGTCGATTGGAAGGACCGCAATACCTGCGTGCTCTTTGGCGATGGCGCCGGCGCGGCCATTTTGCAACATCGGCCCGATGCACACGGGTTGCTCACGGCATGCATGGGAGCTGAAGGCGACAAAGCGGAATTGCTCTGCATGCCTGGCGGAGGCAGCCGTTGTCCGGCTACGGTCGAATCGGTGACCAGCGGGTTGCACCATTTGCGGATGGACGGCAAGGAGACTTTTAAGTCCGCCGTCACGGCGATGTACACCGCGGGGCAGGAGGCTCTGCGGCGGTGTGAAATTGATATTACTCACATCAAATGCGTGATCCCGCACCAGGCGAATCGCCGGATCATCGACGCTGTGACGGAGCGGCTTGGGGTCAAGCCGGACCAGGTGTTCGTAAATCTCGACAAATACGGCAATACGTCCGCGGCATCGGTGGCCATTGCCCTGGATGAGGCGGTCCAACAGAAGCGGATTCAGCGCGGGGACCTTGTTCTGATGGTCGTATTCGGGGCCGGATTGACCTGGGGGGCCGCGGTGATCGAGTGGTAATCGGTAGCAGTTTGCCCCGCCGCCGTGGGCTGGCCGTGGGTCAAAATAGTAGTAAAAATCTCCATGTCATCCGTTGACGGGGGTAGGTCGTGTGCTACTTTTGAGACGGTACGATATGAGCGCACGAAAAATCGCCGATTCCGAGTTATCCCAGCCGTTAACAGTCCAAACCCGAACAACTCAACTCACCTTGCCAACCAGTGCCGTACGCGTGCGCAAGAATGGCATCGAGTTTCACAGCGCTGAACCGATTTCGGCCTGGACCGAGATGACCATCTCCCTCGAAACGCCGCTCGAACCGAAGAAATTTGAGTGCTCCGGAGTTGTGGTGGCCTGCAATGGCAATCGCCACGCGGGGTATGAGATCTCGATGATTTTTCCGACAATGACATCGGTTGCCAAGGCGCGTCTGGACCTGCTGGCGTATTCGACCCTGGCCTGAGCGAATGCGGGCGATCGCCTGCCCAATCACATCATCATCCTGACTTAGCGGACGGCTGCCCGCGCTTCACACCATCTCCGCTGGCATGGCTCACCGCACCTTGCTACACTGCGGGCCATGGAACTCTTTCACAAAATCCTGCACACGGCCGTTGAGGGCCATGCTTCCGATGTCCACATAAAGGTTGGGACTCCGATCGTTTTCCGCATTCACCGCCAACTGGTTGCCATCGAAGCGCCAGTGCCCACTCAGCAGTGGATGGAGAGCATCGTGGAAGGAATTGTGCCCAAACATGCTCGCAAGCGCCTGGAGGAAGAACGTGAGGTGGATTTTTCTTACTACGTGCCGGGGATCGGGCGCTTTCGCACGAACCTGTTCCAGCAGCGCGGCGAGTTTTGTCTCGCGATGCGCTATGTCAAGACGGTGGTGCCGAGTTTCGAAGAACTGGGGTTGCTGCCCATTCTGAAAGAGATTGCGGACAGCCCGCGCGGAATTGTGTTGCTCGCGGGTTCTACTGGCTGCGGCAAATCCACCACGCTCGCCGCCATGATCGAGCACATTAACAGCCATCACAAACGGCACATCATTACGCTCGAAGATCCGATCGAGTATGTCTTTGAGGACAATCAATCAGTGATCGAGCAACGGGAAGTCGGCCTGGACACGCTCTCTTTCGGGCACGCTCTCAAGCACGTGTTACGGCAGGACCCGGATGTTATCATGGTCGGTGAAATGCGTGATTCGACGAGCTTTGCCGCGGCCATGAGCGCGGCAGATACGGGACACCTCGTGCTCTCGACGCTGCATACGACGAATTCCTCGCAAGGCGTTACACGCATTCTGGATTTCTTCAAGGCGGACGAGCGTGAGCAGGTGCGGCGGCAACTCGCGGGCACGTTGCAGGCGATTATTTGTCAACGCATGGTACCGACGATCCAGGGGGGTGTGACACCAGCCCAGGAAATTCTGGTCAACAGCGGGACCGTGAAGAAATTACTGGAGGAGAATCGGCTCGACAAACTGCCGGCGGCGATCGAGACCGGCGTTGAAGACGGCATGCAAAATTTCAACCAGGCGCTCTTCGCATTGGTGAAAGCGGGGCGAGTAAGCGAAAAGGAGGCCCTGGCCAAAGCGACCAATCCGCAGGCGCTCGAAATGAACTTCAAAGGAATCTTCCTGGATGAAGGCCGACGAATTCTCGGCTAGCGCAAGTCGCCGCACGCTGATCTCGACAGCAGTTTTGAATTGACAGGACTCACTAATCCTGTCAGCGTCCGCTTAAGGTTTAACACCCCTTAGGTTATGCGTGGCTCTAGCACCCTGCCGACGTGTAACTCGTGCTTGTTCGTGGACGGGAGGGCAATCTTTTTACCCCGTCGTTCCGCGGATGTTCTTCCCCACAAAACAAGGAGATCCCTATGAAACTTGCATTGATTGAGAAGCGGTTATTCGTATGTGCCTTGATTTTCATCGCGGCGAATTTCGGTCGAGCGGCGACTTTGTACGTTTGGCAGACGAGTCCGAGTCCCGCGCTGCCGTATGCAACATGGAACAGTGCTGCGCACACGATTCAACCGGCCATTGACGCCGCGGCGGCCGGGGACACGATCATGGTGCGGGCTGGCGAATTCCTGCTTACGGCGGAGATCACCGTAGGCAAGGCGATCGTTTTGCGGAGTGAGAGTGGTCCCGTGGTGACAATTGTGAATGGGCAGCGGACCACCAGATGCCTGTCTGTCACTGATGCAGGAGCTGTTATTGATGGATTACCATTCGTAACGGCTTCGGAGAATCACCGGTTGGGGGCGGGGGGATCTCTCTGGTTGGCGCGACGGTCCAGAATTGCGTCGTAACGAATTGTTTGACGCGGACTGCTGGTGGGAGTGGCATTTATATGAGCGGGGGCCTGGTAAGGAACACAACTCTGGTCTGGAATGGTTTGCCCGGTGCGGAGGTCTCGCCTGGGGGTGGAATTTATTCTGTAAACGGAGGCCGGATCGAAGGTTGCATCATTCGGCGCAACGCCTCGGAATATGGCGGCGGCGGTGTGTGGCTGTCAGCCAGCACGATGACAAATTGTTTTATCTCTGAGAACCAGGGGGAGGATGGCGGTGGGGTTTATGCAACGGCCAGCAGTGTTTTGGGTTGTACGATCAGCAATAACCTCGCCCATGGTTACACGAGTGAGGCGTATGGCGGGGGCGTTTACATCGTCGGGGGGGAGATGTCGCGTTGCAAGATCATAGCAAATATCTCCGGAGACGACGGCGGCGGATATGGGGGCGGCGTGTATTGCACCAATGGAACTTTGCGGTCGTGTTTGATAGCTGAGAACACAGCCAACGGAGGCCGGTATGATTCGTTTCACGGAGGGGGAATTTATCTGCGTGGGGGAATAGTGATCAACTGCACTCTTCCTCGAAATACGTGCACGCCTGCGACCATAAACCCCATAGGTCAAATCGGGCAGGGTGGCGGGCTGTATTGCGAAGGGGGCACCGTCAAGAATTCGATTATCTATCTGAATACCGCGCCGATGGACGCCAACAGGTTTTTCGTGGCTGGAACCGTTACCTATTCCTGCACGACGCCGGCTGTCGCAGGAGTGGGCAACATAACCAGCAACCCGCAATTCGTTAACGCGGCAGCCGGCAACTACCATCTGGGAATCTTCTCTCCCTGTGTCGATTCCGGATCGAACGAACCATGGATGTCCACCGCGAGGGACCTCGATGGCAACCCGCGAATCATCAATCTGATAGTCGATATGGGCGCGTACGAGTCACGTCTGCGCCTTCCGCCATGGATCGTTCACCATCCGAGGAATCAAACCGCACGAGCGGGATCGCGTCCGACTATCGGCGCGGAGTACGTGACGACCGAGAACTATTCGCCAATCACGAGCGGCGGCAGATTGTGGGACAACGGCGTCTCCAGTTATGTCGTCGCGCAAAGTTTTCTGGCGAGGTCGGTCGATCTTTCCTCGATTGATTTGTACTCGAGCTGCTCGGAGAGCGGTAATATCAGAGTTTCGATCACGGAAGATGACGGCGCGGGCGCGCCAGATTTAACGAGGGTCTTAACGGAAGTCTCTTTGACCGGCTGCGCCGCATCGCGGTACGAATGGCGCAATCTCAATTTTCCAGACATCACCGGATTGACCATTGGCCAGCAATACTGGATTCTGGTCTACGATACCAACGGCGGGCTGGATCCTGCGGTGTGTTCGTGTTACAACGCCGCAGTCGGTTACTTTGATTATCCGACTGATCCGTTTCCGGACGGTAGGCTCCTGGTCAGTATCGATTCAATGAGGTCGTGGGAAGAACACCCGAACACGGATCTGCTCTTTCGATTGTATGCCAGGACACACTATCCGGCGTTTTTCAGCGTGGGCCTGCAGTGCAGCCCTCCATGGAGATATCAATGGTATTTCAACAACAAGGCGATCCCGAGCGCGACGAATGCGACTTACCTTTTGAGCCAGATATCCACCGATAATGCGGGGACCTATCATGTGGTTGTCAGCAATGCCAACGACGATGCAACAAGCGCGCCGGCGGTGCTGACGGTGCTCGCCGATCCTGGCTTCAACGCTCCGAAAGCGCTGCGTATCTCGCGTTCGGGACCGGATGTAATTGTCATGTGGACGGTTCCGAATGTCGTGTTACAGGAGGCGGAGAATCTGAATGGTCCCTGGAGTGATGTGCCGCCTCCGGCTGTCAGTCCTTTCAAAGCGCCGCGATCGCAGCGGCCAAAATTTTATCGGATGGCGCCTATGACCAACTTTTGAAGGGAATCCAGCCGGGCAAAGCGGACGTGAACGGCGTCGCGTCCTACCCTGTTGACATTTAACGAAGCGGGGTTTAGGGCTGTAATATAGGGTCGAAGGGGCGTTCACACGATCGTAACTTTACGGCCCCTCCCCGGCGACGGTACGATGAGACGCTTGTCCAAGCCCAGCAACAACGGTTTCGCCATGAAGCCCGGTCACTTTTTGAACCGGGAGTTGAGCTGGCTGGAGTTCAATCAGCGTGTGCTCGGCGAGGCACTCGATTCAAAGAATCCGTTGCTCGAACGGGTGAAGTTCTTCTGTATAACGAGCTCAAACCTCGATGAGTTTTTCGAGGTGCGCGTCGCCGGCCTCAAGCAGCAGGTGGAAAGCCAGGTTGTCGAGCGCAGTATTGACGGACTTACCGCTACGGAAACGTTGCGGGCGATCACGAAGCGCGTGCGGCGCATTGTCGAGGACCAGTATCGTTGCTGGCGAGATGAATTGCGGCCGGCGCTGGCGCGCAACCGGATTCGTTTCTTGGGCATAGACGAGCTAAAAAAAGCGGACCTTGATTGGCTGGAAGTATTCTATCGGGCCGAAGTCCGCCCGGTCCTCACGCCGCTGGCGATCGACCCGGCTCATCCGTTCCCGCAGCTGCTGAATAAGTCGCTCAATATCATCGTGCGCCTGGAAATGGAGAGCGGCGGGCGGACGATGAAGCATTTAGCGGTGGTGCAGGTCCCGCGGGTCCTGCCGCGGTTGGTCAAGCTTCCGCGCGACGGCAAGCAGCAGGATTATGTGTTCCTGGCGCATCTGATCGGGCACTTTTTGGGTGACCTGTTTACGGGCACAAAGATCATCGGCTACTGGCAGTTCCGGGTGACGCGCAACAGCGAGCTCTACATCGAAGAAGAGGAAGCGAGCAACCTGTTGAAGGCTGTCGAAGCCGAGTTGCACAATCGCCGCCGCGGAGACGCCGTGCGCATGGAAATGGAGCGGTACTGCCCAATGGATATTCGCAAGGCGCTGCTGGGGACATTCCGTCTCACCGAGGAGGAGCTTTATGTCATCGAGGGGCCATTGAATCCGACGCGGCTGATGGCGATTTACGAGGGTGATCATTCGCCGGAATTGCGCGAACCGCCCTTCATCGCGCCAGTAGGGTCGTCGCTGCACGACGAACGCAATCTCTTCGCCGCGATTCGTGATCGGGACATTCTGCTGCATCATCCGTATGAGAGCTTCGAGACCGTGGTTGAGTTTGTGGAAAGGGCGGCTGACGACCCGCAGGTGCTCGCGATCAAGCAGACGCTATACCGCACTGGTGGCGACTCGCGCATCGTCGGGGCGTTGATCAACGCGGCAAGGAACGGCAAACAGGTCACTGCGGTGGTGGAACTGCGTGCACGCTTCGACGAAGCCAACAACATTCAATGGGCGCGCCAACTCGAAGACGCGGGTGTGCACGTGGTCTATGGCCTGGTAGGCTACAAGATTCACGCCAAGGTGTGCCTGGTCGTGCGGCGCGAGGAGAGCCAGCTTCGCCGTTACGTGCATCTGTCGACGGGCAATTACAATCCGAACACGGCGCGGCAATACACGGACCTGAGTTATTTTACGTGCCGTCCGGCGTTTGGCGAAGATGCAACGAATCTGTTCAATTTGCTCACTGGGATTTGCCAGTTTCAACCGATGCGCAAATTGCTCATCGCGCCCTTCGACATGCATGCGAGGCTATTAGGGCTGGTTGAGCGCGAGGCGCAGCACGCCCGGTCAGGATTGCCGGCGCGAATTGCGGCGCGCATGAACTCGCTTGTGGACGAGCGGACGATCGAAGCCCTTTACGCTGCATCGCAGGCCGGAGTGAAAATCGATTTGCTGGTGCGCGGGATTTGCTGCCTGCGCCCGGGCGTCAAGGACTTGAGCGCGAACATCATGGTGCATTCGGTCGTGGACCGGTTCCTGGAACACAGCCGCGTGTGGTGTTTCGAAAATGCATGCCATCCGGAGGCGTACATCAGCAGCGCGGATTGGATGCCGCGAAATTTCTTCAGGCGCATTGAAGTAGGATTTCTAGTTGAAGACGGGCGAATCGCCGACCGATTGATTTCGGAAGTGATGACAGTCTCGCTGGCGGATAACACAAAGGCGCACGAATTGCAGTCGGATGGCAGTTATCGGCGGCTGTCGCCCAAAAAGGGAGAGCCGGCACAGCGGAGCCAGATGGAGTTCATCGCGCTGGCGACAGGCGCCGATCGCCCCGAAGTTCCATCATTGAGTGGTGAGCCGAAGTACTCGCGCGTGCGATTGGCAACACGGCCCGATCCGCTGGATGAAGAGACGAGCTTATCGGGTCGCCAGGAGCCAGATGAATTGCCAGGCGATGTCCGCACTTCGACTCCATCTATTTGACCGCCTGCCGCGCGAGCACAGCGCCACCCACGATACCGGCGTGATCGCCTAGTTTTGAGGATACGATTTCGATTCCTTTGTCGGTCCCCGGGAGGATGTGGTCGAGGGCGGTCTTTTTAATCGTGGGCATCATCTCATCGTCGAGCGCCTCGATGACGCCGCCGCCGAGGACGACCATCTCGGGACTGATGATATTGATGAGATTGCCGACCGCGATACCGATGTATTCGGCCGCGTCGAGGACAACTTTTTCGACAAATTTATCACCGCGGCGAATCGCCTTGCGGAGATCGCCGCTGCGCAGATCTTTCAAGTCGTCACCCAGCATGTCGGTGAGCAGGTTTTTTTCGCCCTGCTTGATGCCGAGTTGAACACGACGAAAAATCGCGGTGCGGCTGGCGAGCGCTTCGAGGCCGCCGTCGTTGCCGCAACCGCACTTGGGGCCTCCCGCCTGCAGAACCATGTGACCGATCTCGCCTGCAGCGTGGTTTGCGCCGGTATGGGGCTCGCCATTCAGGATGAGGCCTCCGCCAATGCCCGTGCCGATAAAGATGCCAATGACATGGCGCGGTTTGCTTTTCAGTTCATGCACGTGTACGCCGAGCATGGCAAGGTTGCAGTCATTCCCCACAAAGACCGGCAAATCGAGGATCTTCTCCAGTTGCTTTTGGAGCGGGATGTTTTCCCACGCCAAATTGGGTGCGAAAACGACGCGGCCCGTCTCGGAATCGACCGTCCCGGGAGCGCCCAGCCCAACGGCCTTGATGTTCTTCGGGCTGAGGTCGCATTCGTCAATGGCATCCTGAACGCAACGGGCGATTCGGTGGATGACGGCTTCCGCTCCCCGGCTCGATTTGGTGCTGAATTTGGCGGTGCCGATCAGGGTGAGCCGAGTATCGAAGATGCCGGTGTAAACCTTGGTGCCGCCGAGGTCTACGCCTACGACGTAATCCGATTTGTCGCCGGGTGAGGGCATACTCAATGAAATCCAGACCGAGTGACAATCACGTTACCCGAGGGTGCCGAATCGGCAACGAATGTCTGCGCCCGGAAAGATACTGTTCCCGGGCGTCATTCACGTTGATCTACCGTCACCCTGACGGGCTCAACGAAGTTGTGGCTCAACGCCGCGACGTCCTCCGGTTGCGTGAGGCCTTCCTGCAACCAGAGCCGATAGTTCACTATGAGAGGGGTGTCTTTATCGATCGTGAATTCGAAGTAGGAACCGAACCGGCCATATTCCCTTTCACTGAACCGCGCCTCTTTTGGATTTTCCGGCCGGTCTAAGTAGGCGACGGTATATCGCTTTCCGTCGAGCACGAACGACAATGCGTTCCATGACATGTTGACCGGGCCCTGGCGGGTTTTTGGCTCCCAATTGCGGGTTTCGCCGGGCTTTCCGATGCCGTCTGGACGAACAAAGATTGTCTCGTTGGTGGTGTAGGCGTCGACGTCGTTGTGCGCGCGGAATTGAAATCCTGCGTGCTGCGGGTCGCCATCGATCCGCACGCGGCCTGACGGGCTGCGCAGGAGTGAGGCGAACTCAATCAAGTGGCCGCCCGGAACATTGTAAACAGTCAACTCACGTTCTTCTTCAGCGAAGGCCGCGTCGCGTCCGTGCCAGCTAATGGCGGCGCGGTGACGCGCCAGAACGCGACCTTGCTCGGACACGAGAAAACGTTCGTGCTGCTGAAACGCTCCGTCGATGCAGTGCCAGGTGTCGGCCGTTTTGCCGTCGCCGTAGCTGATGCGGTTGAAGCCGTAGAAGATGCCACGGTGGTGTGGTGAATGAACTTTCGGATCGTCATTCAAGCCACCGGTAACGATCCGCTCGCCGTTCGGAGAGAATACGTGATGGAAAACTTTGTAGGTCCGAACACGACTCGCCGGTGTGGATTCATCGAGGCGCTCGTAGTGATAGGTCACGATTTTTCGTTCACCAAGGAGGAGATCGGTGTGATGGCCGGGTTGATCGCGCCAGGTGAAGCCTCCCGCGCCCGCGGGTGCAGTCGAAAGTGTTGCCTTCAGGTGCAGCGATTCGCCCGCGCCCAAATGGGGCAGGATAAAATGCAGTTCGCCCGCGGCGGTTGAGGTGAGACTGGGGCGGGTCCACTGAGCGGGGATCAATTGACCGCCCGGGCGGGAAAGCGTGACCGATGCAATCGGGTCGTTGCCGATCTGAGCGCGAGAAACCGGCAGCCGCACGGGAACGTTCTTACGTTCGTGGCGGCCGGCAGCGACGGTCAAGTCCAACGAAGAGGTTGCACCAAAGGCGGAGGTGATAGAGCCGATGAAAGCCGCGATGCAGCCGAAGGATAGTCTGTTCATAGCTGTCTTTCAGTTGACACACCCGGAATCCCACCAGCGCCCAGCCCGGGGCCACTGATCTCCTGCGTCTGCAGCAGGCCGTCGGTGACGCGGAACATACCGGGAAATCGCGATTCCCATGCCTTGTTCGCCTGGGGCAAGTACTGGCGCGCATTGGCCTCGACCGAGGTGATCGTCGGCACGCGAGCCTGCAAATTGGCCGTCTGGATCAGCGCGGCGCCGGGGCAACTCATGTCGCCACCGCAAAGGAAGATCTTCTCCTTTCCGGCGACTGACGCGATGAGGATCATGTGGGAGAGTCCTTTCGGGGACTTCACGGCGGCGCCGGACCAGCCGAGTTTGCGCGCGAGCAGCAGGGAGTCGACGTCCGTCAGAGATTCGTCGATCACGACTGGACAGATCCTGGCGGCCTCATGCATGTCGTGTTCGGGGTGGACCTTCAGGTCGCGCGCGGTGGGCTGCTCCGTGTATTTGATCCTTTGGTAGCCAATGGGCATTTTCTCTTTCAACTGCCGGCAGAACTGAATGAAGTAGTCAACGTTCGGACACTTCTCATTGAAATCGAGCAAATAGGCCCAGTCTTTGACGCCGCGTTTTTCCTGTGTTCGCGTCGTGACCTGGTCGATGTGCATGACGCGCTCGAGATCCCATTTCAGATCGGTCCCGTTCACCTTAATTTTCAATTCAAGCAGCCCGTTGTGGTTGATCCATTCGGGCAGCGTCTCGGGCAATCCGTCTTTGATGGGTTTCGTGTTCTCGAAGTCTTCGATCGGATCGACCGCGGAGACCAGATGACAAAGCGTCATGCGCGGTTTGTGTTGAGGAAGCAGATAATCGCTCGGATATTTTCCTTTGTACTCCGGGCCGAGATAGCGGGACAGATCGTGACTCATGAACTCGGGCCCATAGGTATCGAAGGAATTCTTTCCCTGGGCTTTGCCGAAGGCATCGTGAATCGCAGCATCAAAGGCGGCCGCGGTCACGAGGGTGCAGAGCTTTGGGATGGGATCGGCCAGGCGCAGACGTTCGGAGACCTCAGCAGCGGCTTTGAGATAAAGCGGCGCGAGGTCCCAATTGATGTCGAGCGGATGTCCAAACTCCTGATACGCGCTGGTCACTTTCGCAAGTTCGGTCGCCAGCGCTTTCATCGCGTTGTTCTTTGTCTCGTCCGACAGCTTCTTCGATGGGAAAGAAAAGGTGTGGTTGAAAGGCATCGATCCGAATCCGCCGGCGACTTTTCCTCCTGCGGTCCGGACGGAACATCGCACGGTCACCATCGTGGCGTTTCGCACCACGGCGCCAGCAAAACCGACCGGCGCTCTGAAGATGTGCTCGTCGTATCCGAATGAAATGTTCTCGATGCGAACATCACTTTTTTTCCTGGCGGTTCGAGTGACGATTGCGGCGCAGCCCGGACTCGAAGCAAGCATCCCGCTTGCGAGCGCTGCCGCGTTTTTGGCGAAAGTTCTGCGGGTGATCTTCGTCGTCATGTTGGCTGCGCTCAGTTGTGATCAGCGAAAATGAAACTCACAAGGTCAGCCAGATCCTGATCCGTCAATCCTTCCTCGAGGCCTTCAGGCATGAGCGAGAGCTTTGAGGACTGCATGTTTGCGATTTGCGAACGCGTGACCACGGTTTCGGCGCCAAGCGGTTGACGAACGGTGACGCTGGTGGCCGTTTCATTGACGATCGGGCCGGCATAGCTGTCTCCGTCCCTGGTATCGACAGTGTAGGAGAAGTAGTTCGGCGGAACTTCGCGGTTGGGATCGAGAATATTGACCAGCAGCTTTTCCTTCCCGCCGTTTCGAACGCCGAGCAAATCGGGCCCGACCGCAAATCCGTCCTGGCCCAAACGATGACACGATTGACAACGCTGCTGGAACAGGGCCCTGCCGCGCTGGTTCTCGCCGCGCCGTTCGAGTGCCGGCAAAAATCGGCGGACCACTTCGTCACGACTGAGGTTCGAAGCCGCTCCGATCACTTTGATGGCGCGTTGTTGAAGCTTTGGATTCGAATGTTGCCGCAGGGCGACGGCTTGCATGAGCGACAAATCGTGACGCTGGATCGCGCCTGTTTCCATGGCATCGAGCAAGGCGCCGGTGCGGTCGGGCCGCTTGAGCAGCACATCTACTGTCCTGGCGCGCATCGTAGGCGTCAACGATGGCCAGCGGTCGAGGAGCGCGCCGGCGAGTCCGGCTGGAGAGAGTCGATCGAGCGACGCCAGCGCGGAAAACTGGACGGTTTGGGGCTGCCGGGTATCCAACAGAGGCAAAAGCGCTTTTTCAGTTTTCGTCCCGCCGAAAGCGAGCAGAGCGATGGCCTCTAGGCGCGCCGATTCCGACGCGTTGCCATCGGTAGCGGTGGCAGCAGCGTGATCCAGCAGCGATTGCAGATCCACGCCCGCTTTTTCGAATGAACTTCCCGCTTGACGCAGGCCATCTCCCAGGCCACGAGCAAGCGGGAACGCCACCAGGGGATCGCGCGTCGAAATCAGTGCCTGGCGCACTCGCGCAATGTCTGCGGGGTGGTTCGCAGCTCCCACGACCGCTGCGAGTTCCCGCAAGATTTCCTTGTGCCCGGGAACGCTGGTTTCGGTGGACAGCAGGCTGAACATTTCTCCCGCGCCCTCAGCAAGTGAGGAGAGAACGGCGGCGCGCATCAACGGCTCGGCGGCGTCGCGCCGGGCGATCCGGGCCAGCACGTCGAGACGCTCGGGATGCCGTAACTCACCCAAAGCGAAAGCGAGCTGATATCGAACACCGATGACGGGGTCCGCCGCGCGCTCGCGAAGCTTCTTCCACAATTCGCGCGAGGGCGCGCCGCTTTGAAGAAATCCTTCGGATAACCGAACGGCGTGCTCGCGTACCACGCCGTCAGGATCTGAGAGCGTTTGCAGGAGAAGAGGCTCATCGAGAACTCCCAGGCCTTTGAGCGCGTAGAGAGCGTGGAGACGGCCGAGCGATGACTTTGATTTTGTGACAAGCTTCGCCAGCATCGGCGCCGCCGCACGATCGTTGCGCTCGTAAAGCAGCCGGGCTGCCGTGTCTCGATGCCAGCCATTGGGATGATCGAGTGTCGCTACCAGTTCCTTAAGCGATGCGCGCGACAAATGAGGCAGTGGCGGCTGTTTGAATCCGTCGGGCACGACGCGGTAAATGCGTCCCATGTCGCGGCCAGCCTGAAAATCGAGGTGTTTCGCGATTTCGTCAGGAATACCAAGCGCCTCGATGATCTGACGGTACATATCGGCGACATAGAGTGTGCCGTCCGGCGCGTTGGCCATATAAACCGGACGAAACCAGGTGTCCCTGGAAGCGAGGAACTCAACCTTTTGCTCGTCTGCAGGCCGTTCGGCGCTCGCGGTCGGCCCCGTGTGCACGACTTTTTTGTGGTGGACAATGTTCTCCGCCGGATCTGCGACAAACGCGTCGCCGACGTACTCGGGTGGAAATGCGTTGCCGCGGTAGATGGTCAATCCGCACGCCGATGAGAAGTAACCCGAGGCGCGTCCTCCAGCCTCAATGCCCTCCTCAAGTCCCTCGACGCGCCACTTCGTCCGCATGACCCGCCACGGTTCCTCAGGGCTGATGCGAAACAGGGCGGCCTTTGGCCCATCGACAGCGATGTCCACGGTGGGATTGGGCATTGTATAATAAGGGTTGCGGTCCGCGTATCGGCGCTCGAACAGATGCGTCATAATGTGCCGGTGCTGGCGACAGAGAAACTGCCGACCCTCGTCATTGAACCCCATGCCGTACTGCCCTTCGCCGGCCTCGACCGTCACGATCATGCTCCGCGGATCGAAAGCGAAATTGCCTCCGAGCCTCACCGGTTTTGCTGCGCGATTATTGGGGTTCATGATGTCACCGGAGTACCGGTTGACCAGGCCGTGAATGCGGTTATCGAGGCCCCAGGCGAGACTGCCGAAGACACCTTCGGGATCAAGCGTCCCCGCGCGACTGCCCCAACCGGTCAGGACAACCTGTTTTAGATCGGCGACGCCGTCGTTGTCCCTGTCCTTGTAGAAGAGCAAATCCGGAGCGGCTCCTACAAACACACCGCCGCCATAGCAATGGACGGCGGACGGCCATCGCAGGCCCTTCGCAAAGACAGTGAACTTGTCAAAACGCCCGTCGCCGTCGGTGTCCTCCAGTCGTCTGATGTGTCCGCCCGGCGGCCCACCGCCGGGGTAGTCTGTCATCTCTACGACGAACAGGCGGCCATGTTCATCGAACGCGAGCGCGATCGGCTCAACGACCAGAGGTTCGGCGGCGACGAGTTCGAGGCGGAAGCCTTTGCGCAGTTCAAATGTGCTCAGCGCACTGGACACAGTCACGGGTGGAAATGCCGGGAGATCCTTCGGGTCCGCGACTCGCTCCTCGGTCGCAGAAAAACTGGCCAGCGGGCGCAAAAGTACCAGCAGGGCCAGTAGAACCAAAGCGGTTGCCAGCGTCGGGGTGCGGCGATGCAATCTCATGGACCACCTTTCGATGCACGAATTGGATGCGGAATTCAATGGAAACAAACGGAACACCATTGGGATTTGCCTGTCGCGACATCAGCCGCCAGGAGCCGACAACAGAGGATGCGCACAATTGTTGCGAGTCAAGTGCTGCCAAATTGACTGTTGATGACCAGGCAGTAAGATCGCGCAAGTGAGCATCCCGGGAACATTGCGGCGAGGCGCATTGTTTGTGGCCGTCGTTTTGTTTGCGGGGTGCGCTACTGTTTCCAGGGAGGAAATGGAAGCGGCGGAATGTTATCTGTTTCCGCATTTCAAAACGATTCTTCAACCGGAGTTCGGGATGACCTCAGCGGAACGAAGGAAGGCGATCCAGGCGTCGAACAAAGAGGCCGGAACAGCGTTTACGGCGATGATTCTTTATGAGTTGATCGTCGATGGGGAGGGCAGAGTGGTCAAGATTCGCGCGGTGAAGCCTTATTATCGGGATGACGAAGACCAGTTTGTTACGCGCAACATTTCGCGGATTCTCCAGGGCGAACAATTCAGGCCGGACCAGGTGGCTAAGGCTTATCGAACATTCTATTACCCGATGTACGTGGACAGGAAGACCGAGGTCCTGAATTGGCCCGGGGACCTGTGAATCGACATTGCCCGAATTCTCAGTGCAGCGTGAGGGACTGAATGACGTGCGTCGGTCCGAAGTGGTCATCGAACCCGTAAGCGGTGACGTTGACCTTGCCATTTTGGTAGACCTTCACCGTCGCCCACGCGTAGTCCCGGTCAGTATTTGGGTTGATCGTCACATCTGTCGGGAGCGCTTCGAATGGCGAGCCGCCTGACCCGACGAGAATCTGCCAAGCTTTGCCTCCCTGTTGCACGCGTGGCTGCGTCATATTGAAGATATGCTCGTGGCCACAGAAGTAGGTTGCTTCATATTGCTCGATCACGTTCCAAAAGGCATCACGGCTGGGAATGTCGTTATCGAGGCCGGAGGGCTTATCGGGCAGGAACCCGGTCGCCGTGGCGCCAAAATAATAAGTGAAGGCCGGTTTGTGGCCGAAGACGAAACTGCGGGCGATGCCGCGATTGCGCGCCGCAAGCAGGTCGGCAGAAAGCCAGTTGACCGGGGCGTGGGCGTCTTTGCCAACCGGATCGGTG
>Ga0193697_1000174_pt1 | contig 25374 bp, 23 predicted proteins | sample L3m2metaG_FD_145073 | JGI IMG/M metagenome (GOLD analysis project Ga0193697, IMG submission 145073) | Soil microbial communities from a riparian zone of the East river system, Colorado, United States - L3m2 | ecosystem: Environmental > Terrestrial > Soil > Riparian zone | place: USA: East River...
AGCTAATTGAATTCTTGGAATACCAAGCTAATTGAATTCTTGGAATACCAAGCTAATTGAATTCTTGGAATACCAAGCTAATTGAATTCTTGGAATACCAAGCTAATTGAATTCTTGGAATACCAAGCTAATTGAATTCTTGGAATACCAGTCTAATTGAATTCTTGGGACAAAAGTCTGGGAATACCAAAGTAATTAGAATACTACCTAATTGAAACTCTTGGGATATCAACCTAATTGAATTACGGTATCTCTGCATTAGCAAATTAATGCATTGCTAGAATAATAAAACTACTTGAGATTTACTCTAGAAGATGGCAAGTTATTTTAATAACGAGAGCCGGGAACGCTTTCGTCAAAGGCCCCGGCCCCCGTGCTCCTAGTGAGCAGCGCTGCAAAGTCTGGCAGGAAACGGCGACAGAATTAGTCTGGCAACTCGATTAGCTGTGCCTTCGATGGCAGTCTTGGCGTAATCGTTCATTCTGTCGCCGCTCCTGATAAAAAGTCTCATGCTCTCGCATATACCGCCTTCCTGCCCCTCCCTCCGCGTGATACCCGTCGAAGAACTTGACCCTGTCCTGCATACCGCAACACGATCTGCATCACAGTGCCACTGTTGAATTCCTCCGCAGGAAAAGCCTCGTTGAGCGCCTTTAACACATCATCCAGGTTAAAATTACCGGTCATGCCTCCGACCACCATCAATACCTTCCCCTCGATGGTCCGCGGAGTTGTTGCAATAGGTAACTCCGGGTGATGTACGGGCGGGTTCAACGGCGGGACGCTGTCAGGTGGCAGGTCGTCGCCGCGGGAACCATTTCCCGAGACCCCGGTAATTGTGGCGCGCCCCACCGGACGCCCCTGTCGAATCCATTCCCGCACGCGCTTTAACGCCCACATGTCGGCCTCGTAGATCTGCTTTGCGCGATCAAACTGGAGTTTGATCCGCTTCTCTAATTGATCCACATCGCGTTCCGTCATATTTTTCTGGGAATATACATGGCCGGTACTGCTTAGCAAGCGCTAAAGCGCATTTTATTTAACCTATCCCGAAACTCACGCCCCCGACCATTACAACCTATCGCTCACTATATTACCCCCGTCAAATGACACACCCTTCACCCGGCCTTCGCCCCTTCCGCGGCTCAAGGCTCGCCTGTCCGCCGAAGACTTTGCGAAGGGGGATCACTCGCGCGCCGCTCCGGTCCGCTACGGCCGCAAACCCGGTCTGTGGCCGCGGAGGCCCAGCTTTTGATTGGTCTCTCGCGCGCCCCGCTACCCAAACACCCGCGAGAGACACCCGGGGGGTTTTGGCTTTCAAAGCCGCTGGTTTCGGGCAACATGATTTTTTCGCGGTCGCGATTAAGATCAAGATTACGATTACGATTAAGGCTCGATGAGAGTGTTGGTTATTGGATCGGGTGGACGCGAGCATGCGCTCGTCTGGAAACTCGCGCAGTCGCCCCATCCCACAAAGATCTGGTGCGCACCGGGAAACGGCGGCATCGCCCAGGAAACCCTGGCGAGCAATGGCAGCCAGGTTGAATGTGTGGGAATCGGCGCCGAAGATCTCCCGAAATTGCTGAACTTTGCCCAGGAAGTGCGTCCCGACATGACCGTCGTGGGGCCGGACAATCCCCTGGCCCTCGGCATCGTTGATCTCTTCCAAAAAGCCGGCTTGCGCATCTGGGGGCCCAACCAGAAAGCGGCCCAATTCGAGTCCTCGAAAGTATTTGCGCAGCGCTTCATGGAACGGCATGGCATTCCGACAGCACGCGCAGGCACCTTCTCGGATGCCCAGAGCGCCAAAAAATTTGCTGCAGCGCTCGAGGGACGCTGTGCCGTCAAGGCCGATGGACTCGCCCTCGGAAAGGGCGTCCTGATCTGTCACAACCTCGACGAAGCCGCCCGCGCTATCGACGACATACTACTTACTCGCGCCTTTGGCGAAGCCGGCGCAACCATCGTCATCCAGGAACTCCTCGAAGGCGTTGAGATTTCCCTCCACGCCATTTGCGATGGCAACACCGCCCTGCTCTTCCCCACCGCGCAAGACCACAAACGCGCCCTCGATGGCGACGAAGGGTTGAACACCGGAGGCATGGGCGCCTATTCCCCTGTCCCATTTTTAAACGACTCTCAACTCTCAACTCTCAACTCTCAACTCGTGGTGCCATGGCTCAAAGGCTGCCAGGCCGAAGCGATCACCTTCAAAGGCATCCTCTATCCGGGCGTGATGCTGACGAAGCACGGCGCGAAAGTCCTCGAGTTCAATGCCCGATTTGGCGATCCCGAAACGCAGGTCTATCTGACAAGACTGGAAACCGATCTGGTCGAACTCCTCGACGCGAGCATCGACGGCAAACTAAGCCAGATACACCTCAAGTGGCGAGCCGACGCCTCCGTCTGCGTCGTCATGGCCTCCGAGGGCTACCCCGGCTCCTATCCCAAAGGCAAAGTCATTACCGGCCTTGAAGAAGCCGCGAAAATGCCGCGGACGAAGATATTTCACGCAGGCACCCAGCGGACCGACGGCCAATTCCTGACCAGTGGCGGGCGCGTGCTCGGAGTGACAGCCTGGGCTGAGACGCTAAAGACCGCGCGCGAAACGGCCTACGAGGCGGTCGCAAAGATTCGGTTCGACGGCGCCCATTACCGGCGCGATATTGGGGCCAAGGCCTTGAAAGGGAACTGAAAATTGAAAATTGAAAACTTGAAATTCCAAATTCGGCCACCACGTCCACCTTCCGTCCCGCGGGGTGCGGGACTACGGACGACGTGCTGGCCGGTCGTTCTCGCTGTCATCTTCGTTGGCGTCGGCATTTCGCGCGCCGCGGCTCCCGGTTCCGACTTTGAGGAAGTCTACGATTTACTCCGGAAAAACCTCGCGGGAATCGAAGACCCCGAACTCGAACAGGCCGCCGTCCGCGGGCTGATCCAGCAACTTTACCCGCAGGTTGCAATCGTCACCAACACCACTCCGGGCACGAATTCCGGCACTCTCGCGGCAACGTCCATCCTCGAGGGCGCTTACGGATATTTCCGTTTTAACGACATCGCGCAGGGCATCGACAAAGAATTCGGCGCTGCATTCAAACGGCTCTCATCGACAAACAAACTCAAGGGGGTCGTCCTGGATGTGCGCTTTGCGGACGGACAGGACTACGAAGCGGCGGCGAATCTCGCCAATGGCTTCTTCGCCACGCGCCAACCGCTGGCCGATTGGGGTGAGGGAGCCCGATTCTCAGCGGTCAAGACCAACGCCGTCAGCTTGCCGCTGGCCATCCTCGTGAATGAAGAAACGCGCGGCGCGGCTGAGGCCTTTGCGGGCATTCTGCGAAATTCGGATATTGGCCTGTTAATTGGCGACCATACCGCCGGACAAGCGAACATCAGCCGGGAATTTACACTCAAGAACGGCCAGAAACTTCGCATCGCCACCAGGCCGGTGAAAGTCGCGGGTGGCGCGGCCATCGAACGCAAGGGTCTGACGCCGGATATCGCGGTCGATATCAGCGCCACGGAAGAACGCGCGTTTGTGCAGGATGCATATCGCTCGGTCACGCGATCCAACGCCCTCGCCGCGGCCGCCGGAGCCACCAACCTGACTGCGTCCTCCGCCACAAATCGGCTTCGCCGGCGCTTGAATGAAGCGGAGTTGGTCCGCATGCAACGCGAAGGTGTAGACCTGGATGGCGAGTTCGTCACTGGCCGGGAAGCAGGTCCAAACCGCCCGCCAGTCATCACCGATCCGGTTTTGGCGCGCGCAATCGACCTGCTGAAAGGCCTGGCGGTTGTCCATCCATTGCGCGCAAGTTTCTGATTCGCGTTGACGATTTGGCGGCATGCCCGCAATTTGAGCCACTTTTTTTGACGGAATGAAAACGATCCTGTTCGTTTGCACCGGCAACATTTGCCGAAGCCCGATGGCCGAGGGGTTGTTCCGGCACGCAACGAAAGGACGAAACGATCTTCGTGTGCTTTCCGCCGGCGTCGGGGCGGTCGATGGCTTGCCGCCCAGCGAATATGCGGTGCGGGCCTTGCGGGAATTGGGCATCGACATCGCAAAGCAACGCAGCCGGATGTTGACTGCGGACCTTATCAATCAGGCGGATTACATTTTTGGCATGACGCACAGCCACGTCGATGCCATCACGTTGCTGTATCCGCAGGCCGCCGAGAAAACATTTCTGTTGCGGGAATTTGATGAAACCCTTGAGAGCTACGAGAACGATATCAGCGACCCGATTGGCGGGTCGTATGAAGTGTACCTGAGTTGCCGTGACCAAATTGAGCAAGGAATTGCTTCTATGTTGAAATTTATTGAGCAGACCTCAGCGATGCAGGCGACGGAACGCGAAGCCAGCGGGAAACGGTCGATTGCGCTCGGTGCCGACCACGGCGGTTATGAGCTGAAGGAATTCCTCAAGCAACATCTCCAGAAACAAGGCATCGCCGTGACGGATTTTGGCACGATGTCCAAAGAATCGACCGATTACCCGGACTACGCGCAAGTGGTGGCGCGCAGCGTCGCCGAACACCAGCATGATTACGGCATCCTCGTGTGCACATCGGGCATCGGAATGAGCATCGCGGCGAACAAAGTGCCGGGAGCGCGCGCGGCGTTGGTTTGGGAACCGGAAATCGCGGAGATGTCGCGACGGCACAATGACGCCAACGTGCTTTGCCTCGCCGGAAAAGGCACCGAACCGGAACAGGCTACAAAAATCGTGGACGCCTTTTTGGCCGCGAGCTTTGAAGGCGGCCGGCACGAACGGCGTGTTGGCAAACTCGAATCAGCGGGCGCAACGTTCGATCTGCGGTTGAGCAATGTCGACCCGGCGATTGCCTCTGCTATCGAGGAAGAGCGGCAACGCCAGCAGAACAACATCGAGCTGATTGCGAGCGAGAATTTCACAAGCGTCGCCGTGATGGAAGCCCAGGGGTCGGTCCTCACGAACAAGTACGCCGAGGGCTACCCGAAAAAGCGCTGGTATGGCGGCTGCGAGAACGTCGACACGGTCGAGCAACTGGCCATCGACCGCGCAAAGAAGCTCTTTGGGGCTGAACACGCGAACGTGCAGCCTCACTCCGGCAGCGGCGCGAATATGGCGGTCTATTTCGCGTTCCTGAAGCCCGGCGACAAAATGCTCACCATGGATTTGACGCATGGGGGGCATCTCACGCATGGCAATAAGGCGAATTTTTCGGGAAAGTTTTTCGAGATCGTCCATTACGGCGTCCGCAAAGAAGACGAACAGATCGATTACGATCAACTCGCAAAAATGGCCCGCGAGCACAAACCGAAGATGATCACGGTAGGGGCAAGCGCGTATTCGCGGATCATCGATTTTGAGCGCATGGGGAAGATCGCCCGCGAGGTCGGCGCGTATTTGCTTGCGGATATCGCGCACATCGCCGGTTTGATCGTCGCTGGGCTGCATCCAAGCCCGGTTGCGCACGCAGACTTCGTCACGACGACGACTCACAAAACGCTGCGCGGGCCGCGTGGCGGCCTGATTTTGTGTCCGGAAAAATATGCGAAGGAAATCGATTCGCAGGCATTCCCCGGGATACAAGGCGGTCCGCTGATGCATGTGATTGCAGCGAAGGCGGTCTGTTTCCAGGAGGCGTCGCAGCCGGACTTTAAGACCTACCAGCAACAGGTCGTCAAGAACGCCAGAGCGCTCGCTGAAGGAATGAAGCGAAACGGATACCGCCTGGTGAGCGGCGGAACTGACAACCACCTGATGATGGTCGATGTCGGCGCGCGGGGCGTTACTGGTAAGGATTGCCAAATCGCCCTGGACTCAGCCGGCATCACGGTCAATAAGAACACCATTCCGTTCGAGACCAGATCGCCGTTCCAGGCCAGTGGCGTTCGCCTCGGCACTCCGGCAGTCACTACCCGAGGCATGAAAGAGCCCGAAATGGCGGCCATTGCCGATATGATCAGCGAAGTTTTGCTCGACATAAAGAATGTTGACGCAGCGCATTCTGTGCGGCAACGTGTCTTAGAGCTAACGGGAAGATTTCCGTTGCCTTATTAGTGGAATGGAATAAGCCCTGTCCCATCTCCGATTGCAAACCGGTTTGAGTAAATCAAACCCTGACAAGTCTAATTAAAAGCAGGCAGTTCTCCCGGTGATAAAACCGGCTTGCTTGCCCGACGTTTTAGAAATTTATTTATGGCGAAAGCACCTGTGAAACGAACTCCTAAACCGAGGGGCCCAAGGCGTGACGGCGAGGAGAGAATCCCCGGCGCCCCCCCGGTAGAAGCTGCGACCGCCGTCCAGGAATCTGCCCCGCCAACCGCCGCCACCGAAACAACTGAACAAGCCCAGGCGGAAGGGCAACGAACAGAGGCGCCCGAAGCAACGCAAGAGGCGAAACCCCAGCGGCGCGACGGCAAACCCGGCGGAAATGGTCCGGCGGTGACGATCAATATCGCGAAGTTGCAGGCCATGTCGATGACCGAGCTGAACACCATGGCGAAGGACATGGGCATCGAAAACTTCGGCACCATGCGCAAGCACGAAGTGATCTTCCATATCCTCCAGAAGAATGCCGAACGCAGTGGTGTGTTGTTCTCTGAAGGTGTCCTGGAAGTGTTGCAGGAAGGCTTTGGGTTTTTGCGTTCGCAAAGCTTCAATTATCTGCCTTGCCCGGAAGACATTTATGTCTCGCCGTCGCAGATTCGGCGCTTTGACTTGCAGACGGGCAACCTGATCGCCGGGCAGATTCGTCCGCCCAAGGAAAAGGAACGCTTCTTCGCGTTGCTCAAAGTTGAAGCCGTCGATGGTGAGGATCCCGATAAGGCGAAGGACAAGACGCATTTCGACAACCTGACGCCGCTGTTCCCAAACAAACGGTATATCCTCGAAACGGCATCCGACGAACTTTCGACGCGCGTGCTGGACCTGGTGTGTCCGATTGGGAAGGGAACTCGCGGGTTGATCGTCGCGCCGCCGCGCACGGGCAAAACCGTGCTGATGCAGAAGCTGGCGAACGCGATTCTCAAAAATAATCCCGAAGCGTATCTGTTTATTCTGCTGATCGACGAACGCCCCGAAGAAGTCACGGACATGGAGCGGAGTTGCAAACCGGCAGAGGTGATCAGCTCGACGTTCGACGAACCACCTGAGCGGCACGTGCAGGTCGCGGAAATGGTGATCGAAAAGGCCAAGCGCATGGTCGAGCACAAACGCGACGTGGTGATCCTGCTCGACTCCATCACGCGGCTTGCGCGCGCTTACAACACCGTGCAGCCGCACTCGGGCAAAATCCTGTCCGGCGGTGTCGATGCGAATGCCTTGCACAAACCCAAACGATTCTTTGGCGCGGCACGCAACATCGAAGAAGGCGGCTCGCTGACGATCATCGCGACGGCGCTGATCGATACCGGTTCGCGAATGGATGAAGTCATCTTCGAAGAGTTCAAAGGCACCGGCAATATGGAAGTGCACCTCGACCGCCATTTGGTGGACCGCCGCATTTTCCCTTCGATCAATATCGAACTCTCAGGCACGCGCAAGGAAGAGTTGCTCTATCACCCGCAGGAATATCAGAAAGTCGTTATCCTGCGTCGGGCGCTTACGGGCGTGCCTCCAGTCGAGGCGATGGAGCTTTTGCTCAACAAACTCAAAAAGACCAAGAGCAACATCGAATTCCTCCTCACGATGGCAGTGGGTTGATGGTGGGTTGATAGATGGAAGGGTCCACGAAAACTGTCGGGAAAGTTCGAGTCCCAAAAAACGCGACTGAGAGCTTCCGGCGAGGACATGCCTTGCAACAGCAAACGGACAAATTGAATCCGTACCCACGGCCGCGGGGCTTCGTTGTAAAATTTAAAACCTACGAAGACTACGAGCGCTGGAAGAAAGCGCAGGCCAACCCGCGGCTGTGGTGAGAGCCGGCTTCATGCCAACTCAAAACCCGGTTCTGCGCGTCTGTTCATTGCTTAACGCTGAAAGGGCGAAGTATCTAATTGTCGGGGGGCACGCTCTCATCCTTCACGGACTGGTGCGCGCTACTGAAGATGTGGATATCCTGATTGAGTCCTCGGACGATAATTGCAAGCGGGTCCTGGCTGCCCTTAGCCGACTGGAGGATGGCGCGGCAAAGGAATTAGCGCCGCAAGACTTGCGGGATAACGTTGTCGTGAAAATCGCTGATGAGGTGGAGGTGGATGTTTCCACGCGCGCGTGGAAAATAAGTTACGAAGATGCCGCGCCGAGTGCGTGCGAAATCGAAATCGATAATGTGCGTGTGCCGTATTTGGGAATCGACGCCTTGATCGCGAGTAAAGAAACGTATCGAGAGAAAGATCATTTGGATTTGGTTCAACTCCGTGCGCTTAAGCAGAGGAAAGAATCGGGAGGATAGGCGTTTTAAGAGCGACACGGTCGTTTTTACGAAGCAGCGCGCCAGGTTTCCGCGATAACCCATTCAGTCTGAAAGGCCGCGCTTCCCACGCGGCTTTTCTTTTTACGACTCTTTTACATCGGTTTGACAACTTGCGTCGCAGTTGCGGCCAGATTCGCCTGGTAACGAAAGGAACAATTATGAAAACAAAAAGCAGTCTGTTGGGCATGGCGCTGTTGAGTGCCATGGCGTTAGGCGTCGGACAATCGGAAGCGCGCGCGAGCGATCCAGTGGGCGTTTACGCGTTCGTTGACAAGGTCGTGCTCGAACCGAGTGAAGGCCAGGCTGAGCGAATTCAAATCTGGGGCGGATTCGCGCTGGCCGAAGGTTACGGCGAGACTTACGCGCCGGCAAAACGGGGCTACATGTATTTTACTGTCAAGCCAGGCCAGGAAGAGGTCTGCCGCAAGGAATGGAGCGACCTCAAGACACTTGCCGGCAGTGACCAGTTCGTTGCCTTCGCCTCGCGTCACAAAGCAAAGGGCACGGTCCGCAAAGCTTCAGACAAGCCCGAAAAACCGGATGTGTATCCCACCGGTTTCGGTCTCACGAAAATTAAGAAGCGAGACTATCCACCCATCAACGATCTCGCGGCGCTCAAGAAGAAAGGCGCCGACACGCCAGGGAAGACTGCGTCGGCAAAGTAAACCAACGGAATATCGATGGCCACGATGCCAGCAACCGACGTGTTCCGTCACTCGCGTCGCGATGCGCTCCTCGTTGTCGCAGCGTGCGCGCACGGCCTGGCGTTGCTCTTGTGGCCGTCGATGCTCTTGATCGCTCTTGGGCTGTGGTGGTGTGCGAACACCGTTTCACATAATTTCATTCATCTTCCGTTCTTCCGCTCGCGTGCGGCGAATAACGCCTTCTCGATCTATTTGAGCCTGCTCCTCGGGTTTCCGCAGACGTTATGGCGTGAGCGTCACCTTGCACATCACGCAGAACGCAAATGCCGGTTTCGCGTCACCAGGCTCCTGCGTGTCGAAGCATGCTGCGTTTTGTCATTGTGGGGGGCAATCGCTGCCGTTTCACCCCGATTTTTCGTGGCTGCGTATCTGCCTGGTTGGCTGCTCGGCCTGGCCCTCTGCCATCTGCAGGGACGCTATGAACACGCGCGGGGCACGATCAGCCATTACGGCTGGTTCTACAATTTCCTGTTTTTCAACGATGGTTATCACTGCGAGCACCACCAAAGACCGGCCCGGCATTGGAGCGAATTGCCAAAGCTTGTCAGCGCGCAGAGCAATACCAGCCGCTGGCCGGCGGTGCTACGCTGGCTCGATAGCCTGAGCCTCGAAGGGCTCGAACGACTCGTCCTGCGCTCGCGGTTCCTGCAACGACTCGTCATTCGAGTCCATGAACGCGCGTTTCGCAATTTGCTGACCCGAGTGCCGCATGCGAGGCGCATCGCGGTCGTAGGTGGCGCACTCTTCCCGCGCACCGCCATTCTCCTCCAGCGACTCACTCCGCAGGCGCACATCGTCGTGATCGATTGCAATCCCCGGCATATCAACGAAGCGCACAAATTCCTCAACGGCAGTGTCACTTACGAACAACGCATGTTCGACCACTCCGCTCCGCGCAGTGAATTTGATTTGGTCATACTTCCGTTGTCCTTTCGGGGTGATCGCGAGGCGATCTGCAACGCGCCGCCCGCGCCCGCGTTGCTCGTTCACGACTGGCTCTGGCGCAAGCGGGGTACCCACAGCGCAAGAATCTCATGGCTCCTTCTCAAACGATTGAATCTCGTGCTCCAGTAAAAGCGCCCAGCCTTTTCGTCGTCCTCGTCGTCGCGAAAATCTGCGTGCTCGCCGGCCGCGACATCAGTGCATTTGCATGGCCATCGCTGTTTTGGGACGACGCACTTGTCACGGTGATTTTCGCGGCCTTCGAGCGGTTGACGCGCAGGCATCCGCTCCCGTCGACGGTTCTCTATCTTGTGGTTGTAGCTTACGCCGCAATCAACGTTCCAATTGCGCGGCTTACATCGTCAGCGCTTACGCTGCAAATGATGCGTGCGACAGGTTCGGCCCTCTCTGACTCCATTGCGCATCATCTCACCACCACCAATATCCTCTTCATAGCATTAATTATTGGCACTGCGATTGCATTGCCCGCGATCACGAGGCGTGTTCCCTCGCGATTATGCCACATCTTCGCATTGGCTGCGCTCGGCACCGGGATACTCGGGTTTTTCCTCGCGGCGCCCATGAGTGGTTTCGAACGAAATGCCTTTAGCACGTTCGTGCGTTCCTCGCTGCCGCGCGTTCAGGCGCGAACCGCCAGCATTGATTGGCGTTCTCCCCTCGTGGCAACCAGCTACCACGACGACAGCGTGGAGTTTCTCAGGGGTGCGGCACGCGGTCGAAATGTCGTCGTCATCGTTCTGGAGTCCACCGCCGCCCAATATTTGAAAGCCTATGGCGCAAGGCTCGATCCAATGCCGAACCTGAGCGCGCTCGCCGAACACGCGGTGCTATTTGAGAACGCCTATTGCGTTTATCCGGAGAGCATCAAGGGCCTTTTCTCCACGCTCTGTTCGCGTTATCCGGCCTTTGACACTGACGCCGCCGATTATGCTCGCTGCGATACCTCTGCGATCGCGCACGTCTTGCGCGATGCAGGTTACCGCACCGCGTTGTTTCATTCCGGCCGCTTTATGTATCTCGACATGCGTTCCATCATCGACAATCGCGGCTTTGATACCCTGGAGGACGCCGGCGACGTTGGCGGCAATCACAACTCCAGCTTCGGCGTGGATGAGCCATCGACCGTTCGACGAATCCTGCAATGGATGGATTCTCTCAAGCCGGATGAGCGGTTCTTCGTCATGTATTTGCCCATCGCTGGCCATCATCCCTACGAAGTTCCCGGCGATGGACCTTTTCAAGGCAGCGATGAGCGGACCCGTTACCTCAATGCTTTGCATTATGGCGATGCTTCACTGGGCGAACTGCTCAACGCAATGAAGGCGCGCGGGACGGACACCAACACCGTCTTCATCGTCTACGGCGATCATGGCGAAGCGTTCGGTCAGCACGCCGGGAATTTTGGTCACACGTTTTTCGTTTACGAAGAGAATGTCCACGTACCGCTGCTGATCGCCGCCCCCGGCTTGATCGAGGAACCGCTGCGCATCAAAAACATCGCGAGCCTCCTTGATCTTGCGCCCACGCTTGTCGATCTCATCGGTCTCAATGCGCCCGCAGATTGGCAAGGCACGTCATTGCTTAACAACCAGCCCCGCACAGCGCTTTTCTTTACGGATTACTCGCTGCCCCTTGTCGGGCTGCGTGACGGTCACAACAAAATCATCTGCGAGCTCGGGACTGATCGCGCACAAATGTTTGATTTGATTGCGTCCCCTTGCGAAACGCGCAATGCCGCATCGGATGATTCCACGCTGCTTGCGATCTATCGCCGCCATCTCGAGTCGTGGGCCGCAGCCCAAAAGGCATTGCTCAAACCTGCTGGGCGACTGACGATGCGACAGATGCATCCACTCGCCGGCGCACGCGAAACACAGTCCAAATCGCCCTCTCGAACCGGTCCCACAGCCGAATCGCGTCGAGGATTGGATTGAGGAAGTCAGTCAAAACGCAGTAATGGCTGTTCTTTGGGTTCATGTGATGGCCTGCATGATGACGCGGCGTCTGAAGCATCCGGATGCGTTGAAGAAAGGAAATGAGAGGACCGTTTTCAGCAGGCGAGCGATGCGACCATTTATGGATTTGATTGGCATTGCCACCGAGAATTGCAAACAGCCATACGCGCCAGGTGAGAACACCGCTGAGCCAGGCTTCGGCATTGGACTCTCGGTTCGAATTCCTCAGAAGAAATTCTCTCCGACGGTCCGCGTTATCGATCTTCCTGATTTTCCTCCCGTGCGCCTGGGGGCCCTGTATCGAAGCGGCGCGAATTCGAATTCCACTTCGAAGGTTTGCCGTGCGTTCCTCCAGGAGGTCGGCAGACAAGCGGCACGCTTATCACATAAAACCAAATAGCAACCGCACGCGTTTCCCTCTCGTCAGCTTCGCAGGTGATTCATACTATCCCGGCATGGCGCTGTCGCAACGCTGGCACGAGGTGAAATCGGCTGCCCATGCGTTCTTTCGCCGCCACTGGCAACGGGCGCTGATCATCCGCGACTGGCTGCGGTTGAGTGAGGAGGCTTTTCACCTCTTACTCGCGGCGGTGGTTGGCATTCTCGGCGGGTTAACCTACTGGATTTATTACATTTGCAATCAATTGATCCAACTCGTGCTGTTGCGAGATAACGGCGATATCCTCGAAATCGCTAATCGCATGGTCGAATGGCAGCGGATCCTCGTGCCGGCTGTCGGAGGCCTCGCCGCAGGTTTGGTCCTGCTCGTTGGCTTGCGGCTCATGGGCGCGCCAGGATTGAGCAACCTGATCGAAGTTGTCGTCGCCGGTAATGGCCGCTTACCACTCCGCACCGCCCTCGTCAACGCCGCTTCGTCTCTGATCAGCATCAGCACCGGCGCGTCGATTGGGCGCGAAGGCTTGATCATCCAACTTTCGTCGACTGCCGCCTCCAAGCTCGGCCAGTGGGCAAAATGGCCGCCCTACCGATTGCGCCTGCTCGTTGCTTGCGGAGCAGCCGCTGGTCTCGCCGCCGGATGCAACGCGCCCATCGCCGGAGCAGTCTTTGCCGCTCAAATCGTCCTTGGCAATTTTTCCATGAACCTCTTCGCGCCGCTCGTCGTGGCATCCGTCACCTCGGCGGTTCTTTCTCGTGGCATTTTTGGCGCGCGTCAATGGTACGTCGTTCCCACTTTCAATTTCACCAGTCTCACCCAATTGCCATGGTTCATCCTGCTCGGAGTTTTGTCCGGCGTCATGGGAGCCATGTTTCTGAAGTCATTGCGCCTCGCCGAAGCACAGGTAAACGAATTGAGAATTCCTTTGTACCTGCGGCTCGCCTTTGGCGGGCTGGTGGTCGGCGTGATCGCCCTGTGGTATCCGGAGGTCTACGGCAATGGTTACAGCGCCACGACCAAAATCCTTAACATGGACTCCCTTGACGTGAAGTTTGTTCTCAGTCTGCTGATCGCCAAATTCCTCGCTACTATCGTGACCGTCGGCTCGGGCACGGTCGGCGGAGTCTTCACGCCAACTTTGTTCCTCGGCGCGGCCCTTGGAAGCTTATTCGGCCATCTCCTCCACTCGCCGCAGATTGGAACTTCCCTGCCCACCGGCGCCTTCGCCCTCGTGGGAATGGGCAGCGTCCTCGCCGCGACAACGCATTCGCCTTTGCTTGCGATCCTCATGATCTTCGAATTGTCGCTGAACTACTCCGTTATGCCTCCGTTGATGATCGCCTGCGCGGTATCAACGTTGGTCGCGCGGCGGTTTCATCCTGAATCCATTTATACCGAGCCGCTGCGTCGTAAAGGCGTCGAGCTGGAGCGCGAGAGTCCACATGTCGGCGCCGCGACCCAGGGAACCGTAGCCGACCTGATGCGCGAGCCGGTTCCACCGCTCCGCGAAAACACAAGCTTCCGCGAAATCGCCGATCGCTTTCTCACCATGCCAAACAACTTCCTGCCGGTGGTTGATGGCGACCAGCGGCTGATTGGCATGGTGGCTCTCCACGATCTAAAGGAATACCTCAATGCAGGCCAGGAATTGAACGGCGTGATCGCTTACGACGTCATGCGCCCCCCGCCGGCCTGCCTCACGCCGAATCAAAAGCTCACCGATGTTCTTCCGATTTTGCTCGCGAGCGAAGTGCGCAATATTCCAGTCGTCAATAACCTTTCCGAATTCAAGCTGCTCGGCACGGTCGCGCGCGCCGAAGCATTGGGCCTGCTCTCCGAAGCGATCTCCGTTCGATCAACGCCAAAGATTTGACCGCCTGCAGAATTACACGGCAGCCGGATGCGTCGGACTGAGTTGGCGCGCCCTTTTACGCAGAGTGCCGCGCCGGATTTGGACTGGTTGCGGCGTGCCGTAGTAATCGTGCACGGCAGATTCAAATTCCGGAGTAATTGGATCATCACATGGCAGGCCAGGCCCGTGTTGCACCAGTTCACGATGCGTCAGCACGCGCAGCGAGCATGACTCCCATCCCACAAGTGCCGCTGGCACAATCGAAGTCTGCGTTTGGTTGACAGCCGTCTTGATCCCGAAAAAAGCCGGCTCGGCATTTTGCTGGCACCAAAAGCAGTCCAGGATTCCAAAAGACGTGCCTTCGAAATCCACGACCTCGCAGCCCAGGTGCTCTTCAATTTCGCCATTCATGATTTCGGCGGGATTCTCAAACGCACTCCGCGACGGCGGCGCTCGGCATATCCGCAACTACCGGCGCCGGCGGCGCCTCAGCCGGCCTGAGATCCTCAGCGCGCCGGGCTTTCAGGTTCTGCAATCGCATCTCCGCTTTCCTCAGCGATTGCGAGAGACAAAGCGACTCCCTGACAATATTGTCGAGTAGATGGCCGCCATTACGGTTGGCGTCCGCGCGATTGAGACAGCGCCGAAGTTCTTCTCGTAAGTCGACGACATGCTTTTGGACACGTTGAATATCGGCTTGTGAAACCGCCCGGGCAGGTTGTTCAGCAAACATATAGTTTTGGTTTTGCGCTGTTCTCGCAGGATTCCCTTTCCACCAGCGCAGATGAGAGATTCTACCGCTATGCACCGCCGGAGCGAGAGAGGTCTTCACATGCCAGCCGCCGGGGTCGACTCCGTATGGAGTCCTACGAAGGCAGAACCTTCAAACGGTGTCCGGCCACTGGTTCGTTTTCAACCAGTAGAGCGCGATCGCGCCAACCACCTCGTAAAGCGTCTCAAGAGACGGCGGCTTGAGCAGGTAGGAATTGCTCCCCAGTTTGTAGGCCAGCTGAATATCTCCCGTCTGCCGCGACGAGCTGATCACCACCACGACCGTGGACCGGAATTGTGGCTGCGCTCGTATCCATTCCAGCACTTTCAAGCCGTGCATCTGGGGCAATTGCAAGTCGAGCAGAATTAACTGCGGCAGTGGGAAAGCCTTTCGGTCAGCGAAATTCCCGGCTCCGGTCAGGTATTCGATGGCCTGCTTTCCATCCGTGGCAATTTGCACCTTTCCGGCTACTCCCACCTTGTCCAACGCACGCTTCATCAGCAATGCATCGTCTGGGTTGTCTTCAACCAGCAAAACAGTATGCCTGACGGTCAGCTCCATATCCCGGCCCCAGGTCCCCAGTTACCATGGGTGGAGAGATTTGTCGATAGCAAGCTGCGGCGGTCTCGCCGGTCATTGCCCGACGGTAAGGTATCTGGTGGGAGTCTTTTCGAAGGCAGTTCGGCATTCTTCACTGCAGAAATAATATGTCTCTCCGCCGCAAACACACGATGGGGTCCCTTCCTTAACGTGAACGCGCACGCACGCCAGGTCATTATTGTGTTTGCACACGTAGCACGTCGCAACCGGTCCAGTGCCGCCAGCCGAGTCGGGCGAACTCGTGGCGCAGCCACCCGCGAGAGCGGCCAGCGCCACCAATAACCAACCTGCTGCGACCTTCAGAGATTTCATCAAACTACCCCAATTATTCCCGATCAGAATGTGAAGGTCAATGCCGCATTGACTTTGATTTTCGTCTCAAGCTGTTCGCCATTGAGCTCCTGCATCACCGGAATCTGCGGTGCCACCGTGAACGCCACGTTCCGCGTAAAACTCGCGCGCACGCCGGGAGACAAAAACACCACCGTGCCGCCGGTATTCGGGTCGTTGGCGCCATCATCCTGGCTCTTGAAGAGATGCCGCACGTTGGCCTCTCCAAACACGCTGAATTGCGGGTATTTCGTGATGTCCTCGTTGAACCGATACGCCAGCGCCACGCCGCCGTCGATTCGGTCGCCGAGCTTGAAATCATCCGCCTCACCCCGAATCGTGTATTGCCCGCTCACGTCCATCGTGATCCGGCTCGTCAGGTAGCGCGAGAATGCCAGTCCAATCATCCCGTCGTAAGCGCCCGTGCCAGCCGTCGCTGCCGGTTCGACTCGCTCTCCCTCTGAATTATGCACGTTGTGCCGGCCTGTCGGGAATTTCACCCCGCCAAACGTGGCCAACTGCCCCATCGGGCCGCGATAGAACCGCCACTTGCCTGTGAGCCACAGGTCCGTAATCCCATCCGGATCGAACGTCGCGAACTCAGTTTCCCCGGTTGTGTCGTCGAACTCCGCTTCCCGCGCGCGGTTCGCTTGGTAGAGTCCAATCGACAGCCCCACCTGGAAATTCTCCGCGATGCCATAGCTGACGCTCAGTGTCTCCAAAAAACTTCGATCGAGCAGGTCGATGTCACCAGCGCGCGCCGCTTTTGCCTCGATCTCTGAGTCTGCCAAATCCTCAAACTCCGTATAATCCAGCCGAAGCTCCGCCGAAAATTTCCCCGGCTTCAACGTTTCCGCCGATTGCGTCGACGAGCCGCCCCCGGAAGTTCCCGGGCCGTGATCCGCCCGCACCGAAGTTGTCGCCACCACCCCAATACCTGCTGCCAAAAAAGACCAATTCAAAACTCGCATATTATAAAATGATTAAATTTTCTCTGATTTCTCGAACCTGGTGAGGCAACCGCAAAGAGACACGGAAGGTGCTTCCAAGGATTTCACCGGAACGAGCGGTCCCACAGAATGCCACTCGGCAATCGCCGGGACCTTACCGCAACTCAGATCCGCTGAGGTGCGATTAACTCACGCCGCTTTGTCGCTATGCGAGCCGTGGTGGGGGATGCGGTGGAGATTCAACGCGTTGATCAGATATAGCATCGCCGCACGACACAACCGCCAGGGGTGGCGGCGTCGGCACGTAAATACTGGCAATCGCGAGGAGTGAATCGAATTTGATTTCCGGTTTCTGCACCTGCTTCTCCTCGGTCTGTTTTCCCTTCTGCACCATTTTGCAGAGATCGCACGGGTGTTTGCCATCGAATGTCTTCGTTAACGCTTTGGGCAATCCGTCTTGAGAATACTGCACGAGCATGCTCATCCAGGCGACCGATTGCAAAACGGTCCAGTGCAGACTGAGCGACAAGCTCAACCCAAGCACGACCAGCAATTTTCCCGTCCGCAGGAGCACGCGCGTAGCTAATAGACTGTTGTGGCAACGGTCAACACGAGAAAGCGTTACTTCGCCATTAAATCCAGAACCGCCGCTGTCATCGCCATCACTCCCGTCTTGAAGGTCGGCTCGATCACCGGCAGAAACTGGCTCGAGTGCAGCGCGGGCAACGGCTTCCCGCCGCGTTGCGATTCCGCAAAGCGCTCCGGATCGACCGTGCCCAGCCAAAACATGCAGATCGGAATCTTCTCTTCCGTGCGTCCAAACAATCCGAAATCCTCCGCCCCCATGATCGGCTTCGTGCTCGCTGTCCGCTCTTCACCCAGCCAGTTCTTGAACACGCCCATCAACCGCTTCACCAGTTCAGGATTGTTGTAAGTCGCCGGTGACGACTCATCGCCCACCGTTACGGTCGGATACCGCTCTTCCGGAAGTCCCGCCGATATCGCCAACCCGCGCGTGATCCGCTTCACCGCCTCAATCGTGTGCGCGCGCACCTCGTCCGAATACGACCGCAACGTCAATTGTAGCCGCACTTCGTCCGGAATGATGTTGTGCTTCGTCCCCCCGTGAATCGACCCGACCGTCACCACCGCAGGCTGCGTCGGATCAGTCTCGCGGCTCACGATCGTCTGCAACGCGAGCACCGTCTGCGCCGCCAGCACAATCGGGTCCTTCGTTTTGTGCGGCCACGCGCCGTGCCCACTCACTCCCCGCACGACGATGTCCACCGAGTCGACATTCGCCAGCGCGTACCCCTCCGTCACTCCAACCATTCCCGTCGGCAACTCCGGCGCGCAATGCAACGCCAGGCAATAATCCGGCCGCGGAAACCGCGTGAACAAACCATCGGCGAGCATCGCCTTCGCGCCCTGCACCTTTTCTTCGGCCGGCTGCGCGATCATCACCACCGTGCCGCGCCATTTATCCTTCAACTCCGAGAGCCCCCGCGCCGTCCCCAGGAACACCGTCATGTGCATGTCATGCCCGCACGCGTGCATCACGCCCACCGCATTGCCCTTGTCATCCGTGACCTTCACCGCGCTCGCATACGCCGCGCCCGTCTGCTCCGTCACCGGCAACGCATCCATATCCGTCCGCACAAGCAAAGTCCGCCCATCGCCATTCTTCAGAACCCCGACAACTCCGTAGCCGCCCACCCGTCGCGCCACTTTGAACCCGAGCTTCTCAAGTTCGCCTGCGAGCCGTTCAGACGTTTTCTCTTCGCGCAACGACAGCTCCGGATGCGAATGAAATTCCTTATAGACCGGCTCGTACTGTGGATACATCTGCCCGACTCGCGAACTAACTTCCTTCCGCAATTCTTCCGCCGTTGAAGCCGTTTGTCCGACAGACGAACACGAAAGGACAAGGGCCAGAATGAAGATCGGTCTCATGCCGTTATTCCGACTTCCCGTCCCGCTTGAAAGCAAGCCACAAATCTGAAGAGATCCCAATTTTCTCGTGCATTTTCTGGAATTCCCGCGCGTTCTCATGCTTGTAACCAGTGACGTAAGGAAGTGGCTGGTCTCGTTTGGAACACCCATCAAACAAGTGCCCATCCTCCGCGTACGCGGCACATGATCTGTCTGCATTCGATCACTACAACCGCATCGGCATACCTGCTGCTATAATCGAGCCAGGTTGAAAGAAACCACTCGCATCGCAACCATTTGGATCTTGGTGTTTGTCGCCATTATTCTGGCCGCGTCGTCGGCAATTGTGCGGCCGTTCTTTCGCGGGTGCCGACTGCCCAATCGAAACACTTGCATCGCAAACCTGAAGCAAATCGAAGGCGCGAAGGATACCTGGATGCTCGAACACGAGAAGACAACCAACGACATCCCGACCGATTCAGACCTCTTCGGAACGAACCTGTACGTCAAAACAAAGCCACAGTGTGGGCTGGGCGGCGTCTACACCCTCGGACCAGCCGGCGAACGCCCCAAATGCTCGATTCCCGGCCATACTCTCTGGTAGACTAACGCGTCGAGTCAACACCTTCGGCGCCAGAGCCCCGTTCGTTTTTCTCCGTTAACTCAGTTGCCTCCTGTAAAATCAGTGTGTTCCTTTTCTTTCCTTCATTACCCAAGTCGCTGGTTTCCTTCGTTACCTTTCTCTAAAAAATCAGTTTCTTCGCTGCCTCCTGTAAAATCAGCCGTCTTTCCGTTCTCTTTCTACCTGATTTCGGAAACCGCCTGCACCAATTTGAACCGAAGCTTCACTCCCCCTGGTTCGCGCGTGAAGGCCACAATCTGCAGCACGCCGAGTCCTCCCTGGCGGGTTTGAAACGCGAAGCTCATCGGCAACGCCGTGTTGGTCTTAATGTGATATTGGTCGTAACCAAACACAGTGCCCTCATGCGCAAGCGTATTGGTGCCGCTCATCACTGCCTCTCGCAACTTTTCCGGCGTGATGTCGGCCCACGAAGTACCTTCCAGCGACGCAAGCTTCAGCGAAGTCGTCAGCGTCCAGGCTGTCCGATGGCTCTGGCCCATCAAGTCCACTCCACGTTCGGAAATCCAGAAGAAGAATTCTTCCTCCGTGCCCTTTTCCCGGGCGGCGGGCACTTCAATTTCCTCGCCGCGGTCGAGATCGAGCACGCGAATAGGTCGCGCGGTCGCCGAATAAAGCACGCGCTCGATTTCCGGACCGAATAACATCCCTTCAACGGCTACCGTCGCCACCGTCGCCGGCCGTGCCTTGCCGGGGTTGATACCTTTCATGCTGGGAATGAGGAGGTAGAGCAGCACCAGGCCAAACGGTATCGCGAGCAGCACAAACACCCCCGCAGCGATCACCGCCGCAACTTTCCATGCCTCGCTTTTGCGGGGAGCCGGCGTCTGCGCGATCGTTTCCACGTCCGTTTTCACCTGGCTCGCCTGCTGGTAACGCCGATTTGGTTCTCGTTCCAGCGCGCGCAACACCACTTCATCGAGACGCACATCGAGATGCACCTTCTTCGACGGCGGTTCGATCCGTCTGCCCGGCAGTTCGCCCGTCAACATCTGGTAAAGGACCACCCCCAGCGAATAAATGTCCGCGCGATGGTCCACTTCTGTCGGTTTCTCCGCTTGCTCGGGCGCCATGTAGTCAGGCGTCCCCATGACCTTCCCGGCTTCCGTCAACGTCGCTGATGCGGAAATCTCCTCGCTGCTGCCCTGCGCGGATTCCTCGGCTTCGAGCACCATCAGCCGCGCCAATCCAAAGTCCGCCACTTTCACCCGCCCTTTGCGATCGAGCAGAATATTCTCCGGTTTGATATCGCGGTGTACGATGCCCTGGTCGTGCGCGTACTGGAGCGCATCACAGATTTGCGGCACGATGGCGAGGGCTTCGCGGGCCGAAAGCTGCCTGGCGTTGAGCAGTTGGCGCAGATTCACCCCATCCACAAATTCCATCAGAAAAAAGAAGAGCCCATCCGCCCGGCCGAATTCGTAGAGCGTGATGATATTCGGATGGTTGAGCCTTGCCAGCGCCCTCGCCTCGCGCGCGAAGCGATCTGCAAATGCGGCATCGTGGCCGATGCCGGGCGGAAGAATCTTCAGCGCAACAATCCGGTCGAGTTCCTTTTGGCGCGCCTTGTAAACCGCGCCCATGCCGCCACTGCCGATCAGTTCGATTATTTCGAGCTGCGGAAATTTTCCGGCAAGCTCGGCAACCGTCGGCGGATTAAACGGAGGCGCTTTCCCGCCGGTTTCAGTGCCTGTCGGAAAGCCGGCCTTCAGCAGGCACTCCTGGCAAAGGCCCTTCGGCGCGTTCGCTGCCAGCGGCTTGCCACAGCTCGGACATAGAGGCGTTGTACCCATATTGACCCGTTACTCCCGTACTTCTGGAATCGCGGGCGAATGTTACACCTTAAGTGGTCTGCTCAAAAGCGGGTGCGGGTGAACACATTGACCGACTTCGATTATCCGCCCCCCGAAATCTGGAACAGATAACGTATCTCCTCACTCACCTCTTCTGGCGAACTCACCGTCCTGGCAATCTCCTCCCGCAGCAACTCCCGATAGCGCTTGCGCAACCGATGCACCGCCGTGCGGATCGCCACCTCATTCATACTCAAACGTTTCGCCAGCATGGCATACGGCTGCGATTCACGGGTGCCCATCAGCGTCTGTTTCAATTCCATGAACAGACTCATCTTCCCCTCGCGCTGGTACGCATCCTCCAGCCGCGTCAGCACCTCGTTCAGAAGCGCCGCAGCCCACTGCTTGTCGAACGCCTTGTCAGGTGTGGCATCATCTGATGATGGCTCAAGGTCGAACCGCTCCTCAGCGGCCATCAGATCGAGCGATAAAATCTTGTGACCGCCACCGCGCTTTTGCGTCTGCAACTTTGCCCTCTCGTCGGCGAGAAAATGATTCATCGCGCCAAGAATAAAAGAACGAAACTTCCCTCGGTCGGGATCAGCGTTCGCCAACGATTGCCGCTCCAGCAGGCACGCAAAAAACCCCTGCGTAAGATCCTTGGCATCCTCCGGCGAATACCCCCGCCGCCGCACGTATGCGTAGAGCGGATACCAATAAGTCTGACACAGGCTCTCCAGCGCGGCGCGAGCGCGCGTCGTATCACTACGTCCGGCTGTGAGAACAACCGACCAGTGTGTCGTGACGAACACGGCCTGGCGCCTTGCCTGGCCTGGCGACGGCCTGTCCAAATCCTCGATGTTCGTTTCAGTGGTCCCCACGATAACCAGCCTAATGCGACAATTCCGAAGCGCAAGCTACGCGTTTGTAGTGCAGGCTTGAAAGAAAGCTGGATCGCAGCCATTTTCGCCGTGGCGCTTGTCGGCGGTCAATCGTCAATCGTCATTCGTAAATCGTAAATGCGTCTATACGCTCGAAATGCTCGATTCCCGGACCCACCCTCTGGTAACAAGCCCCTTGTTTTCTCGGTTACCTCTGTTGCCTCCTGTAAGAACCGGCTCTTTTGTTGTCCGATCAGTGCGCATCCGTGTCATCCGTGGTTCTGACTCTCCGGGTTGTCGTTAGCCACACGTCCGCCATCCCTCCCCTGTTTTCTCAGTCACCTCTGTTGCCTCATGTAAAATCACGGCGAAGTATCGGCACATGAGATGCTCGTAGTCCCATGCTATGCAAGCAACTGCGTCGGAGAAAAAGCTGTCGAAGCTCAGGGATCTCGTCACTTTTCGAAGGCTGGCGAGTATCTGGCAGTGGGGACTGCTTGCGCTTCGTACGGCGTGGATGAAGATTGGACACCGTGGGCGAATCGCAGCGGTCACGGTGGCGGCGACGGCCTTCCTGGCGCTCATGGTGTTCCTGAAGGTCAGAGAAGCCGGAGGAGTCGGCGGCGGGAGCACGTGGCAATCGGCCGAAATCGCCGATGTAACCAGGACGACGACGTTGACGCTGATTGCTGATCCGCGGCTCAAAAGTGTCGATCAATTGGTTTTGCGGATCCGCGGGAATATCGACGGAGCGGCGCAGATTGCGGGCGGGCCGTTGCGACCCAAACGGGTCAGCGGAAAGTTCGACGTTGCCGATCAGGCGAGTCATCGGGAACCGACTTGCGTCCTCAGTTACATGCCGGTTGGGGTGCGCAAGGGAAAGGTAAACGTGGAGTACCAGTTTCGTGAACGCCAGCGCGCTGCCAACTAGCTGCGCGGAGGTTCTTTCGCACGTGCCTGGAAAATCCTCCCTCCTGCTTAGAGTCCCGTTCGTTTTTCTCCGTTAGCCATTGTCAGATGTAGCGCAGGACTCCGTCCTGCTGTATCGCCGAACTCCGTTCGGCTGACTGCCCGCTTGCCACGGCTACAACATTATTTAAAACGCTCTAACGCGACAAGGCCCGAGCGCAATCTTGTTCCTTCGTTCCCTTCGTTCCCTTATGTTAAAGCTCTTCCTGGTTTTACAAAACCGTGACAACCTGCGCGTGTGCGTTGCGTCAAATGCAAATGAAAGGAACAAACATGAAAAAATTATTCGATCTCAAAAGCATCCTGTTCGGCGTGGTCGTCGGAGCAATGGCGTTCTTCTCAGTCGGTGCGGCGACACCTACCGAACCGCCGACCAAAACCTGGGAATACACCATGCATTTCTACGGCGCGCAGCCCAATGGCGACAAACTGAACCAGATCGGCGCTCTGGGATGGGAACTCGTCGCGCACATTCCTCCCTCGCCAGTCGACGGCAACGGTGGCGGTTTCATCTTCAAGCGCGCCAAATAACGATCGCAAAGGCGCGAAAGGATTCCCTCTCCCTCGGGGAGAGGGTCAGGGTGAGACATCTGAGTTGGTCCGCAATGGATTTTTTAAAGATTGCTAACATGAGGAGTCGTCAGATTTGCGTACATTCTCAGCCCGCGTTTCTGAAGTTGCGCGGCATAGGTCATGTCGCAGTAGACCGTGTGATCGCGCCAACAGCGCCAGATGATACGCAGCCACTTGAAGGCGATGGCTCGGACGGCGGCGTGATGTCCTTTACCTCTGGCGCGCAACTGATCGTAGCAGCACTTGGCCCAGTCGCAGAAGTGAATCGAACAGCCGGCAAACTCATGAAAGCTTTGCCGGACGAACTTCGAACAACTCCAGCGCATATGCACCCAGTGTTGGCCTTTGCCACTGCGCTCCGTCACCGGTGCGATGCCACTGGCCCGTTGCAACGAGGCCGCATCAGGAAAACGTTCCCGCCGCGAACCACACGCTGCAAGCAACCGTGGTCCCAAGGCGGCACCGGCCCCCGGCAGACTGGCAAAGATCGGCTGGTCGGGATGCGCGGCAAAGAGCAAATCAATCTGCTTTTCGTACTCGGCAATGGCGGGGCGCAGCGCCGCCAGTTGTCTGGCCAGTGTTTGGATCAGCAACACCGATGGGGCCACGATCGCTTCGTCGTCGCTCAACGCGACCGCCGACTTTACCAGTTCGATCCGCTCGGCAATGAGCGTCTCACGGCGGCAGTTATGTCCATAATAAAATGCGCGCAGGGTCGCTGGTTTGACCTTCTGCACCGAACTCAGACTGGGCCACTTCAGAAGAAAATCAGTCGCCAGCCGGCTGCTCAGATCTTCTGCGGCCAGCCGCAAGGCTTGCGGGAAAGAACCTTTGAGAGCGGCTGTGAGCTGATTGAGCAATTGCGTGCGCAAGTTCACAAACCCGCGTCGCGCTTCCACCAACGCCGCCAGTTTGCGCGTCGGCGCATCATCCGGCAGCCACACCGGCAGACTGTCTCGATGATGCAAAAGCAACTGCACCAGCAAGGCCGCATCGGAACGATCATCCTTGGCGCCACTAGGTTTGAGGGCTTCCCGAAAGCGGGCCAGGCTCTTGGGGTTGATCGGATAGAGCACCAGATTGGCGTAGCGGCAGAGCGCATAGAGGAGCGGACCGCGCGATTGCTCCAGAGCGATGGCGATCTGGCCGCAGCCAAAGCGCTTTTGGAGTTCTGTGACCCAGGCCGCGATGGCTTCCGGAGTGTGCTCGATCGTGCTGTGTTCCATACTGCTGCCATCGGGCAATGCCAGACAGAGGTCATGTTGGTGATCGGCCCAGTCGATGCCGACCAGGGCGGCGAAGGTAGTCGATATGTTTGTCATAGTTGCGTGCAGGAGTTTTTTGGCACACGCTGGCTTTGGCTCAGCGAAGGCCTTATAGCGGAGACATCAGCTATCGGCATCTTGAGTATTCGTTTTGAGCCAAAGCGCGGCGCTGGGAGCGAGACTCTCACCCTAAACATCCAACTGTTGAGGGACAAATATTCGTCATCCCAGCGCTGCGTGACCGGCGCAGACGATGCCGGCAAACTGGAGTTGTCCCCAAGCGCATTTTGCGGTGCCGCAAAGTTATTCACAGTCGGCTGCGGGGAGATATTCCCTGACGGCTCTCCTCGCCGCCTATGAATAACTTTTGGACCAACTATAAGGGACAAACT
>Ga0193697_1000175_pt1 | contig 25340 bp, 14 predicted proteins | sample L3m2metaG_FD_145073 | JGI IMG/M metagenome (GOLD analysis project Ga0193697, IMG submission 145073) | Soil microbial communities from a riparian zone of the East river system, Colorado, United States - L3m2 | ecosystem: Environmental > Terrestrial > Soil > Riparian zone | place: USA: East River...
TCGCGGCGATGCTAAAGCTGGTGCCTTAGTACCAGTTTTCGATTTCGATTTCTTTTCTACTTCGAGTAACAGTTCATCTTCACCTTCAGGCGGACATATGCCTGACACGTGTCCGCCATTCGCTGACATGTTGGGCTCGTCTGGATAATGGCTAGGAAGGTATCTATAGACTGGTTGTGGCAGGAAGCAGAGAGGGCGTGGAGGCTCGGGCGATGTTTGGAAGCGCTTCGGAGTTGGATTGTCTAATTACGAAGTCAGGATCGTTAGGGTTCTGTCGGCATGCTGATCTGCATTCGGGCAGGAGGAATGGTCGCTTCGTATGGTTCGTCAGCACGCACTAACCGTCCTTCCATTCGTAACATTCGCTCGAAAAGAAATTCAGAGCTAACGAAGATAACGATTCGTTAGGGTGCGCGGCCGGTTGGTCGAGCGATTACTTGCGGGCGTGTTAAACAAACAAAAACCGTTAAGGACTACGAAAAAGATGAGGTTCCCCCGATGTAGCGCAGAACTGCGAACTCCGTTCGGCAGGCAGGGCGCTTATTCCGTACTCGCGCAAACCAGTTCAAACGGACACATGCAAAACCAACACAAAACTAGCACTTTTCTGGCACCTAACCCCCCGGGGGGCGCGCCTTCACCTCGCGCTTCGACAGGATCTGCGCCAACCCCTTCTGCTACCGTAGCTTACGCCTGCTCCTACTCCTTCCGAAACCGCCACAACCGAATGGAAAACCAACACAAAACTAGCACTTTTCTAGCACATCCCCCCGGGGGGGATCCTCGTCTCTGCAAGTACATGAATTCCAGGACGCAAGCGTCGGGGCATGTACGGTTGCAGATCACTGGGGGATCAAAGCCTCGTCACGGGCGTGTTGCCCAAAAACCGGTTGGGGCGCTGTGTCCCGAAGCGCCGAAGCATCGTGAGAAAAATGCACAAATCTCGTAGTTGGTCGACACCGCTCGGGGGGGACACCGCGCCCTACCGTCCGGTGGCTTTTGGGCAACATACCCTGACGTCGGTGGTTAATCGCGCTAGCGCTGAACAGGCTTGAAAATCACACCCAATCGGCGCAGACTTGGGACCATGTCCCACTGTGCGGTCCAGGGTTTCGCCCGATGTATTGCCGCGTACGCCTGTCGAGCAGCTGTATTGGTGGGTTTGTTCTCCGGGATTGGTTTGGTGGGAGCGGAAGTCGGTTCGACGGATCGCAGTAGCGCTACGGAGGACGGGTATCTGGTGGATTTTTGGAGCACGGAGAATGGCTTGCCGAGTAATACGATTAGTGATCTGGCGCAAACGGCGGACGGTTATTTGTGGGCCAGTACGTATGATGGGTTGGTGAGGTTCGATGGGGTGCGGTTTGTGCGTTTTGCCGCAGGTGATGAGAAGTCAGCAATCGGTAATCAGTCGGGAAGTAATCAGTCGGGGCAGGGGAATCGGATGTTGTGTCTGCATTTGGACAGGCGCGGTCAATTGTGGGTAGGCACGGATGGGGCGGGTCTTCTGCGTTATGACGGGGAGAGGTTTACGAGTTTTGCATTGGACGTCGGCGGAGCGACGTCCCTACCGGCTCCTTCCGGAGTGGCACTAGAGAATTTGAATGTGATCCGCGCTATTGCGGAAGATGCCAGCGGGAGTCTTTGGCTGGGCACACGTGGCGGACTGGGCTGCCTGAGAATTCAGAATTCAGAGTTCAGAGTTCAGAATTTGAAGTGGTTCACGGGAGCTGAATTCGCCAATGCCGCAAATTCGGTTTGGAATTTGAGTTTTGATAAGGAGGATCGGCTCTGGATTGCGGATTGGGTGAGTCTCAAATCGTTTCATAACGGCGTCTTTGAGAATGGCCTGGTAAGACCGGAAGCGCGGGTGCCGTTGCGCACGATTTATCCGGCGAAGAACGGAGAGTTGTGGGTGGGAATGCTCGGTCAGGCGGTGCGTTCAGTAACCAGTAATCAGTCGGGAAGTAATCAGACTGGCACTGGTGGGCGACCCTCCTTCGCTAAAGCTATGGAGGGCAGGGAATGGAGCAAGTTCAGTGAAACGCGCGATTTCGGGAATTCGGAGGTGACGGCGTTTTGTGAGACGAGTGCCGGCGATATATGGCTTGGCACGCGCAGGGGTCTTTATCAGCGACAGAATGGTTCGTGGAGATTGTTTAAGCGCGAGCGCCTCGAAACTACCGAAGTCCGAGTCTTGTTCGAGGATCGGGAGGGGAATTTGTGGATCGGCACCGGCACAGCGGGCCTCGCTCGTCTGAAGCGACCGCTGGTGAGGACGTTCGCCGCCGCGGATGGGTTAAGTGATGGTCCCGTCCTGGCCGTCCGCGAGTCTTTCCAGACGGGCAATATCCGGAGTGGCACCGGGACGGGCACTGGGTCCGGCACGATGCAGACGGGCACCAATGGCGCTGATCGTAGCTTGTGGGTCGGGCTCGCGGATGGGCGGGTGGCGCACTTAAATTCAGACTCTTTCCAGAGTGGGACTACGGCGGCAGTAATCAGTAATCAGTCTTCAGTAATCAGTGTCGCGGCTGCGGGGCTGCCCAAATCGATGGAAGCGCCGGTGAAGTCGATTTTGCGCGCGCGCGATGGCGCGTTATGGGTCGGGACGTTTGGCAATGGGCTAACGCGATTTCATGAAGGGAAGTCGACGCGCTTTGTTCCGGCCGTCGGCACGTTCGCGCGAGTGGATAAGATCAGCAGTTTGTTGGAAGACCGGAACGGGGATGTTTGGGTTGGGACGTTCTATTCGCTGTATCGGCTTTCGGAAAGTAATCTGCTCGTGCAGGTGCCGGTGGGCGGGCATGAAGTGCTCGCGCAGGTGATGGCAATGTTGGAAACGAAAGCGGGGCTTTGGGTCGCGTTTGACGGGGTGGGTCTGGCACGTCTCCGGGGGAACGAAGCGAGCTGGCTTACGCGCCGCGAGGGTTTGCCGACGCATTTTGTGCGCACGCTTTATGAGGATCAGGAGGGCAATCTTTGGATCGGCACGACGGCTGGCTTGTGCTGCTGGCGAAATCGCGAGATCCAGACATGGACGACATCCGAGGGGCTCATCAGCGATGCGATTCTGCAAATCCTCGAAGATGATCGCGGTAATCTCTGGTTGGGGAGCAAAGCCGGAATCATGCGCGTGGCGAAAAGCGATCTCTACGCGGTTGCGGACGGTAGGAAGGCGTTGCTCGATGTGTTCGCATGCGGCCGTGGTGAAGGGATGTTGAGTGTTGAGTGCACCGGCGGTGTTCCGCCGTCGGCGGGTAAAACCACGGACGGAAAGCTCTGGTTTCCCACCGCTAAAGGCCTGGTGATGATCGAGTCTTCGCGGCTTGTTGCGTCCACCAGCCCATCGCCTCCGGTTCACATCGAAGAGGTGCGCGCCGACGGGAAAGTCGTGGCGCGGCCGCACATCAGTCCCGCAATCGCGGGCAAGCCAATTGCCGGAAGCCCGACCGTATTGCCGCACGATACGCGACGCCTCGAATTCATTTACACGGCGGCCGGACTCACTGCGCCCGAGCGTGTCCGTTTCCGCCATCGACTCGAAGGCTTCGATCCTGACTGGACGGATGCCGGCACCGCGCGCTCCGCTGTTTACACCAAGCTCGGTCCGGGCCCGTACAAATTCCAGGTGATCGCTTGCAACAACGATGGTGTCTGGACGGAAGCCGCCCGCGCACACACTTTCCGCATTCTTGCGCCGTTCTGGAAAACCGGCTGGTTCCTTGGCCTGGCGGGCGTGGGCACCGTGGGCGGCATCGGTGCGATGGTCCGATTTGTCTCCGTGCGTCATCTGCGCCGCAAACTCCTCCGCCTCGAACAAGCGCACGCCATCGAGAAAGAGCGGATGCGCATCGCCCAGGACATGCACGACGAAATCGGCGGCAAGCTCAGTCGCATTTCGTTCCTGAGCGACATGGCCAGTCAGAACCTTCCCGAAAAATCGGAAGCCACCCAACAGATGGGGCAGGTCTCAGAAGCCGCGCGCGAAGTCATTCGCACCGTGGACGAAATCGTCTGGGCGGTTAGCCCGCGCAACGACACACTCGATAGCGCCATCCATTACATTTGTCGTCACGCCGAGGAATTCTTCGAGCTGACTTCCATCGAACTCGAGCTCGACCTGCCCGATGAAGTTCCCGCGCATCGCCTCTCCGCGGACGTGCGCCACAACCTCTTTTGCGCGGTGAAGGAAGCGTTGAACAACGTCCTCAAACATTCCCGCGCTACAAATGTTCGCATTGCTTTCAAGGTAGGGAGTGGTGTCCTCACCGCGCCGCCGCATTCCCTTCAGATAACTGTCATCGACAATGGCCAGGGCTTTTGCGCCAAAGAGATCGTCCCGTCTTCTCACCTGCCCACTTTTCCACCTGCTCACCCGCCTTCATTTTCGGGTGATGGTTTGTTGAACATGCGAGAGCGCCTCCAAAGCATCGGCGGCACGTGCATCGTCGAAAGCCAAACCGGCAACGGCGCCCGCGTCACCTTCACAATCCCTCTCCCAACCTGAGTGGCTCCTCACTCTGCATTCTTAATTCTGCACTCTGCACTTCCTTTGTCCTCCTTTTGTCCGACTGTCCTCCTTGCCTCTCCAGTGCAAAATAAGGCATGCTTGAACCCCAAAGTTCCGTGGAAATCACCGTTTCCATAGTTGAGGACGATGAGGCCTTGCGCGAGACCCTGGCCCGCTATGTTACTACGCGCGGCTTCCGTTGCGTCAGCGCTCACGGCAGCGCCGAAGAAGCCATTCGCGAACTGCCCCGGATCAAGCCCGCGGTCATCCTCATGGACATCAACCTCCCGCGCAAAAGCGGGATCGACTGCGTCGCCGAACTCAAGTCCCTTGTCCCCGCCAGCAAATGCATCATCCTGACCGCCTTCGAAGACACTGAACTGATCTTTCAAGCACTTACAGCCGGCGCTATGGGATACCTTCTTAAAGGCGTTCGCCCGGCCAAGCTTCTGGAATCCATTCGCGAAGTCCATGACGGCGGCTCGCCCATGTCGAGTCAGATCGCCCGCAAAGTCGTGGCGTTCTTCCAAAAACCGCGAGCACATCCGCCCGTCGAGGCCCAACTTTCCGAGCGCGAAAAACAGGTCCTCGATTGTCTCGTTAAGGGACTGCTTTACAAACAAATTGCCGCTCAAATGGGCATCAGCATGGGGACGGTCCGTACCTATACCCAACGCATCTACGAAAAACTGCACGTCCACACCCGCACCGAAGCCGTGGTTAAATACCTTCGCAACTAGCGGATTCTGAACTCTGCATTCTGAATGCTGAGTTCAAAAATCCTTGTTGCCTGCCCCTCCCTTTTCTGCTATCGATCAGTTATCTGCTGAGAAAGTGACGTCCAAGCCTTTCGCGAGGTCACGGCACCGCGAAGTGGCCGAGACATACGAGGCAACTGTGATGAAAACACGCTCTTCTTCCACCTGTTCGTGGTACCTGATTCTCCTCCTCCTGGCCCTCGTGCCCCCGGCGCTTGGGCAGGACCCAAACGCCGGCGTGACTATCTATGCGATCGATCCGCAGGCCAGCGAAACCGGGCCGGATCCCGGCGCATTTACGGTACGGCGGACTGGCTCACTAGACTACCCGCTGATCGTCTTCTATCAACTCTCCGGCACCGCCTCTAACGGCGTCGATTACGAGCGACTCGAAGGGTCCGTGCAAATCCCCGCTGGTGCGCTTTCTGCATTCTTTACTGTGAGGCCAATCGATGACTCGCTCGTCGAGGGTAATGAAACTGTTGTGGCCCGACTTTTCCCTTCACCGCTGGCCTGCCCAACCTGCGGCTACGCCATTGGTGCGTCGAGCAACGCCGTCGTCGTTATTTCAGACAATGATTTCGAGCGACCGCCGGGCGTTAATATCTACGCAACCGACGCATCCGCCGCCGAGCAGCCTGCCGTGAGCACTATTCCTCCGGATACAGCTACTTTCACCGTGCGTCGCTTTGGCGATACCAGCCAGTATATCGACGTCTTCTATACGATTGGTGGCACAGCCTCGAATGGCACCGATTACCGCAGGATCTCCGATCACCTAACCCTTCCTGCGGGTGTATCGTCAGCGGAAATTGTGGTGGACCCGATTGATGACAATCTCGCCGAAGGGACCGAGATCGTCACCTTGACCCTGGTACCTCAATGCCCGCAGTGCTTATTTGCCAATCCGCCGTGTCTGATCCCCATTGAAGGTACAAATTGCTTCCAGATCGGGCCTGACAATCAGGCGACCGCTTCCATTCGCGACAATGATCCGGCGCCGACCAACCACCCGCCTTTTGTTCGCCTGAATGCTCCTGCCAATGGCGAAGCTTTCATTGCACCGGCAACCATCACACTGCGCGCTTACGCCCAGGACGCCGAAGACGGCTACGACCTCGACGTTGAATTCTTCGAAGGGCCGCGCAGTCTCGGCTTTGGCACTTTCGTCCCGACGTTGTGTCCTGCTCCGTATTGTCCCTATTACGAACTGACATGGTCCAACGTTCCGCCCGGTGAATACATTCTTACGGCGCGGGCTACCGACAGCGCCAATGCCACTTCCGTTTCCGATCCAGTGCGCGTCATAGTTGTCGAAAGCAACCGCCCGCCCGGCGTAAATATTTACGCAACCGATCCCTTCGCTGCCGAGCAACCGGCCGTGGGCGCCTTCCTGCCGGATACAGCGACGTTCACCGTGCGACGCAACGACGCCACAGCAGACATAGTCGTGTTCTATACAATTGGCGGCACCGCTTCCAATGGCACCGATTACCGGGCGATCTCGAATTATGTAACACTTCCGCAAGGGGTATCATCGGCGCAGATTGTGGTGTATCCCATTGATGACAATCTCGTCGAAGGCACCGAGACCGTCACGCTAACCCTCATACCACAATGCCCGCAGTGTTTGTTTGCCAATCCGCCGTGTGAAGTCGCCCAGGGGACCAATTGCTTCCAGATCGGGCCTGACAATCAAGCCACGGCTTACATTCGCGACAACGATTCGGCGCCGACCAATCACCCCCCGTTCGTGCAGCTTAATGCGCCACAAAGCGGCGACACCTTCACCGCCCCCGCAAACATCACGCTGCGCGCCTACGCTCAGGATGCTGAGGACGGTTACACCCTTACGGTCGAATTCTTCGAAGGAACCCGCAGCCTTGGCTTCGGCACCTTCGTTGGTGCTCGATGCGCCATACCGTACTGTCCGTACTACGAACTGACGTGGTCCAACGTGCCGCCCGGCGAATACACACTGACTGCCAAAGCCACGGACAGCGCGGGCGCGACCTCGATTTCAAACCCGGCCCGTATCACCGTTCGTGAAGCCAATCCTCCCCCCGGCGCTAAACTCTGGGAATTCTCACATGGCATCGTTTACAATGATCCGGCTGTCTGGCGCGATGGCACGATCTACGTCCCCCAGGGCAATAACGTCGTAAACTTGTATGCCCTCACGCCCAACGGCGAGGTCAAGTGGGCACAGGTCCTTGCCGGAGGCGGCTCCTCTCCGGCAATCGCCGACGATGGAACGATCTATGTCGCGCGGGCCGACGGCCAATTCACTTTCAACGCCTACAGCCCCGCGGGGAATGTTCTCTGGTCGATCCCATTGCATGTCAGTGGCACTTTCCAGGGCTTCGCTTCGCCCGCGATTGCGCACGACGGCACCATTTACGTTGCCGCCGACGGTTCATTGGACAAAGGACTCCACGCTCTCCGACCCGATGGAACGCGGAAATGGAGATTCGTTCCCACGGGCGCTCGCGTGCTTACGCCCGTCGTCGGCACCGACGGCACAATCTATTTCGGCGTCTTGAATGACGGGCTTTACGCCGTGAACCCTGACGGCACCTTGCGATGGCAGTTGCCGATGACCGGCGAACACATTTGGGCGGCCGTTGGCAGAGACGGTACGATCTACGTCACTGGCTCCACTTCCCCGACCAAACTCTTCGCCTTCACCCCCGCTGGCGTCAAACAATGGGAAACTCAAATCGGCCCAGCCATTTCACAGCATGCTTCCGCGCCGGTGATCGGACTCGACGGCTCCATTTTTGTCGTCGCCGACCAACTCTATGCCTTCAACGCCGACGGCTCGGCAAAATGGGCATTCGATACACCAGGCAATGCGTGGTCGAGCCTTCGAGCGCCCGCCATCGATTCAGAGGGCAACATCTATGCCGGATTGGGAGACTTCGTGGCCGTGAGCCCCAGTGGATCACTCCTCTGGTCCTTTGCAGCCAACGCCACTACTTCGCCTACACTCACGCCGGACGGCAAAATCTATGTAGGTGCTGGAGACACTCTCTACGCCTTGCAGGCAAATGCCGGTCTGGCGCAGAGTCCGTGGCCGATGTTCCAGCGCGATCCTCGCCACACTGGCGCCGCTCCTCTAATTACCACGACGCGACCCGCAGTGAACATCGTCGCGCGCGATCCCATCGCCGTCGAAGGCCCATTCTGTTTCAGCAACTGGTGGTGGACAACATCCTGGAATTCCGGCGGTTGGGTCACCAGCGCAGGATTGGTCGATCCGAATCGTTGCCCCGGCACCAACACTGCGACCTTTGTTGTGCGTCGCAGCGGACCTACGAATACCGATCTAACTGTCAGTTATGGAATCGGCGGCACCGCCTCCAATGGTGTCGATTACGCGGCCTTGTCCGGCTCGGTCACCATTCCCGCCGGCAAACGCTCCGCGCAGATCGTTATCACGCCTCGCGATGATACCATTGTGGAAGGCTTGGAGACCGTGGTGTTGAGACTGCAATCTTCGCCTGACTACACCATCGGCACTCCGGCGCGAGCGGCGGCGCTCATCGTCGATAACGATCGCCCGCGTCCACCATGCAGATTACTGTCAGACCGCCAGTTCCACTTCTGCAACCCGGCCACGAACGGATATTGTTATCGGATCGAAGCCTCGACCGACCTGGTGAATTGGACCTCGGTCTGCACCAACATCGTCACCGATGGCGCGCTTCATTTCATCGATCCCGATGCGCCGCCGATCAACGCGCGCTTCTACCGCGCCCTGCCCGAACCAGCCCTGCCTCCAGACGACTAATCATTACTCCATTGGCAATTTCACTTTCATGCCCGCATCCAGCCGTATCGCATGTTATCCGGGTCGATGGCGAGAGCGGCGTAGGTTTCTTTCATTTTCGACATGTTGTCTGCCGTTACTTTCTCAAACTCAAGCAGAGTCTTGAGGTCTTTGCTCATGCGAGATTCATAATCCTTCGGCACGGGCTTGTACGAACCGGCGTCCACTGTTCCGATGCCATACAACTTCGCCGAAGTCAGTCCCAGGATTTTGCGTTTGGCGGCTTCGGTCAGGGCGGGATAGCCATACTTCTCGCGCATCGCCTCGGGGATCTGGAATCGCCACAGCGTCTCAATCTGCCACTGCGGCGAACCGTACCAGACTGAATCGGAACCGAAGAGGATCCGATCTTCGCCCATGAACTTCATGAGCTGACCCATGATGTGCGCGGCCACCGTTGGGAACGTTACGACCGACGATGCCCACGTCGTGCCGATCTCCCCGTAGCAATTCGGGAACTCTCTCACCCCTTGCGCGTATTCGGTTGTCCAACTGATGTCCGGCACGCCTCCGCGAAGTTTGTCGGCCTTGATATCCTTCAGCGTGTCCGCCAGAAAAAAGTTTGGCTGGATGCATGAGTGATAGCTGATGAAGTTCAGCTTCGGCCAGTCGCGGGCCGCTTTCGGCAGGTCGCCAGGGTGGCCGCGCAACGGGTCGGGCGGTCCCGGCGCCAGGCCTTTGTGGACGCAGATGTTATTGAAGCCTGGCTTACGGTTCTTGATCTTCTCGTAGTTTTTTTGGATCAGCTCGAACGTCGGGTAAGCCACTTCCTCATCGTCGTGCCGCCATTGCCGCATCAGGCTGTTTGGATCGTTGTCCACCTTGGCCGCGTTGGAAATGTTGTAGCCCTTCCATGAATCCGGTTCGTTTTGATCGATCTGCTCCTGGATGTAAGCGAGGTTGCCTTTACCGACGTAGAGCATGCCGTGGCAAAGCATCCGCGTGGAACCGGAGATCTGGTTAATGAAGTTTCGCGCCGCGGCGGTTTGCGCCGCCGTCAGAATTTCGCCGCGCTGCGCCTCTTCCGCGTTGCGCGGTGCCCTGGCCTTTTCGCCCTCGATCTGCACCATCGAGGCGGTCACGTTGCTGAGCAGCCCGATCGTGACCTGGCTGTCCAGATACACGTCCTTGATAAACCGCGTGATGTGCGCGTAGCCGGGATCAATAGGAAGCCCGACCAGCTTCGGGTCCCAAACGCCCCAGCTTTCGCCCCGTTCATCCAGTTGCCCGCGCGGATTGAACGGGTTCGACTTCACCGTCGGCGCCGATGAAGGCCCCTGGGCAATCGCTCGCAGCCCTGCCGGCGAAGGCTTGCTGCCTCGCACGAAGTGCAATTGATCGTCGAAGACGAACAGGTCTTTCGGCGGCCCCGCGGCCGCGTACGCAGCCGGTTCGAACATCTCTACCAGGCTTACGTTGAAGAAGCGTCCGAAGACCTCGTTCATGGCGAGCAACGTCGCGGCCATTCCTCCCGAACTATGCAGGAATTTCCGTCGGCTGATCCCAAGCCTGTTGCTGGCTTCTTCGGCGAGTTCCTCGACGCGTGCCTCGACGCGCCTTTGCTGTTCGGTCTGCGGTGCCGGCATGTACTCGCCATTCGAAATCATCCGTGTCGGGATGGGCGCGCGAAGAGGCTCGGCGATGTCCGCGCGTTCGCATTGGGCAACCTGCTCCTCGTCGAGCATCCCATGATCCTCCTCCCAGACGCGACCAGTTTCATTCCATTTCTTCATAGGCACGATCCTCCGTCTGCGTTTTTTGGTGATTCCCGACCATAGCGCCCCGACAACAGGTCGCACAAGTGAAATGCCGCGTTCGCTTACGGCCGCCGGAGTCGATAAAATGTCGCCGCATTCGTCGGGATGGCAGTGAATGCGTTCCGGCCGTTCGTCACGACGATGGAGTTCGTGACGACGGTCCATTGACTCGAAGCGGCCAGGCCACCGGTCGATTCCAGCTTCGTGCCCATGCCGGTAGCGGGCCATGAAATCACGACCGCGTTGCCGAGGCGCGTGATGTGAAGCCGAGGAGGGGTCGTGTCGATTGTGCCAAGTGTCAGGTTGTCGAAGTGTATGTCGTCACTTACGGCGCTGGTCCGGTCCAGCCGTTCCAGGCGGATGGAGCCGACTGTGTTGGACGGCGTCGTGCCATGGGAGATGGCGCCGAAAGAAATGCCATTGAAGAAGAACTCCGAAGTGTTCGCCGCCGTGTCCAGCTTCACGTAAAGGTCGTCCCAGGTGTCGCCACCACTCAGCGGCATGTCTGCCGTGATGTTGTTGCCGACGCGTCCGCGCGCGATGGTGCTGCCACCGTACCAGCGCGCGAGGTTATTTCCCATTGGGTCATCGAAGGCGATGTTCCAGAAGAAATCGCCGGTGCCGACGCCCTTCCTGATTTTGATTTGCGCCGCGATGAGGCCGTTGGATCCGGCGCAGCTTACGGCGTGCGTCGCGCTGACCTGACCGCCACCGCCCAGAATTCTCAGTCCGCCATTCTCCACCTGAAGTTGATTCGTTGCGCTTCCACTCCAGTTTGCCGAACCCATCAAAGTAAGATCGCCGTCATAAAAGCTGAACGGTTCCCAAAAGCATGCGGACGGGATCACATGCAGATTGACGGTGACGGTCTCCGGAGAATTGGCCGCATTGGCGGAAGCAACTTGAACGAGTGCGTCGAAGTCGCCCACCGCAAGCGCGGCGGTGCTATAGGCAATTGTGAGCGTGCGTTCGGGGCCGGGTGAACTGGCGTTCGCGGGCGAGGCACTGAGCCAGGACGCATTATCGCTCGTTGTGAAATTCAACGTTGCTTCGCCACTGTTGCTTACGCGGAACACGTCATTCGGGAGATTCTGTCCGGTCTGCACCGTGCGTTCGATGGCCGTCGTGCTCAGCGCGATCGCGGGCGTTGGCGCGGTCACGGCACCGCTCAACACCCGAACGTTGTCCACGCGGCCCGTATCGGTGCTGGAGTTGAACTGCCACTGAAAGCGCAGCGCGAAGTTCGCGTTGTTTGCGACACTACTGACGCCGGCCAGATTGATGAGCTTGCGTGTCCACGGTGTCGGCAACTCGACACCTTCGCTGAGGACTTGCGCTACTGTCCATGGGCCGTTTGTGCCGGTTGTGCTGTAAGAGACGACCAGCTTGTCCTCGACACTGGCTTCAAGCACGGAGCAGCTTCCGCCCACGGCGCCTCCCGGCGCGACGTTCAGCCACGCCATCACGTCATACTCCACCTGGATGCTCTGCCGGCCCGCCGTGGAAATGACCCTGGTCATTGTGCTTCCTTCCCGCGTGCACGAGTCACGATTGTTTGACGCGCCGCTGCCTGTGGACACGATGTTCCCGCTCGCCGAATCCCATGCGATAGTTCCGAACGACAACGTGCCAGCCCTCCACGTTTCCAGCGTCCATCCGTCTGCACCCGCGTTGAAGTCGCTCGCGCCGACGGTCACGACCGCCGGTCGGGGCGTCGCCGCAGCTTGCGCCGCCAGCGAATAATTCGGCCCGACGTCGTGCGCAAACGCCACGTAGTAGTAGGTCGTCCAGTTCGTCAGGTTCGTGTGCGTGAACGAGTCGTTCACACCCGGCGGGATGCCTTTGTCCGCGACCAACGTGCCATCGTCAGGACCGGTTGGATAGCCGCTCGTCTTCACGCGAATCATCGTGCCGGTGAAGTGACTGTCGTTTGGAATCCGCCAGGAGAGAACGTTCTGCAAATTCTGCGAAGCCGCGGTGAAGTTGGTCACCGGGTTGATCGTCACCGCGCAGAGTTGACCGATGATCCGAAACGAACCGCCCACCATTCCTTCCCAGGCGGTCAGAAACCGATTGCGCTGCGTGTCCGCGGCGTTGTTGAGGCTCGTGAAATAGCCGGTGCCCAGGACGATTTGCGATCCGACCGCCGCGCCATTTGTGTACGTCTCCTGCGCGCCCATGCCCGTGTCCGTGCCAAAGCTCGAAAAGAAGCGCCGCGCGCCCGGCGCGAACGCCACGTCACCGCCGAACTGCGTGTCGCCCTCAAACGCCGGCGTGTGCGCCAACGGAAACAGCCCGCCACTAAGCGTCCCGTCAGCGTTGACGAGTTGTCCCGACTGGTCATAGGAGAAACCGGCGTTGGCGCCGTCATTGAATTGCACGAGCCAGCGGTTGTTCACCGAATCATATGCCGCGCACGAACGGTCCTTCGCGCCACCCGCCGTTACGAAAATGGTCGAGCCGAGCAATGTGCCCGTCGCGGCATCCACGCGTCGGCCGCGAATGTTGCCGTCCTCGTTGTCCCACGTGACGAGGAACTGATTGCCGGACGCGCCCCACGCAACCGCCGGATAACCGGAGAAGATCGCGTCGTTCGAGATGTTGAAATTTGTGCCGAGCAGTGTGCCGTTGCCGGAGACAAACTGTCCGTAAATGTCGATCTCCGGTGCCGGCCCCCAATACACGACAAGGTAGACGCTACTCACTGGACTCCACACAACCGCTGATCGAATGCCGCCGCAGCGCGAGCCGATGGCGAAGTTCGTCCCTACCAACGCGCCGTCCGAGCCGCGCACCCGCTGTCCGTAGATGACGCCGCCCCGGTCGCCCGCGTCGTCCCACGTTACGAGAAAATGATTGCTCGCCGCGTTGTACGCGACCGCCGGATAAAGTGCGGCCGCTTCCGAAATCTGGAACACCGCGCCGCTCACGGTGCCGGTCGCCGTCACGAATCTGCCGAAAATGCGCGCCACGTTGTAGTCGGGCCAAACGACGAGGTATCTGCTGTCCACGCTGCCAAACGCCACATCAGGAAACCTGCAGCCCGGGCCGGAGATTTCAAAATTGTTGCCGAGCAGCGCGGCGCGGGCAGGCGTCAAGATCGCGCTGGCGGCGATGCAGGCCAGCACGCCGCGCACGATCTTTAACGTCCATCGATGCGCGTGCTTGGAAATCATGGCTTTGAGAGCCGAAAGAAGCTGCTCTCAGCGCTCGCAGTGGCGAGGAAACTGGTTTGCCCCGGAAGCGTCGAGACAGGCGACCACAAGGCACCCGGGTGCAGAGTGGATTCGAGTCGGAAGCCGGTTGCATATCCGGGCCACGACAGAAAGATGCTGTCGCCAGAGCGAGCGACGTGCAGGCGCGGTGGAGCAAGGTCCGCGCTCAGTTCAAGGTCAAAGCTCAGGTCGGTGCTGGTCGCGTTGGCCTGATGGATTTCAACGGCGATGACGTTCGTGCCTGCGACCAGCAGGCTGGGGCTGATGCTGATTGGGAAAAACGTGCTCTCGTCCGCGCCACCGACAGCAGAGGTGGCATAGGTGAGCCAGGTCACCGCGCCCGTGGGCATGTTGCTGCGGAATGCTTCGACGCCGTTGAGATAGGCGATGGCTCCATCGTCCCGCAACAGGCGCGCAGTGAGGCTCGAATACGCAGCAGGGTCATCGACGATGAAGGCGCGGCGAAAATAGGTGGTGACGAATCGATTCGTGGACGGGCCGCCGTTGATAACCGTAGCTTCATCGCCGTCGCCAAAGCCGAGTTGCGACGCACCGGACGCCCATCCGCCGTCGTTGAAATTCCTTGCGCGCCAGGCTGTGCCCTGGTCAGAGCCGTTGTCGAGGTATTTCCAACTGGATCCGGCGGCGATGAGCAGCGGCTTCACAACGACGTTGTTCGTGGCTGACGAAGTCGTGGCACCGGAATCGTCCGTGGCGGCGACCGACAGCGCATAGTTCCCGACCGGCACGTTCGTCCACGGCAAAGCGTAAGGTGCAGTAGTGACCTCGCCTACTTTGATACCGCTGATGAAGAACTCAACCCTGGTAATGACCCCGTCGCTGTCGAGTGGGAGCGCGTTGATGGCGATGTTGGCCGGTGCGGCAAGCGTCGCGCCGTTAGGAGGACTGCCGATGTTCACGACCGGCGGCAAGTTGCCCGTACCGCTCAATTCCAAATCAAAACCCAGGTCGCTGCTCGTCGCATTGGCTTGATGAATTTCCACAGCCAGCACGTTCGTGCCGTTGAGGAGCGCGCCTGGACTAAGGGTCGTCGCAAAGAAATTAGTTTCATCCGCACCGTTGACGGGAACACTGGCGTAGGTGAGCCAGGTCACCGCGCCCGTGGGCATGTTGCTGCGGAAGGCTTCGACGGCGTTGAGATAGACAACCGCTCCATCATCGCGCAGCACGCGCAGGTTTACGCTGGTGAACATGGTAGTGTTTGTCACAGGAAATGCGCGGCGAAAGTAAGTCGTGACAAAACGATTTGTAGATGGACCGCCATTGATGAGCGTAGCCTGGTCGCTGTCGCCGAAGCCCAGCTTGGCCGGTCCACTGGCCCATGAGCTATCGTTGAAGGTCGGCGCGCGCCATGCGGTGCCCTGGTCAGAGCCGTTGTCGAGGTATTTCCATTGAGCGCCGCGCGGAACGAGCGGCGAGTTCACGTCGCGGAAACTGCCTTTGAGAATGTAGGCACCCGGCCCCTGCGGCAGCGTGATGGAGTTGCTGACGTTCATCGTCACGTTGGAAACGACTGCACCGGTCAGTGGGTTGAACACCTGGAATTTCACCGCACGCCGCGCCTGCAACGTGACACCACCGCTGAGAATTCCCATCGGGAAGCAAACAAACTCCCGGCCCTTCGCGCTGCCGATATTGCGGTCGCAACCACTGGTCGGGCTGGCCACGGTCGGCCAATAAGTATTCGCCTGACCATTGCAGAAGACGGTGAACGGCGCGCTTGCTTCGAGGCCGTCGTTGCGCACCCAGCTCGACAGGTCAGCGGGCAGAATCGTGCGGAGGAATTGATACGCGTTAATGCCTGCCATGTTCTCGAAGCGCGCTTCGCCGCCTGATGGCGGACAGCAGTTCACCCAGCCAAACACTCCCGCGCGCGTATGATAGACGTAAGCCGGCAGGTTCGCGATATATGCGAACACCGCCGCCGAGCAGAGCTTGATGGGATCGTTTTCCGTTGAGACGGAGGAACCGGCGCCAATCGGTTCGTTGCTTGTCACCGGCGGCACGCCCGGCAAATTGGCCGCGCGGTAGCAGTCGCGCACCGGCAGCCAGCCCACTTCGATTGTGCCGATGTCGCGGCTGAAATGCACCGTCGCCAGATCGGCCGCGCTGCCGCTGTAGAGGGCGGTAATGCCGGCGTCACTCGTGTCGTCGTTCGACGTGATGGCGACCGGCACGCTCGTGCGGTCGGCGAGGTATTGGGCAAATTCGCGCAAATCCGAGACGCCGGTCGAGCCGGGAAAGCCGTTTTGCCACGCTTCGTTCGCCACTTCGAGGTGTACAATCTTGTGCTCACGGCCCATGATGCCCGCCAGGATGGTATCGAGATGCGCCTGCCGCGTTGCCTTACTGGGCATGACATATTGGGCGTCGGCGAAGATGGTGACCTCGGCGCGCAAGCCATGCGCAGCGATGATGTCAAGCATGTCACGGAACTGCTGCGCGTAATCCGACCACCCCGTAACGGAGTGGCCCGCACTGTTGACGAAGCTGACTGGCGCAATCTCCAGCCCGTCCCAGTTCACCATGCTGAGGATGCGCACATAGTTGAAGCCCTTCGAGGCAAGCAAAGCCAGGTCGTTGGTCAGCCGCGGGCGGTCGTACTTTGCGCGACGCAAAGCCTGAAAGTATGAGGCGCCGAGGCCAAGGAATGGCCCGCTGTTGTCGCGCAAGGATTTTCCGTTCACGCGCACCACATTTGCGCTGCCCACGGCGGAAGTTGTATCCACGCGAAACGTACGCCCGCCCGCGCTCCACGGTCCCCAACCGGTCGAATCGCCCAGGCGGGCAAATAGATAATAGGTGGTCAGGTCCAGCAGCGGACCGCTCCACGCGAAGTTCCGATCGGAGACGACTTCGCCTGAATCCCAGACGATAGCGGAGTCTGGGTCGTTCACGCGCGTCACGCGCACCTGATACCGAGAGTGCGGACCCCCATTCCACTGGACGAATACCACTGTCGTATTGACGGTCGCGTTGCTGGCGGGTTGCGTGATCGTGGGCGCGCTCGCGCCGGCGATGGACAGATCGTACACTTTGACGTTGCTGAAAATCGCGCCCAACGGCGCTCCTGCTGCGGGGTCGCGACGTGGACTCGCCGCAATGCGCACGCTGTGACCCGCCGGGTTCCACGAGCCGGCTACGGACGTGGTGATCAGGAGCGCTCCATCACGATAGACTCTGAGTACTGAGTTGCCCGCGCCGTCGGGCGTCCACTCCTCGCGGAAGTGATACGTCGTGGTCGGATCCCAGGAGAGCCGCGCGGTATCCGGCTCGGTGTAGTTAGGCGAGATTTGCCAGACGATCTCCATCGAATCCACCCTTGCCGTGTCAAGGCAGTCGGTTTTGCGGATAAAATGCTTGAATGGGTCGTCGCGATAGCCAGGCGCATAGCTGATGTCCGCATTGTTGAAGGTGTAATCATACATGTGCCACAGTTCGACTTTGTCCTCATTGCCGGTCCGACACTCGTTCGGGTAAAGCCCACGCGCGTCGAACTCGGCGGCGCCATTGGTAATGGTCGCAACGTGCCAATAAATCGTGTCGTCCTTGGTGTTGACCTGCCATCCGCCCGCGACGAAGGCACCACCTGCGCGCGTGCCGATCGTCGAGCCTTGCAACGGATCATCGAGGACAATCGCGGCCTCCGCCGCCATCCCTGAAAAAAACAGCAGCACCAGCGCGCCCAAAAGGCATACCACTCCACGATGAGATTTCGTGGGCATTGCAAATATATTGTCCCAGAACTGGGACAAGCCGCAAGCTGCGTCTTGCCCGAATGGGTGTCCTGCGTGCTTGGATTCATTGTCGTAGAAATGAACGGAGAGAAATGCAAAATTGTGACCAGTAACTCCCGGGTAAAAAGAGGATGCGTATAACCCGATTGGGGCTTACACCCCGGATGCAATTCAGTTTCGCGCCCGGACGTTCATCAGATGGAAATGAACACCACATTGACCGAAACCGACGCGATGCACCAGGCATTGGCTGCCGCGGGTCGCTCGGACGAAATCCCGGAAGCGCAAGATGTTTATGGCTGGCTGATTGGAAGTTGGGAACTGGATGTTGTCGGTTATGATGACCAGGGCAATATCACGCACAGCACAGGCGAAGCGCATTTCGCCTGGGTTTTGGGAGGCCGCGCCGTGCAGGACGTGTTTATCAATCCGCGTCGCTCAGATCGCGGGCCGACATCCCCGAAATTTGCCAATTGGTATGGCACAACCATTCGGATTTATGACCCCTCAATCCAGGCCTGGCGGGTAAACTGGTTCAATCCGCACGACGGCATTCGCGCTGAATTGATTGGTCGCCGGCATGGGACGAACATCCTGCAGGACGGGAAATTCCCTGACGGAACAACGATTCGCTGGACCTTCAGCGAAATTACAGAAAACTCGTATCGCTGGCGCGGGGAACGGCTTGAACCTGGTGGGACGTGGCGACTCCAGGTCGAATTCCGTGCAAAACGAACGGCGTGCGGGTCCTAAACCGCTCAAAGTCGTCATTTGGACAATCTGCACCCTGCGGCAACCGCCTTGAAGTGTGCCACCGCTTCCGAACGTAAAAGGGATTGCAAATGTCCTGAATTGCCGGCTCTGTTCGTCGTAGTAATGAAAGTCAAAACGCAAACAAAATTATGACAACCAGTAACACAAACACGATTCGACTCCACCGAGTGCTCCGCGCCACGCCGGAGAGAACTTACCGGGCATTCCTCGATGCGGACGCCATGGCCAAATGGCTTCCACCCAACGGCTTCACCGCCAAAGTTCACCAAATGGACCCAAAAGTGGGCGGCACTTACAAGATGTCGTTCAAAAACTTCACCACCGGCAAGAGCCACTCCTTTGGCGGGGCCTATCTCGAGCTGAAGCCAAACGAGCGCATCCGCTACACGGACAAGTTCGACGACCCGAACCTTCCCGGCGAAATGCAAACGACGATCACTTTGAAGCAGGTATTCTGCGGAACCGAATTGAGCATCACGCAGGAAGGAGTGCCCGCAGCTATTCCTGCTGAAGCCTGCTATCTCGGTTGGCAGGAATCACTCACGTTGCTCGCGAAACTTGTCGAGGCCGAAATTCCGGATCAGCCGTGAAAGTGGCGATTCCCTTTACCGGCGGCTGCGTATGCGGCGCGGTTCGCTACGAATGCACGGCTGAACCGATCATGATGTTCAAGTGCCACTGTCGTGACTGCCAGCAGGTAACCGGCGGCGGATTCGTCGCCGGTCTGCTGGTGCCCGGAGCAGCATTTCGTCTCACGAAAGGCCAACTCCGCTACCATTTCACACCGAGCCTGGCAGGCGGCAAACACAAGCGCGGCTTCTGTCCGGAATGCGGCTCGCGAATTACCGGTGGACAATCTGACGAACGACCCACCGGATTCGTCGGACTGACAGCGGGCAGCCTGGATGATCCGAGTTGGTTTCGTCCGCAAATGGATTTCTTCGTTTCAGACACCCAGCCGTGGGACCACATGGACCCCGCACTTCCCAAACACGAGCTTTATCCTCCGCCACCCAAAGGCGGTTGATGGTAGCGCGCGGTGTCCTCACCGCGCCACCCGTGAAACTAACCCACCGTTTTAACGTAGGTTTGGAACCGTGCCTAACGTCGTAGAGACGAATCGCTTTCACGCAGCTCGTTTGTGGCGCTCAGTCTGGAGTCGTGCGTAACCTCGTTTTTTTATTTCGGCGAAAAATGTCTTCGACAAAGGCTTGCTCTTCCCCCGCAAACGGCGTGTTAACTCCCTTTCAAGTTCCGGGCTGTAGTATTCGGATTCTTCCAAAAGGCGCAATCCGGCGCGTATTACCTCGCTTTGATTTTGAAACCTTCCGCCTTCGATGAGGTCAGCTACCATGCGCTCAAAGTGTTCACCGAGGTTAATCGTCATGTCAGACACACGGTATCACCAATGTTAACTATTGGCAACTATTGGGGCGCTTGTGCCTCGCTTTCAATTTTCGATTCGAAACTACCTCAACTCGAACCCCAAATGCGCGACTCAAGTTAGTCGTTTCAAACGTCCGCTTTATCACCCTGCTGTCGCGTGTCATCACATAACTGTTTCCCGTTCGGTGGGCGGCTCCCATTGTCGCCCTGTGTTCGGACAGATACTGCGAGTTAAGGCAGTCCAGATTGGTTGCACCAGACGAGCGACGCGGCAGGCGCTTCGCGAGGTGATCAAATGAGCATCGTCGGGCGGTTCAGAACCGGGGTCGTTATCGCAGTGTTCTTCGCCTTCGCCTCGAAACTCATGGCACAGACGCAGCGGCTTGATGTGGCTGAGGCGCTTTTCAACGGCCAGGCGACGGTGACCTCTTCTGCCATAGACATCGGCGCGATCAGTAGCGTCTTTGACGGAAACACCGACACACTCGCCCGTTCGGCAAACATAAATCCGATGGTGGTCACGTTGAGCTTCGTTGCGCCTCTAACACTAACGCGTTCGCGGATCTATTTTCTCGGTGACAATAGCCGGTGGCGCATTGAGACGGCTGACTCGGTGGCAGAGTTGGACTCGATGACCGGAAGTTTTCACGTGGCACTCGATTGGTTGTCCGAGCCGCATTCCACGTGGGCGGACCGATCGCTTACCAACCCGTTTGCCTGCGGTGCCATCCGGCTGAAGCTGCAACGGTTGATCGGTGACAACTACGTTCATTTGAACGAGTGGGAGCTTTACGCGCTGGAGACGCACCCGCCGGAGACGAACGGCGAGTTGCGGATTACAACCGCGCGGAAATCGGGCGGGAATTTCGAACTGACCTGGAACAGTGCTCTCCGCCAGTGGTATGAGATCCAATTGTCTGCGAATCTGGCCAATTGGAGCAGCGCGGGATTTCAAAAAGCCGCGGGCACTTCGACCACGCAGCAGGTGAGCACGCCGGCCGGCAACCAGGCATTCTTCCGCATCCGAAAGGCACTGCCCGAGGAGCGGCCGCAAATTACCAGGCGAGTGCTGGTGATGAACTTTGATCCGATCCTGGAAAACCACGGCAGTCTGCGACTCAATCAATTCATGCATTGGAACGACCCGCGCGTGTTGAATACCAATTACCTGAACGACCTCACTGCCGCCAGCGGCGGCTACGTGCAGTGGCAGGTCGCGGGCTGGGTGGACCTGGATCTGTGGCCACAACAGTGGGATGGTTTTTCCTACAACGACACCAGCTATTTTCAATCCTGGACTAATGCCACGCAATATCCCTGGCACACCAACGCCAACGGGTCGTTGAGCACCGTCGATTACGACGCACTGCTGGACATGCCACTCGCCGCCATGGGCAACAAGTCCGCGCACCAGATGGTGACTAATGGCGAGGTGGACGAAATCGTTTGGTGGGGGCATCCGTATGCCGGATTTTACGAATCCCGTCTGGTCGGAATCACGGCTTACCCGTGCAACTCGGGGCCGCTGATTCGACCTTCCAAATTATACGTGGTTATGGGACTGAATGCCGAGCGCGGTGTCGGCGACGCGCTTCATTCATTCGGTCATCGCTGCGAGTCGATTCTGCGGCGGGTCTATGGCAGTTGGAGCGTCGACTCGACTGTCAATCATCTTTGGGATCGATTCACCCGGAACGGTCCGCTGCACGGTCCGGCTCTGGCAGGCTGTGGGAACGTTCATTACCCGCCGAACAGCCCCGCGGCGTACGCCTACAACGTTTTGACCCCTGTCAGTTCCGAGGCGGATCGTTGGTTGAATTATCCGAACCTCACAGGTTCGCTCACGAACCTCAATGCCAGCGCGTGGGGCGGGCCTGATTATCAACGAAACTTTCTTCGCTGGTGGATGGCCCGCTTTCCCAAAGCGCCCGGGCGTTTCGTTGACGAATCGAACTCGATCAACGACGGCAAGCTCAACAACTGGTGGGGCTACCTCGTGGATATGAACGAATATGCGGAGAGCCGCTGAGCCAGTGACGACGTCATCAGAGCCCATTCACCTGCTCCCCTTTGAAATCCGCGAAGCGGCGCCGCCGTTTTCGATAAGCGGCTTTCATGTCCCACGAAACGGCGGCGGCCCCAAACATCAGATTTGCAATTCCGGTTGCGGTAGGGAGGCGGCACCGCTCGCGTCCGCTATGTAGTCCGGCATTTATGCCGCCGAATGCGCTCTTCATGCCCGTTTGGTGATCGACTCTCTTTCGCTGACGACTGATTACTTCCCCGACCGATCACTGATTACTCTCTGGCCTCGCGTTCCGCTTCCTCATCTCGCCTGCGAGAACTTGGATGGGATATCCAGTGCAGCTCGCACGCTTCCCTGGTCTTGCAGCCACACGTGCATCACCGGAAACCACTGGGCGTCTTCCCGTACCAATCGGAGCGTGTGCGCTTTCGTCTTCCCGCCCTGGTCCGTCAATTCAATCCCGACGCGGACCTCGTTCTCTCCCTCCGGTTGTTGCGATTGAATTCGGAATCCCTGGAGTGAACCGGCGAAATGGGTCGTGCCGCCAACCAAGCCTTGGGCGAACATCTGGTCCAGTTCGTCGGAAGCAGGAATGTCCGCGTCTCTCTGCCAGCGGAGCAAATTACCCACGAGGTTGGTTTCACCATGCTTCCCCGCCCAAAGGAAAGTCTGGATGGCCGCTTCCGGTTTGTCGGCCCCGACATTGGCCCACGCCGCGGCGGGCAAAAAATCGGGGACGGCAGCGGGTTGGGTCGCAGGTGCCGGGGCCTGTTGTCCGGCCCGGAGCCGCGCCAATTCCTGGCTCTCGCGACGCAACGGGCCGACCTCGCCACGCAACCGCAGCAGTTCCGAGAGTTGAGCCCTGGATAATTCCTGGCTTCGACGCGCCTCCGAGAGTTGCCTCGAAAGATCTTCGTTCTCGCCACGAAGAACGCCGGCTTGTCGCGCTTGCTGCCGGAGCGCTCGATTCTCTTCGCGCGCGTGCGAGAGGTGGTGATGTTGCATCATGAACGGCGTCGCGACCCCGGCGACGACCAAAGCGCTGACCGCGCTGACTTTGAGTTTGGACATAAGGATGAATTTAATTGAGGTGAACGTAATTGCGCCCGTCGCGGCGCTGCCGGCCAGGGCAGCCGCGGACACGGACGTGGAAAGACCCGCCGGGACCGCGACCACCGCTTCGGCACTGACGAGCGTGGCGAGCGCAGTCGTTGAAAGCGTCACACCGCGGCCTGCCAGAATTCCACGCAACCGTTCCAATGCGCGATGAGCTCGCTTCTGCGCTGCCTCTTCGCTGATCTTCAGCGCCGTGGCAATCTCGCTGGCCGTCTTCCTGTCGAAGAATCGGAGGAGAATCACGGCCCGGTCTGCTTCGGCGAGTTTATTGAGGGCCGCATCAAGTAGCGGAGCGATTCCCTTCCAGTCAAAATCGGATTCGGAGGGCACTCTTTGCATGGCATACGCTTCCTGTTCGCGTCCTCGCCGGCGCATTTCACCGCGCACCAGCTTCGCCGCCTGGTTCAACGCCGTTCGGTGCAGCCAGCTCATGAGATGCGGCCGCCCCGCCAGATGCCGCGCTTCCCGCGCCAGGATGGCAAACGTGGTTTGAACAACGTCTTCCGTCAGGTGCGTATCCACGGCCACACGAATCGCCACCGAATAAACCAGCGCGATGTGCCGATTCACCAGTTCGGTGAAACTGGCCTCAGAGCCATTCTCGGCATAATCACCAAGCAGCTCGCTGTCGGTTCTGTGCGTCACGTGCCTATTGTTACCCGCTCCTTCCAAAAGCGGACACTCTGTTCGCTAATCCAGACTGATTACTTCCCCGAACGCCCTAAAGCTGTTAGATCTCTCGAGTTGTCGATGAAGAATGTAGCCTTAGCGGTCGTGCTCTTTATCGTAGCCGCTATTTCATATGGATTGGGGCGAAGGCATAGCAGCAGGGAGGGAGTTCTGACGCAACGGCCACCTGCGAACATCGAGAATACGGAAACAACTTCAGTTCCAAAATCCCGCGCCATTCACAAAGCTGATCGCGCCCATGCTGAGTTCCGCGCTCTGGATCGAACTGCGCCGTTCGCGCAAAATCTGACAAGCGCCGAACGAGGATATGAAGCAGCCAGGATCAATCTGGAGGATGCACTAAAACAAATTGAGTCGCTCCCGGTTCCAGAACGGATGGGATTCGTTACTGGCATCTTTTCGTTTGTCGCCCGCAATCATACCCCGGCCGACGCTCTGAAAACCTACCAACGCGTTGCGGAGCCCTTTCGGCCGAACGCTTTGCGCGCGCTCGTCGGCGAGTGGATTTACACGCGAAGTCAATTGCCCGAAGACCAGCGGCACATCAGAAGAGAAGGAGCCCTTACGATCAGCGGCTCCCGTGTGGGATTGGAAATCGAATTGACCTCCACGCTCGCATCCGCCCAGCCCGATCCGGAACTCGTCTCCGCATGGCTCGACGCATTTGCGAATCACAGCAGTCGCTCGGAAATGTTTTCGACCCTCTACCGCAGTCTCGGCGACAAGAATCCCGATACTCTCCTGGCTCGCTCCGAAGGCTGGACGCCCTGGGAGAAAGAACGTGCGGCGCAAACCGTTCTGGCGAACTGGTCGTACCAGGCTCCAAAAGAGGCATGGCAATGGTATCAGGCCAACCGCGGCCGGTTCGACCAGGATCTGTCCGCCAGCATTCTCAACCCCTGGGCGTCGTCGGATCCGGAAGCAGTGAAAGGCCTGTTGAATTCCATTGGCGATCCAGCCCAGCGAAAAGTCGCCATCGAAGCAATCGGCAAGGTCCTCGCGCAAAAGAACACCGATGACGCTGTCGCCTGGGCAAACGGTTTCGAGAACGCAGCCGACCGGCAGGAGGCACAGCGCGCGATTTACGAAGGCGCCCCGCGCGGAATAGGCGCGGTCCTCAAAGTCGAGAACGGATTTCCAACAGTTCATGGCATCGTGCCCGACAGCCCTCTCGACGGCAGCGGAGTGCAACCGGGAGACCAGTTGCTGGAACTGCGGGAATCGAACGGGGCAACACACACACTCTACGCCAAAGACCTCGCGACAACTGTAAACCTGATTCGCGGAGAACCGGGTTCCCAGGTGACACTCCGGATTCTGCGGCAGAACCAAGCCACCGGCCAACTCGAGGAACACCTTGTCCCAGTAACCCGTGGGCAACTCTATTTCAACGAAAAGACTCGCCCAGACCGCTTCACCCCCATTCGCGAGCGGTGAAACTACTTCGGTATGGGGTTGGTCAAGTGTTTCAGGCGTGAGGCGCGCCAGGTGCAAACCGCACATGCCGCCGCGAGG
>Ga0193697_1000178_pt1 | contig 25129 bp, 18 predicted proteins | sample L3m2metaG_FD_145073 | JGI IMG/M metagenome (GOLD analysis project Ga0193697, IMG submission 145073) | Soil microbial communities from a riparian zone of the East river system, Colorado, United States - L3m2 | ecosystem: Environmental > Terrestrial > Soil > Riparian zone | place: USA: East River...
AGTGCGCTTTTGGTTGGGGACTTCGACGGCTTCCCAATCGAGAAAGTAGCTGGATTCTTTGCCCTGGATTTCGCGCATGAGCCGGCTGCGGGCGTGCGCGCGGGAATCCGTGGGGGGCTTTGACATCGCCTCTACCAATCCATCCGATTCCCAAAAGCCGTCGCGGTTCGCCAGGGCGAGGCCAAGGCTTCGGTCGGTGTCGATGTGGTGAAATTCGAGGTCCTGGGACTCGAGCCATGGGTGTCCCCACTCAAGGCCCTCGCTTCGGCAAAATTCACGGAGCAAGTATTCCTTCGTCACCCAGTCCAGGAGGCCGACCAGCGACTCGAGATTGTTAGAGAGCCCGCGCATCACGCGTGCCCAAATGTCGAGCAGTGAATCGGTTTCCAGATCGCGGCCCTTAAACAGCTCTTTGGCTTTGCCGTGGTAAAGCCAGAGCAGTTCGACTGCGTCTGCAAGTTTGCCATCGGCGAGCGGCACGCACCAGGGCGGGCTCAGCGTCCGCGACAGCAACCGCAGCGTAGTGACGGCGTCGTGAAGCGCCAGTGGCGGCAACTCGTCTGCATCGAGCAGGTCCAGCACGAGGCGCGTCGTGCCGACCTTCAGGAACGAGGTCGCGGGCAGGACGTTGCTGTCGCCGTGAATCAAATGGAGGCGGCGATACTGCCGCGGGTCGGCGAGGGGTTCGTCGCGCGTGTTGATGATGGCGCGATTGTGCTGCACCCACTCGAAGAAATCATTTTGGATATAATCCGCGCGCTGGCTGATCTGAAACAGCGCCGCATCTTCGCGCTGCACGAGCTCGCCGCGAAAACGCGAAGGCCGGATCGACCCCACACGCCCCGAACCGGTGAAGAGCACGCGTAAGGTGAGAAACGCCAAAAGCGAAAGCACGTTCTTTTCGTGCAAAGGGGCTTTGCGATCCAACGAATAATTCTCGTGACAGCCGAACGTCGCGCCCGTGTAGTGATCGACATTATTGCGGATGAAGCTGACCTTATCTTCGAGCTTGAGCGCGCGCACCGCCTCCTGCAGGAGCAAGTCGCCGGCGCGGTCATAGCGCACGACGTCCAGGGCGGTCGCGCATTCGGGGGTGCAATATTCCATGTGCCCCATGTCGATATAAACCCGGCCGCCATTAAAAAGAAAACCGCCGTTGCCGGCGGGTTCATCCCAGTCACGATCGTGCAGATCGATCAAGCCGTAGCGGTCATTTTCGAACAGCCAGTCGCGCACGCGCGGCAGGACTTCCTGCACCTGTGCCGGCGGCTGGATCAGACAGCCATACTCCGTTTCCAGACCTGTAATGCGCTGGGACATCCCTTGTACTAGCCTTTGATTTTTGCGAGATCGAGTGATCGATAATGCACGGGTCCGGCAAGCTTGCGATCGAGCAACGCCACCTCGACGGTCTTGCCATTGGCAGTGAACGCAGCGTCGGATGGCGAAAGGTCATCAAAGCCTTTATTATCCATCAACGCGCGCCACGCCGTCAGGCAGACGTTGGTCACGCGACCGAGCGGGTCGTCAGCTTTGACTTGTTTTCGCACCCACGCCGTTGCTTCGTCCTCCATTTTTTGGTCCGTATGCGCGATGACGACACCGTCGGTGGTGTATTTGTGATGGCCGTCGAAGTGGACGCGCACGAGCACGTCTTCCGGTTGGGTTTCTCCGAGTTCTGCGAAGATGCTCTCGACGATAATGGGAGGGGAATAAATCTGTTCGAAGGCATTTTTCAGCGTCGTGCTGAGCGCAAACCCGATGAGCCGCCGCAGAGTCACATCGCGCGTCGAACGGTTGAAGCCTTCGATGTGGGCGGCCTCGATCGCGGCCTGCCGAATCTTCTCAATATCGACCGGGTGCCCCAGGGCAGCGAAACCGTGGCGATCGTAAATCTCGAACACCTTTGACATTCCCTGCCCGACGCCCACGAGCAGAATGCCCTCGGGGCGGGAGCACGCAAAAACGGGCGTGCCGCCCTTGAGCTGATCGCGGATGTATTCGCGGCGATTGCCGATGGCTTCGAGCCAACGATAGGGTTCCTCTGTCATGCAGCGGATTCCTTCCAACAACGTTCCTGTTCTTCCATGGGGATATTGCGAGTACCTTCGCGGGTGAGAAGCTTAATCGTAGCGAAGAGACGCCGGTCCGGATGGACACCACCGGTCGCAGCGTCGAATTCGGCCGCGGTCATCAGAAGGCGCGTGGCCAGGGCGACGGCCTGATCGACGGCCATTTCGGCGGGCGGCGGGTTGCCCCAGCGTTCCAGGAAGTGAAGCACGCTCTTGATGCTGCCGGAGCCGGAGCCGGAGCCGGCATAAGTGGCAGCTTCAAATTGCGCGCCGAGCGGATCATAGAAGAAAATGACCGGTTTGGATTTCGGATCATCCACTTCCACACCGGCGAAAATTGGTTGCACGATCCCGAAACCTTGAAGGGTTGCCGGGAGGTTATCGCGCAAAAGCCGCGACAAGGCGCGAATCTTCGCCTTCAGGCTCATCGGCTGGAGTTGGCTGCGGCGATAAAACTCGAAGGACGTTTGCAGCGTGCGGGCCATTTCGAAGGCGGTCGCCGGAACTCCCGCGATCGCCATCAACGAATGTGAGTCCAGCTCGAGGATTTTCTCGGTCTTGTCCGAAAAGATGATGTTGCCGGCCGTGGCGCGGTGATCGCCGGCGATTATGACCCCATCCTTGCAGTGAAAAGCAAAAACCGTCGTCGCCTGGACGTGCTCCAGGCCCTCGGGGCGGGATGCGGCGCCGAGCTGCGCGAAATTCGGTTTCGGCAGAAGGGCAAGGAAGTCACCGTTCATTGGCCCGTCCGTTGGCGGTACCGCTTGGCCTGGTCGGGATCGACCTTGCGCATTCGTTTCAGCAATTCGTCGGTGTTCGGCTTTTCGACTCGCGGCGCGCGCGGCGACTCACCGCCGCCGCCTCCACCGGGCGTCGGGTTGGCCGGTTGCGGTTTTTGTATGCGATCAGGCATAAATCAATCTCTCGTCTACGTTATTATACCAGCTTTGCGAATTTCAACACCGCCAGATCCTCCACACTTTGTGCGGCGCTAATGATCTTCAGGCTCTGTTTGATCAGATTTGGATCGAACAGATTTCGCAAATCAAGTTCGATTTTCTTGTGCGCCCCGTGCAGCAGGATGTAGTCCCACTGCGTCGCGTTGACGGCAGCGCCAAATTTTTCGATGCACCGGCCACGCACCGCGGCGCGGGTCGAAGGTGGAGGGCACAGGCTGTGGCAGGTAATCTCGTCGTAAGAGTAAGGAAACTTGAATGCCCCGTGCTCCAACAAGCCATAAAACAAGCCTTGCTGCCGGTCCAACAGGTGATAGGCCAAATCCAGGCTGCGCAACCAGGGATCATTCGTCTCCAGCTTTTCGGCCTGCCGAAACTCCTCAATCAATTTGTATTTGGCGGACCAGTCGAGGCGATCGGCGCTTGAGAGCGGATCGACTTCGAGATCATTGAGCACCTGTTCCCACGCATCGAGCACGGCTTTCCAGTCGTGATCCAGGCCGGTGCAGTATTCCTTCACCAACTGCAGATAAGCCCTCTGGATATCCACCGCGGTGGTCGGCCGGCCACTCGCCTCGCGGCAATACCATTTCCAGCTTGTGTCGCGCGAAATCATTTTCAGCGTGTGCAGCGGATCCGAGACCTTCGGCACCCGCTCCAGCGGTGCGCCGTTAAGCAGCGCCTGGAGCACAAGGCAGGTCGTCCCAATCTTAAGATACGTCGAGTAGAGCGACAGATTCGAATCGCCGATGATGACGTGGAACCGGCGATACAGCTCGTTATTCGCGTGCGGCTCATCCCGCGTATTTACCAGCGGGCGACGCTGCATCGTATCGACGCTCTGCAGTTCCGAAAAGAAATCACTCCGCTGCGAAATCTGGAATCCGGCTTTGATGAACGTATCCTCTTCTTCCCAGCCGAACTTGCCGGCACCCGCGTAAATCTGGCGCGTCACGAAGAACGCCACGATGGCCTGGCTGAGCACGTCCCACGTGAGCGTCCGCGGCATCAGGTAATTCTCGTGGCAGCCATAGCTGTGGCCACGAAAATCCGTGTTATTTTTGTAGAGCAACACCGGATTGTCTGAATTCTGCGTCAGCGCCTTGGCGCAGGCGATCAGGACGGAGTCGCCCGAATAATCCTGCTGCAAAATCTCCAATAATCGGCTGCACTCCGGCGTGCAGTATTCGGGGTGCGCATGGTCGTTGTAAAAGCGGGCGCCGTTGCGCAGCACCAGGTCGCTCTTGATCTCATGAAACGTCAACGTGCGTTGCGCGTCCTGGGCGAAGTAATTGGACTCGTCAATGTCCTGGAGCAGTTCCTTGACACGAAAACCGCGGGCATCGCAGTGGGGGTCTTCGCAGCTGTAGTCCCAGCGCATGCGCACCCCCGGGGCGGTGGCGCTCCGCACGAGTGCAATCGACTCCGCGACCACGTCGAGGCCGTCGGGCTTCTCGCGAGTGATGCCGATCTCAGTTTCTGTGCCGAACTGAATGTCCATGGCCAACTACTTCCTGCCAAACGGTTTCAATTCCCTTCTATGCCCCAGCTTCGCATGGAAAGCAAATTTTGAAAGGCCCTTCATAGCGGGCCTGCTAAATAGTGGCAGCCTGGTTCTTTTCGGTCTGTCGATAGGGCAACAGCCGCACGACGTTGCCCGGATCGAAATCCGTCAACTTGAGCCAGTCCTCTGTGATGTCGCTCGGTGGGAACAAGTCGTTTTCGCGATATTCCTTCTGCAAGGCGTCCTTAAGATCTTTGAACGTAAGCGGCGATTCAGCCTTCTCCTCGATGCACCGCTTGATGGCGAATTCTTTGGCCCGCTCGACGATGGCGGCAATAATTGCCCCACTCGCCAGGTCGCCACGGAACAGATAATCGTGCCGGCCGCTGCGATACGCAATGTCGAGAAAGCGGTTTTCCTCGGCCTTCGAGTAATGCGCGTCGACGATCTGCTCGACCATTTCGTCGCGCGATTGGGCCAGCGGCAACTGGTCGGTCAGGTAAATCTTGTAAATCTCCCGCGCAGCGTCCTTGTCGGGCCGACGGACACGGATTTTGCGGTCGATGCGGCCTGGCCGCAGGATCGCCGGGTCGATCAGGTCAGCCCGATTCGACGCGATAATCACAACTACGTTCTGGAGCGCCTCGATGCCGTCCATCTCCGTGCAGAACATGGGGACGAGCGTCGAGAGGATACTATTGCCGATGCGGTTGGCCTGGCGGGTGCCAAGGATCGACTCCGCTTCGTCGATGAACAGAAATGCCAGGTGCCCTTCGGCGGCTTTCTCACGGCACTGCGCGAATAGATCGCGGACCTGCCGCTCCGATTCGCCGAGCCACATATTAAGAATCTCCGGCCCTTTGACGTTCAGGAAAAACTCCGGATGATCTTCTCCGGTCTCGGCCTTGATCTGGAGACGTAAATTGTGCGCCGTCGCCTTGCCCAGGAGGGTCTTGCCACAACCCGGCGGCCCATAGAGCAGGAAGCCTTTCGGCACCGGATGATTAAAGCGCTTGAACAAATGCGAGTGCAGGAATGGCAACTCAATCGAGTCGCGAATGGCCTGCACCGCTTCCTGCTGGCCGCCGATATTCGTCCACGGGATCGCTTCCACGCGGGCGAGCGACCGATCGAGCCGCTTGGCCGTACCGATAATCTCAACCGCAACACGCTGATTCGTATCGAGCCGCAAATCCAACCCAGGCTTCAATTTTTCTTTCGCAAGCAGAGATGAACGCACCACGACGGCATCAGAAATGCCGGTCTCGTTGCCAACGCGGATGCGTCCATCGGAAAGCAATTCTGTGACGCGAACGACCGGGCCGTTTTTGTCGAATCCAAACGAATCCGTGACCGCAAAAGCTTCATTCAAAAGCACGCGCGTGCCGGTCTCGAGCTGCACTTCAGGCAAAGAGGGATCGACGCTGCAAACGTAATCAGTCCCGCTGACACACACCAGGGCTCGGCCTTTCGCCAGCTTCTGCAACAAAGTGCCCAGCCGCAGCGCCGGAGCGCGCAACTTGTCGACGGCCTCGCTCAGTTTTTCGACGGCGTTTCGCGCCTCGTCCTGCACCTCTTCCATTTCCTGCACACGACGACGCAACAGGCTCATGTCCGAGGGCAAAGCGCCCTGCATGACGAGCTTGTGCGAAATGATGTCAACGAGCTGCAGGGTGGAAAGTCTCTCCAGTTCGTCCTCCGGAATGACGTGATCGATCGGGGGTACTTCCGCGCCTGGTTGCCCAGGCATCTGCCGACCTTTGTTGGACTTATTCACAATCCGATTATACTTGTATTCGGCACCGTCGCAAACGGATGCAAATGCCGTAAACTCTTGTGGGAGTTTACCTACTGGCATTCACTCGCGCGTGACGATCATACTCCGCCGCGTCACGCCCGAGCAGCCGCTTTCTCCCGCGCCGCTCATTTAACCACCCGCTACCCAGCGCCACTAGCGCTGCCATCACCTGCTTGTTGAGCATATCCTTTGCCGTACTCGAAACAGCGAATTTCCCATCGACCGATCTCACAAATGCAAAACGCGTGGAAAACACGCCAAAAGACGTTTGAAACATCGCGACAGAACGAGAACCGGCGGACATGCCAGCTTGCGCGTTAGCCACCAAAAACTTCATAATAGCAACTTCGCAAGGGTGAAGTTGTTCTTCTATAACACAAGTTCGACGCGCGGTCAAACGGTGCCATTCGTTTTTACAAAATCACTTTCTCAAACCAACGACGACTCGTGTCAAGACTTACTCTTATCATTGCCCTCCTTTAATATCGCCAACGCTCGCGGCCATAAATAGACGAATGCGCTGGCGAAATCCCGCGGACGCTCTCGCACCCATTGATTGATCTGCTCCACAGAAAACCACTCGCCGCGCTCGATTTCCTCCGGATGCAGGCAAAACGGTCCCTCGCAGTCATGGCAATATACCCACACGTGCTCCTGGTCCGTTTCAGCGCACGCGCCAAGTTTAAAAAGACGTCGCAGCGGGCGCTCCGCGACGACCCCAATCTCTTCGCACAACTCGCGCGCGGCACACGCGTCATAATCCTCGCCCGTGTCCAGATGACCCGAAGCCGATGAATCCCACGCGCCGGGAAACGTGTCCTTGGACATGGAACGCTTCTGCAGAAACAGTTCGCCGCGCGAATTGAAAACCAGGACATGGACTGCGCGATGGCGCAGGCCGCGACGGTGAACATCCGCGCGCGTGGCCTGGCCGATCACTTCATCGCGCTCGTTGCAGACATCAAAGATTTCCTCTTTCATGGCACCCGAACTCGCACGGCAAAGTCCCGCTCCCAGCAGTTGGCACCCGCTCGCATCCTAACCCCTTTAGGGGTGACATGTTTATAGGAAGCCGAGACCCCCAGCTTAGCAAGCCCGTAGGGGGGCATGTCATTCAACATCTTTAAAGACATATTGCTGATCATGTGGTACTTGGAACTTTTCCAGAAATTCCAGGTATTCGTCACGAAAGGATTTCTGCCGATGATGTTGCGCTTGATTTCGAATGTATGCGACCACCGTGTCCAACTGCGAATGCGAATACGAAAATGCGCCGAAACCCTCCTGCCACCGAAAGCGGCCCTGCACCCATCGATTCTCGTTAATATGATTGGTTGAACACGCTTTCACTTCGCGAACCAGATCAGACAAGGCCTTGTCTGGTTTCAATCCTACCAGGATGTGAGTGTGGTCGGGCATACAATAGATTGCGAGCAGCTTTTGACCCTGCCGATAATGATACCTGTGATGTATTTTTGAAGCTCTTCCCTTTTTTCCTCATGGACCAAATTTTGGCGAGCTTCAACGGCAAAGACGACATGGACGTAGATTTGCGAATAAGTGTTAGCCATAGGGTCACATGGCACCCCTACGGGGTTCGGATCCTTAAGTGGCTCGCAATTCGTCATTCGATAACAAACAGGTTAAGGCGACAAATTGTTCGAGACTGACCTGCTCCGCCCGGGATTGCTCGGGAATCTGCGCCGCCTCAAAGGCCTTACTGAGACCCTCCGCCGGCCAATCTTTACGCAAAAGTTTGATCATCATCTTGCGGCGTTGTGAAAAACTGCGTTTCACAATTCTGCAGAAAGTACCCGGGAGATCGCCTGATAGCAGCCGCTTTTCCCGCCGTCGCAACGTTATGCAGGCTGAATCGACCTCCGGCTCAGGAAAAAATGACCCGGGTGGAATTTTGAAAAATCCGTACGGCTCGTAAGTAACTTGAACCAGCAGTGTCAGCACCCCGTAGTCTTTTGTCCCGACGGCGGCGACCAATCTGCGCGCAACTTCCAACTGCAAGGTGACCGTCATCGAAATCGGCGACTGCGCCAGCTCGACGATGATCGGTGATGCGACCGAATACGGAAGGTTCGCGACCAGCTTCCAATCGTGCCAATCCTTCCTTTCGCGTTTGAGATACTCGAGAGCGTCGTCGTGAATGAGCTCAAGGTTCTTTGCCGCGCTGAACCGCTTTCGCAAAAGTCCAACCAGGCGTCCATCCTTCTCGATCGCGAGGACCCTCGCTGCGTTTCGGACAAGCAATTCAGTCAGCGGCCCGAGGCCGGGCCCGATCTCCAGGACCTGGTCGGTCGGTTTCAGCTCCGCGGCGGCGATGATTCGCCGCAGTTGATTGGCGTCATGGAGGAAATTTTGGCCGAGAGATTTCGTGAGCTGGATGTCGTGTTCGGTCAGCAGTTGGCGCATTTCGGACAATTTCATGCCACGCCCTGCAACACATCCGACAGTTCGCGCACAGCCCGGGCCAACTGCTCCCTCGAAATGATCAACGGCGGCGTGAAGCCGATTACGTTCCCGTCTTCGCCTTCCGGCAGGAGGATGAACCCTCGTTTCAGCATTTCCTTGATCGCCCCCAGCGTCGCCGCGGTGGCCGGTTCATTGGCACGCGTGCGCACCTCCAGTCCGGCCATCAACCCCAGGCCGCGGGCGTCGACGCGCAGACGTGGTATCTGCATCTCGCGAAGTAATTTCAGCAAATAATTTCCCAAAGCCGCGCTTCGTTCAACGAGATGGCGCTTCCGAATTTCTGCAATTTGCGCCAGCGCCATCGCACACCCCACCGGATGCCCCAAAAACGTGCTCGTGTGAATGGCTTCACCTTGCGACGCCGGCCACGCCCGTTCAATGAGCGTCGCTTTTCCTACGCAGGCTGAAATCGGAAAGCCACCCGCGATGGCTTTGCCCAGGCAAATGAGATCTGGAACGGTTTGACTGTGTTCGCAGGCAAACCATCGCCCAGTGCGGCCAAAACCGGAATACACTTCATCAGCGATCAACAGGGTGCGATGCTTGTCACACAATTCCCGCAGCATCGGCAGGAATTCCAGCGGCGGAACCCGCATACCACCTCGTCCTTGAACCGGTTCAACGAGTACGGCGCCGACCTCACCGCTCTTCATGGCTTGTTCAATTCCGTGTCGCGTGGCCTTCAACTCATTTGGCGAGCAGGGAAACGGCACGAACTCGCCAAATTGCGCCAGTTGCGACGAAAATGGTACGCGAAACATTTCCCGGTGAGTCGCGTTCAAGGCGCCATAGCCCAGACCGTGATATCCGCCTTCGAAGGCCAGGATTTTTCTCTTCTGTGTGGCGAGCAGGGCGGTCTTGAGCGCCGCCTCCACGGCTTCAAACCCGGAATTGCAGAATATCGTTCGCCCCGCGCCCGCGCCCCATCTCTCAAATGTGATCCCGCTCAACTCGCGCGCCAATTCTGCTTTCAGCACGTGCGGATGCACGTCCCCCATCGCGTGCAACAACTTCGCCATTTGGCCTTGACCTGCTTTGACGATTCGCGGGTTCGCATGGCCCGCAGCGCACACGCCAAAAGCCGCAGTAAGATCAAGATATTTCGTCCCATCCGCGTCCCACACGAACACGCCCCGCGCCCGTTCCCAAACGATTGGCCATGAGCCGTCCTTCTCGATGAATGTGACGTTCGGCGATTCGAACCGGCGCAGCAGGTCCAGCGTCTGGCGCGCCTTCATGTCGCGGCGTTCAACAACTTCCAGACTCGCAACGCTTCCGTCGCGCTCCACGCCTGCGCGTCGCAACCGCGCTGCCGATGGGGTGCATCGCCATCGACAATCTCGGGCAACTGGCCAATGCATCCTTCAATCAGCAGCCGATCTGTGCCGCCGAGGTAAGCCCGCGCGGCGGCGACCGCCGGAGGGTCGAAATTCCACGCGCGCGCCAGCGCTTCACAAAACACCGGAAACGTCCAGATCCATGCGGTGCCGTTATGGTACGCCGGTTTGCGGCGGGTGTCTTCGTCCCCTTCGTATTTGCTGAAATATGGTTCCTCAGGTGTGTTCAGCAAAACGCCATCTCCCCGGAAAATCGGCAGTGGCGGATGGACCGGCAGCGGCGCGAGCGTGCGGACAGCTCCCGGGACGACGAGATCTCGCGCTGCAATTTCGACGGCCCCTTGCGCACGCGGACCGCTGAGCAGGCCAAGGCTGATGGCGAAGAGATAATTGCTGCGAACAGCGTTATCAACTATCGCCGCACCGGCCCGTTGACCTTCGCGCGCGATCAGCAAGTCGGCGGGATACCCCCGCTCCTCAATCCAGAACAGCGAGTTCAACGAATTGACCGCGCGCTCGGCGAGCGCCTCCCACGATTCGTGCGCGGGCGGCACGCTCAATCGCGCCAGTTGCTGCAACAGCCGCACCCACAACGCCTGGATTTCAATCGGGTAGCCCTGGCGCGGCGTTCCGGCCGGGTGATTCGTGTCCATCCACGTGAAATGGCTCGGGCTCCATACCAGCGCCGATTCGGTATCAACCCAGATTCCGTTAGCCGTGCCGCGCAAGTATCCCGTCGCAATGCTCCTGAGCACGTCGGCGATAGTTCGGCCCTGTGCGTTCACACTTAAATTGTAAATTTCATTGCCAGCGATGGCCGCCAACTCCTCGCAAACGAGGCCATACCACAGCGGCGCGTCGCTCGTGTCGCGATTGGAGGCATCTTCGCCGTGAACCGTATTCGGGAGAGTGCCCGCGTCTTCGAAGCTGCCAAAGGTGAGCAGAAGCTGTCTCACTTCCTGGTGCAAACCCGCCGCGAGCATCCCTCGCGCGCAAATCAGCGAATCGCGTCCCCAGTCCAAAAACCACGGATAACCCGCTATAACCGTCGTGCCGTTGCTGCGTCGGGCGATAAATGACTGAATTGCGATCGCAAGCCGCTGGCCAAAATCATCACCCGCCGGCAAACTCGCCTGCGCGACCGCTTTCTCAATACGAGCGCGCCGCTCAGCCTCGAATTCGCCGGGGTTCGACACATTCTGTTCTGCGCTGAGCGTCAGTGTGACTGCCGAACCTTTAGCCAGTGGGAGCTCGAACCAACCCGGGCTGTAAGCGTCGCCCTGATCGATCTGCCCGCGGCTCCCTTCCACCGGATGTTCAATGCCCACCGACCATTCGCCTTCGTGGTGATACGCACCCGCATCAACCGTAACACGCAGCCGCCGTTCCGCCGACGGCGTAAAGGCAAACCCGACTTCGTTGGTTAACGGCTGCGAATGCGTCATGAAATGCTCTTCCGCCCGGCTGTCGCGGTGCGTCTCCCAATGAAAATTTCGGTCCTCGATATCGACTCGCACGGTCAAACTCACGCGGCCGGATTCTGGCAGGTCCTTGCCGACAGCCGGCGCGCGCGCAGGACGCCGAAAGCGAAACACCGTCGTATTCCGGTCGTGCAACATGTCTGCCGTTAGATGCACTTCGACCGCCCGCCCGTCCCCTGCCCGCGCGACAAACCGCCACTCGGCAGGCGGACCAGGGCGAAAGGTGACAAGGTTTCGCTGGTCCAGCGGCGAAATGAATCCGTCCGCCACGAGCCACACGCGCATGCGCTTCGCAAACACATGACGATCCACAGGGACCAGCGGGTGAAGATTTGCCGCAAGCGCGCAATCATATTTCGAGTCGATCCGACCCAAATCCACTCGCAATCGTGCCATCCCACCGCGGCCGTTCGTAAGGAGAACAGAAGGTCCGCCTTGTGAGGTCGGTTGATCTTTCAGCGCGAACCCGGGCAGAGCATCCAATTCGCGAATGTCCGGTGTCTTGTGCAATGCGCGCACACGCGCTTCCACCCGTTGCTGCTCCGCGGCATAGCGCTCAACCTTCAGAGTGGCGTCGCCCGGCTCAAAATCCGGCCCAAACACCGCGAAGTGCCCGCCCGTCGCAACAAACGATTCCACATGCTCTGTGCGTCCCGCCATGTCGAGCGTGGCGCGAAATCGCGAGGTATCCTGCAGCAGCAACCAGTGCCGTGGCGGCACAGCGGTCACTTTGCACGCGTCCTTCAAGGACCACCCCACGACCGGCGCATAACGGACCGCAGCCAGCGTGTTCTCGAGCGCGTCCAACAGGTTTGTCTGGGTGATCGACTCGTCAAAGTAGCTGACGGCGGCGAGAAACATTCGTGGGTCCGCCTCGACGCGCCTCCCGAGATCGCGCCAGTGATACGCGCCGATCGCCTCTACCTGCACAACTTTGCTCAGCGCCGCCAGGCCCCAGGCGGCATGCGCGCGTGCGATGCGATATTGCTCGCCACTCAGGCCGGCTGGCTTTTCCGTCGCAGCCAGGCAATGGCAGGCGCCAGGCTTGAGGATGAATTGCACTCCTCGGCTCGCGATCTCCATTTCTGGTGCTTTCTGCCCCAGCAAATCGAAGTTCGGGTTGCCAAGCTCTTCAAAGGTAGCCCGGCTCAAGGCAAAGGGATGCGCGGCGTTGATATCCGTATTGACGAGCACCAGAACACGGTCGAGCCCTTCAGCGGACGTGCGGCTCAAAGCATATAACGACGAGTCCTCGTCGCTCAGACGCAGCAACGTCGCACCATCCAGAAAACATGGGTGCTCCGACACCAACCGATTGAGCTGCGCCAACTCATCAACAATGTTGTCTTCGCTTTCCCACGATAACCCGCGGCTCTGGTGCACCTGCAATCGCTCCGCGGCGAGCCATTCGACACCACCTGTAAAACCAAACCCGCCGCTCACACTCGCAAGCCCGCACAACCGATTGCGCAAGAGCGACCATCTTTTGCCGAGCCGCGCCAGGCGTTCGTTGTCATGCGTCTCGCTGTAGTGAACGTAAAGACCGACGCGCTCGCTTTGCTTTAAGCTGTAATCCAGGTAAGTCGCGATCTCCCGGCCTGAGTAATTCTGGAACAACTCCGAATAGGCCCATTGCATTCCGCCCTCGGTCAGAAGGCTTTCCGTCGCCTCCCACGAGCCGCCGAGTCCTTCCAATAGAAAAATCGCGTCCGGGAATTCACTGTGCACACGCGCGGTGATATAGCGCCACGCGGGCACCGGAATCTTGTAACCCGCGTCGCATCGAAATCCATCGACCCCGCGCCGGCACCATGTCAGGAACACCTCCGCCAGTTCTTCCCACAACACCGGATTGCGATGGTCCAGTTCTACAAGATCTTCCCAGACCACGCCCCACGCACCAGGACTGACGAAATTTTCCTTCTCATCGCGCATGAACCATTCGGGGTGGCGCTCCCACAGCGTGGAACCCCACCCGGTATGATTGGCCACCACATCCAAAAAAACGCGGCCGCCACGCAAATGCGTTTCGTAAGTGAGCTCGCAAAATTGGTCGACGCCGGTCGTTCGCTTGTCAAATTCCACCAGCGCAGGATCGATCGCCGTCAAATCCTGCACCGCGTATGGACTTCCGAATCTGCCGAACCTCGCAAACGTCGTCGGCGTGGGATTGACCGGAAGCAAATGCAGGATCCGACACCCAAGCGTATTTATAATATGAGGCAATTGCGTGACCACATCGCGCAGTTTGCCTGACGGCGGAATGACCGTGTATCCATCCCGATCCAATTGCGCCAACTGTGCTTCCAACGATCGCGATTGCGTGCTCCTGGCCGTGCGTGTCGCCCCGAACATTCGCGCGAACGCGCAATAAATTGTATTGGCTGAGCGATACGCATCCGGATGCACACTGATGCCGGCGTCCGCCCCTTCAGGCCAATGCTGCCGCCCCCGCTCATCGACTGCGTACGCCTTCGCCTTGAAATAGCCGCTTTCCGCGAGGCACAACTCCCGATGCCAGATCGTCCCCGCGGCTTCCAGCGGCACGTCATGCCACGAGTTGCTCGACGGATCGAGGCCTCCCTTCAGCGCGTAAATGATCTCTTTTCGCAGGGCTTCAATGCGCCCGATATTTGTCCGTAAGAAAGCGCGCCACCCTTTCGGCAGCGCCGTTCCGTCGCTCCATTGAAGAGAGAATGGCAACCGATCGCCCGCAAACCGCAGTACGCGGCCTCCGGGAGCGGGCGTCATGATCAGCTTCTGCATCTGTACAACGCCGTAAGCTTATTGTTCGCAACAAACCTCGCCAATCAATTTAACGGCGCGACCTCACTTTGCTCGACTACTCCCGAGCCAGTTCAAATCGATAACCAATATCCCGAATGGTTTGGATGAACGTCGGGTGATGCGGGTCGGACTCGATTTTGGCACGGAGAGTTGTCACGCATCGATCCACACTGCGATCGTTGACAATAATCTCGTTGCCCCAGACGCCATCGAGGATTTGGTCACGCGTCAACGCTCTGCCAGCGCGACTGATGAAGAACTCCAGCAATCGAAATTCCTTACTCGTCAGTGCGACTTGTTGATCCTTGCGAAACAGCTTGTGCGCGGCGAGGTCAACTCTGCACTCGCCAAATTCAAACACATTTGACCGCGTCGTCTGCTGGCGCCGCAGGAACGCCTTCACGCGGGCCATCAACTCACGAATGCTGAACGGCTTTGTGATGTAATCATCCGCCCCCAACTCTTCCTGTCCTTTCGCCGTGAGCATGATGATCGGCATCTCCAGATGCTTCGCCCGAAGCGCGCGGCAAATCTCAAAGCCACTCATTTTCGGAAGCATGATGTCGAGGACCAGCAGATCAGGCGGATTCGCCAGAGCTGCCGATAGTCCTTCACGCCCGTCACGCGCAACCTCGACGCGGTACTTTTGTGCCTCAAAGTTGTCCTTGAGTCCGCGCAGCAGCGCGGCGTCATCTTCGATAATGAGGATCGATGCGCCGTGCATTACGCGGAGGGCGCGACGGGAACACGGTGCTTCAGCTCCTCTCGCGCTGCTTCGGCTCCAACCACCGCAGGAACCACGATTGTAAATATGCTCCCGCGACCCGGTTCGCTCTGTACCGCCACCTTGCCGCGATGCACCGCGACAATGAACTGGATGATGCTGAGACCAAGCCCGCACCCATCGGCTTTGCGCGTTAGTGATTGGTCCACCTGGTAGAACGGCTGAAAAATCCGCCTGGCCTCGCGCGGCGCAATTCCGATCCCGTTGTCTTTCACCGAGAACAGGACGCCCCCGTTTTCGGCGCGCACACTGAGAATAATGTGCTTAATGTCTTCAGAATATTTCCACGCATTATCCAGCAGGTTCGTCACGGCCGTGACGAGCGCGTCGCCATCCGCCATCACTGGTGGAAGATTGGGTTCCACCTGAGCTTCGAAGCGACAACCGGGCGCGTCGAGGCGATGACCCATCGATGCCACCGCCGCATCAACAATTTGGCGCACCGGTACCGCCGAAAAGGCAAAGGCCTGTTTCTTTGCTTCCATTCGCGAGAACGACAGGAAATTCTGGATGACGCGAGTCAGCCGCTCATTTTCATGGCGGATAAGCTGGAGGTATTCGCGAACGGTCTGTTGGTCGAATTTCTCCGAATCCAACAACGTATCGACCAGCACGCGCATCGAAGCCAGTGGTGTTTTGAGCTCGTGCGAAACTGTGGCCGCAAGGTCATTTTTCAATCGTGCCAGCACGACTTGACGGCGCACGACGCGCAGCCCAACGAAGCTCAGCACCGCCACCACTGCGACGACGAAAATGCCGGTCCAAAAATAAATCGCGGTGCGATGTTTCGTCGTGATGTCGAAGGCTTGCGGGTTTTTCAGTGAAAGTCCCAATCGCCATCCGGGCATGCGCCCGCCCGCGAGGATTGAAACGAAATGCCGATCACCATCCATTCCGGGCGGCAGTAGTGCGAGTTCGGTGTCGGCAGGCAACGTTTCGGTCGCGAGTATGTGGCGAAAGCTCGCGATCAATTTGTCAGACCGAATCAGTCCCAGGACACGGCGATCTGGCGTGGCGAATTGCCAAACGTCAGCGACCGATGTGCGCTGCAGACCAGTGTCGGTGACCGGCGCCAAATGCCGGTCACAGAATTCCGCCGCCAATTCTTCGGCAGCAAGCGTCGGCAACGGCGCGTCTTGCGAAAGTCTCCGCAGTTCCTTCATCAAAAACCGACGCTGCGGAGCCGCGAGTGCCGGGTTGCCATAGTCTGCAATACGTTCCCTCAACCGTTGTGCCAGCATCCCAAAATTTGTCGAAGTACGGTCGCCGGTCAGTTCCAGTGCCATCAACTCCGCGTTCGCGACAATGAGACGTCCCTGGGCGTCAGCAGCGCGGCTGAAGCGGTTTTGTCCAAGAGTTTCGCTGATCACTTTGATCGCATTCTCCTTTTTTCCTGCCCGCGCCAGGCATCTTGCTTCAGCCTGGAATGCCCGCGCGGCCAAATGCACGTTCGTAGCCTCTCTCCCGATAGCGTCATAGAGCTTCGCAGCCGCGAGCAGATTCGTGCGGAAATATTCGTGCTGATTGGCTTCGGCCCACTTCGACTGCAATCCGCCAAAATCGTTCGTAGAACCGGTCGCGTGATTGGGATAGATGACCTGTCCTTGGTCATCAAAGACGATTACGCTGTCCACCGCGCCGGAAAGGACGCACTTCGCGAATACAGCCGGCGCCGACGCAGTGTTCACAATCACCTCCAATTCAGCGATCTTGTCCTGCCAACACTGTTCGAGCCGTTTCTGCGACGACGCAACCTGGCTGCGGTAGGCATCCGCAAGCTTCTGTCGCGCAGCCAGGCGCTCGTTGCGCATCGCGGCGCCCATAAACCAGAGCAGGCATACCGCCGGGACCAGCACCGCAAGCAACAACAGAGCGGTCGGCCAGGTAGCACTCTCCTGGCCGCTGCGCAATAGCCTTCGAACGACTGCTCTCAATCGCGATTACTCACCCAACAGACTCCTCACACATTCTACTGCCTTTTGTAGCTGGCGATCCTGGAACTCTGCGGTGACGGAGTTGTTGTTCATTATGAACTGATCGTCGCGGTATTTTTCATATTCCTTCAACTCCTGCTCCGTGAACACCACTTCAAAGCCTTCGTTCGGCTGCACGCCCCAATTATCAGCGTCGGTCAGGTTCGGATATCGGTTCACGTTTTTGCCATTCGGCCGATAGTATGCCGCAACAGGAAGTTTCAATGCGCCGACACCGCCTTTGAGTTGAACGAGGCTCCGCACAATCCCTTGCCCATAAGTCCGTTCCCCCACAACGATCGCGAGCTGATGGTCCTGCAAACACGCGGCGATGATTTCAGCCGCGGAGGCAGTCTTGCGGTTCACCAGGAGAACGATCGGGAATTTCGAAAAAGTTCCCTCCGCTTTTGCATCATAGGCCTGCTCTCCATTCCGTCCCTTGACCGTGACGATCCGTCCATTGCTCACAAACAAATCCGCCACCGCCACAGCCTCAGCCAGGGAACCGCCCGGATTGCCACGCAAATCGAAAATAAGCCCGCGCATCCCTCGTCCCTCCAGCCCTGCCACTGCCGTCCGCATCTCCTCCGGACTTTGCTTACTGACATAGGCGATACGGACATAGCCAATCTTCCTTTGGTCATCCAACATGAATTCCCATGACTGGTCGGGCTTGCGATGATCACCCTGAACGCTCGTCAGCCGGATTGTGTCGCGGACAAGTTGGATTTGAACCACGTCTGGTGACCCCGCTCGTTTCACCCCCACAGTGACCGGCGTTCCGACCGGCCCGCGCAGTTGTTTGACCACCGTGGCGATCTTCGGTTCCGCGGGCAACGGCGCTCCGTCAATCGCGGCGATCCGGTCGCCTGCAAGCAGCCCGCCTCTGAACGCCGGCGAATCCGCCAAGGGCGTCGTCACCACAATCTCATGTGTAGCCTCATCCACTTTCAGCGCCGCACCGATGCCCGCGATCTTCTGTTCGAGGTTTTCGTTGATTTGCGCCATCTCATTGGTGCCGAGAAATTGCATGTCGTCCGCGCGCAGAAAGCCACCGCGCGAGTCCAGCTTTCCGATCACCGCACGGATGGCCGTTTCGACCAATTCACTGCGATCCACCTCCTGGATGTAATTCTGCTCGATCTGCTTGACCATTTCGTCGAGCAGCGACGGCATCTGTTCGCCGATCGTCACGAGTAACTGATCTTTGTCGGGAAACTGTTGCGTGAGCCGTTCGAGAACCGAAATCGCGCGCGGCTTGTTGCCCTGTTTGAGTTCGCAAAGCCCGAGGCGCAACTGGGCCTGCGCGACAAGGCTCCGCGCCGCTGCCGGGTCGTCAACAATCTGCCGATAAATCCCGCTCGCAACTTGCAGTTCGCCTTTGGTTTCCTCAGTGTAGATTCCCTTCTCAAGCAACTCGGCGGCAGACGCGCCGCGCGTCGCTTGCGCGCCCGCCAACAAAGCGAGCACCGTCCCAAGGCTCAACGCTCTTTTCATCCCGACGTGCAAGGCTTGAACTTGATTTTTCATGCCAGCAGGTTGCCACGCCAATGTTACCGCTTTATTACCTGTATGTCCTCTCTTTATCCAATCGCTCCGTCCCCCTCCAAGCTTGCCAAAGCCTGAAGGCGACCTAACTTGCTTCGCATGGATTCGCAGATCATGCAGTATGTGCCCGTGCTCCTGCTGGGGCTTTTCGCGGCCGCATTCGCCTTCGGCACGTTGATTATCTCGGTGCTCTTTGGTCATCGCAGCAAACACTCCCCCGCCAAAGACATGGCCTACGAATGCGGCATGATTCCCATCGGCGAAGGCAACACCCGCATGTCTGTGAAATTCTATTTGGTCGCCATGCTCTTCATCCTCTTCGACATCGAAGTCGTGTTTCTCTATCCATGGGCGGTCGTCTATCGCGGCATGCTCGCCAACGAAGCAACTCGCAACATGATTTTCTTCTCGATGATTTCTTTCATTGGGATTCTCTTCGTCGGATACATCTATGCGCTGAAAAAACGCGCCTTCGATTGGACCCGGTAATGGTAGGGACGCGACGCCGTTCGCGTCCGGTCGCGTATGACTTCGGTTATTAAATTTGGCACTTCCGGCTGGCGCGGCCTGATCGCGCGCGATTTCACCTTCGAGAACGTTCGCCTCGCCAGCCAGGGCATTGCGCTCTACTTGAAGAATGAGCTGACGCGCAAGGATTCGCCAGTTTACCGCCGCAAGCCGGTTGTCATCATCGGACATGATACCCGCTTCCTGGGCCGCGAATTCTCCCTGGCTGCCGCCGAAGTGCTCACCAACGCCGGCCTGACCCCGCTGTTGTGCGAGCGCGACGCTCCCACGCCGGTGATCAGTTACACCATTCGCGATCGCAAGGCCATCGGCGGAATCAACATGACGGCCAGCCACAATCCCGCCGAATGGCAGGGGCTCAAGTTCTCCACCAGTAACGGCGCACCCGCCACCCCCGAAGTCACCCGGCAGATCGAAGCCAATGTCAACGACCTCCTCGCGCAGAATTGGACGATGAAGTCCGCGGTCGTTAGCACCTTCGAATGCAAGACCCTTGATCCGCAGCCGGCTTACTTCAAACAATTGCGCAAGCTTATCGATTTCAGCGCCATCCGCAAAGCGCGGCTGAAAGTCGCCGTCGAACTGATGTACGGCACGGGCCGCGGCTACCTCGACACATTGCTCGAAAAGGCCGGCGCGCGCGTCACCACGTTCCATGACCAGGTCAATCCACTCTTCGGTGGGCATCATCCCGAACCCAACGCCGAAGGCATGGCCGAAGTCAGCCGCTTCGTGCGCAGCGGAAAGGCGCAGCTTGGCCTCGGACTCGACGGCGATGCGGACCGTTTCGGCATCGTCGATCAGGACGGCACCTGGCTGACGCCGAACCAGATTCTCGCGCTCGCGTTGTATCACTTGAAAAAGAACCGCGGCTGGACCGGGGCCGTCGTGCGGACCGTTCCGACGAGCCACCAGGTCGATGCCGTCGCCGAGTTGCTTGGCGTGAAAGTCCACGAGACACCGGTCGGCTTCAAATACATCGGCGCGCTGATGGAAACCGAGCCGATCATCGTCGGCGGCGAAGAATCCGGCGGCTTGAGCGTGAAAGGCCATGTACCCGAGAAGGACGGAATCCTCGCTTGCCTGCTCATGGCCGAACTCGTCGCGACCGAACGCAAATCTCTCGGCAAAATTCTGCGCGACCTGGAGAAAAAGACCGGCGCCTTTTACACCGACCGCCTGAATGTCAAAGTCAGCAACAAAGACGCGCTCCTCGCAAAACTCGGCAGCGGCCTGACAAACATCGGACCTTTCACCGTCGAAAAATTCATCGACACCGATGGCTACAAGTTTCTCTTGCCCAATCGCGAATGGGTCGCCTTCCGCGCCAGCGGCACCGAACCCCTGATTCGCTGTTACATCGAAGCCAAATCCGCCGCCCAGCTCAAACGCCTCCGCGCCGCATGCGAGGCCCTCCTCGCCGGCTAACACAATTCCGTTTGTTGTCCCGGCTCTATCCCCTGAGGAGCAGCGGCGTCCGCCGGTTGCTTCGCCCGGCCTTGCGGCTTTGCGTGTTCTTGCAAACGGCGCCGGTTCCATTATCAATTCCCGGCGCGTGCGCTTGCCTTTCGTCTACGTGAATTTCGCGATCACCGCCGATGGCAAAATCGCGCCCGCGAACCGCGTCTTCAAACCTTTCTCCAGCAAGGCCGACCAGGAACTGCTCATGGAACTCCGCACCCGCGCCGACGCGGTCATGGCGGGCGCGCGCACTGTCGATCGTTATCCAGTCAATCTCGGACCCGGCGGAAAACAACGACGCGAAAAGCGCAAAAAACTGGGGTTCCGCGAGTACAACCTGCGCGTGGTCGTGAGCGGCGCAGGCACACTCGATGCGAACGCCCAGATTTTCAAGCATCGCTTCTCCCCCATCATCGTCCTCGTCAGCGAACGCATCTCCGGCCGCAATCTGCGCAAGCTCCAATCTCTCGCCGACGAGGTAAAAGTTTGCGGACGCGATGAGGTCGATTTTGTCAAAGCACTTCGTTGGCTTCGTGAAAAATGGCACGTCAAACGCCTCCTCTGCGAGGGCGGCGGAGCCCTCAACGAAGCCCTCTTTCGTGCTGGGGTCGTTGATGAAGTCTATCTGACCATCTCTCCGGTGATCTTCGGCGGTCGCGACGCGCCCACCCTCGCCGACGGCAAAGGCGTCGAACACCTCGGCGATGCCACGCAACTGAAATTGAAATCCTATCGCCGCATCGGCGACGAACTCTTTCTCGTCTTCCGCATCAACAAAAAACGGAGGCCAAAACCTAAATCGCCAAAATCTCGCAAACGGAAACCGTGAAAAGCTCGCCGCGATTACTGTTTTGCTTCCTTGATGCGTCGAAACGAGAACTCAGTCTGCGCCTGCACCGGTTTGCCGTCCACTTCGACCAGCGGGTAGACCAAAAAGTTGATCGGACTCGCGCTCGGCGCCGGATCGACGACGAGGTCACGTCCTTTCGTCACTTCAAACCGGTTCGCGGGATGATGGCCAAAGTAATAGTCGGCAAGCTCGGGCGCTTTGTCCGCTTCACTGATGTCCACCGGCACCCATTTGCCGTCGGCGTAAAACTCGCCCCAACAATGGTAGCCGGCGATCTTGCCTTCGTTCGTCTCTGCGGGAATCGTGAATCCAATCGCGAATCGCGCTGGAATTCCAACCGAGCGCGCGAGCGCAATGAAGTACGCGTGGAAATCCGTGCAGTTTCCCGTCTTCGCGTCGCACGCATACACCGCGTCCCCGCGCCCCCATCCCGTGCCAGACTTGTCATATTTCATGCGGTCGAGGACGTGATCGTAGAGCGCGCGCCCTTTTTCCAGCGTCGTTGTTCGTCCTTTCACCGCCTCGCTCGCCAGTGTGTAAAACGTCTGGTTTGTGGGCACGAGCCTTTCCGGCATGAGATACTTCGCCACGTCCCGTTCACTCGCTGCGTAACTCTCCTTTTCCTTCCGCCTGACCTTGTAACGCAGCTCCACGGGCCCGCTTACGTCAGAGCTCTCGTCCGCAACAAGAATTTCGTTTCCATAAGCGCGGTCCTGCACTTTCTTGAGGCTCGAAGGGCTCCGTTCGACGCGCACCATCTGAAACGCGTCCGACTTCGCCACCGGTACCCACATCCGCAGGTTCTTCGAATCCTTCGGCAACTGGACCTTGTAAACGAATTCATATTCGTCGGTGCCCAAAATGATCGAGGGATGCGCAAAGGCAACCTGCCAACCACACACCGCCACGACCCCCAACAGAACGCTTTGCTTCATATTTCTCCGAGGCTACGCAACACAACCACCTTTGCCAACCTTCCGTGGCGAGCGGTCATAATCAAGGGGCGAACCACTCTACCACGCCAGCGAACAAACATTGCCTCACATGCAGACCCGAGTAGATTGCAGGGCGTGCGCATGGAGCGCGGGTAATTATTTTGCGGGATCATCATGAAACATCACTCTCCGTTTTCTTCAGCCTTCATCCTTGGCTTTCTGATTCTCGCCTTTTCAGGCTGTGGAAGGAAATCGGCCGATACGGTTTCCCAATCCGCTGGCCCACTCCCCGAACCGCCCCTGGTGCTTAACGTTGAGCCGGGCACACACGGCGGGCGCATCATAATCGGTTCCCTTGGTGACCCGAAAACCTTCAATCCTATTACTGCCAACGAAGCCTCCTCTTCCGAGATCATCCGGTTTTTGTTCGCGGGGCTCGTCAACACCGATTTGATCAGCTACGAAACCTATCCCGGCCTGGCAGAATCATGGAAGGTTGAACCCGACAACAAGACCTGGACTTTCAAGTTGCGCAAAGGCCTCCGCTGGAGCGATGGCCATCCACTCAACGCCGATGATGTCGTGTTCACCTGGCAGGTTATTTACAGCACCAATATCAACAACGTCGTTGCCGATCTTTTTAAAATCGAGGGCAAAGCGTTTGATGTCTCGAAAGTCGACGAGTTGACGATCCGCGTAGTTACTCCCGAGATCTACGCGCCGTTTCTCGAATACTTCGGCAGTGTCTCGGTCCTGCCGCGCCATGTGCTCGAGCCCGCCGTCAGGGAAAACCGCTTCGAGTCCGCCTACGGCGTCAACACCCCGACGGAGGCGCTGGTGGTCAGCGGCCCGTATCGCATTAAAGATTTCAAACCCGCCCAGTTCATCCGCGCGGAACGCAATCCTTATTACTTCGTTGTGGATCGCAAAGGCCAGCGCCTCCCTTACATCGACACCGTGGTCTGGACCATCGTGCCCGACCTCAATGCCATGGCTCTGCGCATGTTGCAGGGCGAGAGTGACGTTTACGAGCGAATGCGCCCGGATGAAGTGGACCGCTTCCAGGAGGATGCGAAGAAAGGTCATTTCAAGGTGGTCGATTTGGGAATGCAGATGGATCCGACCTATGTCTGGTTCAACCAGAACACCAACGTCAACAAGGAGACCGGAAAACCGTATGTAAGCCCCGTAAGACAAAAATGGTTTCGTAATCAGAAGTTCCGGCAGGCCATATCGCACGCTATCGACCGTGAAAGTATCATCCGCTCGATCTATTCCGGTCGCGCGAAACCGAACTACGGCTTTTTGTCCGCGGCGAACAAGCGCTGGAACAATCCGAACATTCCCGAGTATCCTTATAGCCTCGAGCGAGCCAAAACATTGCTCGCCGAAATTGGCATCCAGGATCGTAACGGCGACGGAATACTCGAAGACGCCGAAGGCAACAAAATCGAGTTCACGCTCAACACCAATGCCGGCAACAGTACCCGCGAGAAGATCGCCGTATTCCTGCAGCAGGACTTCAAGAAACTGGGAGTCGATCTCGTCTTTCAGCCTCTGAATTTCAACGCTCTCGTCAACAAGGTAAACGCCACCTACGACTACGAAGTGGCGCTACTCTCGCTCGGCAGTGACGGCGTCGATCCCGCTTCTTTTCTCAACGTCTTTGTGTCCGGCGGCTTTACCCACATGTGGTTCCCGCGGCAAAAGGTCCCCTCCACTCCGTGGGAGGCCAGAATCGACGAGTTGATGGCAGCTCAACTGAAAACCCTCGACTTCGCCGAGCGCAAGAAGATGTTCGATGAAGTCCAACTCATTCTCGCCGAGCAGCAACCGATGATCTCAATCGTTGCGCCGACAGCCTACGCCGCGCTCAATTCCAAAATCGGCAATGCCAGGCCTACCGTCACCAGCTTCGCGCGTGTGACCTGGAACCTCGATGAACTTTATTTTAAAAAATAGTCACATGCGTCTCACCACAGCGCTCTTCGGCCTTTGCCTCTTATTTTCGGCCTGCGGCAAAAAGGACGGCAGTGTGCGGTCGGACGCCGATAAAAACATTCCCTTGCCCCAGCCGCCTCGCGTCACTTCTTCCGAACCGGGCCGACCAGGCGGGCGGCTGAAGCTCGCGAACTTCGCCGATCCGAAAACTTTCAACCCTATCACCGCGAACGAAACTTCTTCCCTCGATCTGATCTACTGGCTCTTCGACGGCCTGACGAAGAAAAACCAGATCACCGGCGAAATGGAGCCCGGCCTCGCCGAGCGCTGGACAGTCGAACCGGACAAGAAGACCTGGACTTTCTATTTGCGCAAAGGGGTGCGCTGGAGTGACGGCCAGCCGTTCAACGCCGACGACGTCATCTTCACCTACAATGACGTGGTCTATAACACGAACATCGTCAACGTGAAGGTCGACTTCATCCGCCTCGGCGGAAAGGATTTCGAAGTCACGAAGGTTGACGACTATACCGTCCGTGTAGTTACGCCCGACATTTACGCGCCGTTTCTTGAGTTCTTCGCGTTCGAGGTGCGGATGCTCCCGAAACACATTCTCGGTCGCGCCGTCGCCGAAAACCGCTTCGAAGCAGCTTATGGCATCGGCACTCCGCCAGGCGAGGTCATCGGCAC